>Ga0192279_1019_pt1 | contig 42393 bp, 39 predicted proteins | sample Koala_Koa24_L3_FD_131251 | JGI IMG/M metagenome (GOLD analysis project Ga0192279, IMG submission 131251) | Enriched cells from koala feces incubated with labeled cellulose particles, San Francisco Zoo, California, United States - Koala_Koa2-4_L3 ...
ATGAACGAAATCAAAATTCTTCGTGTAATCTGCTGTGTTCCATTGGATATTCATTCAAATGCCACCTTCCCAATTTCGATTTGTCTATCTTGCAAGGTCATTGTACCAAGTCGCTTACACGACGGCTTGCTCTAAGTTTGTGATTCCACTACTTTTTCATTTCTAATTTTTTTCAAAAAAAGTGGCAGTTTTTTGTTTTATGTTTTATTGTTGAGTTACCACACGCAACTATTAACATAAACCTCAAAACTGCCATGCTTATGTTATCACGGATTTCAAAACTCAACAACTACATATTTGAAATTTTTTGCAGGTCACCTCCGGCATGGATGTCTGTCGCCTTATTAACATTCATCATTTACAAAGGAGGTTCCTGTTATGGACTATTTTGCTCTTTTTATCCAGATGCTTGAGGCCAGAGGCCTTACGGACAACACGGTCCGTTCCTATAAAACTTACATCAAGGCTTATCTGAATTATCTTGCTTCCCTGCGCATCCTGCCTGAGAATGCTTCCTGGCAAATGATCAGGGATTTTGTGGCATGGATTCAAAAATCCAGAGACCTCGATGACCGTACTGTAAATTCCATCATTTCCCAGCTCCAGTTCTTCCAGATCTATGTCCTCCATAAAGAATGGGACAGGACACAGGTTCCTTTTCGGAAATTTGACTGCTATCTTCCCTTTGTTCCATCCAGAGAACAGGTCTGTGCTTTCATCAATGCTCTCGATGACCCGGATGCCCGGCTTGCAGCTGCTATCATCTATGCAACCGGCCTCCGCATTGATGAACTCTGCCACCTGAAATATACGGATATTTACCGTTCAAGCCACAAACTGTATATCCATCATTCTAAAAACAGGCAGGATCGTTATGTGCCGTTTACGGAACTTATCTGGGAAGCACTACTGAATCGGTGGCTCTCCTTTCCGGCAGGCACCCGTCCGCATGGATGGATCTTTACACGGCGGAGGGATACTTCACAACCCATGTATACGCAGTGGCTTCAGCGTGAATTCCGCATTTGCAGGGACGCCCTTGGCATGGACCAGAGATTCTGTGCGCATTCACTAAGGCACGCATACGCAACCCACAGTTACGAGAATGGACTGGATCTGCTCACGTTAAAAGCGAATCTTGGTCATAAATCTTTGAATTCCACGCTGATATATGTGCATCTCGCGGATGACTCCGCAAAATCCCGCGCAACCAATCCCTTTGAGCAGATCGGAGGTGAGATCCATGGATTATCGTAAAGTGCAGCAGTTCCTGGGGACTTCCTTTCACATTCAGGATATCTTTCACTATTCCTACGATGCTTACTCCCAAAATGGGGGCTTCCAGTCAGCCGAGCAGCGCAAGGCTGCTATTGATATCATGAACTGCAAAACTGCTAAGCTTGGCTTCAACCTCAGCCAGTGTTCGGACTGCGGATATCAGAAAATCCATTATTGCTCATGCCGCAACCGGAACTGCCCGAATTGTCAGGCGGTCAATACGGAACTCTGGATAGACCAACGCAGGGCTGAAGTAATCGATGCCCCTTACTTCCATGTGGTCTTCACCCTGCCGCATGAGCTGAACCCGCTCTTATACAGTAATCAGTCCCTGCTTTACGGGCTCCTTCATCAGTGTACTTCCAGAACACTTTTGGAACTATGCGCGGATAAAAAATATCTCGGAGCCACTCCGGGGATCATCCAGATTCTTCATACATGGAACCAGGAGCTTGGTTATCATGTGCATATGCACTGTATCGTCTCCGGCGGCGGGCTGACTCCTGACCGGCAGATCCGCAAATCAAAAGAAAAGTTTTTCATTCCTGTATATGTCCTCCGCGACAAGTTTAAAGGCAAATTTCTTGACTCTCTGAATGCTCTCTACACACAGGAGAAACTTGTTTTTTCTGATTCCTGTGGAAAGCTCCGTAACTCTTACGAATGGAAGGAATTTAAAAGTTCCCTTTATGATAAGGACTGGTGTCCTTATATTAAAGAGACCTTCAATGGGTTTGGAAACGCCATCGAATACCTGGGGCGATATACGCACAAAATTGCCATTTCCAACAGCCGGATTCTGTCTGTCACCGAAACGGAGACAACTTTTTCAGCCCGGGGAAAGAAACCGGGAGAACCTAAAAGGACTGTCACTCTTTCAAATATAGAGTTTATCCGGAGGTTCCTGATGCATATCCTCCCATCCGGATTCCAGAAAATACGGTATTACGGTTTTCTGAACAACCGGTCAAAGAGCAAAAATCTGAAGCTCATCTTTAAACTGCAGGGACACCAGAGATTCCATTCCCTTTACACCGGAATGACAATGCCGGAGCTTCTGGAGAAGATCTGGAAGACCAATCCTAATGTATGCCCTGCCTGTGGCTGTATCAGGATGCAGTACCTTGGGAAAGTGCATGCCTGCAGCCAATGATTTAACTGTAAGTTTCTATATCTGTGTAACCGGCCTCCCTCCGGAAGGTCTGCGAAGCATGGCCTTTTTTAAAAAAGAAGGAGAAAATCAACAGTTTCTGCTTGTTCCACTACTGCATAATATGAGTAAATTTACCAAAAGCAAGCGAAGCAATCCCCATACGTTGTAGCCCAACCGACGCGACCAGGTACAACAGGAAAGTATCCGATTCAGAGCAGTTTCGTTTTCAAAGCTGCTCTTTTTCGTGGCTCTGAATTCGATACTTTCCTAATTCATTATAACAAATTTGAGTTCCCTGTGATATACTTGTCAAAACCATTAGCCAAAGGCCCCGATACAAGCATACGGGGCATCAAATTTGTAACGATGCAAGCATCTGGGTATATGACCCTCGCGGCAGCCACCAAACATCCGCGCAGGCACGGCTACTTTCCCCGTTGCTTTGCGAGAATAATTATACTAAAGAAGGAATTTACCATGGACATTACCATCCGTAAGAAAAAAAGAAGCTACTCCCTAATTCTCCGTCTTTCTGCCGCTATGGTCACCTTTTATGTTGCCATGATAGGCTTATTTTCCCTGAATAATTATTATACAATATCAGCCATGCAGGACCGTATATACGACGAGCTGTACGACAGCCTGGCCACGGTAAACCAGGAGATTTCGGATGACCTGGGGGCCTCCAGTACTTACATGGCCACTTTTATGCTGGATACCTCTTCACTCTCCCAGCTGGAACAGAACAAAAAAGATACTTCTTATTATTCAACCCTGTACAACGTTAAGACAGCCCTTACCAATACACTATCCTCCCTTTCCTCCGTCCAGGGGCTTTTTGTATTCCCATCCACCAGCCAGGAATTTATTTACGCTGCCACAAGTACAGCCGATAACGCCTTTGCACAGGGTATGCGCGACCTTCTTCGTTCATCTGCTGACACAGGGGATCTCGATGGGTTTGTGAGCAAGTCCTGGTATCCCATTGAAATAGAGGGAAAGACCTACCTTGTACGGGTGCTCCATATTGGCAGCAGCTACCTGGGTGCATGGACAGATTTTTCCACCCTGCTCTCCCAGGTAAACGAATCGGCAACACTGGAAACCATTCCTTTATTTATCGCTGCTGACGGTTCAGCATACGGCATTGATTCAGAAATAACAGGCTTTTCTAATATATACAGCACACAAACGGGAAAACGGCAGGTACGGATCAACGGAATAAGCTATATCATGACTTCCCTCGACGTTTCATGGGCCGACGGCAGCCTCGGCATCCTGGTCCCGGTAAGCCAGATAAGGCAGGAACTAATCGGCCATTACCTGTTCTGTGCCCTGGCAGCCACACTCCTGCTCCTGTCAGGGTTTTTCCTTGTTATCATATTCCGGAACTATCTTTCCGCCCCGCTTACACAGTTGGATAATTCCATACACGCTTTGCAGGACGGTGATTTTTCCGTACAGGTTCCGGAAGATGGGGAATGCCGGGAGTTTGCCAGTGTTAACCACGCTTTTAACGAAATGGTGGGACGTATCAAAAACCTGAAGATTAACGTATATGAAGAAAAGCTTGCCCAGCAAAAAACGGAGCTACAGGCCCTTAAGGCGCAGGTTGCGCCCCATTTTTTAATCAACTGCCTGAATTCCATTTTCCATATGGCAGCAGCAAAAAACACCCCAGGAATCCAGAAAATGACCGTGTGCCTTGGGAACCACCTCCGTTATGCGCTGGCTGATACCTCCGTGGTTCCGTTAAAAAAAGAAATAGAGATGACCGAAAATTATGTCGAACTGTCACGGCTTCGTTTCCCAGAGGGGATCTCTTTGTCTGTAAACGCAGGGGAATCCTGCCTGGAATCCCTCGTCCCTCCCATGATCATCCTGTTCCAGATTGAAAACATCATAAAATACCAGGTGATTGCTGATGAAATAACCGAAATACACATTGAAATCCAGGAGGCGGACAGCCAGACCCATATCTGCATCTGGGATACCGGGACGGGTTATGAACCAGACGTCCTGCGCCAGCTGAACAGCCAGGAAATGCTGAGCCAGGCAGACGGGCATAATATTGGCACGAAAAACATTTACCGCCGCCTGAACCTCCTTTTCGAAGGGGACTTCCAAATGGTTTTCCGTAACCGTGAAAACGCTGGGGCACAGGTTGATATCCGTATCCCGGCACGCACCCTGTAAACAGCATTTTTCCAAAAAAGAGGTTGTCTGTATGAATATTTTGATCGTAGATGATGAGCCCTTAAGTGTTGACAGTATTGCATCTTCCCTCCACTGGGAAGAAATTGGCATAAGTACAATCCACAAAGCCTACAGCATGAAGCAGGCACAGGCCGTGTTTTCCAATACCATAATTGATATCCTACTGTGTGATATTGAGATGCCAAGGGGAAGCGGGATCAGCCTCATGGAATGGATCCGGGCAGAAGGATACAGCCCCGTCTGTATTTTCCTTACCAGTTTCTCGCGCTTCGAGTATGCTTCCAGCGCCGTACGCCTTCAGATGTTTGATTATGTGCTGAAGCCCTGTGAGTACAGTGCACTGGAGGATGTTATCAGCCGGGCGGTTAAAAAACGCCAGGAAGACCTCCAGCGTAAGGAAAAGGAAGAAATGGGCGTCCTCTGGTCTAAGGATTACCAGAACCGGCTTGCTAATTTCTGGTACAGTTTACTCAGGGGAAATATCCCATCTGATGAAGATGCACTGCTGCGGGAATGTGCAAACAGGGGAATTAAACCAGAAACACTTGGACATTCATGGTATATCATGTTGCTGCGTATCCTTCCCCGGCAGGAAATGGACAGTATATGGAAAAATGCAGTTAAAAACATCATTGTTGAATCCATGAAGCCTGCCTGTGTCCTTGTGGACAGCTTTACCTTTATCGTAGTCACAGCCGATGTGACTTATAATGATTTCCCGGACTACAGTATTTCCTGCAGGCATATGGTTAAATCATTACATAGTCTGATATCCGGGGAATATATTGCGCATATCACACCTGCATGCCCCATAGGACAGGCGGTTGAAGTTTTCCAGCAGCTGACGCAGGACGTGCAGGAAAAATATACGGTTCAGACATCTGTCTTTATCTCCGGCCAGGATGAGGGATATACCAGAGAACCCGGTTTTTCCGTGCAGGAATGGACAAACGCGCTTCTCTCCAGGGATCCGGAACCAGTTCTGGAGAATATTAACCGGTATCTGACCTCGATCCCATCCGGGCAGTATATCACCCGGGACAGGATACGGGAAATCCATGACATGCTCATGGATGCAGTTTACGGTGCCTTAAGTGTATATAGGAACCAGGAGCATAAGGAGGTATCCGGCATGGCTGCTGATAATTATTTAAATTCCATACCAGATTTCCTTTTGTGGGTAAAAAATGTGACAAATGAAACAGTAAACAGGATAACTTCCAAAAACAGTACCGCAACTGCGGTCGATGTTGTTATCCGATATATCCATGATAACCTTGGGAATGAACTTTCGCGCAGTGAGCTTATGGATGTCGTACATCTGCATCCGGATTATCTTTCGGCTTTGTTCCGGCAGGAAACAGGGATTTCCCTGACAAAATATATCACCCAGGAACGTATAAACGGGGCAAAAAACCTTCTTATAGCAACAGACCTGCCTATTAGCGAAATTGCCACCCGTAATGGTTTCCAATCCATTGCTTATTTTTCAAAACAGTTCAAAAACCAGGAAAATATGACACCATCCGAATACAGGAAGAAATTCAGGTAACCGCAGGGCACCGGCAATCCATCGAGGATAATGAATGGCCACCTCGTATCATTGCAAAAGCTCTGTGCCAGAGCAAATAATTAAATTTGCGTTTTTGAAAAAAAGGAGACGGCAAACCGTCTCCTCTATCTTTGCTCCCTGATTTTCTGCTTTTGGTGCCTTCCCTACTGTCCCTGCTACCCATCCCGGTATTTTATCGTTTGCTCTGGTTATAATCTCTAACAAGCGAAAACCTATAGGCTTTCCCGCCTCACCTAATGCAAATACACAATCTGATACCTGATTTCTCAATTGTCCCAATTCGAATCTTTGGTGAATTGCGCCTTACTTTCGATTATGTTTAAAAAGCGAATCTTCATTCTTGCAGCCTGAACGTACATAGATTCTGTCAGCACCCTATCTTCATATCATTTTCCCTCTGGATAAGCAAACCACCAAAAACCGATTGCAACAGGCAGGCAAGAACCGCCAGAACCATCGCCCTTTACTGCTTCCGATATTGGGTTTTCATACATTTTTTCAAAATACTCCGTCATAAATTGCCTGTCCATTTCGATCTTTTCTTCCTCTCTTTTTGAAATCTGAACCCACTGTATCATATCAATAACAGCTAAAATAATATTGCACATTGCCAAATCATCAATCCGCGCATCCGCTGACTCAACGCATATTTTTCTGCATTATACTCAATATATTAGGCATAGTCAATAAATTAAGTATGTTGTTCTCAATCCGGGTGATGCAGTGTGATTTCATACAAACCATTTTACGAAACTCTTTTAAAGAAAAATGTTACGGAATACCATCTGATATATAAGGAAGGAATCTCTGCAAATACTCTACAACGCATGAGAAAAGGGCTTCCTATCACCACGAAAACGCTGGACACACTATGTTTTATACTGGATTGCGAAGTATCCGATATTCTATATCACGATAAGACCAAATAATCGTAAAATGTTCTCAACATTCACATAAAAAAGAGCAGGGTAGCTAAAACCATATCTTAGCTACCCTGTTTCCCTATTTGATTATAGTTTTTCGATTAAATCCTTCAATTCAGCAGGAGAAAGCCCTTTTTCTTTCATGATGGAAAGAATTTCTTTGAGAGTCTCTTCCTCGGCTGCTTTTGCAGCTGCCGCTTCTATCTCGTCCAACTGCGCCTGTAGATCTGCTTTTTCTGCCTGCGCCGCGTTAATTTTTGCCTGAATTCCGTCAATCGTCTGGTCTATGACAGCGATCTTGTCATTAATGATTTGTTCTTTGGTTCTGCGTACTCTGGCCATTGGTGAATACCTCCTATTTTATCATTTCATTATAAAGGGAAAAACGTAGACTGTAAAGGGTAAAAGTTAGCGTAAAATTTTTGTAGGAAAAGTAATAAAGGGAACACCTGTTTGTGTTATAATATTAGTTCTCCAAAACCAAAACACAAAGGAGGGCGTTCCCTATGGTTTCAAGTATACAACAATTCGGAGAATCTGGCATCAAAAATTTATCTGATTTAATAGAAAATTACATGAAGGATCCTACTGACATAGCCTCATTTGTCAGTGGAGTCAGGGATGAGGTCATCAAACTGGGGTTAAATATCATCAAGGAGACATTTGAGGATTGCGATACGATGCTTCGCGAAAGCGCAAGAAGGAAACTCAACTGGCAGATTGTAAAGCGGGACAAGAAAACACTGACTACATCCATTGGTGATGTTACATTTAATAAGACATTGTTCAAAAGCAAACAGGGTGGGGATAGCTGTTACCTGTTGGATAGGATTATGGGGATAGAGCCGCACGAGCGGCTTACGGAGGATGCTGAGGCGCAGATGCTTAAGGAGGCAGTGCAGACATCCTACCGAAAGGCTGGAGAGGAAACCAGCCTGATGTCCAACGTATGCAAGGAAACAGTGATGAACAAACTGCATGCGTTGAAGTTTCCGAAGGCGTCAAAACCGGCGGAAAAGAAGGTGGTGGATTATCTGTACATAGATGCGGATGAGGACCATGTCTCTCTGCAATTCAAAGAGCAAAAGGGTGACTTGGAAAAGGGGGAGAACGGCTGGAAGAACAACTGTGTCCTGGTAAAGCTTGTATATGTATATGAAGGAGTAGAGCCGGAAGCTCCCAGGAGCAAAAGGCACCGCCTGGTCAACCCCCATTATTTCAGCGGGGTGTATAACGGGGCAGACAACCAGAGACTATGGGATGAGGTTTATGAATACCTGGACAGCTATTATGACCTGTCAAAGGTAAAGAAAATCTATCTGAATGCGGATGGCGGCGGATGGATACAGGCGGGGGTGAAGCGGATATCCGGCGTGACCAGCGTGCTGGACGAATTCCACCTGAGCAAATACATGCTGAAACTGACATCCCATATGCTCGACAGCGCAGAGGACGCGAGGAAGGAGCTGTATGCGGCACTCAAGGAAGGAAAGAAGGCCGAATTCCGCAGGGTTGTGGAAAAGATCGACGGCTGCGCGCAAAACGACGCCACAAAGAAAAGAGTGGCGGAGAGCTCGAACTATATCCTGTCGAATTGGGCTGTCAAGCCGGATGAGTTCGCGCCCGATGGGCTGGAGCCGTACAGGTGCCGACCGGATGGGGCATCTGAGAGCGTATTACTGGAACAAAGGGGACATGCTGGAACTGGTGAGGAACCAGTCAGAGGAACTGCCTGCGGCCGTTGGAGCAGAGGACGAGGTTCTGAGCAGTGCGGAGATGCTGGCATGGGAAAGGAAGCACCAGAGAGACATAGGAAAATATGTGGACAGCATCACCCACAGTGTCAGCCTGCAGACAAGGAAGAAAGTCGCATTTAACCAGCACATTTTCGATCTGTAAGCTTGGCAGGGAATGATCCGGCGTGGCAGCAGGATTTCTGCAGAACAGGTATTGTATTGTTCGGCAGGACGACACAGAGTGTCAGACTCATCCTGTCAATCGCTTGGCCGTATAACATCGGATTTCGGAGAGACTGTCAAGGCCGCCGTGGGCGTTCATTTAGCCTTGACATTCTCTCCGGAATCCGATAGGCTGCTGCCAACGATTGAAAGGCGAAAAATGGAACAGAGATTTAAATCACATCAAATCATATAGCTTTAGCGAGTAGCAGAGTGGCCTGCTATAGCCAGATATGATAAACAGTGTAAATTTTAAAAGTCTTGCATAAGTCAGAAAATGTGGTATAGTAAGAAGTGAATCAAGACTAATATTCTGATGCATTTCCGGTGGCCTCCGCCACGACTATTCCTACAGTAAATTTACGCCGCCAGGGTAAAAGTCTCTCTTGCCCACCTTCATAAAATCTGCTACACTGTCCATAAGAAATTCCAAAGAAGGAAACCGCTATGAACTATAAAGAATACATATGGAACAAAGTACACAGCCTCTACTACCAATATGACATGAACTGCGCACGGACAACACTGACCTGCTTATCTGATCTATTCAGTTTTCCCATCAGCGCAGATGTTTACACTGCCGCCCTCGGAATGCACGGTGCCGGCGGTTACGGAGCACAGTGCGGGCTCATCGAGGGCGCGCTGATGTTTATCGGCCTGTATTTTTCTGCAGCAAACATGAGTGAAAAGCAGATCGTATCTGTATGCTATCAGTACGCCAGGGAATTTGAGAAAACATTCGGCTCTCTGAGATGCCGGGAGCTTCGCCCGGGCGGGTTCTCAAAAAATGACCCTCCGCATCTTTGTGAATCCATCACCTGTCAGGCAATCGAATTTGCTTATCTTTTCATACAGGAGGTTGAGTTATAAACCAGTAAGATCACATTGCAGCTTTTATAGTGATGCAATTTGATAGTATTATGCTTTTTTGAGCATCTCCTTTGTCAGAAGCAACATTTCCTGCATATTATCCAGTTCCCGATCTAAAGCTTCAGCCAAATACTCTCCAGCTGTCATCGCAGTAAGGATTGCATCTGCCGACCCAATCATCCTGTTTTTGATTTCTTCTTCGATAAAAGCTGTTTCAAGCGCTTCATCACCCTCTTCGCTCAGATAAACCATATCAGGCAGTCCATCGCCATCATTATCGTGGAAATAGAAATCAAATTCCCCGTCCCCAGAAAGATCCATGGCAAGCGTATCAATATTACCATCCCCCGTAGAATCCATCAGAGCTACATCTGGTACACCATCACCATCCACATCAATCAGGATCTCATCTTTTGCGCTGCGTACCAGCGTCTTGCGGAAATCCTTATCATGCTTCATCTTCCGTTTTACTTCTCGTAATGTTCCCATATCCAAATCTCCTTTTTTGTATATCAGAATCCCATACCTGGGCCACCCATTCCAGGACCACGCATTCCTGGTCTCCCCATAGGCGGCGGGCCACCCATCGGCGGCATATAAGGCGGACGTCTCCTGTGGGTCATCCTCCTTGCAAGGTTCGATAACGCCGAAGCGCCAACTACTACCCCGCCAACGACTGCAGCTGTTTTCGCTGCATTCGACCAACCGGATTTTTCGCCGTTTACATTATTATATGATCCATCATTGTAAGCCGCTGCCGTATCCCCATAAATGGACGCACCGCACTGCGGGCAGAAATTCGTATTTTCATCAACGGCAAGCCCGCAATTTTTACAATAAACAGCCATAAGATCACCTCCCTCGGATTTCTATATTCCAGATTAAGTATAGTACTGATTTCCAGCAATTACAAATGAAACTTTTAAAAAACATAAATCAAGAGAATTTCAAATTTCTCAAACTTACTGCTATTTTAATGGAAATTACCCAATATTGCATTGTACAAACCAGAACATCGTGATAAAATTTTTAAAATGCTTTTGATTCCCAGGAATCAGCAGGCTGTTTCAGACACAGTACAGGAGGGACTTATGGCAACATGGAATCCATGGCATGGATGTACAAAAGTCAGCGCAGGGTGTGCACACTGTTATGTCTACAGGCGGGATGAGGAATTTGGGCGTGATGCTTCCGTCGTCCACAAGACCGCCTCTTTTACCTTGCCGTTGCAGAAGAACCGCCAAAAGGAATACAAGCTGCAACCCGACGGAGATTATGTCTATACTTGCTTTACTTCCGACTTCTTTCATCCAGATGCGGATAGCTGGCGTCCGGAGGCATGGGCAATGATGAAAACCCGTTCAGATCTGGAATTTTATTTTGTTACCAAACGTCCGGAACGTTTTTCTGTTGGTCTTCCCGCTGACTGGGGCGACGGTTACGAGAATGTCCATATTGTCTGCACCTGTGAAAATCAATCCATGGCTATAAAGAGGCTCCCTGTCTTTCTGCAGCTTCCCATCCGCCATAAAGAGATTATCCACGAGCCGATGCTCGAAGCCATCGACATCCGACCATTTCTCAACCAATACCATGATGAAATAGAACTGGTTTCCTGTGGTGGAGAATCCGGCGATGATGCCAGGGTGTGCGATTTCGGCTGGATACAGGACACTATGAATCAATGCGTCGAGTACAATGTTGCATTCCACTTTCATCAGACCGGCTATCATTTCCGGCTGGGGAACCGAATTTACCATATCAATCGCAAAAACCAGCACGAACAAGCATCAAAGGCCGGGGTAGATTTTACTCCTCACAAGTGACCGTTGTCTCTGTGCTGTAATCGCATAAGTACGTCTGGGGGAATGACATTAAATGATGAGCAAGACACACATAACAATGGGAATCGGAACTTCCCTGCTTCTCTTACATCCGCACACGGCATCCGGTATATCCGCAGTCCTCATCGGCGGCACGTTCGGAGCCATCATTCCGGATATTGACTGCAAGTCTACAAGGATCAGCCGCGACGCACTCCACGGAAGAATCATTGCCGCAGCGGTCATCGCAGCTTCCGTATTCTTTGGACAGTTTCAGCAGGTGAGCCTGCTGAAAGATATTTTACAGACACACGTCAACCACACCATCCTTCTGGGATTTCTGCTGATGTCCATCCTCTGTGTGGCCGGACGAATCAGCGGACACAGAAGCTTTTCCCATTCGTTCCTGTTCTTCGTTCTTATGGGCGGAGCCATTTACCAGATCTACCCGGCATTTCTGCCCGGATTCTGTATCGGATGCCTGTCACACCTGTTGCTGGACTGCCTGAATAAAAAACCGGTGCGTCTCCTATATCCGATGAAGACCGAATTTTGCATGAAGCTGTGTTATGCGGATGGAATGGCAAATAAGGTATTGCTCTGGGTAGGGCTGCTGCTTTCGGTCTGCGGGGTTGTGTTGGCGTGGCTGCAATAATGTTTAGAGCATCTGTTTTCCAGAGTACGCTTTCCGTTTTGGTCAGAACCGTAATTTGTTATTTCAGATTTCTTCCCATTGCTTCTGTTTCCTGCAGCTTTTGTCTGGTGACGCCGCCAGCTACCGTGATAACCCCCATGTCCTGCAATCCGAGATAGTCAAGGAAATCACCTTCATAGGAAAATGCGGCACCCTTGTACATATCCGCATCACCGGAACACAAAATCATAGCCACTTTTTTCAGCTTTTCCGGTTTAACCGGATACGCTGCCGAATAAAAGCGGTCTATCACACATTTCAGTTGGCCAGAAATGCCGTGATAGTAGATGGGCGATGCAATCACCAGCATTTCCGCTTCTCTCAGGAGATCGTAAATCTCTTGCATATCGTCTTTCTGAATGCATACTCCACGACCCTTAGTGTGGCAGTATTCACAGGCGAGACAGCCATGAATGTTTTTTCTGCAGACATCCACAGTATCAACCTGATGACCAGCTTGCGCTGCGCCTGCGGAAAATGCGTCAATCATCTGTTTCGTGTTGCCCTTGGGGCGAGGGCTCCCATTTAAAATCAGAATATCCATCTTAATTTCTACCTCCTGTAATCTCCAATATGATATCTTTACTGTGTGCAAACGACTTTACCGTTATTTTCAGCCAAGGCTTCCCCTCTTTGCCCTGATCCAGTCCCTGCGCAATGGAAATATTGTTATACCGTTTCAAAAGCATTCCGGCAATCTGCGGAATATTCTTTGCATCAACACTGTCTCTTCCAAATATATGCCTCTTTACATAAAGAAGCAATTTCTTCCTGTACTTTTTTCATTGAAGCTACTGCTCTTTTATCAGCCATACATCAATCCCTCATTTCCGCATGGTAGCCTGCAGTTTTTCAATTTTCTCCACCATAACCCCGGCGCATCGTTTTGCACTGGCATAGTTCAGATGGATATACGGGGTCCCACTGTTCTTGCAAGCATCGCAGACCGTCCAATAGCCGCTGTGATCTGTTTTATTGATCTGTAGAAACACAATATCCGCATTCCTGACCGGATTGACATCAATGTGTGCGGATATCTCTACCACCCGCACATCTGGCAGGAGTTTCAACAGTTCACGATGGAACACGTCAAATCCACCATACAAAACTACCCGGAGCTTTGTATGGTAAGGATACTTTACTGCCTTCACAGCAGTTTCCATTCCCGTTGGATCATCGGTTCCCTCTAAGTCCAAATCACCGGAGATGCTCCTCTCCTGCTCTTTCTCCGCAAGCCGGCTCTTTAACCGTTCAATTTCCCGCTGGAGGGAGCTGATTTCATGTCGGCAGACCTGATTATCTTTCCGTGCCTGCTGCAGTGCGCGTTCTGCAACTTTACGAGCCGCGATTTCCTTTTCGACTCTGATATCGGTGGTTTCTTCCGAAGATTCCTCTGCTTTCTTTTCTCCCGCTGTCGGATACTCAGACGCAAAACGATAATCATCATTCAGCGTATTGACCCGATCCAGTGTTGCAATGATTACAGCATAGTCCCTCGCTTTCCGGTCAGAGCAGCCATTCTCTTTGAATTTTTTAATCAGACTTTTCCGAATATACAAAGGTGCTACAAAGGGCCAACCCCCAAACCTGGAAAGCACAGCAGTTACCGGCACAGCGTAGTTAATTGTTTCATTACCTCCATTCAGCGGAAATGACAGACACTCTCCTTCCTTAATCACCGGAAGTGCGAGTTTACCATTACACTCAGTAAACCCGTAATCCCAATCCCTCTCATCTTCCAATTCTATATCAAAACTGCAGGGAAGCGGCATATCGCTCATTGACATCAGGTCTTCCATGACAATACGGCCAATCTTCAATTTATAGATTTCATCGCCATTTAGAATTGCCTGAAACGCTCCCATTGCAACGCCGGGTATAAATTCTCCTGAAACATATTCCATCCGTTCATCTGAGTTTTCTTCTGTCAGCTGATCGCTGAGCGCCCAGCACTTTTCCTGCAGAACACCAATCTCATTGTCGAACTGCTCCATTTTCCTGAGTATGGATGCCAGTTCAGGGGGAATATCCCGTAGACTCTCTAAGTCCATTTCCCTGCTCCGTGGAAAATAATTCTTTGAAGGCTGCATCACAGAAGATATTTCCTGAATAGAAGGCAGGTTCTCTATGGAAGCAGCCGGAGCTGCTAACGGAGCTAATGGCACCGCTTTTGTGCCGCCCGTTCGAGAAATACTCCCGTTTTGAGAATGCCCCTTTGGTTTTTTCCGAAACAGACGAGCCATTTCCCGATCTGCCTCTTTAGTGAATTCACGTTGTTTCTGCTTAACCGCATCGGATACGCTTGCCAGTTCCTCGTGAATACAGGAAAATCGGAACATATACCGTGAATGATTGCAGACAAATTCCGAATACTCCTCACTATCCATAGAATCGAGATACAGCAAACCATTCTTATCCATATACTCTACAAGTTTCTGAAATTTCTGCATGGACTGATTTGGAACCGACGTGTAATTTTTCTTTTTCTTCACTTTCTTATAGCCCTGCCATTCGCTTTTATCTATCATGGCATCCGCCATAACCCGCGACAGCAGACAGACTGACGCCACAAGATGTGTCGAGGAAATACAGGACACTTTCTTCGGCTTGCCCGATTGAACATACTCTTTCATTTCTTCAGCAGTGTATCCGCTGATCTCCAGCATCTGAAGCATCTGCTCATCCGTTGGAATATGCATATTGTAATGCGACATATTGGCAACGACAGCAAATGCCGTATAATCAATATATTTTGAAAATCCTACCTCCGTCGTTGACATATACTCCAAAAGCCGCGAAATGCGGAAATCATTTCCCGCATCATAAGCAGAATCTTTCCGCAAAAGATCCAGATTCAGATACTCGCAAATCTGCTCTGTTACCGTATGGTAATCCTTTAAATCGGAAAGGCTTCCGATCAGTTCATCTCTGGTCATTACGATACTCCCTAAGCTACTGCGACTATGTTCCAATACCAGTGTTTACTATAAATCGGAAATCCGATATGGCGCGTAATATTATGGATTTCAGCTAAAAGAAATCCTCGACAATCGTATTCAGTTGCTCCCGGATCACCTCAAAATCAACGTTCAGGTTCAACGTCCTCACATCTATACGGTTCCCGCTCATCTGATAGGATTGCTTCGGCTGGATCAGTTCGTCCGTCTGTGCATACAGCAACATTCCGGATACCTTGTGATCAGGGGATGATAATTCCATATCTTTGTTTTTCACATAAGTGAAAATCTGATACAGGTTGTTGGAATGCAATGTATGAACGTCATACTGTATCTGGGTGGAATGAGCGTAATATTTCGCGTCGATGATCAGCACTCGTTCCTTATAGGTGAGCATAATATCACTCTGCATTACCGGCAGCATGTCATGAAATCCATCGTCCAATGCCCACGGAATCTGCGAAGCGGAAGCCCGGAGCTGTGGAAACTCTTTCCGATAATATTCCAGAATAAATTTTTCGTACAGTCTGCACATGCGCTGTTCATCCAGAAAATCCATCAGCTTTGTCTGCCCATCTGCGTTAGTCTGGAGAAGCCCCTTCACAAGAAGCTGGCAGATGGAGATCAGCATCTGGTATGTCTGGTTGTTACGGTTATACTGCACATTCCAGTCAACGTGATACAGATCAAGTGTGTCTATATTCTGAAAATAGAGCATCAATTTCCGCAGTTCTTTTTTTCGTTTCTTCGAAATATCGCTTTTCAGCAGCAATTCCACCGATGATTTTATAATCCGGTTCAAATAAGTATTTTCGGAAAAATCATCATAGGTGCATACCATCTGGCGGCGGACAAGTGCCTGCGTCTTTATAGATTCCGTAATATCCAGCTTTCCACGAAGCACAGAAAGGTTTTCTGTCTTTGGAACATAAGATTTTCCAAGCCCGCGTTTTATCTGATAAGAAAGCCCTCTGATGATAATTTCCGCAAACATATCCGCAGTGTTTTCAAAGTCCTCCGTTGCGATGCTTTTATAGCCCTGCGCCTGTAATGTCTGAAAAGCATATGAGAGCATATAATATATATTCTGTACTGGTATCACCTGATCGCTCCTCTTAGCTTTTCGCTCCAGTCCTTTATCTTCATAGGTTCGTCAAACCAATATTCCTTCAGAAGCGGGATTAATTCAAATTCAACGACGGCCGTCAGACGCTGCTCATCTAACTCATCTGCTGTAAAATTACAGAAATAGCTGTGTCCGATACAAAATCCCTCTCCCAGCGACTCATCATCAGCTATCACGCGGTTCAGACTCTCTACGCAGGCAATCAGCCGATTAAATTTATCATTATCCAGACTCATGCGATATTCCCTGAAACCGTCCGTATCAAATCCAGGCCGAATCTCTACAAATGCGAACCGTCTTCTGAGTGCGTAGTCCAGCATGGCAAGACTTCTGTCCGCCGTATTCATCATACCGATCAGATAAACGTTCCCCGGCACTGCAAATTTCTCACCGGAATAGAGAAGCTGCAATTCGATATCCCGCTTATCGTTTTCTATCAGCATGAACAGTTCGCCAAAAATCTTACTCAGGTTGCCACGGTTTATTTCATCAATAATGAAAAAATATTCATTGTCGCTGTCAATCTCTGCTCTTTTACAGAACTTGTAAAACGCTCCCTTTTTTAACTCAAAGCCGCCGGCGGTAGTTGGGCGGAATCCCTCAATAAAGTCTTCGTAGGAATAGCTCTGGTGGAACTGAACCATCTCTACCCGCTCCGTATCCTTTTCTCCCATCATGGAATAAGCCAGTCTTTTCGCCACAAAGGTTTTCCCAACCCCCGGCGCTCCCTGCAGAATCACATTCTTCTTGCTGCGGACAAGGGACACCAACATATGATACTGGTCTTCGCTCATAAAAACTTCCCGGAGAAATTCTTCCGGTGAATAGGGCTTATAAATGATCTGCGCTTCTTCCTCTTCTTCCTGCGCGTCATCTTCAAATAATGCTTTCAGCTTTGATACGACGTCTTCATATGGCGTGATATCTGTCAAAGTTTTCATCGCAAGCTGCTTATCGTCCAGAATCCAGTTACCCTTATGTGTCCATTTGATTTTTCGCAGATGAGGATAATAATCTGGACGGGATTCCTCATAAATATAATCCGACTCGACAACACCACGCCCCACGATCTCGGTCTTTCCTTTTTTAGCAAAAATAATGTCGCCGACTTTCATTTCTCTCGCGAACTGCCAGACCGCATGGGCGGAATTTCTATAGGAGGAGCTTCCACCATAAACTTCCTTCATTTTCTTCCTAATTTCATCCTTACCGGAATAAGCCAGAACATCACCAATCTCTCCCCATCCGAGTGCCGCATTACCATCCTGATACATCTCCTCCCATTTCTCCGCACCATGCCCTGGCGCATATAACCAATAGTGTACCTGGTCTACGCCTTCATCCGCCAGAGCTGCCCCAGCACTCTCCCGCCTACTTTTGCCAACAGAATATCCATTCTCCAGATTGTCCTTTTCAGACACAACCCAGGCATGATACGACAATTCCGGAAAGCTTCTGTATTCATATTTCCCACTCTGTAATACAGCAGCGCAAGAGTCACGGATTTCCAGATATTCCGCAGCTGTCGGCACCTTATTGAGCTTTCCTTTCATATCTGTGACAAAATCTGCCGGCATATTCTCCGGATTCATAATAAACTGCCGGTTTCTGGAATCCAGATTCAGAAAAGAATATGGTCTGACCCAATACAGGGCCATCGTGATATTCCACCGAATGCCCAGCTGTCCACGCACAATATCATAGAAGTTCGAAAATGTCTGGCGATTTTCAGCAGTATCATTTTCTGCCAGTTTCAAGGCGGCATCAAAAACTTCCCAGAGATTGTCTATATCATGTTTTCCCCGGTCATCCTTGAAAAAATAGAAGGTTGCTTTCAAATTATTCAACACCGGGATACCGGCATAATCCGATGGAACATCTGCTTTTACTCCAAATTCATCTGCCATTCCCTTTGCAATCAAGGTCCGGTTTTCGTTCGTGATACCCTTATTGAAAAGACCAAACACGGTAAACGGATCAATATCAATCAATTCATCCCCACTTTCGAGCTTCGGCATTTTCATTTCGATATTCGAATAAACCTGCTGCAATTTCCTGATGAGAAGTGTCCGGTCTGCCTTAAATCCCAGTAGTTCTGTTGCTAATTCCGTATAAAAATCAATCCAGCCAAATTGTTCCCGTGCCATTATAAATGCCCCCTGTCAAAAATAGTTATGCAACAACAGCCACTGCTAATATGTTTTTCTTACTCACAGCCCAAATTTTTCGCGGTACCTTTGAGGGTCATTCATATACTCTCGATATTTCTCGCGAAGACAATTCCCACATGGACGATAACCAGCGGCAAGAGCTGTTTTTTCATCTGCAAAGAATACCCTTGACTTTTCATAACTTCCCGGAAACCTCTTAATCGTAGAAAGTGCAGATGGGCAGTCAAGCCGTCCATATATTTTAAGTTTTCCATTCCCTCCAAAGGTTCCGGGTATTTCTGAAAGGTATTCTTTTCCATCTGCACCAAGTAATCTATATTTTTTCATTTGTCGCACCTTTTACGATTCTGTCATTTTTTGATATAGCTTCATCAATTCCGCTACGCAACTCGATTCTGTTGTATCCTTTATTGAAAAACCATATGCCTGCATGACGGCTTTGTCATTTTGCTGATGTGCTCGGCGTAGCTCTGGCGGCATGGTCAACTCATCATAAAGATCTGCAAGACTGCTACCCGGATACAGTCCCCTTGCATCCAAAATAGTTTGAGCGGTATGCTCGATTTTGGCTTTCTGCGCATCGGTAGGCGTCGGCCAGGGGAAGTTGTTGTAGACGACATCCTTGGAATAGCGATAGTCGCTTTTCAGTCTGCCACAAACTGCTCTCATCCATGCCATATGAACATTGGAAGTTAAAACGCCAAAATGATATAGTGTAGCATCAGGAACAATTTTAACAAGGTTACTACACAGAATATCCGGTGTCATGAAGCCCATAGGTACATAACGCCTACGCTCAGATGAAACCTCTGGAATAACAATATAGGTTCCCTTTGGCATATTCTCAACATGAAAGCGAGTCGGTTTTTCTGCAATTTTCCTTGTTCCTGCGCTCTTGCTGGCAAGTCGGAAATCGCGCACTGCCTCGATTCGTTTCATACACTCTGGCATTTTGCGAAGTTCATTAGGGGTACAATCACCCAGCCAGAGACAATACCGCGGACAACGATTGATGAACTCCTGTGAACCGTACCATGGTTTAAAATATTTCTGCGCTGCCGGTTCCTTCTTCAAAAACTCATCCCGTTCTTCTTCTGTGAACAGATGGTTACCGCCGTCAATCGGTTTATTGCCGATTCCAATTTCAGGCACATCGCAAATTGGCTTACTACGGCTTTCTACAAAAACATTGTCCGCGTCAATCAGATAACCATTGATATTGTTTACGATCTGCGGCCTACCGTCGGTATAAATGACCCGTTCTTTATTACTGAGGGCGACGCTGAACCCAATAGTCACACAATGGACATGAGCTTTGATTTTTGCCTCACTGTCCCAACGGAAGGTGCGGTGGGCAAAGTCAATATGTACGCCGGATTCCATCAGCGGCTTCCAGAGATTTGCCACGCTCTCCCCTTGAGAGACAGAATTGGTGGACACCAGCGCTGCGCGGATAGAAGTTCCAGCCATCAGGTCAGCAGCCTTCTTATACCAGCAACAGACATAATCGAGGTTTCCGGCATTTTTCCATCCGGGGAATACATCGTTCACATCTTTTTTCTGCTCGCTGCCCATCATTCGCGCTCCGATGAAAGGCGGATTTCCCATGATCGTGGTCAGCTTCTGTTTCGGCACCACGTTCTCCCAATTCATCCGCAGGGCGTTGCCCTCCACGATGTTGGTGTAGGATTTCAGCGGCAAGAAGTCCAGGTGCATCAGCACGATAGATTCCGTCTCCTTCATCATCTGGCTCTCTGCAATCCACAAAGCAGTCTTAGCGACAGTCACAGCAAAGTCGTTGATCTCGATGCCGTAAAATTGACTCAGGGAAACCTGAATCGGATTGTAATTCACATCACCAAAGCTAATCTGCCCGTGGGACAGTTCCCGCAGCACTTCATTCTCCAACCGCCGAAGTGACAGGTACGATTCCGTGAGGAAATTTCCGCTGCCACAGGCTGGGTCCAGATACGACGCCGAGGCCAGCTTTTTCTGAAACTCCCGGAGTTTTCGCTCCTTCGTCTTTGCCACCGGCACAGCGCAGATCTCCGCAAATTCCTTTTTCAAATCATCCAGAAACAACGGGTCAATGACCTTGTGAATGTTCTCAATGCTGGTGTAGTGCATCCCACCAGAGCGTCGCGTCTCCGGGTTCAATGTACTCTCGAATACAGCACCAAAAATAGTAGGGCTGATCTCTGACCAGTCAAAGCCGGTGCTAGCCTTGTTCAGCAACAGCTCTCTGATCTCGTCCGTGAAGGGCGGTATTTCGATGTCCTCATCGGAGAACAAACCGCCGTTGACATAGGGAAACGCCGCCAACTCCGGGTTGTCCTCGGCCAGATAGGGGTCTCGTGCTTCCACCGGCGTGTCCAAAATTTGAAACAGCTCCATCATTGTCTTGCGCATATGCCGGGTGTCGGACTCCGCCAGATAGTCGTGGAACATTCCATGCCGTCCAAAAATACCCGCATCCTCTGCGTACAGACTGAACACCAGGCGAACGCACAACACGTTCAGACTGTGCATCGCTTTCTTACTGGTTGGGTCACGGTACTGCTTGGCGAACGCATCATAAAGCAGGCCGACGATCTCACCGGCGGCCATGGAGACTTCCATCTCCCGCTTCAAATGTTCGTTGCCCGTGTCCACCAAAAATTGCAGACGATAATATTCTTTCGGCAAGTCCTCCAGCTTGATGATCTCCGGTTCTCCGCCCGGTTTGTTCATGTCGTAGACCCAAAACTCGGCAAAGTTGCAGGTTACGACCCACCGGGGATGCTTGTCCACCGGCAGCTCCACAATATATCGCTTCGCCTGTTGGAAAGGCGTCAGAAACGTCCCATCAGATTGCTTGATGGGCTTTTTTAAGTCCTTGCCCAGACCCTTTTGCTCGATCATCACTCTGGTGGACGGAATTATTCCATCAATGAAGCTGGTATGATCCAGATGAACCTGTTCTTCAAATACTATAAATTGTGTGGCATTTTCTATACCATACACTGTTTGAAGCAGCTCGATCCAAAAAGACTGGCTCTCCCCTTTCTCATAGCCGCGGCCTTTCCAGTGCTCAGCGAACGATTTTGCGGCCATTCTCTGCTCGGTATCTGTCATTATGCTATCCTCTCTACCTATCATTTCATCGACAATCCATCACTGGAACTCAGCTCCTGTTTTGGAAATAACTTTTCTCTGATTACAAGTCACATAAAACACTTCTTTGCAATTTAAAACCAGATGAACAAATAATAATATAACGCAGTTACAGATATTTTTACTCTCTCACTAACGTATATATATTCCCGTCTCCTTCATCCATCCCGTTAAAGTAAGATGTCTGGTTCAATTCATAATACACTCCGTATGTGATGCCACCGCCGCCGTCTCTGGTTCCTACAACCTGTACCTCACCAACAGCCGGAACTGTATAAGAAACCGCTTTGTTTTTTATCATAAATGGATCGCAGATAGCAACTCCATCTACTAAAATCTGAACATAGTCCCCATCTTCAGCCGCATAATCCCATATCCAAATAACTGTATCCTCATCATCAGAATCATGCGTAATAGTATAGTCCTGTCCAATCACGGTTTGATCACTGGACAACAACCTTGTTCCTGCGCCTAGAGCGGTAGATATATGTGTTTCAATCGCTGCATCAACTTCCGATGATGATTGTACTACGGATGTGCTTGTACTTAGCTTTGAATACAGAACGATTCCGGCAACAGCAACTCCGAGTAATATCCATGAACCTCGTTTTATACGTTTTTTAAAAGATCCGTTATCACTTATATGCTTTTCGGATTCTTTTTCATTTTCAGCCCGCGATACTTGTTCAATCTTTACTCCATCTTGTGCTTTCGCATCCGGAATCGTTGAAATATCTGAAGCGAAATCCTCTTTTTGAATTCCTTTGCTTTTTTGCTTAACCTTATTCATTTCAGCCCCTCATTCCTATTCTTCTATAGTCAAATATTTTTTAAGCACCATTGGTTTTTTCTTCAGATACGCACACATCGCGAGCCTGCATACCACCATTTGAATTATCATGATAATTACAGAAATAATATGCCTTTGTGTGTTCATAACCAGATAGCCATAATGAATGATAGATTCTGAGATGGACAAAATCACTAAATCCATCGTCAAAATCATGCTTAAAGGATATAGCCACGGTAATTTATAATAGCAGCGTCTAAATACAGGCACTAACCCTGTAATTGCAAATACCAATCCTGCTACAAACACCATTGCAAAGCCTATCGTACTTGAAGCAAAGCCAGAACGAATTGGTCCAACAATATCCATAAAGAAAATCATAATATTAAAAAAGAATAACATAACTAATGTACCTAACATTACGCCAAAGAACCAAAGGATCGCCAATATATTAGAAATTGCATTTTTCATTCATCTACACCTCTTTCAAATCGCTCGCCGTAATCATTGTCAGCTTTTCTTTCGTAAGCACCGTATCTGTACTAAGCCTTAATGCTTGATTATTTAAAGACTTTTCAAACAGGTTTCTGACATATCTACTATTCCCAAATTGAGGATTTTGTCGTGCGTCATTTATTCTTTTAACTAATTCTTCTTTAGCGCCCTCATCAAGGAAATATCCTTGTTCTGAATACATGATGTCTGCTATCTGCATCAGCTCATCTGTGCTGTAATCGGGAAATTCAATGATTCTAGCAAATCTAGATTGTAACCCGGCATTTTTGTTTAGGAATCTCTGCATATCCTCCTTATAGCCAGCTAATATTACAACCAAACGATCTCTGTTATCATCCATCATCTTTACAAGGGTATCTATTGCTTCCTGTCCAAAATCATTTTCCCCGCCCTGTGCCAATGAATATGCTTCATCAATAAACAAAACTCCATCGAGAGCTTTTTCGACTATTTGTCTTGTTTTAATAGCTGTTTGACCTACATATCCAGCCACAAGTCCCGATCTGTCCGTCTCAACTAATTTATTTGTACTTATGACATTCATATGATATAAAACATCTGCGACAGTCCTTGCCATCATTGTTTTTCCAGTGCCTGGATTACCTACGAATATCATATGCATGGTCTGCGTGTTATCCGTTCTAAGGCCAGCTGTCTTTCTTGCTTCTTGCATTTTAAGCCTTGCTTTCAGGCTCCTTATATAAGTCTTTACAGATTCCAGACCAACAATTTTACTAAATACCTCCTCCAAATCAAAGTCACTGCTTTCAACTACTTGCTGCTTTATATCCTCCGCAGTAATTTTTATCAATTCAGATTTCGGTATTTCCGATGCGGCTATGCGTATACTTTGATTTCGAATAATATCTTCTATTAAGTTTCTTACCATCCGTCCGTTTCCGGAGGATGCAGTAGCATGTCTCTTTAAGCGAACAATTTCATCATATAAAGCCTGCTCCGCACTGTTATCTAATACGAAGCCTCTGCCATCAATCATCTGCTTTCCTATTTCAAACAATTCATCTACAGAATAATCGGGGAATTCTACTTGTAATGGGAAGCGAGATTCTAAGCCGGAATTTGATTTCATAAATTCTTCCATTTCTTTACTATAGCCCGCTAAAATTACAACAATTTCTCCTCTGTAATCTTCAATCAATTTTACAAGCGTATCAATGCATTCCTGACCGAATCCACTTCCATCATTTGTGATCGCATAAGCTTCATCAATAAAGAGTACACCTCCAAGAGCCTTTTCAAACACTTCCCGTGTTTTGTTTGCTGTTTGCCCAACATAGCCAGCTACCAAACCACTTCGATCCGTTTCTACTAATTGTCCGCTTTTTAAGATACCCATAGTATGAAACATTTCCGCCATAATACGCGCCATCGTTGTCTTTCCGGTACCCGGATTACCAGAAAATATCATATTTAATGACTGGTTTGTGTCAACACTCATGTTGGCATTTTTGCGTCTTTTATTAGCTTCAAGCATAGCATATTGTGTTCTGATGAAGCTCTTAACGCTCTCCATTCCAATAATTTTTGAAAGGCTCTTTTCTAAATCAAATTCTTCCACCTTCTCAAAGCCAAAATCGGCAGCTATTAACAGCTCCATATTGTCTTCAGGATTATCCGCAATCCTCTTTGACTGTTCTAGAATCGCTTTCTCAATAGTATTCCTGACAAGTCTTCCATTTCCACCATCATTTCTGCCCTTTATCTGACTTTTATCGAAAATGCGAAGTAATCCATCGTGGCAATCATCAGATATCCTGTATCCTTTTGCCTGGGATGTTACTTCCGCTATGCTTAACATTTCTTCCGCTGTATAGTCCTCAAAATGAACCACATTAGGGAATCTTGATTTTAAGCCAGTATTTGATTTTAAAAATTCCTGCATTTCATCTTCATATCCAGCTAATATGACCACTAAATTATCACGATTATCCTCAATGCCTTTAACAAGAGCATCTATTGCTTCCAAACCAAATATATCATTTTTGTCCCTGCAAAGAGAATAGGCCTCATCAATGAATAAGACGCCGCCTATCGCCGCGTTAATAAGTTCTGTCGTTTTTACAGCCGTATGTCCGGCATACTGACCCACCAAATCCGCTCGGCTTGCTTCTACCATCTGACCAGAAGAAAGTACACCTATTGCCTTTAAATATTTCGCTACAATACGAGCAATAGTTGTCTTTCCTGTACCGGGATTACCTACAAAAATCATATGCATTGATACATCTGTCTTTTTTAGTCCCTTATCTTCTCTTCTTTTTTGGACTTTAAAATTAGTCTCCAGACTTAAAACATATTCCTTAACAGCATTTAATCCTATTACCTGTTCGAGTTCTTTCTTAAGCTCATCTAATTCCATCTCATTATCATCTCTGATAAATCGCGAAACATATATCTTTTCTCCGCCCCTAAGCAATAGAAAATAATCACCATCATAAGAAAGATTTATGGTCTCATCATCCCATAAAATGTCCTGAAGTTTCATCTCCGCCATAGATTCATATAGGTAATTTTCTATATGATTTTTAATTCCCTTTATCCCGTCTTTTTTGTTATATTTCTTCCCTACTGCATCAACAACACTTTCATCAAATGTAACTTCAACATGTAAGTGTTTTTTTGCGTCCTTCACAAGATTAGTTAAAAGATAATATGCCAAATCCCTTATCTGTTCTTCGCTTATCGGTTCAAGCTCAATAACGTCAGCTATTTCCTTCACGAATCTGTTTCCTAAAATAGATACAATCTTTGTTTTAGGAAGGGTTGATGTAAAAATTAGATATTTACCATTCGCTGATAATTCTGAAATAAGCGATGCGTTTAATATGCCTGTTGCTTCAACTAGACTACCATTACTCAACATATATCTCTTTGGCAGCTTGTATGCTCCCATTGTCAATAACTGATATATAATATCTAGTTGAGGTCTCGTTGCTTTATCTATATTTTCAAGAACAATGTTCTCTGTATTAACATTAAGTGCTTTATATAAATCACTCAAAAACAAAGTGTTTTCAGAATCAGCAGAGTATGAACACATATCCAATGACGCCACTTCTGAATAGCGAAATACTTTTTTCTGCTTTAGTATTTCACTTATACATCTAATTGCGTATAATTTCCCCCTGCTTTCTGTGCCAAGCAGTAAAATAGAATTCTTAGGAAGTGCATTATCAAACCCTTTTACATAAGGACGTCGAAATGCTTTTGTTAAAACCTGTCTATCGTTTTCTGTCCCAAACCAATATTTCTGAATTTCATCTGGTAATTCCTCAAAAGCCAGAGTTACTTTTGCAATTCTTATTTCAGACTCTTTAGCTGGTGTATAGCCCGTTTTTTTGCTTTCCGTTTTCGCTTGGATTTGAGAAGATGAAGCAGATGTTGTATCTGCCGATTTTGACAAAATTTCCTGCTGTTGCGCATTAACGTTATTGGTGGATTGAACCACTTTATTTCCATTAACTTGTTTTTTAGCTATAAATCCCCTTTCATTTATGGATTCTTTGATCTGATATTCTGGAAAGAGAAATTTCAGCACTTCCTTAAACTCCAACGCCATATTTTCCGTCCTCACATCTTTCTACAGATAATTAATTATGTATCTGACCCACTTATTAATATTCTCAACGACTACTTTTTCAGTCCCTTCAATGGTTTTTGTCTTTCCGGATGTTCCCATCAGAAAACTTATCCATCCTATTCCGTCCTGAAGATAAAACTTCCCGACCAAGTTACTTTTATAGAAAACTTCTAATTCTCCATCTTTCCCACGTTTTATGCCAACATCACAAGGCAGGTTATTTTCTTCAAGACATTTTTTCAACTGACCTAATATTCGATCTTCATCTTGGCTAAATACTGTAGAAGCCATATCTTGACCTGAATTTTCCGTAGACGAGGCCTTTACATTTTCAATCGGTTTATCTGCATCAACAGTCGATTCTTTAATATTGCTTTGTTCTACAACAGTCTCTTTCATTTCTTTTTCAGCAGAAATTCTCATCTGCTCTGCTTCTTTTATCATATTCGTAACTAATGTTTTAAAAGAGGAAGCATTATTAACATTCGAGATATATAGCATAACATCGAAACCATTTGGCGAGCTAAACTTCAATACACCATAGCTACATCTGGGCAGTTGTCTGTTATTCGAGTATCTTTTGTCTGGCGAACCATTTTTATTTACATACTGCCATGTGTACCCAGTTACAGTAGCATCTTTAGGCACCTGTTCGCTCTCTATAAAGCCCTGACTTCCTATCTCAATATGAAGCTCTGAAAAGTCAACGGCTCCCCAGCCCTTTTTCCCTTTAACTATTAGTCTGTCCGGTAAAATATAAATTTTGTCCTTGCTTAAATTAACACAATAGCAGGTTGCTTTTGTTTTTATAAAAAAGGGTTTCTCCTTAACAATGGTCACAGGCTTACGTTCCACACTGGCTCCTGCTCCCGCATGAGTTTTTTTAGATGTAGTTGCTACGTCTTTTACAATTTGCCATATTTTTTTGTTGTCAATCAGCAAATTTACAGCCTGATCTAACATCTGTATGCGTCTTTTCCCGTACTCATCACAATCGTATTCTATTTTAATTTTACCTTTGGAGTTATATACAATATAACCTACTAAAAATGCTACAAAGAGCGCAGCCATAGGTGGCATTCCGAAAGACAATACAAACGTTATACTACAACACCACATCAAAATATTTCGTCTTTTTGTGAAGTGCTTAATTGCTTCAATAAACTCCTTAGTATTATCAGAAACTAATTCTCTTGCATCAACATCGTTTGCTTGATACAAAACATTACTCATATCGTTGCCATTTGAGGAAGATTTTCCTTGCATGGTAGTGGATTTGGATTTACTACGTGTGTTCTGCTTTCTTCCTTTCTTACTATCATCCGTCCATGACAATCCCGTACCTGGAACTGAATAAGTTTTTCTGGTGCCACCTCCCGCTTTTTTCGTTACCCGGTATCCTTTTGTTCCCCAACTATACCCAACTCCGGATTTGCTAATATTTACCCGAAATCCTCCACCAAGATTAATGCTTTTTCTGTATCGAAGCCCCATTTTTCTTCCTCCTTCAAAAATATTTATGTACACATGTTATGAACTCTCTATTCATGGATTGCAGTTCTTGCACGGTTCATACCCCATGCTGATCACATCCTCCCGGCTCCCTGTATATTCCTGTTTATTTTTCTCGCTCATCTGACTGACACTGGAACAGGATGGATAGTGAAACTTTTTTGTGTTCGTGTTTAAAATATAGGTTACTTCCGTATCATCAGATAAATCCTCATCTGATTCTTCGCCGCCTGACTGATCTGTTCCAATTTCCAAAGCGTCACTATCAGCGGATGCCGACTCGCTCTCCGCATAGCTGTCGCCCGTCGCATAATCAATCATAATCCCCGGCTGAACGTTGTAACAATAAATGTTGAACTGTACACCATCTCCGCTATCCTCAACCGACACGGCTTCCATCAGGACACCATTTGCCACAAGATTGTCTCCATCAAAGATCGGCGTCACTCTGTACAGGACATGATTATCTGTCTCCTGAACATACTCAGCTACCATATCTTCATACGGAAGCATTCCCTCGACATTCAGATACCTCGTACCCGTGATCAGGTTTTTCTCATTTGCATTCTCACCAGAAAGCTGATATCCAATCAAATGGCAGCGGTTGTACAAATAATTTCCATCTATACCATCATATTTCACCGTATGCCATCCGGTTGGTTTGATCGGTCCTATCGCCCCTCTTTCTTCAGTTGGCATAAGATCCTGACCTATATTGGCAACCGCAACACCACATCTGCCCAGAGAATCCAGCTCACTGTAAAATTCATATGATGTCGTAGTTAAATCCGCTTCATCAAAGAACGGAATGTTGTCATTGATAACCACATAAGGCGTCCCGTAATAATCCGGAATGTCAGCCAAACTTACTGTTTCGGCAGATTCCAGCGCAACAATCTCCGATTCGTAAGCGCCTCTGTCTTCTTCTGCACATCCGGCAATGCCCCCGGACAGGAAAGCAAACACACATATCCAGACCAGGATGCTGTGAATTTTTCTATTTATACAGTCAGTTTTCTTTTTTTCCATTCTCATCTGCATCATTTTTCCTAAGCTCGTCCATATAGCCTGCCGTAATAATACCTGACGGCAGGGCAACTACCGCTATGCCAATAAGAGACGACAGCATAGCGACAACTCGTCCCGCAACGCTCACAGGGTAAATATCTCCGTATCCAACTGTCGTTAAACTTACCATTGCCCAATAGAACGCTTCGAAGAATGTTTCAAAAGTGTCTGGCTCCACATTGAAAATTACGAGAGCTGACAGCAAAACATACGCTGCCGCCAGTGTGCATACAGCCAGCAGCGGTACCCGTTGATTGCGAATCACATTCACAATGATCGTTATGCTTTTCGAATATCGGAACATTCTGAAAGCCCGGAATACTCTGAATGATCGGAGAAGCCGAAATATTTTGAGCAGTCGCAAGCCACTGTTTACAGGTAAAAAGGTGGGGAAGACTGACAGGAGATCAATAATGGCCATTGGCGTGAACGGATAATAGAAAAAGGATTTTTTCCCTTTTTGCAGCTTCAAATCCGCGGTTGCCAGTCTCAATAAATAATCTGTAATGAAGACGACTGCGGCCAACTTATCAATCATTTCAAACGCAGCAGTAGTCTCCTTAAACGCCAAAGGCACCATACTCACGATAATTACCGCTATCATTCCATAGTCATACAAGGTACTAAGACAGTCTTCTCCGTTTGTCGGTTCGATTATTTGATATGCTCGTTCTCTCTTGTTCACAGTGGAATCTCCCTTTATTTTTCATGCCCTTTAGAAAATCAGTATAGCACACGTTCAACTGATATTCTATATAAAAACAATAATTTTTTTGAATACTTCCATGCAGTTCCACTCAACAATACGACAGCCTCCTGCATTCCTCTCTCCCGCTCTCAATCACCCGGAAACAGACTGTCGTCTCCGAATTTTCTGTCGGTGCTGCCTTCGGGATGCGGACGGCTGATACTTTTTGCTGATCTGCCGGATGTCGAGATTTCCGTCTGCTGCCTTCTCAGCCACGCGGAACTGGCCATGTTTATATATGTATATAAAAACCGAAGTTATCGTGTCCGAGTACAGTTGATCCATTTGTTTATGATACCTCTCCCGTTCCGGATGCTCGAAGTTCACTGGTCTGCCCGAAGCGTTCCTGTGATAGAGGATGAAGTTCTGGCGATATTTGCCGTAAATCAGCTTCCAGCATCCAATCTCTGTTTTTATAAAGAGCTGGCCATCTACCATTTTAAATTCCATCTTTCGATACTGCGCATACCTTTGCAGATTCAGACGCTCCTACTCGAATCGGAATCTCATCGTGTTGCAATACCCGCATGGTCGAAAGTCGTCCTTTTCCATATCATGCTTCGATTTTTCCAGCTGATACTTCGCAAAATACGTTTTGCATAATAACAGTCAGAGTAATGATAGATTTTTGTCTGGCTGCCTATGCTGGCGATTCTTCGTTTATACATTCCTGCTCTCCTCCTCCATTATTTCCTTCACTCTGGAGAACCTTACAGATCATTGCGGATGGTGTGATAAACATGACCTCTGCTTTGAATTTCTTTTCGACCTTTTCGTAAATCAGTCCAGCACTCATTGTGCCAGTGACTGTCGTATACGGCGCATTCGCCACTTGATCAACAGACCCGATATGCTTCATTGTTGCTTTGATTGCTTACGAGTCATACGAATTTTCCGGTTCCTTCACGCATTTCAATTTCTTTCCGATCTTGAACGGAACCAATCCATAGTAGTATTTCATTCCTGTGACTGTGATGTACTTCTTTTTCATCTCGCACCTCCGTTATGCATTGCATTGTCGTTTCTGCAGGTTTCATAATATTCGCACAGTAGACAGAAGCTACTGTAGTGACGGTCTCCCCGGAATTTTCCCCGAATCCAGAATATCAGCCTCGACATAATTTCCTGTTCGCCCGAATTTTTTTATTTCTTTTGCAGCTTTGCAGATCAAAAAAATGGAATCAGGAAAGAACTTTTTTCTTTAACCTGATTCCATTATCCTATTTAGTATGTCCAATAAAAAGGTCGTGCTGTTCCAACTGCAGCTCCCTTGTTACAGTTCACACCCTAGCCAAATTCCGTGTTTTTTTATAAATTGCCGAAATTTTAAAAAGAGGTTTGCTGGCCGACATCATTTCATACATCAACCATCTTATAAATTCCATTTTATATCGCTTAAGTAACAAAAGCTTGAAAAGATAGCCGTTGTCTGGATACTGGACAATCATGCAAATCTAATCCGGTTTTCTTTCTGGCCGGATCAGCGGTACACTGTGAAAGAGCAAAAGTCTAAAATCATACGCAATCTAGAACATTACAATGCCAATTGTCTTAAAATTTCTAATTCTTCAGCATCGTTTTTCTTAATGGTTTCAAATAAATGTTTTAAAATTCCCCTTGCAATTGAACAGCGATATGAATTTTCACTATGTGACACCAAATCGCCCTCCATGCCGTAATTGACAACAGGACATACACCACAGTATGGACTATATGGACATTCCGAACAGAATGGAAGTCCCTCTAAACACGATTCGGTACATACGGCATGAACAACTGGAGATTGTATTAATTCTTTGTACGTCTGATCTACCGTTCCAACTCTAAACATGGAATCACCCATATTAGCTAGCATTCTGCCCTCATCACATGTATACACCATACCATCATAATTTATGGCAAGCTGTCCTATGCCAGCTCCGCAGGGTGACCGAAATTCTGTATGGCTTACAGACTCATTTAACAATATTCGTCTAAGATAAATAGATGCTGTCGTTTCGTATATGTGCTCTCCTGCTTTCCAAAGTTCTAAAATATAATCAATAACCTCGTTATAAAAATTGATGTACTCATCAGCCGTATATCCAATCTTTTTCCATTTACTCTTCGCCAGCCCCAGAGGTGTCAATGGTCGAATATATAAGTTGTTAATTCCATTTACTCTATAAGCATCTACAATTTCTCTGGCATATACCAAGGATGCTCTGGTAGTGGTCTCAATAGCACCAATTGATGGAGACACCCCCATTTCATTGCAAAGCTCCCTATATTTTTGCAATCCGTAACGCCATGCATCGTAACTGGATGCCTTCCCTGCTAAGGGTCTGTTTATATCGTGTAATTCCTTAGGTCCATCTAACGATGTAGAAATGCTCACCCCTTCTGCAATAAGCCATTTAAGAAGCTTTTCATCTACATTGGTTAAATTTGTTGCAATTGCGAAATTGACTTTTTTCCCAGCTTTATGGAAAACACTTTTTGCATATGAAACGGAAAAATGCAGAGCCTCCTGATTTATTGTTGGCTTCCCGCCCTGAAATTCTAATGTCACAGAACTTGTTGGAGACTGCACAGCTATATTGATTGCCTTCTTACAAGTGTTTATGTCTGTAATATGTGCATGACTATCACCAGCCTGACAATACTGGCACCTTTGGTTACATGCGTCTGTTAATACAAGAATAAACAACTGCGTTGATTTCAATAAACATTGTTTTGCATCAAGATATTTCTGTGTGCTGGTCTGCAAATATTCTTCTTCGTTGCAATAAAGGAATCCTTTCTCTAACAATTCAGAATAGACATTCGTGTTTTCCTCGATAGAATAATTAAGAAGCTTATGGAACTCCTGTTGTGTTAGGAATATATAATTTCCCAAATCATTACTCAAAAAGTACGAATCTTTATCTGTTTTAAAATTGAAATGTGTAATTCTATACATCATTGTCTCCCAAAAACGGATAAACGGATATATCCGGCATTATTTTTGTAGTCCTAAAAAATCCTCCGCACATCTTTCGCTTAGCACAGATATTGCATTCACCAAAATATTCTATCTTGGATGGAGTAATACTTTTTCTGTAAATTGGCCAATACTGTTCCTCTACTATGCATAACGGATAATTAAATAAAAAAACCTCTATTCCAGCATAAACAAGAGCGTCCACAGCTTGTCTGACATACGGCCATAAATTATCGTATGGCAGCCACACCTGTTCTCTATTAACCATGCTATTACCCATCATTTCGAGGCCCATAAAGCAGACATGATGTACATTACCAAATTCACGTATTATAAAATTCGATAATTCTGGAAGATCTTTATAATTTAATTTTGATGTAACCACTCTGAGTTCTACAAACTCTCCCACAGAAAGAAGATTTTTGATTCCTCTGTATGTCTCTTCAAAGCTCCCTTCAATTTGAGAAATCTCATCATGCAATATGGCATTGCTAGCATGTAACGGTACACCAAGCAATGTTTTATATGGCCGCGTTACTATAAAGCGTTTTAAAAAATCATAGTAATAAAATGTTCGTCCATTAGTCAAAATATGCAGAGATATGGAAATAAAATGTTCCTTCACTCGCTCTAGCAATTTGAAGAAGTCCTCCCTAAGCAAAGTAGGTTCTCCGCCAGTTATGCATAGATAATGCGCATAGGGATCCATAAGTTCAATATATCGTTCCAAATCTGCTACACTACAATGTTCTGCACGTGATCGATAGTTTGAAGTATATGGGCACATTATGCAATTAGAGTTGCATTGGCCTGTCAGAAATAATGTCCGATCTTCCAAATCCGAACACTGTTCTACACAAACCAATTGATTATCATCAATCCTCACAAAATTTCCAGAATCACAATTTTCAGGAAGAAGAAACAATCCTTTCGCTCCCCGAAAAAAAATTAATTACAGGTTCTTCCGCTAAATATGCGCCATATCCCTCTGGCAAATACCTAATTTCATCGTCGACTATAAGAGCAGAATCTAAAAATTTACAATGATTTTCTTCGCCTAGTCTGGTACAGCGCAAAATAATTGACGACATAGCTTTAGCCCTCTCCTCTAAACATAGTAAAAAACAAAAAAGCGGACAATTTCAACTGCGAGTGCGAGTGATATAAAAGGCGCAAATGGCAACATTTCTACAACGACAACCTTACTTTTTGATTTTCTGCACCATTGTCTTACCGCTTCTGCTTGTTTTACATTTAATCTAGATCTCCGTGTTTCAGTGGAAGGCCCAGGAATATTTGGATCATTACATTTTGTCATAGCAAGACTGCTTACTACGGACAAAATCATACCTGGCTCCACATCGTCTCCGTTGATTTCTCTATACGAGTGATTACTGATTTGAATATTTAGCACTTCAACCACAAATCCAATTATCAAACTTTGTACTGCTGACAGGAAAACAGTTCGAATGCTCTTTCCAGATGCAACCATCAAAATAATATAAAAAATCCAGCCTGCTATTCCCAAAACAGAATAAATCTGTGGAATTCTTCTCTGGGCAAGTACTAGGGCAAGTCCAATTATCAGGATACATAATACTAAATTATCCTCATAAATAGAGTCAAAATATACGATTAGTAAATTAACAAGAACCAAAGCAATACCCAAGTTATTTACGATTCCCTTTACTCTAGCCTTTAAAATATCGCTAATACCAAGTTCATGACCGGCGTTATTTTTTTTATTACACAACGTATTAATTTCCAAATATAAATATCCTATTGCAAACGAAAAAACAATTATATCCAATAGTGGAAACAGATTACCCTCCCGAGCCGCATAGCATCCGTCAGGATAAATCACGGTCAAAAGTAAAAATAATTTTGCATCGCCTGGTGCCCAAATATCATTCAAATACAATATTAATGTTGCAGCACAAGAAAATATAAAATTCGAAATCCAGATTCTTGGGCTTGCAAAAAGAGGCTGGTGTGTAAGTAGTCCTATCGCTATAATAAAAAGCCACAAAGTCAAGGAAATAGCAAGATGTTTATTCCTGACTTTTCCGCTTTTATGGTCGGTAACAGCAGCTACAACAGAAATTACTACTGCCAGAACAAGTTGGAAAAGCGCAACCAATGTCATTTATCACTCCAGGTTTTAAATATTTGCCGACTATCTTCTTCCCAAGAAGCATTGTTCTCCAAAGTGACACTCTCGTTGTCGTTTTCTATGCATGTAGCATATAATGCACGTCCCACCAACAACTGTCTAATAGCATCCGTCTGACGTACAGTATCATATCTAATCATTTGAAAATCTAAAGCTTTCAAGATTTCCGACACCTGTTGTTCAACATTATCAATCAGCTCCTTCTTTTCAAAATAAACAGCTATATTGTTCCCGTCAAAATCATATGAAATAATATATGTATCTCGATATGGGTATAAAGCTTTTACTACAGCCTGTCTGGCATAGCCTTCTCGACTTAATTTGATACAAAAACCATCTTCAGTTTGTGTAAATGCATGCATTATGCTAAACTCCTTTTACTTTATCGGAATTGTGTCAGGCAATACCTGCGGAACCTGAAGCATGGAATCTGCAACAGGTTCGAGTGTAGTTGTAGAGGAGCCAGTTGATCCTGTTATTCCAGATGTATCGGCTCCACTTTCACTGCTATATGTGTTTCCACCACTACTGCTTCCACCACTAGTTCCACTACTGTGATTGCTGTGATTACTATGAGAACTTCCGCTAGTATGGCTACTATGGCTAACATGACTTTCATGACTACCATGGTTGCTCCTTGAAGAACCACTGGAATGACTACTATGGCTACTGTGGCTTTTATGACTACTATGATCCGCAAAAACATCCTGTGCGCCTAATGCTATCGATAAAACAACCATTAGTGATCCTATAGCTAGTAATTTGCTCTTTGGAATACTTGCCTCCTCATCAAACAAGAAGTCAGAGATTGAGTGTCCTGTCATTTCATCAAATTCCCCAAAAAATTTCTTTGCCATATTTTACCACCCTGTGTGTGAATTATTTTCCCAAGTTCCAGTAATAATTTGCCCTGATGACAACGTATATTGTCCTGAACCATTCATTTTATTTTCAGCCCATTCTCCAGTATAGTATTCACCAGAGTCGGTGCCTCCAAAATAATATGTTCCTGTTCCGGACATTTGATCATCAGACCATTGCCCTACATATATGTCTCCATTCGGGAAATATGCTGTCCCCTCTCCCGATCGTTTATCACTATCAAAATCTCCAGCATAATATTCTCCGGTGTTAAAATAGTACGTTCCATAATCTATATTATCCTGAGCATCCAATAGACCGATGAAAAAATTATTGTCCGGCCATACTACCACTGCACTATTTCCAGATTTGACAATCAATGCATCATCTTCATCAGAATATTCCGTAGCTTCTTGTGTAGATACGATCAAAACAAATTGTGTATATAAATCTGCAACACCGGTAGCATTCAATTCTGAATTGGATTGAAATTCATTAACTGCTGTAGCTGTTTTATTTCCGCAAATCCCATCTGCCTCTCCTTCCGCTAAGAAGCTTTCTGTTATCAGTAATGATTGCACTTCTTTTACATAGTCTCCCCTGCTTCCGTTTTCAATGACCAATCCTTGCATACTGTTTAAAACACCTACCAAACCACCGTCCTCGGAGAGTTTTCCTTCTTCATTAATAGCCGATAGAAGCTCTTTTTGGAAAGTTGATTGTTCTTCCGCACAAGCAAATGTAGTAAAAGGAAAAAATAAGATCCATGCAACAATAATAGTTACTGCCGATTTTCTGAATATACTTTTCAAAATATACTCCTCTCTCCATCTAAAATTGTTGATATTGAAAATACAACAATTCTAAATCACACTATGATGAAGCGCCAGATCATCGAGTTATAGCCTCAACACTCCACGAAGTTCATCTGTTATATTTTCTACTAATTTTTCTCCCGTCACATATGTCTCTGGTTGCAGGTGGTGGTGCCACCTGTTGATTCATTTGACCCAGTTAACATCTAAGATTAACCCGATAGCATAGCTCGAAATCACTTGTCAAGGCATCACATCGTTTAGTGGAATTAGCCTAGACAGAGGCTGCTAATAAGCAATCAAGGACTTAAAAGCCCTATTCTACAACTGGGGAAATCAACACCACATCACGTTTGAATAGAAGACTGACTGTAATTATAATGGAAAGCAGTTGAGAAGTCAACTGTAGTTGTTCAGACTAATAAAAATCAATGTACAATCAGCAGCACATAGCAATGGCATTTTTTCGACAAAAAAAGCCCGCAACCATCGAAACAGAAGATTTTCGACAGCTGCAGGCATGCACCAACACTTTTTATTTTCTTTTCCTCTGATGGAATCAACCATGAGCTCCCTGTAAGAACATCTCACATAATTTGCGCATCTCATCTGTTGTCCACCCATCCCTGAGTAAGATAAGAAGCTGTTCCTCTCCCATCCCCTTTCCAATCGCATAATCAATGATTTCCGTCTGTTCTTCATTCAGCCTTACTTCCTGCAGCCGTCTGACCAAAGTCTGCTTCCCACCTCCATCTGGCAGCGCACTCCTGCCGGAAACAATTTCCTGATGGCTTATGTCGGCATTTGTTTTTTTCATTTTCTCCAAGTGCATCTCTCAGCTGCCGGTTCTCCTGCAATACCGCTTCATTTTCTTCATACCTCTGTCGCAATTCTGAAGAATGTTGCTGCAGCCATTGCCGAATCTCCTCCTCGCTGATCTCACTGCCTTCATCCATTTTTCGTCTGTCCAGTTCTGAAAGATCAAGCGAAAGAAGCTGCTCCGGCTCCAGGCGAATGATGACCGCTTCTCCCTGTTCCTCCAGCTTATAAAAATATTCCATATCTTTTTCCGTCAGATATTTAATTTCCTGCACAATATTCACTCCCATCTATCTGTCATTGTCCGTGAATCTGTTTTCACCGCTATTGTCGTCATCTCTCCCATCTGCCCGGATGTCACCGACCTGTCCTGTTCCGCTTATGCGAATCTTCCGTCCTGTGCGCTTCCCTGGTTTCCTTATTATTTTTGCAGTATTGCTGAAGATGGCGTTCCACGCCGGCTGGGTCAAATTTTTTTAAAAGCTCCATATCAAATGCCACTTTCGCATACTGCCCATAACCCGAATAACCTACTTCCGGAAGGACTGTCCCAAGCTTATTCTTCTGGATAAATGCCAACAGGCTTTCCGTCATATCACCGTTGATGTACGCCTCGTTCGCTTTCAAAGGAATCATATCGTTTGCCGGAAGATTAACTGTTACATCTCCAAATGCCTCCAGACCATACTCTGTCCTATTAAACATTCCTATATAAAGACTGCCATTGTTCATATAAGAAGCAACCCGCAGGGACACCTCTTCCTGACCAAACTGCCAGTCAAATTCAAGTGTATTCTTTTCGCCCATTCTTATCGCTCCTCTTCTCGGTGAAATTGTTGTTTCCAGATTTCATAATCGTTCCTATCTGTCTATGCTTCATGTCATCCGATTCAGCGGTACAAATATTTCTTTCAATTCTTCGTTTTCAGCTGTCAGGATTCTACCTTTGTAAAAGCATCCGATCACTGGATGCTTCGTAAGTCGTCCCAGTCCGGTTTTAACCGGAACCGTGTTCCTGGAAATCACCGGCAGCAGGACTTTATTTTTATAGAGGTATCCATCGCCCGTCGGAACGATCTGATGCTCCTCTCCATAATCGGAGCGTTTCCGCATCTCTTCGAAAGCCATTGATTCCTCAAAGATGCCAAGATAATTCTCCACCTGATACAGCATAGACTCAACAGGATTCCCGCCGCCTTTCGGGCCATTAATATAGAAGAGATCCCTCCCATCCTGCAGCAGCTGATTCTTTTTGTGTTCATATGGGCCAAGCTTCATGGCGAGCTTAAATTCTTCCTTTTCTGCCGTACGATACTTGTCATCGTAGATCGGGTCAAAACCTTTGATAAAAATCAGACATTTTTTATTGTCTACCTTCCGTACCTCGCTCGGATCGAGAATATCACGCCCCAGGACATCATAATTCCGGCTGCTGGAGCCATGGTTTCCGAGGGTTTCTCCGGACGATTTCTTGTCAATTGTGGTCTTTCCGAGCATCTCAGAAATATATTTGTGCGTACTTTGCTCGTTTCCACCAAGGTAAACAAGTGTATCGCAATTACCGCAAATGCTTTCCCAGCTGTCCTTGAACAGCGTCTTCAGCTGCGCCAGGTTTTGAATGATAATATTGCAGGAAATTTCCCGGCTCCGGCAGGTAGCCAGTATCTCCAGGAATCCATCCGGTAATGCACAGTTTGCAAATTCATCCATCCAGAAAGCAACCGGAACAGGTAACCGACCGCCGCCGTATTTGTGATCAGCGATATAGTACAGCTCCTGGAAAATCTGCGTGTAAAGAAGTCCCACAATAAAATTGTAAGACTTGTCACTGTCCGGAATCACACAGAACAGCGCGACCTTTCGATCTGGATTTTCATACACGCCCTCGCCCATTGCAGGGATATTCATATCATCCCTATCCAGGATGTGCAGAATTTTCGGGTTCTGAAGGTAAGCAAGACGCGCGTTCGCTGAGATGATGATGGAGCGAATCGTGTCAGCCGCACCGGTACACACCTTTTTATAGGCGATCAGAGCCGGATGGTCATCCGGAAGCTGATACATCAGATTATCCAGCTCCGAACGGTTGTCTGCTCCTTCGGATACCTTCGCCAGGTTCAGCAGTTCCAGCACGCCGCGAAAGTTCGGTGTTCTGCCCTGTTTCGGGAACTCATACCAGACATAAAGGAAAAGCGCCTGCAGAAGCATTGATTCCGATTTCTCCCAGAATGGGTCAGACGGATTCGCTCCTTTCGGCGTTGTGTTCGCAATCAGACTCGTGATCAGTTTTGTGATGTCTTCTTCACAGCGGATGTATTCGAAAGGATTGTACCCGTCCGAGGCATCCATATCGACGAGATTTAAGACAATCACCTTGTAGCCCATCATCTCCAGGTAATGGCCAATATCCCTTAGCAGCTCGCCCTTTGGATCACAGAACACGTATGAGGTATAGCCACAGTTATAGCCGTTTGGCTTTACTACAAAGAAGGATTTCCCCGCGCCGGAACCGCCTATGATCAGCACATTGTTATTCAGCCCAGTCATGCGCGTATTCATACTGATGCGGATATGCTCGGAGAGGATCTTATTTCTCACTCCATCGCTGTCCATCAGCTTTTTGTTAATCTCCTGCGGCGTGGCAATCCGGCCGGAGCCGTACTCGCGTCCGGGCATATAATTACGTCGGTTGCTCATATCATAAGCAAAAACAATCAGCCAAACCAAAATCGCCACCAGGACAGTCCGCGGCGTAATCGGAGTTATCTCAAACGGTAATGGATGTGTCAGCGCCTCCTGCAGAAGGTCCGTCAGATTATCCAGACTGATCTTCTGACCATAAAGCTTTCCAAGACAGTACCCGGCATACACGGCAAGAAGGAATAAAAAGAAAAAGAAACCATAATTCGGCTTCTTCTTGTTCAGCATATTCAAAATCACTCACCCCTGTCTATGTCCTGCTATGAGGCTTGACCGGACTCGTGCGATTCACAAACGGATTCTTTGTCTGAGACTTCTGATTTGGATTCTTCTGGTTTTGATTCTTCTGATTTGGATTCTTTTGGCTATTCTCCATACTCAGATTCGACTGACCTTTACGAATTGTCTGGTCTCTATGGTCTGTCCGGTCAAGCTCCAGGTTCAGGTTATGTGCATGATTCTTCAACCGCTCATTTTCCATCCGGATGTCCGGTTTCTTCATCGCTTCCGCTACTTCCTGACCAGATGACAGCTCCATTGCGCCGTTTTTCATGTTGACCACCTGGTACATTTTCTCCGTGTAGATTGCTGCCCGGCAGAAGATACCGCCCCCGGTTGTCATCTGAAACTGATCTGACTTGGGGATAATCACGGTATGGATTCCATCCGGCATCTCATACATCGACCAGTTCTCGTGCTGCTTGAATGGCGGCATGGTTATCCATGAAATATCGCTACAATCACTTACCTCTTCATCATGCCGAATCAGGTTATACTGCACCGTCGGAGACACCAGCGGCAGTTCTGTCCGCTCTGCCGCCGGTTGACGTATGGGCTCCTTATTTTTCCTCCAGGTGCGTGAAATCCGCCATGCGTGGGGAGCCGTTTCCTGCATCGTAAGCATACCGGCGATTGGGCGCATCCCAATCTGCTTCTGCTCCTGCAGCGCCTCATTCGCGGACCGGGCGAGTTCCCGCATCTCGGGAGTTTCATTTCCATGACGGTCGATACCAGTGCGGGCATAATCTTCCGCACTGATCGGGCCGACTTTTACTTCTCGGAATCGGCCAGCGTTGTGGTCGAACAGGAATGCTTTGAATTTAGCCGCATCAGTTGGGGAAATAACATACTGCGTGCGGCCATCGCCTCCGCACAGATCCGGCAGTCGCGCAAGCAATATCCCGTGATCTTCCATCTCTTTTTCAATGTGCTGCAGCAGCGCCCTGTTCTCCGTGGAAGCGTTGATAAACATAAAATCATCACCCTTGATGTTGCGGAAGCGGTTAAGTGTCGTCGCGCCTTTCCATTTGGCCAGGTAGACTGTATTCATCAGTTTCAGAATCATCATTGCGACTTCCGATGTGATTTTTCCGACCTGCACTTCACTCATATCGCCGCTCTCCTTTCCTCGGGCTGTTTCGCATGAATTTTTTCTTCATAAGCTTCCTGCACCTTGCTCCTGACTACACCGTCAAATAGGAAACCACTGATCTCGACCAGCGAATGCCATTCCCCATTCTCATGATTGGAAGGAAACGCAAGCCGGATGCCGGCACCATCCTTCGTCTTATAAATACGGATGTGTGTGATCGTGATAGCGTTCTCATAAGTAACCGTAGCATAGCCGAGCAGGTCTTCTTTCTGATATACATTTACAGAAACATCGACTTTTGGTTTATGAATATCTGTTTGGGCGATCTTATACAGGCTTTCACTGACAGCCAGGTCAATCTCCTTTTTCACCTCTTTGGTGACTTCCAGCACATCCCGCCAATCGCTTTCCCCGAGCTTTCTGCGGGGAAGCAAAACAGAAGATTTTGCCTCCCCGTTCTCTTTTGTGAAGCTGACCACCTTCACCCCATGGATTGTGAACAGCCCATCTATAGTCACATCCCCTGCCGCAAGTAAACTCCCCTTATCCACAATTCTCAT
>Ga0192279_1029_pt1 | contig 32015 bp, 44 predicted proteins | sample Koala_Koa24_L3_FD_131251 | JGI IMG/M metagenome (GOLD analysis project Ga0192279, IMG submission 131251) | Enriched cells from koala feces incubated with labeled cellulose particles, San Francisco Zoo, California, United States - Koala_Koa2-4_L3 ...
CAGAGGTCTATCAGATTGTGACGTCTGTGCGGGGGAATTCGCTGGATGGCAGGATCAGTATTGAATCCCCGATGGGTAAGGCTCTGCTCGGGCATAAGGTTGGAGACCGGGTGCTGGTTCAGGGGAATGAGAATTTTGGATATTATGTGGAAATCCGCAGTATTGATAAGACTGCGGATGGGGAGAATGAGGAGCTGAGGCAGTACTGAGAAGCCGGATGCGGCGGCCTTCTGAAGAAGGGAGGATGTATTTGGAGGACGAAAAAAATGCTCCCATATTCAATATAGAAGAAGAATTGAAGAAGCTTCCCGGGCGGCCGGGCGTTTACATCATGCATGACGCGCGGGACGAGATTATTTACGTTGGCAAAGCCATCAGCCTGAAAAACCGGGTGCGGCAGTATTTCCAGACAAGCCGGAATAAGCGTCCCAAGATAGAGCAGATGGTGCAGCGCATTTGCCGGTTCGAATACATTGTGACGGATTCGGAGCTGGAGGCGCTGGTGCTGGAGAGCAATCTGATTAAAGAGCATCGTCCGAAATATAATACGATGCTGAAGGATGACAAAAGCTATCCGTTTATCAAGGTGACAGTGGGGGAAGCATTTCCGCGCGTTGTGTTTTCACGCAATATGAAAAAGGATAAGTCCCGGTATTTTGGGCCTTTTACGAGCGCCGGAGCAGTGAAGGATACCATTGAGCTGATTGATAAGCTCTATAAGCTCCGAAACTGTACGCTTTCTCTTCCGCGGGATATCGGGAAAGATCGGGCCTGTCTTTACTATCACATCGGGCAGTGTCCGGCTCCGTGCCAGGGAAAAATCAGCAGTGAGGAATACCGCAAGTCGGTGGATGGAGCGCTGGAGTTTCTGGGTGGGAATTACGCGCCGGTGCTGGATATGCTGCAGGAGAAGATGGAACAGGCTTCGGAGGAACTGGATTTTGAAAAGGCGATTGAGTACCGGGATTTGCAGAGCAGTGTGAGGCAGGTTGCGCAGCGGCAGAAGATTACGCATGAGGATGGCGAGGATAAGGACGTGCTGGCGATGGCCGTGGATGGCGGCGATGCGGTGGTACAGGTCTTTTTTATCCGCGGCGGTAAGATGATCGGAAGAGATCATTTTTACCTTCGGGTCGCACCGCACGATACCAAGGCAAGTATGTTAAGCAGCTTTATCAAGCAGTATTACGCGGGCACACCGTTTGTTCCACGGGAGCTGATGCTGGAGACGGAGATTGAAGACCAGGGGCTTGTGGAGAAATGGCTCACCGAAAAGCGTGGTCAGAGGGTTTACCTTCGGGTGCCGAAAAAAGGCACGAAGGGGAAGCTGGTGGAAATGGCTGCGGAGAATGCGTCGATTGTCCTGCGCCAGGACCGGGAGCGGATCAAGCGCGAGGAAGGACGTACGATCGGGGCGGTTCACGAGATTGAGGATTTGCTGGGCATTGATCGGGCGATGCGCATGGAGGCTTATGATATTTCCAACATCAGCGGTTTCGAGTCCGTCGGCTCCATGATTGTCTATGAAAAGGGAAAACCAAAACGCAGCGATTACCGCAAGTTTAAGATTCGGACGGTACAGGGACCGGATGATTACGCGAGTATGGAGGAAGTACTGACCCGGCGGTTTGCGCATGGACTGGAAGAACGGAAAGAGCTGGACGAGAAGGGCATGGGCTATGAGATGGGGAGCTTCAGCCGTTTCCCGGATCTGCTTCTGATGGATGGCGGCCGCGGCCAGGTCAATGTGGCGCTTCGTGTGCTGGATAACCTTGGCATATCCATTCCTGTCTGTGGTATGGTAAAGGATGATTTTCACCGGACGCGAGGCATTTATTTTGAGAATGTCGAGCTGCCGATTGATACGCATTCGGAGGCGTTTCACCTGGTTACACGCATTCAGGATGAGGCGCACCGTTTTGCGATTGAGTATCACCGCAGCCTTCGCAGCAAAGCGCAGGTGCGCTCTCTTCTGGATGAGATTGAGGGGATTGGGCCGACTCGCCGCAAGGCGCTGATGCGAACCTTCCAGTCGCTGGAGGCCATTCGCGACGCGTCTCTGGAGGAGCTGACAAATGCGCCGTCCATGAACGCGCGCAGCGCACGGGAAGTGTATGATTATTTTCACGGCGAAGAGCAGAAAGGCTCCAGGATTGAGGAAGAGTAGAGAATTGCGGGTTTTATCTGGACAAATATATGGGAATCAGGTACAATCGGATATCATCTGCCCTGTATGAGCGGGAGAATTATCTAATTAGAATACAGGCAGGAAAAATACAGAAATTTATACAGGAGGGATTTTGCATATGCCGACAGCCAGTGTTTCATTGGAAAAGATTGTTGAAAAAATGGAACTGAAAAATCTGACTCCGGAGATTGATATTTCGAATAAAAGGGTGGTTACGTCGGAGATTAACCGTCCGGCGCTGCAGCTTACCGGCTATTTTGACCATTTCTATTCGGAACGGGTGCAGATTATCGGATATGTGGAGTACACGTATCTGGAACATCTTTCACGGGAAACGAAGGTCCCTGTGTACGAAAAGTTTTTATCTTATAATGTGCCATGTATTATTTATACGACGATGACAGAGCCGGATGAAGATATGCTCCGCCTGGCAAAGCAGTACCAGGTGCCGATCTTTATTACGGAGCAGACAACGTCTGGATTTATGGCAGAGATCATTCGCTGGCTGAATGTGGAGCTGGCGCCGTGTATTTCGATTCACGGCGTGCTGGTGGATGTGTACGGCGAAGGAATTCTGATCATGGGCGAGAGCGGCATCGGTAAGAGCGAGGCGGCGTTGGAGCTGATTAAGCGCGGACACCGCCTGGTCACGGATGATGTTGTGGAGATCCGTAAGGTCAGCGACGCGACGCTGATCGGCGCATCGCCGGATATTACGCGGCATTTTATTGAGCTGCGCGGCATCGGCATTATTGATGTGAAGACGCTGTTCGGTGTGGAGAGTGTAAAGAACACACAGCAGATTGACCTGGTGATTAAGCTGGAGGAATGGAGCCGGGATAAAGAGTATGACCGGCTTGGACTGGAAGAGGAATACACGGAATTTTTGGGGAACAAAGTGGTATGCCATTCTCTGCCGATCCGTCCGGGCAGGAACCTGGCAGTGATTGTGGAAGCAGCGGCGGTCAACCACAGACAGAAGAAGATGGGTTATAATGCGGCGCAGGAGCTGTACAATCGTGTACAGAACAGCCTGATGAGAAATGCACAGAATAAGGAGCAGTGAGATTATGGCTAAGTATTGTTTTGGGATTGATGTTGGCGGTACAACGATTAAATGCGGACTTTTTCAGACGGATGGCGTAATGCTGGACAAATGGGAAATCCGTACCAGAGTAGAAGAAAGTGGCAGATATATTCTCCCGGATGTGGCGGAGACGATTCTGGCAAAAATAGCAAAAAAGAATCTCAGCAAAAGCGACATTGCAGGCGTGGGGATTGGCGTTCCGGGGCCGGTCAATGAGGCCGGAGAGGTGCCGGAAGCGGTAAACATCCACTGGGGTTATGTGAATGTAGTGAAAGAGCTTGGCGATCTGACCGGGATGACGGTCAGGGCGGCGAATGACGCGAACGTAGCGGCGCTCGGTGAGCTCTGGCAGGGCGGCGGTACGGGCTACCAGGATATGATTATGGTGACTTTGGGTACCGGCGTAGGCGGCGGAATTATTCTCGGAGGCAAGATTGTGGCAGGCGCGCACGGCGCGGGAGGAGAGATCGGTCATGCGCATGTGGATGATACGATGGTTGAGGCCTGCAATTGCGGCAACCATGGATGCCTGGAACAGTTTGCTTCCGCCACGGGGATTGCGAATCTCGCGAAAAAGATTCTGGAGACCAGCGACGCTCCATCCGTAATACGCGGACATCAGAATATTTCCGCGAAGACGGTTTTTGACGCAGTAAAAGAAGGGGACGCTCTGGCCATTCAGGTAGCGGAACAGTTTGGGGAATATCTTGGGAAAGCGCTGGCGGTATTTTCCGTTGTAGTAGACCCGGAAGTGATTGTGATCGGCGGAGGCGTATCGAACGCGGGACCGATTTTGCTGGATTATGTGACGGGGCCGTTCTGCAAAAACACATTCCCGCCGTGCCGGGATACGAAATTTGCCCTTGCAAAGCTGGGAAATGACGCCGGAATTTATGGTGCGGCGAAGATGGTATTATAATGGGCACCGCGAGGGGATTGTCTTTTGGCGGCGCTTCATTGGAAGAAAGAACACACGGGACAGTGAATTATGTGGCGTTTGATCTGGAGACGACGGGGCTGCGTCCTTCGGTTGACCGCATTCTGGAAATCGGCGCCGTGCGGGTGGAAGATGGGGAAGTGACTGGTACATATGAGACCCTGGTAGACCATGCGCTGCCGATTCCCAAAAGGATTACGGAGCTGACGGGTATCACAGAAGAGATGACCGCCGGGGCACCGGATATCCGTGAAGCGGTGGAAGGCTTCCTGCGTTTTTCCGGCGATGCTGTCCTGCTTGGTCATAATATCCAGTTCGACTATGGTTTTATGAAACGCAATGTGCTGAATCTGCATGCGCTGCAGGCAACTGAGAATGGGGCGGGAGCTTCCTCGAACGGCACCTATGAACGTATGGGGCTGGATACGCTTGCTATTGCCCGTGCCGTGCTTCCGCAGCTGGAGAGCAAATCCCTTGATAAGCTGGCGGCCTGGTATCAGATTCCTCTGGAGCATCATCACCGCGCGATGGATGACGCCATGACCACGGCACAGTTGTTTGAACGCCTGCGGGAGGATTATGGGGAAAAGTTTCCGATGCTGTTTGAACCGAAACCGCTGCAGTTTCAGGTGCGCAAGGAAGGTCCTATTACGAGTTCACAAAAAGTATACTTGCGTGAACTGATAAAATATCATAGAATAGACACAGCCGTGAAAATAGATTTACTGACAAAGAACGAGGCTTCGCGGATGATTGACGGGATTATTTTGCGGTATGGGAAGATCGGTTCCCGCCCGTGAATGTACTGTGCGTTTGAAAATGTAACTTCAGGATTGTGCGGAAGATTACGAAAAAACAGTGCCCGGCAGACTTGATAAAAGAATTTACGAGATAAGAGGTGAGAAGGATGATGAATTTTAACAGTAAGAAAAAACAGCGGATTGCCGCTATTATTGTCATTGTGATTGTTGTGGCTATGGTACTTGGAACGATCGCGTCTGCGCTGCTTATCGCGTAAGAGTGACAGGGAAGGGGATACTTCAATGTGTAAGAAATTTTTTAAGGGGATGCTGCTGCCGTTTCTGCTGCTTTTTGCAGCTCTTACCGCATCAGCGGAAGGAACGACGGTGATCAGCGACGGCGTTTTTATAGGGGATAAAGACGTCAGCGGTATGACAGTCGATGAGGTGGAGGCCTATGTGGAAAGTGAGGTCCAGACGTTAGCTTCCTCGACGATCACCATACAGATGGGAGACGACGCGGTAACTACGACCTGGGAGGATCTGGGACTCACCTGGACAAATACAGATCTGGTGTATGAGATCAGTGAGCTTGGTACGACGGGGAATATTATCCGGCGTTATATGGAGCAGAAGGATCTGGAGAATCAGAGTACAAATTATGAGATAGAGTACGAATGGGATGAATCCGCGGCGGAAGCTTTTGTGGAATCTCTGGAGGTCTATAATTCTGATCCGGTAGAAGGCTCTGTATATATGAATGACGATGGTTCGCTTGGCGTAGAAGGCGGCACGGATGGTATGACACTGGATGCGGATGCGACGCTTGTGAGTCTGAAAGAGCATCTGCAGACACTGGAGGCCGGAGATGCGGTCATTCAGGCGACAGCGGATGTGGTTTCTCCGACTCTGACCGCAGACCTGTTAAGTCAGATGACGGATGTTTTAGGTACGGCGACAACAAGCTATGCTTCCTCTACTTCGAACCGCGCGCAGAATGTGCAGAATGGTACTTCCAAGATCAATGGCACACTTCTGATGCCGGGCGAGAGTTTTTCTGTGACAGAGGCGGTCGCACCGTTTACAGAGGATAACGGCTATGCACTGGCGGCTTCCTATGAGGCGGGGCAGGTTGTGGAGTCTTATGGCGGCGGTATCTGCCAGGTGTCTACGACTTTGTACAACGCGGTATTGAAAGCAGAGCTTCAGGTGGATAAGCGTTATAATCATACGATGCTGGTATCCTATGTCGATCCGTCGAAGGACGCAGCGATCGCAGAAGGTCTGATGGACTTTGTCTTTACAAATAATCAGGATTATCCGATTTACATCGCGGGAAGTGCGTACGGCGGGACTCTGACATTCTCGATTTATGGTGTGGAGACGAGGGCGTCGAACCGGACCATCAAGTTTGTCAGTGAGACCCTGAGCCAGACGGACCCGGAAAGCAACATTACTTTGGTGGCAAATACCAGCCAGAATGTCGGCTATCTGTATCAGGTGCAGAGTGCGCACCAGGGTCTGAGCGCGGTACTCTGGAAGGAAATTTACATTGATGGGGTATTGTCAGAGACGATCCAGGTAAACAGCAGTACCTATACAGCCTCGCCTGCAATTTATGAGGTGGGTGTGGTCACGAGCAACAGTTCGCTTTCGTCCGCACTGTATACGGCGATTGCGGCAAATGATCTGTCTCAGGTACAGTATTTGATTACCTATGGTGTGTCGACGAGCCAGACGGAGAGCGAGACCACCACGCAGAGTGAGACGACAACGCAGAGCGAGACCACTACGCAGAGTGAGACAACGACACAAAGCGAGACAACGGTACAGAGTGAAACTACTGCGCAGAGCGAGACGGCCACACAGAGCGAGACTACATCGACAAGTACGGATACCTCAACCGATACCTCGACGGATACCTCATCCGGAGAGACGGTAGTGGTAGAATAAAGGCAACCATACGGGGCATCAAGTTTGTTGCGATGCAAGCTATGTCATAAGGTGTCGGCTTGCCGACGGATTCCTTATGCCTCTGGCTACTTGGCTCGTTGCTTCACGGGAATAAAAAACGGGAATGAGAAAATGCAGGTGGGAGAGCTGACAGAAGCGGTTCGAAACCGTTCTGTGTACAGGCAATTTCATTGGGACAATGTCGGCGGGCAGGCCGGTTGCCGTGGGAGAGGATCGAATTTATATTTTTCCGCGGCTGGCATGCTCCCGGGGTATGCGGATATGCCGTGGCGTCAGGTGACTGCTGCGGCTAATTCGCTTGCAGCGGACGGCGCAGAGGGACTGGCGGTTTCCGTTCAGGGCTGCCTGCCGGTGTCATATGAGGAAGCCAGACTCCGGGAAGATATGAAACAGTTTGCTGCGGAGATAAAATCGAATGGCATGGAGCCGGGTGATATCCATATACAGGTATCTGACCAGGTAAATGCGGCGCAGTATTTTGTGACGGCTGTGGGGCATGGATTACGGACAGAGACACCGGAATCAGCCGGGAATGAGCAGGGGTTCACTGGAACGGCTGACTTTGAGAGAAATTCTGCAGGCTCGAAAGGGAGATTGCCCGGACAGGAGAGAAGACTGCGCCCGGGACAGGAGCTGGTTATAACCCGTCAGATCGCGCTGGCGGGAACAGCCGCGCTTGCGCGGCTGCATGAGAAGGAACTGCGTCGGAGGTTTCCTTTTTGGCTGATTGATCATGCGAAGGAGTTCGAACGCTGGATGCCGACTTCCGGGGATGCGCGGGCAGCGTATCGGTTTGGCGCGGCCGCTGTCTATCCTGTCGCGCAGGGCGGTATTTTCAATGCACTCTGGGAGCTGGCAGAACGTGCGGATGCCGGACTGGAGGTGGATCTTCGTCGGATTCCTGTGAAACAGGAGACAATAGAGATCTGCGAGTATTTTGACCTCAATCCATATTATTTGTATTCAGCAGGCTGTCTTCTGATCGGAACTGAACAGGCGGAAGGTCTGGTCGCAGCGTTAGCCGATATCGGTATTTCGGCAGCTGTGATTGGCGGAGTAACAGACGGGAATGACCGGGTGATCTGCAACGGAGAGAATCGCCGATTTCTGGATCGGCCGAAGCAGGATGAATTGTGGAGGCTGGGGGATGGCGAAATGGCAGCTGGAAAGAAAAACAGCTGATGGCGGCAGAAACAGGAAATAATAGGAGAAATAGCATTATGAGAGAACAAATTTTATCGCTTCTGGAGAAGAATAGCAAAATAGATCTGGGAGAATTGGCTGTTTTACTGGGAACGAATGAGGAGGTCATTCAAAAAGAGGTAGAAGCAATGGAGCAGGAGCAGGTGATCTGCGGCTACCATACATTGATTGACTGGGAAAAGACAGATTCAGAAAAGGTAACGGCGCTGATTGAGGTGCGGGTGACTCCGCAGAGAGGGCAGGGGTTTGACACGATTGCCGAGCGCATTTACAATTATCCGGAGGTGCAGTCCGTATATCTGATCTCCGGAGCGTACGATCTGCTGGTGATCCTGCAGGGCAAGACGCTCCGTGAAGTGTCCAGCTTTGTCAGCGATAAGCTGTCCACACTGGACTCCGTTTTGAGTACCGCCACGCATTTTATTCTGAAAAAGTATAAGGACTATGGAACGATTCTTGGCAAAAAAGAAAAGGACGAAAGGATGTTGATGACGCCGTGAGAAACCCTTTATCAAAAAGAATAACGACAATTGAGCCGTCCGGTATCCGCCGTTTTTTTGATATTGCGAACGAGATGGAAAATGTTATTTCCCTTGGAGTAGGCGAACCGGATTTTGACACGCCATGGCACATTCGCGATGAGGGGATTTATTCTCTGGAAAAAGGGCGTACTTTTTATACATCGAACTCCGGATTGATGGAGCTGCGCAAAGAAATCTGCCGTTACCTGAAACGGCGCTGCGACCTGACCTATGATCCGGTACATGAGACTCTGGTGACAGTTGGCGGCAGCGAGGCCATTGATATTGCGCTGCGCGCAATGCTTGATGATGGGGATGAAGTGCTGATTCCGCAGCCTTGTTATGTCTCCTATCTCCCCTGTGTGCAGCTGACGGGGGGCGTTCCGGTCATTATCGAGCTTCAGGAGAAGGATGAGTTTCGCCTGACGAAAGAGGAGCTTTTAGAAGCAATTACGGATAAAACGAAAGTGCTGATCATGCCATTTCCGAACAATCCGACCGGCGCAGTGATGCGCCGTGAGGATCTGGAGAAGATTGCGGAGGTAGTGATTGAAAAGGATTTATTTGTGATCTCCGATGAGATTTATTCAGAATTGACATATCAGGGAGATCATGTCTCCATAGCAAGCCTGCCGGGGATGCGGGAGCGGACGCTGACGATCAATGGATTTTCAAAATCTTACGCGATGACCGGCTGGCGCCTGGGATATGTGTGCGGTCCTCGGCAGATCATCGATCAGATGATGAAAATTCATCAGTTTGCGATCATGTGTGCGCCGACGACCAGCCAGTATGCGGCGGTTGAGGCTCTGCGCAATGGTGACAACGATGTTGCGCAGATGCGCGAATCCTATAACCAGCGCCGGCGTTTTCTGATGCACGAATTTGAACGTATGTGTCTGCCGTGTTTCGAGCCATTTGGAGCTTTTTACGTCTTCCCGTGTATCAAGGAGTTTGGTATGACCTCCGATGATTTTGCGATGCGGCTTCTGGAAGAGGAGCGTGTTGCAGTGGTTCCGGGTACAGCTTTTGGCGCGTGCGGAGAAGGATTCCTGCGGATTTCTTATGCTTACTCCATTGACGCGCTGAAAGTCGCACTGGAGCGGCTGGAGCGTTTTATTACAAAGCTGCGAATTGGGTGAGGAACGAATCTATATGAATATTGTGCTTTATGAGCCGGAGATACCTGCAAATACGGGAAACATCGGGCGTACCTGCGTCGCGACCGGCACCCGGCTGCATCTGATCGAGCCGCTGGGCTTTCGTCTGACGGAAAAGGCGCTCCGCCGCGCCGGGATGGACTACTGGCCGCAGCTGGACGTGACACGGTACATTAATTATGAAGAATTTCTGGAGCGCAATCCCGGGGCAAAGATTTACTTTGCCTCAACCAAAGCGCGGAAAATCTATACAGAAGTAAATTATGAACCGGACTGCTATCTTATGTTTGGCAAAGAGAGTGCGGGGATTCCAGAAGAAATTCTGCGTGACCATCCGGACACAGCGGTTCGTATTCCGATGATCGGTGAGACACGTTCTCTGAATCTCGGCAATTCTGCGGCGATTGTGCTCTATGAAGCTCTGCGCCAGAATGGGTTTGCACAGATGAAGCTGCAGGGAGAGCTGACGCGCTATCGTTGGGAGGAAGCGGCTGAAAAAGCCTGATCAGGCCAGAGTGTGAGAATTACAGGAGGATGGAACGAATGGATTTGCCACAGGAATTTTTGGCGCGCATGGAAGCGCTGCTCGGAGAAGAGTTTCCATCTTTTCTGAATTCTTACGGAGAAACGCGCCGCTATGGCCTTCGCGTAAATACGTTGAAAATCAGTGTGGAAGAGTTTCGGAAGCTTGCACCTTTCCATCTGACTCCGATTCCATGGATAGAAAATGGTTTCTTTTATGAAAAAGAGGATGCCCCGTCGCGACATCCTTTTTATTATGCCGGCCTGTATTATCTTCAGGAACCAAGCGCCATGACGCCCGCACAGGTTCTTCCGGTACGTCCGGGAGAGCGCGTGCTGGATCTCTGCGCGGCGCCCGGCGGCAAAGCGACTGCACTTGCGGCAAAGCTTGCAGGGGAAGGAATGCTGGTCGCTAACGATATCAGTGCTTCCCGCGCAAAGGCTCTGCTGAAAAATCTGGAGCTTTTTGGCGTGGAAAATGCTTTTGTGACCAACGAGATACCTGTAAAACTTGCGGCGCAGTATCCGGAGTTTTTTGACAAAATTCTCGTAGACGCTCCGTGCTCCGGGGAGGGGATGTTCCGCAAAGATATTGCCAATGCCCGTGCGTGGAGCCTGGCGAAGGTTCGCGAATGCGCGAAAATGCAGAAAGAGATCGCTTTGCAGGCGGTATCTATGCTGCGCCCGGGCGGCACAATGCTGTATTCTACCTGCACCTTTTCGCCCGAAGAGGACGAGCAGGTGATTGCGTACATTCTCAGGCAATGTCCGGAGATGGAACTTCTGCCCATTCTGATGGCGGAGGGCTTCGAAAAGGGGCGGCCTGAGCTGGCGGACGAAGATTTGGAAAATCGAGAGGAGCTGACCAGATGTGTCCGTCTGTTTCCTCATAAAATGCCTGGAGAGGGACATTTTATGGCACTGCTCAGGAAAAGTGAGAGCGAAGCTTTCAGCCCTTGCAGTGAGCCTGGTAATGACAGAAAGCGCGGGGATAAGGACGGTAACACGGAAAACAGAGATGGATCGGTATTGTCTTCGAACGCAGTATTTGGGCAGGCGAGGATGGACAAAAAAAGCAGGAGAGAAAGAAGGGGCAGGCAGGAGCGGGCCGGTGGACGGCAGGTACGCCAGCGGGCGGCTGCGTTGCCTTCAAACGCAGCGAACGGAGAGGGAGCAGAGCTTGTCACAGCATTTTTGACAGAGCAGAACCAGATGGAATATCTACAAAACCTGGAACTGCGCGGTGACCGGGCTTATTATGTGCCGGAACTTCTGGGGACTTCAGAGGGGACAGGCGGGATCCGTTTTTTGCGGAATGGGCTTTATTTGGGGGAAATAAAAAAGGATCGCTTTGAACCCTCGCAGGCATTTGCGATGGCGCTGTGCCCAAAGGAGGGCGTGAAAGTTGTAGATTTTGATTTCTCGGATGAACGTGTAGCGCGTTATCTGCGCGGAGAAACGTTTGATGTAGAGGACATGCAGATGGATAAGACGAACGGCTGGCGGCTTGTCTGCGTCAATGGGTATCCCCTTGGCTGGGGGCGCCTTACGGGCAGTACGTTAAAGAATAAGTACCACCCGGGCTGGCGCATCCAGTAGGGGATGGGCATACCCGCCCAACCCCGCTAAAATATGTGATGCATGATTATCGGAAACAGGTGTAAACCGTACCATTTGTCATTCCGCCGCGGCTTTCCGCAAGTTCACTGACTGTCACAAGCTGGTAGCCTCTGCTGATCAGCGTGGGAATAATGGTTTTTGATGCCTCAGCGGTTGAAGCGTAAAGATCATGCATCAAGACGATATCGCCGTCTTTCACATGGTTCAGCACCGCTGAGATTGTGCTGGACGCGCTGCGTGTCGCCCAGTCCCGCGTGTCAATGGACCAGTTAATGAGCGGCATATTGACTGCGCTTTTTACGGTCGAATTGTAATTGCCGCCGGGCGGACGCATTACGACCGGCGAGACGCCGGTTACAGCTTTGACAGCTGCATTGGTCCGCGAGATCTGACTCTGGATGGTGCTTGTTGAATACCGCGTCAGGATGAGATGCTCTCAGGTATGGTTGCCGATTTCACATCCGAGATCATAGGCGGCCTTTACCGTGGATGCGTAGGTGGATACACGGTTCCCTACGACGAAAAACGTCGCAACGGCATCGTACTGCTGCAGGGTCTTCAGGATTGTAGAGGTATTGGCAGAGGGACCGTCATCGTAGGTGATCGCAATCATTTTCCCATCCATGTCAACCGTCCGATACAGGACGCCATTGGAATCGAAGTAGCGGATGTAATGAGAAATAATCTGCTTCCCGGTAACACGGATGCCAGTCGTTGGATCGAAGTAATATTTATTTCCGTCGTCATCGGTTATCCAGCCGGTTTTTCGCTTTCCACTGGAACCGAAATAATAATAATTACCGTTGATTTTATGCAGTCCGGTGACCATTTTGCCTTTGGCGGTGAAGTAATAATAGTAGCCATTGATTTTTTTAAAGCCTGTGACCATCTTGCCGCTGCTGTTGAAATAATAATAGTAGCCGTTGATTTTGACTTTTTTAGAGGTAACCATTTTACCGCTGGCATTGAAATAATAGTAATTGCCGTTGACGTTTACCTTTTTTGAGGTGACCATTTTTCCATTCGTATTAAAATAGTAATAGGTACCCTTGATCTTCACCCGGCCGACTGCCATCTGGCCGTTGGCACGGAAATAATATTTAGCTCCGCTTTTTGAGGTATACCAGTAGCTTTTCTGCATGACCCCGTCCAGAAAACAGTAGTAAACGTCATCGATTTTCACCCGGCCGGTATATTTTTCTCCGTTTTTGTAATAGTAAGTCTTTCCGTCTATAGTTACATACCCGTTTAGCAATTCCTGCGCATCAGTGGCGGACGAATCCAGGCTTTCGGCGGTACTCGGCTCTGCGGCAACCACGGGGGTGAATACGGAAAGACACGCTGTCAGCAGGATGATGGATTGCAGCGCGCGCAGTTTTTTTCTCATGCTCATACATTTTCTCCTTTTCTGCTAGAAGTGGCAACTATTCAGAAATATGTATAAAGAATACATCCGTTTCCTGAAAGGCTGGTAGAATGGAAATAATTACCTGCATCGAGTATAATACTTTTTATTAATAATAGGAAGAGACGAAATCAAAAGATTCTCTTAAGTTTTTTGCTGACCCGGAAGAATATCGTAAGAAATGGAGGAGAGGAAAAAACCTCTGAGTGGATTGTATTAAAAAAAATACAATATTTTCGCAAAAAAAAAGAAAGATTTGAAAAGAAAGCTCTTGAAATAAGCTGGGATTTTCTGTATAATGCAATTTGTTGTGACCTTGATAGCGTAGAAGCGTGAGGTTGCTGCGGTGTGCGCCGCAGGTTTTCCGTGGAGCGAATGTCAAGTTATAAAACTGGCGACAAGTCACTGTACAAAATTTTAATGGTTCCGGTTTATAAATTGATCGGGCACCGTGCGGGCGCATGACACGCACGGGTGAGTGTACAGTCACCGCTTGTCGTACTGAAGCACGTCGTGGATCTGAAAAACAGATGTGCGGCGCAGACCACGTCCGCGCGAGAGCGCAAATCAGAAAGACGTGGTTCTCCATAAAAGTGCGAATAAGGAGGCGACTTTTTTTATGGCAACTCAGGTAATGAGAATCACACTGAAAGCGTATGACCATCAGCTGGTGGATGCATCCGCGAAGAAGATCATCGAGACTGTAAAGAAAAATGGAGCACAGGTAAGCGGACCGGTGCCGCTCCCGACGAAGAAAGAGGTAGTGACCATCCTTCGTGCGGTACACAAGGACAAGGACTCCAGAGAACAGTTCGAGCAGAGAACACACAAGAGACTGATTGATATCATCGCACCGACCCAGAAGACAGTAGACGCGCTGTCCAGACTGGAAATGCCGGCGGGTGTTTACATTGATATCAAGATGAAGCAGAAATAATTCTGCTGTGAGAATGAGGCAAATCCTATTCAGGTTGAGATAGCTGTTGACTAGGATGATTCTGAGGAAACGAGAGAAGTGAGCATTGGACGTTTTCGCTATGGGCACATCCGAAGCACAGGCCGCAGGCCCGTTCGCTTCGCGAACTATTCGCTGCTTCGCAGCTTCTGCCTGTGGCTGATGGGGCATCCGCCCCATCCCAAAATGAAAATACAGTCTTTAGCGGATAAATCCGCACAGCCTGTTTTTTTCATTTTGTTGCTGCTTCGGATTGGTTTCACACAATCCGCTGTAGAAAAACAGGAGGTAAAGGAATGAAGAAAGCAATCTTAGCAACCAAAGTCGGAATGACACAGATTTTCGACGAGAACGGACTTTTGATTCCGGTAACGGTTCTTCAGGCCGGACCGTGCGTGGTTACGCAGGTTAAGACGGTAGCGAAGGACGGTTACAGCGCAGTTCAGGTTGGCTTTGTCGACAAGAGAGAGAAGCTTGTCAATAAGCCGCAGAAGGGCGCGTTTGACAAGGCAGGCGTTTCTTATAAGAGATATGTCAGAGAGTTCCGGCTGGATGACGCCGAGAGCTATGAAGTAAAACAGGAGATCAAGGCTGACGTGTTCGCGGCAGGCGAGAAGGTGGATGCGACCGCTATTTCCAAGGGCAAAGGCTTCCAGGGCGCGATCAAGAGACATGGACAGCACAGAGGGCCGATGGCACATGGTTCCAAATATCATCGTCATGCAGGTTCCAATGGTTCTTCCTCTGATCCGAGCCGTGTGTTTAAAGGCAAAGCGATGCCAGGACGCATGGGCGGCGAGCAGGTTACTGTTCAGAACCTTGAGATCGTTCGTGTAGATGCAGAAGAGAATCTGATTCTGGTAAAGGGCGCTGTTCCCGGACCAAAGAAGGCACTTGTTACTTTGAAGAATACCGTAAAGTCCGGTAAATAAGCCTATTGACAGGAAAGGAGGAGAACACAGATGGCAAACGTATCTGTTTATAATATGGAAGGCAAAGAAGTAGGCCAGATGGAACTGAACGACGCTGTGTTTGGCGTAGAAGTCAATGAGCATCTGGTACATCTTGCGGTTGTGAGCCAGCTGGCAGCAAAACGTCAGGGCACGCAGAAAGCGAAGACCCGTTCTGAGGTTTCCGGCGGCGGAAAGAAACCGTGGAGACAGAAAGGCACTGGTCACGCAAGACAGGGTTCGATCCGCGCTCCGCAGTGGAAAGGCGGCGGCGTTGTATTCGCACCGGTTCCGAGAGATTATACGTTCAAGATGAATAAGAAAGAAAAGAGACTGGCTCTGAAGTCTGCACTGACCACCAGAGTACAGGAGAATAAGCTGGTTGTCATTGACGAGCTGAAGTTTTCTGAGATTAAGACGAAGAACATGAAAGCGGTTCTGGATGCGGTAAAAGTAAACCAGGCGCTTCTGGTACTTGATGAGAATGATAAGAATGTGGTTCTTTCCGCGAGAAACCTCCCGGATGTAAAGACCGCAATGATCAACACAATTAATGTGTATGACATTCTGAAATACAATACTGTAGTGGCCACGAAGGCGGCTGTGGAGAAGATCGAGGAGGTGTACGCATAATGGCTGATATTAAGTATTATGACGTGATCTTAAAACCAGTGATCACAGAGAAGAGCATGAACGCGATGTCAGAGAAAAAGTATACGTTCCTGGTACATCCGGATGTGACAAAGTCTCAGGTGAAAGAAGCGGTGGAGAAGATGTTTGACGGTGCAAAGGTAAAGCAGGTCAACACCATGAACCAGGCTGGGAAGCCAAAGCGCCGCGGTATGACATATGGTAAGACTGCAAAGACAAAGAAAGCGGTCGTTACACTGACCGAGGACAGCAAGGACATCGAGATCTTTGAGGGTCTGTAAAAGTCCTTTGATAACGCGGGAGCAAAGTGTGTTCCGCTTTGCGGATGAATGACACGCTCCGACGCGTTGTACACTATCTGCAGGGGAGCCTCGCAGACAGGCTCACGCTAAGCGCAAAAGCTCGGCTTACGTCACAATCCCTGGCGGGATTTGTGACAGGATATGCAGGATAATAAGTGCACACGGCCGTATGGAAATGCTTTGGCATTATGGCGGCTGGTGTGTAAGGAATGACGCGAAGCTATTCCTTACTAAGAAAGGAGAAACATTATGGGAATCAAAACCTATAAACCATATACGCCTTCCAGAAGGCATATGACCGGTTCTGATTTTTCAGAGATCACCAAGACGACTCCGGAGAAGTCTCTGACCGTATCTCTCAAGAAGAACGCAGGTCGGAACAACCAGGGTAAGATTACTGTCAGACATCATGGCGGCGGTAACAGAAGAAAATACAGACTGGTAGATTTTAAGAGAAATAAGGATGGAATCCCGGCAAAGGTTCTCGGTATTGAATACGATCCGAACCGTTCTGCGAACATCGCTCTGATCTGCTATGCAGACGGAGAGAAGTCCTATGTTCTTGCACCGGCAGGCATGCAGGTGGGTTGGACAGTTATGAATGGACCGGAAGCCGAAGTACGTGTGGGCAATTGCCTGCCGCTTTCCATGATTCCTGTTGGTACAATGGTACACAACGTAGAGCTCTATCCGGGACACGGCGGACAGCTGGTTCGTTCTGCCGGCAATGGCGCTCAGCTGATGGCCAAGGAAGGCAAATATGCGACCTTAAGACTTCCGTCCGGTGAAATGAGAATGGTTCCGGCAGACTGCCGCGCGACGGTTGGCGTAGTAGGAAATGGCGATCATAACCTGATCAATATTGGTAAAGCCGGAAGAAAGCGCCACATGGGCGTTCGCCCGACCGTTCGCGGTTCTGTTATGAACCCGAATGACCACCCGCATGGCGGCGGCGAGGGCAGAACTCCGGTAGGACGTCCGGGTCCGAGTACTCCGTGGGGCAAGCCTGCACAGGGTCTGAAGACCAGAAAGAAGAAGAAAGCTTCCAATAAGCTGATCGTGAGAAGAAGAGACGGCAAGGCAGTCTAAAGTGCATACAACCGCATAAAAGGCTCCTGACAAAAAGAAATGTCTGGCAGCCTGCGGTTGAAGCAAGGTAAACGACAAGGGTTCGTTTAGGATGTAGATAGGAGAATATGAGGAGGTAAACAATGGCTCGTTCACTGAAAAAAGGACCGTTTGCTGATGAGAGTCTGCTGAAGAAAATAGATGCGTTGAACGCTTCGGGGAGCAAGCAGGTGATCAAGACCTGGTCACGTCGTTCCACGATCTTCCCGCAGATGGTTGGACATACCATCGCAGTCCATGACGGAAGAAAGCATGTTCCAGTATATATCACAGAGGATATGGTTGGACATAAGCTTGGCGAGTTTGTGGTGACGCGGACTTACAGAGGACACGGCAAAGACGAGAAGAAGTCCCGTGCGCGCTAGGTTAAAAGAGATCGGAACATTCTTAAGTTCTCGATTTGCTTCGTAAATCGGAACATTCTTGAGTTCTCGATTTACTCCGTAAATCGGAACATTATTTGAAAGGAGATAAATCCAATGGCAAAAGGACATAGATCCCAGATCAAGAGAGAGAGAAATGCCGAGAAGGATACGAGACCGTCAGCAAAGGTTTCTTATGCTCGTGTTTCTACCCGCAAGGCATGCTACGTTTTGGATGCCATCCGGGGAAAAGATGTTCAGAGCGCACTCGGCATTCTGACATACAATCCAAGATACGCATCAGAAGTTATTTTGAAGCTGCTTAAGTCCGCGATCGCGAACGCGGAGAACAACAATGGCCTGAGCGCTTCGAACCTGTATATTGAGGAGTGTTACGCGAATAAGGGTCCGACAATGAAGAGAATCAGACCGAGAGCACAGGGCAGAGCATACCGCATCGAAAAGCGTATGAGCCACATCACAATCGTGCTGAATGAGAAGTAAGGAGGACTGGCATGGGACAGAAAGTTAATCCGCATGGTCTTAGAGTGGGTATTATCAAAGACTGGGATTCCAAATGGTATGCAGAGAGTGATTTCGCTGATTGCCTCGTAGAGGATCACGAGATCCGCAAATATCTGAAGAAAAGATTATACAGCGCAGGTGTTTCTACGATTGAAATCGAGAGAGCGTCTGACAGGGTGAAGGTGATCATCCATACAGCGAAGCCAGGCGTTGTGATCGGCAAGGGCGGCGCTGAGATCGAGAAGCTCAGAGCAGACCTCCAGAAAAAGATTTCAAAGAAACTGATTGTAGATGTAAAAGAGATCAAGAGACCGGATAAGGATGCACAGCTTGTGGCTGAGAATATTGCAGCACAGCTGGAGAACCGTGTTTCCTTCCGCCGTGCGATGAAGTCTGCGATGAGCAGAACGATGAAGTCTGGCGCACTGGGAATCAAGACAGCGGCTTCCGGACGTCTGGGCGGTGCAGATATGGCGCGCTCCGAGTTCTATAGCGATGGTACGATTCCGCTTCAGACACTGAGAGCAGATATTGACTATGGATTCGCCGAGGCAAACACCACATACGGCAAAGTTGGCGTAAAGGTATGGATCTACAAGGGCGAAATACTTCCATCTAAAAAAGAAGGGAGCGATAAATAATGTTAATGCCGAAAAGAACAAAACATCGTAAAGACTTCCGTGGCTCTATGAAAGGAAAGGCTTTAAGGGGCAACACGATTACTTACGGTGAATATGGCCTTGTGGCGACTGAACCGTGCTGGATTAAGTCCAATCAGATCGAGGCAGCCCGTGTGGCAATGACCCGTTACATCAAGCGTGGCGGTAAAGTATGGATCAAGATTTTCCCGGATAAGCCGGTAACTGCGAAGCCGGCTGAGACCCGAATGGGTTCTGGTAAAGGTACCACGGAGTATTGGGTGGCAGTCGTAAAGCCAGGTCGTGTGATGTTTGAGCTGGCCGGAGTACCGGACGATGTTGCCCGTGAGGCGCTGCGTCTCGCTATGCACAAATTACCCTGCAAATGTAAAATCGTTTCTCGTGCAGACTTAGAAGGCGGTGATAACAGTGAAGAGTAAGAAGTATGTAGATGGTTTGAAGAATAAATCCGCAGCGGAATTACAGGAAGAATTGGTAGCTGCTAAGAAGGAACTCTTTAATCTGAGATTCCAGAACGCGACGAATCAGTTGGATAACACGGGCAGAATCAAGGAAGTTCGCAAGAACATCGCAAGAATCCAGACTGTTATCACAGAAAAGGCGAATGCGTGATTTTAAGTGATTCCGGGAGAAGAAAGGAGAATTTCCGTGGAAAGAAATCTTAGAAAAACCCGTACGGGTAAGGTTGTCAGCGATAAAATGGATAAAACGATCGTTGTGGCTGTAGAGGATCACGTAATGCATCCGCTCTACAACAAGATTGTGAAAAAGACATATAAGCTGAAAGCGCACGACGAGAACAATGAGTGCAGCATCGGCGATACAGTAAAAGTAATGGAGACAAGACCTCTGTCCAAGGATAAGAGATGGAGACTTGTGGAAATCGTTGAGAAGGTTAAATAACAGAGGGGGTATATCGGCATGATTCAGCAGGAAACCAGACTCAGAGTAGCAGATAATACCGGTGCGAAGGAAATCCTCTGCATCCGTGTTATGGGCGGTTCCACCAGAAGATATGCGTCAGTTGGCGATACGATCATTGCTACGGTCAAAGATGCAACGCCAGGTGGCGTTGTTAAAAAAGGCGACGTGGTAAAGGCTGTTGTGGTTCGGACCGTAAAGAGCATCCGCCGCAAGGATGGCTCCTATATCAGATTTGACGAGAATGCGGCAGTCATCATCAAGGATGACCTCACTCCGCGCGGAACCCGTATTTTTGGGCCGGTAGCGCGTGAGCTTCGTGACAAGAAGTTTATGAAGATCGTCTCTCTGGCACCGGAAGTATTATAAGGAGGACCGGAACATGAATAAGATTAAAACGGGCGATCAGGTAAGAATAATCGCCGGCAAGGATAAAGGCAAAGAAGGTAAGGTTCTGGCAGTAAAGGATGGCAAAGTCCTTGTTGAAGGCGCGAATATGGTGACGAAGCATGCGAAGCCGTCAGCGGCAAATCAGCAGGGCGGCATCATGCAGAAAGAAGCTTTCCTCGATGCGTCGAACGTGATGTACCTCCATAAGGGTCAGGCAACCAGAATCGGTTTTAAGATCGATGGAGACAAAAAGGTCCGCGTAGCAAAGGCTACCGGAGACGTCATTGATTAATTGAGAGAGGAGGGTGCACAAGTTGAGCAGACTGAAAGAGACTTATCAGAATGAGATCGTAGATGCTATGATCAAAAAATTTGGATATAAGAATATCATGGAAGTCCCGAAGCTTGAGAAAGTGGTAGTCAACATGGGCGTCGGCGAAGCGAAGGAGAATGCAAAGGCTCTGGATTCCGCTGTCAGCGATATGGAGATTATCACCGGTCAGAAGGCTGTGAAGACAAAAGCAAAGAATTCCGTGGCAAACTTCAAGATCAGAGAGGGCATGGCAATTGGCTGCAAGACGACACTTCGTGGTGAGAAGATGTATGACTTTGTAGACCGCCTGATCAACCTCGCACTGCCGCGTGTCCGTGACTTCAGAGGCGTAAATCCGAACGCATTTGACGGCAGAGGAAACTATGCACTGGGTATTAAGGAGCAGCTCATTTTCCCGGAGATCGAGTACGACAAGATCGACAAGGTACGCGGTATGGACGTTATTTTCGTGACCACCGCGAAGACCGACGAGGAAGCGAGAGAATTGCTGAGACTGTTCAATATGCCGTTTATGAAGTAGGAGGGGAAGTTCCATGGCAAAGACTTCAATGAAAATCAAACAGCAGCGCGCACCGAAGTTTTCTACGAGAGCGTATACACGCTGCAGAATCTGCGGACGTCCGCATTCTGTACTGAGAAAATACGGCATCTGCCGTGTCTGCTTCCGTGAACTGGCTTACAAGGGTCAGATTCCGGGTGTGAAGAAGGCAAGCTGGTAAAGAATAAAGAAGAGCCACCGCATAAATGCGGCGGCCTGCAAGGAGAGCCACCGCATAAATGCGGCGGCCTGCAAGGAGAGCCTCGCATGCAAGTTCACGCTTCGCGTGAAGGCTCGGCCTGCGTCGTACATTTGCTTCGCAAATATACGACATAACATGTAAAGTCTGAAGAATGAGGAGGAAACTTACATGACAGTAACAGATCCGATTGCGGATATGCTCACAAGAATCCGTAATGCAAATACGGCAAAGCATGACACAGTAGATGTACCGGTGTCCAAGATTAAGATTGCGATCGCGGACATCCTCGTAGATGAGGGATATATTAAGAAATATGATCTGAAAGAAGACGGAGTTGTCAAGACCATTCATATTACACTGAAGTATGGTGCAGATAAGAATGAGAAGGTTATTACCGGTCTGAAGAGAATCTCCAAGCCAGGTCTGCGTGTATACGCAGGCAAGGATGAGCTTCCGAGAGTACTTGGCGGCCTGGGAATCGCGATTCTGTCCACAAACCAGGGTGTAATCACTGACAAGCAGGCAAGAAAGCTGCAGGTAGGCGGCGAAGTGCTCGCGTTTGTGTGGTAATTAATATTTACTGAAAACAGAGGGGGCGCATAGTCCCTTCCGAAAATCTAAGTAAGGAGGAAAATGGCATGTCACGAATCGGCAGAATGCCAGTTGCGATTCCGGCAGGAGTTACTGTCACAGTCGCAGAAGGAAATGAAGTTACGGTCAAGGGACCGAAAGGAACGCTCGTACGGGTGCTTCCGAAGGAAATGGATATTAAAGTGGAAGATGGTCATGTGATCGTCTCCAGACCAAATGATCTGAAAAAGATGAAGTCTCTCCACGGACTTACCAGAACCCTGATCCACAATATGGTGACCGGTGTAAGTGAAGGATATACCAAGACACTGGAAATCAATGGTGTTGGTTACAGAGCTGCAAAATCAGGTAAGAAGCTGACCCTCACGCTTGGTTATTCCCATCCGGTGGATATGGAAGACCCGGAAGGCATTGAGACCAAGGTAGATGGCAATAAGATCATCGTATCCGGTATCAGCAAAGAAAAAGTCGGTCAGTATGCGGCGGAAATCCGGGAAAAGAGAAAGCCGGAGCCGTATAAGGGCAAGGGTATCAAGTATGCGGATGAAGTTATCAGACGCAAAGTTGGTAAGACTGGTAAAAAATAAGTGAGGAGAGTGCGAAAATGGTTAGTAAGAAATCAAGAACAGAAGTTCGTTTGAATAAACACAAAAGAATTCGCAATCGTTTCAGCGGCACCGCTGAAAGACCGCGTCTTGCCGTATTCCGGAGCAACAACCATATGTATGCTCAGATCATCGACGACACGGTAGGAAATACTCTTGTGTCTGCCAGCACCCTTCAGAAAGAAGTAAAAGCAGAGCTTGAGAAGACCAATGACGTAGCAGCTGCGGCATACCTTGGTAAAGTGATTGCCGAGAGAGCTCTGGAAAAGGGAATCAAGGAGGTTGTCTTTGACAGAGGCGGTTTCATCTATCAGGGCAAGGTAAAGGCACTGGCTGAGGCGGCGAGAGAAGCCGGGCTGGAATTCTAAGAGGAGGAAAAACACATGAAACGTGAGATCATTGACCCGAAGCAGTTCGGAGAAGAACTGACTGATAAGGTAGTGGCTATTAAGCGTGTATCCAAGACAGTAAAGGGTGGACGCACCATGCGTTTTACCGCTCTTGTAGTAGTCGGAGACGGCAATGGCCATGTCGGTGCCGGTCTTGGCAAGGCAGTAGAAATTCCGGAAGCGATCCGCAAAGGCAAAGAGGACGCTATGAAGAAAATGATGTCCATTCCGCTTAGCGCAGAAGCAAGCGTACCGTACGATATGACTGGAAAATTCGGCGGCGCGAGCGTTCTTCTGAAGAGAGCTCCGGAAGGTACTGGTATCATCGCTGGCGGCCCGGTCCGCAGTGTCCTGGAGATCGCAGGTGTAAAGAATATCCGTACAAAGTCACTTGGTTCGAACAACAAGCAGAATGTTGTCCTGGCCACACTGGAAGCACTGAAGCAGATGAAGTCCCCGGAGGAGGTTGCAAGACTCCGCGGCAAATCTGTAGAAGAGATTCTCGGTTGAGGGGAGGAAGCACAATGGCAGACAAGGTAAAGGTTACATTGGTAAAATCGCCAATCGGCGCAATTCCGAAGCATCGCGCAACGGTTAAGGCTCTTGGCCTTACGAAGATGCACAAGACGGTAGAGCTTCCGAACAATGACGCTACAAAAGGCATGGTAAGACAGGTTGCTCATCTGGTCAAAGTAGAAGAAGCTTAAGGAGGTATAGTTATGGATTTATCAAATCTGAGTCCGGCTGAAGGAAGCGTACACAGCAACAATTTCAGACGTGGACGCGGACATGGATCCGGAAATGGAAAGACGGCTGGTAAAGGTCATAAAGGTCAGAAAGCTCGTTCGGGCGCTCCAAGAATTGGCTTTGAAGGTGGCCAGATGCCGCTGTACAGACGTCTCCCGAAGAGAGGATTCACGAACAGAAATACTCTTGATATTGAGGCGATTAACATCAGTGAGCTTGAGCGGTTTGAAGACGGAACAGTTGTGACGATTGATACACTGCTTGAGAATGGGATTATTAAGAGTCCGAAGGATGGCGTGAAAGTACTTGGCAACGGCACTCTGACAAAGAAGCTGACAGTACAGGCGAACGCATTCAGCGAGGGCGCAAAAACGAAGATCGAGGAGCTCGGTGGAAAAGCAGAGGTGATCTAATATGTTAGAGACACTCAAAAACATGTTCCGGATCAAAGATATCCGAAAGAAGCTGTTCTACACCTTTCTCATGATAGTTGTGATCCGTTTCGGGTCACAGCTGCCTGTGCCGGGTGTAGACAGAGATTATTTCTCGTCATGGTTTTCAGCTTACTCCAATGACGCATTCAACTTCTTTTCGGCGTTTACGGGCGGTTCGTTCGAAAATATGTCTATTTTCGCTCTGAGCATTACTCCGTACATTACATCTTCCATTATCATCCAGCTTTTGACCATTGCCATTCCGGCTCTGGAAGAAATGCACAGAGATGGCGAGGATGGCAGAAAGAAGATAACCGCAATCACGCGCTATACGACGGTTGGGCTTGCTCTGATTGAAAGTATCGCGATGACCATTGGTTTTGGCAGAAGCGGCCTGCTTGAGGAGTACAACGCTTTAAACTGCATCGTAGTGATTGTGGCGCTGGTTGCAGGCAGTACGCTGCTGATGTGGATTGGTGAGCGTATTACGGAGAATGGTGTTGGCAACGGAATTTCTATCGTCCTGATGGTCAATATTCTTTCCAGCGTTCCGGCTGATTTTGTCAGCCTGTTTGAACTGTTTATTGCAGGAAAGACAATTGCACGCGGAGCTCTTGCCGCAGTGATCATTCTGGCGGTTGTTCTTTTGACGGTCGTTCTGGTTATTTTCCTGAACGATGGTGAGAGAAGAATCCCGGTACAGTACGCAAAGAAAATGCAGGGAAGAAAAATGGTGGGCGGCCAGTCCACACACATTCCGCTGAAGGTTAATACGGCGGGCGTTATCCCGGTTATCTTTGCATCATCTTTGATGTCAATTCCTTCTATGATCGTTTCCTTTGCGGGAATCACGACAACGGGTGCGGCATCGACGATTATCGGCATGCTGAGCCAGAGCAATTGGTTTAATCCAAGTCATCCGGAGTATTCCGTTGGCCTGATCCTGTACATTGTCTTGATTGTGTTTTTCGCATATTTCTACACTTCTATCACCTTTAACCCGATTGAAGTGGCGGATAACATGAAGAAACAGGGTGGCTTTATCCCAGGTATCCGTCCTGGAAAGCCGACCGTTGAATATCTGGATAAGGTGTTGGGAAATCTGATTTTTATCGGCGCAGCCGGACTGATTATTGTTGTTCTTGTTCCGATTTTCTTTAACGGAGTGTTCAGCGCGTCAGTTTCTTTCGGCGGTACTTCGATTATCATCATAGTTGGTGTTATACTGGAAACAATTAAACAGATCGAGTCGCAGATGGTGGTTCGAAATTACAGAGGTTTCCTTTCAGAATAATTGTGGACATGAATCCTGGTTAACAAACAGCCAGGAGAACAGCCAGAAAAAACAGTGTACTCTCATAATTCAATATCGGGTGCTATTCCCGATAGAATGGGAGTACACTAAACTGGGTTAATGGGGAAATTGGAGGTAACCGAATGAAAATTGTCATGCTGGGAGCTCCTGGTGCCGGAAAGGGTACACAGGCGAAAATGATTGCGGCGAAATATCAGGTGCCGCATGTCTCCTCAGGAGATATTTTCCGTGCGAATATCAAGAACGGTACAGAGCTTGGGAAAAAAGCGAAGGAATATATGGATCAGGGACTTCTTGTTCCGGATGAGCTTACGGTAGATCTGGTGATTGACCGACTGTCATGGGAAGACTGCAGGAATGGATATATACTCGATGGTTTTCCACGCACCATTCCGCAGGCAAAGACACTGGATGCGGCTCTTGAAAAAATTGGGGAGCATCTGGATTACGCGATTGACGTAGACGTACCGGATGAGAATATTGTTACCAGAATGTCTGGCAGAAGAGCATGCGTTGGCTGCGGCGCGACGTATCACATCGTATATAATCCATCTAAAAAGGGAGAAACTTGCGAGGTGTGCGGTGATCAGCTGATACTGCGCGATGATGATAAGCCGGAGACGGTACAAAAGAGACTAAGCGTTTACCATGAGCAGACACAGCCTCTCATTGATTATTATGCGGGGCAGGGAATTCTGAAGTCTGTAGATGGCACACAGGATATGAATGATGTTTTTGCCGCAATTGCAGCGATCCTGGAGGCGTAAAATGGCGGTTACAATCAAATCCGAACATGAAATTGAACTGATGAGAGAAGCCGGAAGGATTCTGAACATCGTGCACCAAGAACTGGCTGCGGCGATCCGTCCCGGTGTATCGACTTACGAGCTGGATAAGATCGGCGAGCGTGTTATTCGCAGCTACGGCTGTATACCGAATTTTTTAAACTACAACGGATTTCCAGCCTCTTTTTGCATTTCGATTAACGAAGAAGTGGTTCATGGAATTCCTCATAAAGGCAGGATTTTGCATGAAGGCGATATCGTAAGTGTGGATGCAGGGCTGATTTATAAAGGGATGCATTCAGATGCGGCGCGGACTTATGGGGTAGGACAGATTACTCCGGAAGCGCAGAAGCTGATGGATGTGACGAAAGAGTGCTTTTTCAAAGGCATTGCTTTTGCAAAAGAAGGCCATCGACTCCATGAAATCTCAGCGGCGATCGGCGACTATGCGGAATCTTTTGGATACGGTGTGGTTCGTGATCTTGTTGGCCACGGGATCGGCCACGCGCTTCATGAGGATCCGCAGATTCCGAATTTCCGGCAGAAAAGCAAAGGAATTCGCCTGATGAAAGGAATGACCCTGGCAATCGAGCCGATGATCGTAATGGGACGGCCGGACGTGGAATGGCTTGACGATGACTGGACAGTTGTGACAGAAGACGGTGGGCTTGCGGCACACTATGAAAATACGATTTTGATCACGGATGGCGAGCCAGAGATCCTGTCATTGACGGTCTGAGATGGTTTAGCTGACGCAGGCATCGGAATTGTCTGACTGCTTAACAGATATCCGGACAGGAAGCTATGGCCTTGAGCCGAAAGAGAGTCAGGGAGGTTGTAAGACATGAAAACGTGGACATCAGGGATGCTTGCGGTTTCCCTGGCAGGGCATGACAAAGGCACCCTGTATGTTGTGCTCACAGAAAAATCCGGGAGTTCGTCAGAGGAAGAGGGCGTTTCATCCTGGAAAGAGCGGGATTCCGGTGCGTACGTACTTCTGGCGGATGGAAAACGCCGAACCCTGGATCATCCGAAAAGAAAAAAAGCAAAACATATTCAGGTGATCACGCATATTCCAGAGCAGATCAGCCCTCTGATGAGGGAGATCACACTGGACGCGCATGTGCGTAAGATACTGAAGGAATACAGTTCATATCAGACGGAATCCATCTCCGGAGATAAACAGTGATTCCGTTAACAGACAGAACTGTGGACGACTCAAAAGGTGCACCGGAAGCGGGGTTAGGCCGTTTCTTTTTCATTAGGACATTTTGGAGGTATATATGTCAAAGGCAGATGTCATTGAAGTAGAAGGAAAAGTGATTGAGAAGCTCCCGAATGCTATGTTCCGTGTTGAACTCGAGAATAAGCATGTAGTACTTGCTCATATCAGCGGAAAACTGCGGATGAATTTTATCCGGATTCTTCCGGGAGATAAGGTGACCATTGAACTGTCGCCCTACGATCTGACAAAGGGAAGAATCATCTGGAGAGATAAATAATCGCTTTACGCTTATACCGTTTTGAAACAGAGAGAAAACATTTCCTGGCGTTGCTTTTTCGGCCGAAAGGGAATGTTTTTTTCAAAAAAAGCTTGCAATTCATTTGCCTGCATGATATACTGGGAGAGCTTTTGTGAAGGCGCTTTCTATTTCTGTGCCTTTTTTACAAAATGCGGAACCAGAGAGGGAAAGGAGGATTAACCATGAAGGTTCGATCATCAGTGAAGCCCATCTGTGAAAAGTGTAAGGTGATCAAGAGAAAAGGCAGAATTATGATTATCTGCGAGAATCCGAAGCACAAGCAAAGACAGGGGTAACACGCACAACTGGCGGAACCGGCAGCATGGCACATGATAGCCAGTAAGAAGCTGTCGAAGAACAATATAACGATGGAATAAACGAGTACCCGCGAGGGTTCGCTTTTCCGGTATTACGGGGAAAGCAGAGCTGGTGCGGGATGGCACTCTTACTTATATAGAAACTGCTATTTTCTTTAAGGAAGGATTTTATTTCGTTGCGATATTGCTTTTAATACCGGCACAGGATCAGGCTCTACGCGAACTCTCACATCAAACCGCCGTGAGAGAGGCGAGGCCGCGCAAGGCAGGTCAGAGAATGACATATGTCATAGCTTAATGAGTCGGAAAGGCCGCGGTGTCGCGGCTGGGCGGCTATGATTCGCCCCAGTTAGAAACAACATCAAAAGAGCACTCGAAAAAAACGTCGAGCGGCGGGCGGGTGCGCTGGTAACGCTCCTGTGTACAGGGGCATTACAGGGAATGGAGGAACAATTACATGGCACGTATTTCTGGTGTAGATTTACCAAGAGAAAAACGCGTGGAAATCGGTTTGACTTATATCTACGGAATCGGTAGAACAAGTTCAAACAAGATTCTTGCCGCAGCGAATGTAAATCCTGACACGCGCGTCAGAGATTTGACAGACGAAGAGGTTCGTAGAATTCAGGATGTAGTCAGCGAACATTATATGGTAGAAGGTGATCTCAGAAGAGAGACTGCGCTGAACATCAAGAGACTTCAGGAAATCGGATGCTACAGAGGGATTCGCCACAGGAGAAGCCTTCCGGTTCGTGGACAGAACACAAAGAATAACGCGAGAACGCGTAAGGGTCCGAAGAGAACAGTAGCCAACAAGAAGAAATAAGTCGCGTGAAGGCAGATGACGGGAGGTCATTTGCAGAATTTAAGAAGAAAGCAGGTTAATTTAGATATGGCAGCTAAAAAAGTTACGAAAAAAGTGACCAAAAGACGTGTTAAGAAGAACGTCGAGCGCGGACAGGCTCATATCAAGTCATCTTTCAATAATACGATTGTTACATTGACGGATGCGCAGGGAAATGCTTTATCATGGGCGAGCGCCGGCGGCCTTGGCTTCAGAGGTTCAAGAAAATCCACCCCGTATGCGGCTCAGATGGCAGCAGAGGCTGCGACAAAGGCAGCTCTGATTCATGGTTTGAAGACGGTAGATGTATTCGTACAGGGACCGGGTTCAGGAAGAGAAGCGGCGATTCGCGCCCTTTCCGCGAACGGTCTTGAAGTTACCAGCATTCGCGACGTGACACCGGTACCGCACAATAGATGCCGTCCACCGAAGCGCAGAAGAGTTTAATCAGGGAGGTCTATAGAAATGGCAGTTAACAGAGTTCCTGTTCTGAAAAGATGCAGATCCCTTGGCCTGGAGCCGATGTATCTGGGATATGATAAGAAATCAAATAGAGAGCTGAAAAGATCCAACCGTAAGGTTAGTGAATATGGACTGCAGCTCCGTGAAAAACAGAAAGCTAAATTCATTTATGGTGTTCTTGAGAAGCCGTTCCGCAATTACTACAAGAAAGCGGACAGAATGCAGGGTCAGACCGGTACGAACCTGATGGTTATGCTGGAGTCTCGTCTGGACAATGTGATGTTCCGCCTTGGCTTTGCGAGGACAAGAAAAGAGGCTCGTCAGATCGTTGACCATAAGCATGTTCTTGTAAATGGCAAGCAGGTAAATATTCCTTCTTACCTAGTGAAAGCCGGCGATACGATTGAGATCAAGGAGAAATGCAAGAGCTCCCAGAGATATAAGGATATCCTTGAGGCTACGAATGGCCGCCTTGTTCCGGAATGGCTGGAAGCTGATCCAGAAGCACTGAAAGGCACTGTGAAAGAGCTTCCGTCCAGAGAAGCAATCGATGTTCCGGTAAACGAGGTGCTTATCGTCGAGCTGTATTCGAAGTAATAAGTACGCATCATAAGATACTGACATACTCTTTTTCAATCAGAAAGGAGTATGCCGGTAAATAGATACCCTCAGTCATTAAACCCATAAAGGAGGGGCTATATAGTGTTGGATTTTAACAAACCAAAAATTGAAATCGCAGAAATGTCAGAAGATAAGAGATTTGGACGATTTGTAGTTGAGCCGCTTGAGCGAGGCTATGGAACGACGCTGGGCAATTCTCTGAGAAGAATTATGCTTTCTTCCCTGCCGGGCGCAGCCGTCAGTCAGGTCAAAATCGAAGGCGTACTGCATGAATTCAGCTCTATCCCTGGTGTCAAAGAAGATGTTACAGAGATTATCATGAACATCAAATCGCTGGCGATTAAAAACACCAGTGAAACGAATGAGGCAAAAATTGCGTACATCGAGTTTGAAGGCGAAGGCGTAGTGACAGGTGCAGATATTCAGGTTGACCAGGATATCGAGATCATGAACCCGGATCAGGTTATTGCGACGCTGAACGGTGGCCCGGACTCCAGACTGTTTATGGAGCTGACCATTACAAAGGGGCGCGGATACGTCAGCGCGGAAAAAGGTAAGAGTGAAGATATGCCGATCGGTGTGATCGCAGTAGACGCGATTTACACACCTGTTGAGCGTGTTAATCTTACCATTGAGGATACGCGTGTTGGTCAGGTCACTGATTACGATAAGCTGACGCTGGATGTTTACACGAATGCGACACTGGAGCCGGATGAGGCAGTCAGCCTTGCTGCAAAAGTGTTGAGTGCACACCTGGGACTCTTTATTGATCTCTCTGAGAATGCAAAGACGGTTGAAATCATGAATGAGAAAGAGGACAATGAAAAAGAGAAGGTTCTCGAGATGAATATCGATGAGCTGGAGTTGTCTGTCCGTTCTTTCAACTGCCTGAAACGTGCGGGAATCAATACCGTTGAGGAGCTTTGCAACCGCACTTCCGAAGATATGATGAAGGTTCGTAATCTTGGCCGCAAGTCGTTGGAAGAAGTTCTTGGAAAGCTCAAAGAGCTGGGGCTGTCTTTGAACCCGAGTGATGAGTAAGCGGAAACTCTTAAGTGTTTGAAATAGTATTATGCCATGCCGTCAGTAAGCCCGAAGTGCGTGACGGACAAGATATGGAGGAAAACCACAATGTCAGGATATAGAAAACTCAGCAGAACCTCTTCGCAGAGAAAAGCTTTACTGCGCAACCAGGTGACCGCTCTGATTTACAGAGGCAAGATCGTGACCACTGAGGCGAAAGCAAAAGAAGTCCGCAAGATCGCCGAGCATCTGATCGCTCTGGCTGTCAGAGAGAAAGATAATTATGAGACTGTTACCGTTACTGCAAAAGTAGCGCGCAAGGACAAAGACGGCAAGCGTGTGAAAGAAGTACAGGACGGCAAGAAAGTTACTGTATACGATGAAGTACAGAAAGAGATCAAGAAGGATAAGCCGAGCCGTCTGCACGCTCGTCGCCAGATGTTAAAGGTGCTTTATCCGGTGAAAGAAGTTCCGACAGAAGCGGCTGGAAAGAAAAAGAACACCAAGGAAATTGATCTTCCGGCTAAGCTCTTTGACGAGATCGCTCCGAAGTACGCAGATCGCAATGGTGGATACACCAGAATCGTAAAGATCGGACAGCGCAGAGGCGATGGAGCTGAGACCGTTGTTCTTGAGCTTGTATAATGTACAAGGTTTCATAAGGAAATTTCGGTTGACGCCGGATGTTTTGAAATATGAAAGATGAGTGAAATCCGTCTGTTTATGCAGGCGGATTTTTCTTGTCCAATAGGAAAGTCATATATTTGTCCGGATGCCGCTATAGGGCACATCTGAGTAGTTAAGATAACGTTAATTTGTTCATAGTATGATCTACAACTGATTTTGCAAAAATAGTGCAAAATGAAGCATATTTAGGTTGACTTTTTCATATATAATAACTATAATGGCAGTATGATTTTGCAATAATTTTGCAGAATGGAGGATAAAAAATTGTTCCGCAGCCATAGTGGCAATCTTCTTATTATCCTCATCCTTAAAAATAGAACACAACTTTGCACCGGAATCATCATCACCTGTCACATATCCCACTGCATTGGAATTAATACCAAAAGCTTTTGCTGCAC
>Ga0192279_1030_pt1 | contig 31480 bp, 26 predicted proteins | sample Koala_Koa24_L3_FD_131251 | JGI IMG/M metagenome (GOLD analysis project Ga0192279, IMG submission 131251) | Enriched cells from koala feces incubated with labeled cellulose particles, San Francisco Zoo, California, United States - Koala_Koa2-4_L3 ...
GACCCGGAGAAATTCCGGCGCCGTATATACCTGCACATTTATTTCAACCCCGGGAAACGCGCAGAAGATGACGAAGCCTTCAACGCCAGAATACTGGAACTAAAACAGCGCGTCGAGGATGCCGGAGGAATAGAAGGTCTTCCCGAACGCGAGCAAAATCAGGCGGAGAAATATCTGCTGATTCTGAAACGCGGAAAACACACGAAAGTAGAGATCAACGAGGAAGCCTGTGCCCGGGACCGGGAATACCATGGCTATTTTGCTTTAGTGTCGAATGTTGAAAAAGACCGGTTCGAATGTCTCAGGATATACCGAAAGCGGGAAAAAATCGAGGAATGCTTCAGCAATCTGAAAGAACATATGGACAGCAGAAGAATCCGGGTATGGGACACGGATACCTTACGAGGCCGGATGTTTGTACAGTTTGTGGCATTATGTTACTACGAATACCTGAGTAAGGCCCTTCGCCAGATGAAGGAAGACCTCCATGCAAAAATTCTTGAAAATTCCTTTGCAAACAAGGAGGAACTAAAAACTGCCCGGAAACTGGATAACTGGCTGAAAAACACGCCGCTTTACCTTGCCTTGCAATGGTTCGATACGATAGAAACAGTTGAGATCTCGTCAAAACTGAAATCTCACAAAATGACAAGTGAGATTACCGAAAGAGACCGTATGTTCCTAAAGCTGTTGGAGATTTAATGAATCCCCGGGGCATGGGATTTGAGTGCAGGTTTCCCGACTTTTAGGATAATAAAAAAGTCTCCATTATGCTGATTTTCTTCGCCACCTTTTTAAGCCTGTGGCGGGTTTTCCTACACTTTCAGCATAACAGAGACTTCTTAATTCTGGTCTTAACAAATCTTAAAAGTTCTTAACTGCAAACTCGCTAACTTTCATTTACTTTTTCATCATGACAGGAAAAAACAATGCAATGCAATATTGTTCCTCTGATATTTCTGTTCTCGCAAACCCTTGCATTTGATTCATCATCATGGAAATATTTTTCACACCAATTCCGGTTCCTTCCACATATTGATTTGGCACGGCAATCCCATTTGTAAAGGACATCTCTATATAGTCAGCTTCTGATTTCTCTTCCGACTGTTCCTGCACATTTTCCGCAGCTGCAATACCGTTTTTATATTCATACAGCAATTCCAGTCGGATTTCCTGCGATTTATCCGCGTATTTTTCGATATTGGATATGATGTTGTTCATGATTCTTCCAATATAATCCGTGTTGACACACACAAAAGCTGGTTGCCAGTCAAGAGAATCTATGTTGACTGTAAAGCCCTTAGATATCAGCAATCCACATAGTTCAGAAAGATAATCTCCAAACGCACTGATAGCTTCCTCCGGCTCTTCCAGCTTCACCTCTTTCTGGGAATCAATCAGGAAATATTCAAACATCTGATCAGACAACCCTTTTATCTGTAAAATCTTATCATAGGCTTTATCAATGTAATCCCGACTTACATGCCCCTCACTTTCCTGCCTTTTCAATATTTCCATATATGTCATAAGCCCGGTCAGCGGGGTCCGGATATCATGGGACATTCCCAGAACCAGTTTTTTCTGTGCCTCACGCAGTTCTCTTTCCGTCCGTTCTCTTTCATCCAAAGAGCGGCGCATCTCATCCAGTCCGACGGCGAGAGATACCAGTTCGTCAGCAGGATGGCCTTGTGCATAGCACAATTCAGTTGGCCGCCCGACCTGCCGCCAAGCAAAGCGAGGGGACGCTTCCTCAGCAGCACCGCCCAAACGCGAAGCGTTTCTTTTATTGGCGGTGCGCGTTCTGGCAGGTGCACCATCTGGTGCGCGTGCCATTTCAACTTCAGGGCGGCTTCCACTCAGAGTCACCGTCTGTGTCAGGTCTCCTTCGCGGATTCTGTTTACTTCCCTTTCCAGCTGCCGGATGTACCGCACATCCTCCTGCATTCCGGAAATAAAAACGCCAAGGCAGGCTGCAAATCCCACTATAACTGAAATTCCAAGCAGAATATTATAGTAGACAGAAACCGCTCCTTCATAGAGATAGACGTTTGCTTCTCCATCAGAAAACGTAACCGCAAAGTAATAGCGCCAGGAAAGCGCGCTGACTTCCTTTGCTCCCGGATAGAGTTCTCCATCATAAGTGATGTCGAATAGTAGCACATCTTCCCTGGAAACTGTAAATTCCTTGATGTTCCTTTCTTCTGCCCAAGCCCGAAGCTCCTCCGAATCGGTTGCTGCCAGCCTGGTCTGTGTTACATAATCCTGTAGTTCTTCTGCCCGTTCTACTTCCGCCTTATATAAATATCCGGATTGCCAGAAGTATTGTTTCATCAGATATTTGCAGCCAAAATAAAGCAAAACAATCAGAAAAATTCCGACCGCAAGTCCATGAAGCAGACGGCAGATCATCTTTCCTGTCAGGCTATTCTTACTCTCCAAACTGATACCCCTTTCCCCACACCGTCAGGATCAGTTTCGGCTTCTGTGGGTCAACTTCAATCTTCTTTCGCAGCCGCCGGATATGAACCATAACAGTATTGCCGGATGTATACACGAAGGATTCTCCCCATACACTTTCGTACAGATTTTCTACCGAGAATACTTTCTGCGGGTATTCCAGAAACAACAAAAGCAAGCGGTATTCCATATCCGTAAGTGTAATTTCCTCGCCCCGGCAAAACGCCTGATTTCTTCTGGTATTGATCCGTATTCCGGAATGCTCCAGCCATTGCTCTTTATCCGGTGTTGTCTCCATTTGCCGGTCATATACATTTCGTCTGCGCAGAAGCGCTTTTATTCTCCCTAATAATTCCGCATAAGAAAAAGGTTTGACCAGGTAATCATCCCCGCCTGCCATCAGCCCAACCAGCTTATCCGATTCCTGATCCTTTGCTGTCAGAAACAGCACCGGCACACTGGACACCTTGCGGATTTCTTCACAGGTCTTAATTCCGGACATTCCCGGCATCATCACATCAAGTATAACAATATCTGTCCTGTTATTCAGGCGTTCCAGTCCAATCTATCCATTCTCTGCTTCCTCTACAATATAGCCTTCCCCTTCCAGAAGAATACGAACGCCTTCCCGGATTGCCGCGTCATCTTCTACTATCAAGATTGTCTGTTTTTCCATTACAGTCACTTCTCCTCCCTGTCAGATTTCCTGAGCATAATATTATCCGCAATATGTATCAGAGCTTATGAGACTTCTGAATGCCTTAACTGCAGCAGAGCTGCCAGGAGCACAACCAGAAAAGCCAGTAAAACTGTCAGCCCTACTCTTACTCCATCCGCTCCGGAAAAACCAGCGATGAGCCAGTTTTCATTTTTCATCGTATAATTCCAGATTGCATTAAAATCACGCTCTGTATCAATATTCAAAATATACGTCCTGCCGTACAGCATCGAAAAAGCGGAATACATGGTTACAGAAGCCCAGATTGCTCCGGTCGCGCATGTCACCGCTGTAAAAGCCATCCCCATAACAAATAGCGTCGCTGTCATTAATATCATTTTTTTCGTAATAAAGCTTTCCGTGGGAAAGCCAAAATGGAACACTGCAAACAGAACGCCGGAAATCAAAATTGTCTCCATGCAGTTCCATTTATTTTTCATAAAACCTAATACCATACCGCAAAGCACAATTCCGTCTGTAAATCCGCACCTGAGTGCGCCAGATACAGACCAGCATATCGCATATACCAGATCTGCGGCAAGGAGATTTTCTCTGTAGAGGCTTCCGTCCGTAAATAATATGCAGAAACATATCAAAAAAACCGGCAAAAGTATAGCAGCCATATACCAACGGATATTCTGACGTATCACGCATTTTTGAGAAATACCCATATATAATTCGCCCGGCTCCATTTTTAAAACGTACCTTGCATAAAGCCCAACAGAACAGACTACAAACAGGATATCGAGAACGCAATACAAACAGGTAGTCAGTATCAAAGAATCCCACTTTATATACATAATGTCATATGCAATCTCCGAAGCTGCCGCATCTGCCAATGTCAATATCACCCATGCTGCCAATATGTTTCCTGCAAGCAATATCCATTTCTTAGCTGCTCTGCAATCCATAAGGGAGCTTTTACATTTATCACTTTTATAGTCATCATTTTTGTATTTGTCTTTCCTGCAATTCTTTCTACGAAAAAAAGGTTCTTGTTTCTTCATACATCCTCCATGTGCAATCCTATATTTACTATACAGCAAAGTTTTTATATTGCAATCCGAAATTCATCAGAAAAAAGCTGCCCTCATCCATACTTGCGAATACGGGTATATAATTCTATACTAAAATAAAAATCTTAACATGCACCTTAACAATTCTTAAAAAATCTTAACGCAGTTCTTTTAAATTCTAGTAAGTGGTCAAAGTGACCACTTACCACTTCAACAGACTTGAATATGTGTTTTTGGGTAAGGGGTCAAAATGACCTTTTACCAGATTAAACTATATCATTCAAACAGAATAGAAAAGCCGCCTCCAAAGAGACGGCCTCCGCTATCTAATAACAAATCATTGATAAATCATTTCTGTCCTGATAATTTCCTCGGCACGGTTCTGGATGTTTCCCATACGCTGCACCCAGTCCCACCAATCATGGCTCTTCAAATCCTCCGTCACACCTTCAGCATCCTTCATCTGATCAATGATGACTTCCAGGCGCGCCTGTGCCTGCTCATTCAGATCGGCAAGATATGCCCAGAGTCTGCCGGACAGCAGCAGATCATTATACGCTACCGGACGGCATTCCTTCAGATACTCTCTGTGCATCCGTCCCCACTTCCCTATGGAGTGCTGTTCTTCCGGCTCTGCTTTTGGCTTGTCCAATATCAGGTCAGGGATGTAATAATCTCCAACAAGCACGTAGTCCAGGCCGTTGCTGTCGTCATGAATCCTTTGTTTCAAATCGTTCATTTTGTTCCATCCTTTCCACCCAGTTACACAAAATTACAATCGTCTCATAATTTACATTGATATATGTACGCCACCTGTTCGCCCGCCTAAAACGTCTTTTCCAATCAAATCGCTCCACTCAAAATCCTCAATATTCTCTCTGGCAACCACAAAATTCCCGGCGCGTTGGGTGAGCTGCGCAAAATTGACCGGTGCGTCCGCCGCACCGCCGCTGTAGGTATAAATCGAAGACTCCGAACCCATAAACCCGATATCCGCCTCACCGGAAATCAGCGCAGTCATTGTCTTATCTGCGCCGAAGCCTGTCACGACCGTCAGGTCAATGCCCTCGTCTTCAAAGTAACCTAACTCAATCGCCACATACTGCGGTGCATAGAAGATTGAGTGGGCTACTTCATTTAAAGTGACTGCGGTGAGTTCCTGCTCGGTTTCTGTTATTTCAGCCGCAACGGAGTTTTCTTCCGTTTCTACTACAGCAGGCATCAGTTCTGAAGTTTCTTCCTCCATAGCAAAGGCGGCTGTGGAATTCCCGATCGCAAGCATCAGAGAAAAAGCTGCCGCCATGATTCGTTTCTTTTTCATATGATAATCCTTTAAAATGGTTTTCTTTATCATATGAAATATTGGGGAAAACGCTACTTGATTCATAACTCTCTTTATGGTATCTTTTAGTCAAATAAACAACAGGTTCGAATTGAACCAGGGAAGTGATTTAATATGGATGGACTATCATTTGCATTAAACGATATTTCAATCAAAAAAATCGGAAAAGAAGCTGCGCATGCAGTCAGACATGTGATGGCAAATGATCTTGTGAAAGTAATTTTATATGGTTCCTGTGCAAGAGGAGACTTTAATTCAGATTCAGACATGGATATTGCTTTGATCACCAAATGTGATCGACTGGAGGCCAAAAAGTACAGTGATGCCCTTGCGATGATATCCGCGGATCTTGCGTGTAGATATTTTGCTATTGTAAATTTTGTAAGTATTCCTTACGAAGAATTTCAGGAAAAGAAAAACTGGTATGGTTACTTCAAAAATATTGAAGCAGAGGGAGTGCTGCTCTATGGATAAAGATTATAATTATACTCTGGCAGAAGTAAGGCTATGCAGGGCAAGGGAATTATTAGATGACGCCAGAAATTTGCTGGATAAACAATCCTACAAATCCGCAAACAACAGAGCCTTTTATGCAATGGAAAAGGCAGTCCGTGCTTTGCTTGTCCTTGAAGACACAGAGCCTCAGACACATAATGGAGTATTAAAACAGTATAATTACCTGTTCATCTTTAAAGGAACAGGATTTTTTACACAAAATAACTATCAGATACTGGCAAAATCTGAACAAATACGAAATGCTTCAGATTATGATGACTTTTCATATAGTTTTCGAATGTCAACGTGATTTTCCCCGCTTACTCTTTTCCCATTTCGTCATCTGCCTGCTGATCTGACTACGCACTTTCTCCCCTCCTGCTTCCTCAAGCCGTTCCGTAAATTCTTCCAGATCAATATTGCCTTTCATATAAGCATACGCCGCCTGTGTGGCAATATTGGAAAAGGCACTCATTTCCTCATCAAATTCCGAATGGTCTGCGCAAAAGTCTGTCACGGTCGAATCCAGTTTTCCTATATCGTTATACAACTCCGTTATCGTCTGGGTGCTCTCTGCAGTCTCAGACAAAGTCTTAGACTCCTGGCTCGCAGACCAGATTCCTTTGTACAGCCCGGTCCAGAACTGTTTTATACTGATGCTCGCCGCCCGTTCTGTCAATGCGGTGGCTGTCCCATCTGTCACTTCATAATCTTTACCCTCTTCTCCCCAGAGCAACAGGTTCGCATAATCCTCATTTGTATAGAGCAGCGTCAAAAGTTCTAATGCCGCCTTCTGACAGTCAGATTGGCTGTTCACCGCAACATTATAGCCAAGAGTATTGGGATATGCGTAAGGCATCTGCACCAGAATGACATCATCCTTTCCTTCTTCTGAAATCTCCGTTGCGTCTACGCCAACCCAGACGGCAGCGCCGCGCTCCAGCCCCGCCTTTGTGACAGACACCGTTGTCCCGGGTTGCCAGGAACTTCCATCTTCCCCAAAATATCCATTCTCACGCATCGTACGGATGGCATCCGCTTCTTCCAGAAATGCTTCTGACCCGGCAAGGCTTCTCACCTTACCTGTCTCCAGATCAAGCAGCACACCATCTGTATATTGCTGCCCTGCCGAATACGCGAGCGAAGTCAGATCCGCACCCCAGACCACTTTCAGATTCTCCTCACCGCAATTTTCCAGAAGCTGCAAAAGCGACTGCGCGGTTCCGTCAAATGCAGCCAGATCCTCCTCTGTAAAGTATGCTTTATTAAAGGCATAATAGTCGGTTCCATTCACAGCAAGTTCTGTCGGAAGCAGGCAAAGAGAGCTGTCCACACAGACACTTTCCCAAAGTTCTTCATAATATACGTTTTTCAACGCAAGCCCTTCGTCTGAATCCAGATAATCCGAAATGTCCGCAAGATAACCGCCGCGCACCAGCTCCGAAATCGCGTCTGAACCAATCGAAACGCAGGAAACTATATCCGCCGTTCCATCCTCCAGAACTTCTTTTAAGGAAGCATAATAATCCTCTGCCGGATAAGCCTCATTTTCCCCCGTCTCGATGAATTCGCTGCGGTTATTGCCCCATGGGATATATTTCACTTCCAGCCGGAAGCTGTATCCATCCGCTTCCAGCTGTTCATTCAGCAAATCCGTATTCAACCGTTCTGTCTCCCTATACCAGCTTTTCACTCCAGATCCGTAAAACATAGTGGTATTGCTCTCCGGTACCGCCCAGACAATTGTGGTAATTCCGCTGCTTTCTTCCGCACAGGATACATATTTCGTGCCGACAGCCGCCGCTGCAAAGAAGCTTACTGAAAAAAGTACACATGTCAGCAGATTACAGATCATTCTTTTCCTTCTTGATACTCTCTTTTTCATAACCACACAAATCCTTTCTTTTACCGCGTTTTTGCCAAAAGCCAACAGCTGCACCGGCGTCACTCTTTTCTGACTGCTGCACGCCACAAGTGTCTTTGCGTATAAAGCGCGGTCGTCGTCGCTCATATTCTTTGTCGCTTTTTCATCACAGGATAATTCCAGATCCGCGCAAAAACAGTGAAAGGCTACCCACACAAATGGATTGAACCAGTGCAGCGCCGCGATCAAAAACGCTGCCGACTTCCATATGTAATCGCATCTTTTTCTATGTACTGTCTCATGTGCAGTAACATATGAGATCTGCCATTCCTCCATATCGGGTGGAATAAAAATTCGAGGCTGCAGATAACCAAACAAAAACGGAGAATCGATATCATCGCAAAGCCAGACGTCACTTTCACCGTCTTTCCGACTCTTCCTCATACATATGCTCACTCGCTTCTTCATCACCGCATGACCAACAAGCAAGTAAAGACATAGCAACACGACCCCGACAAGCCAGATAACAGACAGGACAGAAACAATATATTCCGGCAGTTGAATTTCAAGGAGCAACCAGTTCTTCCAAGAATCTCCGGCATCTGCCGTCTCCGTTGTTGCATCAGACCTTTCTGCAATGACATTCCCTGTGTCTGTAGCCATTTCCGAATTCCCTGCGATTGTATCTAAAATCTCCGTAGAAATCACTGTATTCCATTCGCTATCTGCCTCGCTGTTTTCATCTTGTTCATCTGACACAGCCATACCTGAAATGACAGAGCCCGTTATTACTGACTCCGCTCCATCTGTATCCAGATTTATGTCATAACTCTCCGAATGATCTCCAGAATCTGAAGTCACTTTGGCTGATTTCATTTCCACCAAAGCATCACCCGCACCGTTTCCAGAAAGAAATTCAGGAATCGACAATGGGAAAAGAAGAAGTACCCCGACAAAACCCCAGAAGATGCAGCGGATGAATTTGGAGTCATTCCGAAAAATGCAGCGCAACAATAACACAATCACGATCAGTCCTATAGACAGAATGCTTCTGTTTGCAATATATAAAAATACCGCTTGCATACGCTCCTCCTTTCACCGTTTCCTGTTTCTCATAAAATTACTGCTCCTCACGGTACGCTTTGATAATTTTTTCCAGTTCCTGGACTTCCTCATCAGTCAGCTTCCTTTGCTTCGCAAAAGAGGTCACAAATGCCGGCAGAAATCCGTTAAATTTCTTATCCACGAATTCCGCACATTGTATCCCTGTAAACTCTTCCTTCGAAATCACGGAAGAAACTACCCCATTCACATTCTGAAAAATTCCACGGTTGCAAAGTTTTTTCAAGACCGTGTAAGTCGTTGATTTTTTCCACTCCAGTTCACGATTACACAATTTTACCAGTTCGCCGGATGTGATCGGTTCATTCTCCCAGATTAGATTCGCAAAATGCGCTTCTACTGTTCCAAGTCTCATATCATCCATTTTGCCCGCCTCCGATAAATTTTAAATATCGTATCATTTAGTATCTGCCTATTAGAACAAGCTTTTAGTCTATTTTGAATAGACTTCTATGAAGTCAGTCTATCAAAGATAGACTTATTTGTCAATGAAAAGTTCTGGAACTAAAAAACGCCTCCAAAGAGACGGCCTCCACTATCTAATAACAAATCATTTCTGTCCGGATAATTTTCTCATCACGGTTCTGGATGTTTTCTCATTTAAACGCATATTTTGTCTCGAAGTATTACGTAAACATTACTGATACTGAAGGACATCGCTTTTTCCGGACTATGAGCAATTTTTTCATGCAGCAAAAGCAGAGAGAAATTATCGGTGTAGCGCTATAGTATTTTAACCAGCCTCTTGCATAGCGCCACAAGATCATAGCGAATTCCTTCCCGGCTGCGCCAGCCTCTGTTGCTCCACTCGTCCTGCGAAACGTCATCTCCGCCATATATCAATGCACCATATGCAAAACCTCTGAATTGTGAAACGGCAATACAACCTGCCTGCTCCATTTCCACAATCTTTGCACCTTCTTCTTTTCTCTGCGCTATTATGTCCGCAGTTTCCCTAAACATGGCATCGGTTGTCCAGGTCAAGCCCCGAATGTATGGGATTGAATTATTTTCTAAATACTTTACGATATTTTCAGTGGTTTCAGGATTTGTATATATGTATCTGGAAGGCTCTATGTAATGATAGGAAAACCCTTCGTCTCTAATCGCTCCGTCCACCACAAGCACCTGACCCACTTCAATGTTTTTATCAAGGACTCCACCGCCGCCGCAGAACATAACCTTAGTGATTCCCATAGCATGAAATAAATCCAGATTCCCCGCACAAGCTGGACTGCCTACCTGTCCCAGCGTAATCAGAATATCATCATTCGAAAAGCGGTATATTAAAACAGGATTCTCACCGCCAATCGTTCTTTCCAGAATAATCTTACCCTCTTCTGCTAACTTATCCATGACTTCAGGAAAAAACGTGATAATCAGCTTGTCTGTTTCAAAAGATTGGTGTGCAAAAGATGTTGGATTTAATTTTGCAGTTTTGTTATCATCAAACTCTAATATCGGGTATTTGCTTTTCGTAATCATAACAGTTATTGCTCCTCAGTCTGCCTTAAATGAGATCGTCTTTTCCCAACAAACGATAAATATAAAATTTCCCAACTCAAAGGTTCTTCCTGATACCTTCTCAGACAATTGCCTGCTCTCGATAAACTCATCCGTGATCATCACCAGGAACTGCCCGTTTTCCTGAATGCTACGCTCCGTAGCATGAACCCTTCTGGCGCCCCTTATGTTCTCTCATTCCGGATTCCGCTTGATATGAGGAATATCTTTCATTTCGGGGAAAAACTTCCTGTATCGTTTTACCTGTAAGCAAAGCACTTCCCTTGCCCTGGTATGTGGAATTGCCTCAATATAAGCCGTAAGCCCTGTATAATCAATCTCTATGTTTGTCCCCAGAACCAGTGCCTGCCGTTCAAAACTCCCGCAAAACGGCTTGCTGACAGCAGCTTCAATATTATCCTCTATGCATTCATCCGGTGGAAAAATGTTCATATTACTGAGCAATGCTGCTCCATTGTCGAAAATTGGCGCAAACCGATAACCTGTTTCAGACTTAATCAATCCCATATTATGGAAATGCCGATCAATATTTAGGACAAGCATATCAAAACTTAACAGTGTGCGCAAATATTCCGTACAATCCAGGCACGCGAACTCGTAGATAAAATCAACCACGAACTGGATGCGATCCCGAGGTTCCTGACAGGTATATATTTTATTAGTCAGGTCAGCACCGTAAGCAAAACGATAAGCTGCAGCAAAGGACGTAAAAGTCTCCTGTCTCGGATTCAGGAAATTTTTGCTCCGACATCCGGATATTCCGTTAATACGACAGGTTTCATACGGAACATAGTCCCGAATATTTGTAAAGCCAAGAACATCACTGCATACTTTTTCCGCTGTTCCTTCATATCCGCAGCTGTTCTTTTTATACCAATATCCATCTTTGTAATATTTCGTCTGCACACCGATACTGGAAAAACCTATGCTTCTTTCATATTCTTTCCCAATCGTATAATCAGTCAGCTCCACGGATTCTCACATCCTTCCATGTAATATCTTCTCCAGGAAATCTCAGCCAGAAGAAATCCTCCCACATTACCCCATGCGTCTTTTTTACTATCTTATACGGGTTGTACTCGTCCAAACCAAGCCAGTCAAGATATTCGTCCAGACAATCTCTGTTGCGATCCATACAGCGACTTTCCAGAAACAGATAAACCCTCTCCAGATCAACAGGGCCACCATAAAACGGCTGCTCATCCATCTGCATGGAATATTTGATTACGTTGACCTTGTTGTTCTTAATCTCAACATCTGTTATCTTTCGGTCTTTGTTCATCACTGTAAATGCATAATCTTCCATAACCAGATCACCATCCTCAATTGACTTTTTTCCAGAAACTGCCTGTTCCGGCCATTTGAGTTCGCTTCGCAAAAGGTCGGGACTGAAACAGGCTGCGTTTCTTACGCAGCCTGTTAAAAAGATTCCACTCACAGTAGGACTCACTGCTTTTATCGGCTCCACTTAACGGTAGGACTCACCGCTAATTACAAATGTAGATAACTTCCAAAAATAAAAGGAATAGAACTTTTATAAGATAGGTTTGCCCTATCACGAAATTTAGTTTAAAAGATTTCATTGCAAATGTCAACAGGATTTTTAAATTATCTCATGCCTTATAAATCCAAAAACTTCGTATCTGCGGCACAATGGTGTCAAGGGACCATGTTTTACTGCTGTTTGACGGGCTGTTCGGATCATTAACCGTGACAAAAGCCGCCTCCAAAGAGACGGCCTCCGCTGTTTCATTATATCATTGATAAACCGTTTCTGTCCGGATCATCTCTTCGGCATGATTCTGGGCGGTTCCCATACACTTCACGGTTCTACGTATGTCACCATTTCATCCCATGTGTTCCGGTTGGTCGCCGATGTATAACCATCCGTACTATCATCTATGGAAGTATCTTCATAGCCAACCAGCAATATCGCAACCGCAAAATAATCTTCAGGAATCTCCAGCAATTCCTTATACTGCTCCTGGTTTTCTCCATTCAGCACAGCTACCGGTGATGAAATAATTTTTGTACCGTATCCAAGCAGCTGCGCTTCAATGGACATCGCCTGGCACGCAAGGCCGGCATCCAGTTCAGATCCTTCCGCGCATGAAATGATGATCGCCAGCGGCGCGTCAGCAATGCTGGCTTTCGCCACGATCTCAGAAGTATCTGTTTCCGCTGAGAGTGTTTCCACACCGACTGTTTCCGAAGAGTCCATATCATCAGCAATTTGCTGAAGGATAGTCGGATCCGTGACAGCAGAAAAATGCCAGGGCTGACCGTTCATGGCACTTGGCGAATTGATCCCAGCGGTCAGGATCGTCTCAATATCCTCCTCTGCCACCGGTTCACCTGTAAAATACTGCGTAGTAGGTATATCTTCTACCAGTTCAGCAGCACTTTGGTTATCTGCTTTTTCTTTCATATTCTGGATAGAAGCAACAAAGTCCTCCACCTGTTCTGTTATGCTCTGCTTGTCAGCCTTTTTCTCTTTATTCAAAAATGATTGAATGAAATCTTGAGCCTGTTCTTTTGCTTCGCTTTTACTGTCCTGAATTGATGTTAAAAGATCTTCCACCTGCTCCGTCAGGCTTTGAGCATTTGCTTCGTTTACACTGTCCTGAATTGATTTTATAAAATCTTTCACCTGCTCCGTCAGACTTTGATCTTCTTCGCTGCTATTTTCCTGGAACAGTTCAAAAAGCCCTTCCAGATGTTCTACCGCACTTTCATCATCTGCTCCGTTTTCACCATTTTCAATCGAATTAATATAATCTTCGACCTGCTGCGCCAAGCTCTGTCTGTCTGTTTCATTTACCTCTTCTGTGCCTGTCTCTTCCACACTCATCTCTTCTGTGCTTTCTTCCTCAGCCCTGACCTGCGGATCAGAGCACCACATCAAAGAAGCTGTCAGCAAAGATACCAGAACAACATTTCTTTTCAGGACAGACGAAAAACCCTCTTTTACACTGCGTGCGGTTTTCTCCTCATCCTTTGTTTTATAAATTTTCGGGTAAATATAATTCTTCCTCATAACTATTTCGACCTCCTGTCTCGCTGCGTTTTTACCTGCTTTTAGCAAAAACCAATATATAGCTGTAATTTTAACGCAAAATAGCTAAATAGGAAATATAGGAACATTGATTTTATCTTTTTTTAATAATTTGATTCCTCTTTTGCCCATCCGAACGAATATCGCACAGCCTTATGCCACCCCTTTAAACGCTTGTCACGCTCTTCTTCCGCCATCTGCGGAGAAAAGACCCGTTCTGTCTTCCAGTTTGCGTGGATTTCCTCGGTTCCCTTCCAGTAACCAACCGCAAGGCCGGCCAGATAAGCCGCGCCCATGGCGGTTGTCTCAATACAACCCGGACGATAAACATTCTGATCCAGGATATCCGCCTGTACCTGCATCAAAAAGTTATTTGCGCTCGCGCCTCCGTCCACTTTCAGGCCTGCAAGCCGGATACCGGAATCTTTTTCCATTGCCTGCAGCACATCGCTGGTCTGATAGGCCAAAGACTCAAGGGTTGCACGTACAATGTGATACTTATTTACACCGCGCGTCAGGCCAACGATGCAGCCGCGCGCGTAAGGATCCCAGTAGGGCGCACCCAGACCTGTAAAAGCAGGAACAACATAACAGCCATTTGCGTCCGGCACCCGTTTGGCAATCCATTCCGTATCCGGTGCGGAATCAATCAGGCGCATTTCATCGCGCAGCCATTGAATTGCGGCACCGGAGACAAAGATTGAACCTTCCAGCGCATAGGTAACCTTTCCGTCTATGCTCCAGGCGATGGTCGTCACGAGGCCGCTTTTTGACTCCACCGGCTCACTGCCGGTATTCATGAGAAGAAAGCCACCCGTGCCGTAAGTATTTTTCACCTCACCGCGAGCGAAGCAGGCCTGTCCGAAAAGCGCCGCCTGCTGGTCTCCCGCTGCGCCCGCAATGGGTATTTCCCCGCCAAAATAAGAAGCATCTGTCATGCCGTAAATACAGCTGGAATCTGTCACCTGCGGCAGCATACTTTTGGGGATGTCCAGAATCCGCAGGATTTCCTCATCCCACTCCAGCGTGTGGATATTAAAAAGCATCGTGCGGGAGGCATTGGAGCAATCCGTCACATGCACCCTGCCTCTGGTCAGTTTCCAGATCAGCCAGGTCTCAACCGTGCCGAAAAGCAGCTGCCCCGCCTCTGCTTTTTCGCGCGCGCCGTCTACATGCTCCAGAATCCAGTGAATCTTTGTCGCGGAAAAATAAGCGTCCAGCACCAGACCAGTTTTCTCGCGGATTCGGTCTACCAGCGCAGTGTCTTCCGCCAGCTGATCGCAATACTCCGCCGTTCGGCGGCACTGCCAAACGATGGCACGATACACCGGTATCCCGGTCTCTTTGTCCCAGACGATGGCAGTTTCCCGCTGATTGGTAATGCCAATCGCGGAAATGTTCTGCGCGGTCGCACCGATTTTAGACATCGCCTCTACCGCCACGCCAAGCAGCGTCGACCAGATTTCATCCGCATCCTGCTCCACCCAGCCTGGCTTCGGAAAATGCTGTGTAAATTCCTTCTGTGCGATGCTGCACAGATTGCCCTCATGGTCAAATAAGATACAGCGATTGCTCGTCGTACCTGCGTCCAGTGCCATTACATACTTCTTCATTTGCCTTTTCCTCCTCTTTCTCCCTTTTATTTTTAATCCTGTCCCGTTATCGTCCTATCCTCATTTTATACCTGAATTGATCCGAGCGCTAAAAGGGGATGATACTGTGGATTCTTCCATGCTTCATACTCCTGGCCGCCTGAAATCACATGCGCTCCGTGAAAACACTATTTATATTAATTTTCTCAGATCCGGCATCCCCCACCCCTGTCGATTATGCGGATAGCCAAGATCTGCCGCAGATTCATGCAGACGCATTTTCACTTCCACATTGGTCAGGCCAGGCTCGCGCTCAAGCAGCAGCGCAATTGCTCCGGCGATGGCCGGCGCAGACATCGAAGTGCCGCTTTTGACACCGTAATAATGCCCATTTGACCAAAAAGCTGCGCAGGATACGATATTGGTACCTGGAGCTACGACATCCGGCTTACAGACACACTCTCTGGTGGGACCGCAGCCAGAGTAGTCTGCCAGGGAGCCATTACGTCGGCGAAAACCGGCGGAGGACCCCACGGTGATGGCTTTTTTGCTGTTGCCGGTCACGGTGACGCGCATAGGACGCGTCCCCTGATTTCCCGCTGCCACTACTACAACCAGGCCTGCGTCCCATGCCTCTTCTACTTTTTTCACCAGCATACCGGCACCGGCGTCTAGCTCACCTCTGGTGCCTCCTACTGAAATATTCAAAATCCGGATCTGGTAGCGGCGGATGTTCGCAATCACCCAGTCAATTGCCCGCAGGATGTCATCCATCTCTCCCTCGCCGCGCCGCTCCAGCACTTTCACCGGCAGCCACCGGCAGGCCGGGGCGATTCCTCTGTATTGGCCCTCCGAGCAGCGGCCATCTTCGCCGATGATTCCCAGCACATGCGTACCGTGCGAAGCATCGTCATAGCATTCCCGCCGTCCGTTCACAAAATCCGCAAAGCCGCAGATCCGTCCGTGAAAATCCGGATGGTCTGCGGCCGCACCGCTGTCAAGGGAGCACACCGTCACATTTCTGCCCAGAATTCCCGCCTGATGCACCTCATCCGCATGCAAAAAAGCTCTCATGCGTTCCACTCGGCGTACCTCCCCGCTGATCTTGTTTTATTTTATGGCAGAAATTGATATTCGTTCCTATTTCCCTGCATAGAGTTCTTTTAAATGGACGATTCCACTGACAGTATCTACGCAACGCCAGATATCCTGGCATTACCGTTCACACCCCGACCACGTACTTGCTGCGTAGTCAGGGCTTATCCCGATGCCACCCGGCGAGGGGCGAAAACATAAAGATTGCATGACCTGCAAATACATAGTATCCAGGAATCAGGGATTCAGAAACTCATACACCAGCGTTGATATCTCTTTAATCAGTGTCCCCGCATTGCCTGCTCCCATCTCTTCCACACCGGTCGACATCACGCAGAGAATATAATCGGTCTCTTCTCCAAATACAATCGCTGCATCATGCGATCCATCGTCCGTATCGCCGGTCTTGTTCGCGACCTCGATTTCATCTGGAACGCCAGCGGGAATCTTAGTCGTGACATCCTGCTGCAGCAGCAGATCCAGCATTGACATGGAATCCGCAAAAGAAACGCACTCGCCATTGTAGATCGCCTCCAGAAGCGCCCCGCAGTCTTCTACCGTTGTATGATTTGTTCCTTCTCCTGTTGTCTCATAACTGGAATCCGAAGGATGCAGCGTCGTATAAACACCGGTATCCGCAAACAAATTTTCAGAGATATAGGAATTGACAAAGCGGCATCCTGTCGTAAAGCTTCCGCTGCTGCTGTGCAGGCGTACCAGTTCATTATAGGATTCGTTTCTGGAAAACACAATCATCGTATAGAGCCGATCCTCGATCACAGAAGCTGCAGTGGTCTCATCCGTATGGTTAATCGTACAGTAGTTGGCAATAATATCATCCATATTTTCATAACAGGACATCATCACAAACAGCTTGATCAGGCTGGCCGCATACATGCTCTGGTTGTTGATCGAAATCGCTTCTCCTGCATTCAAATCTTTCACATAAACACTCCAGGTGCCAGAAACCGATTCGCCCTCAATTTTATTTTCAATCAATGCCGAAAGCTCCTCATAATCAAACGACGCCGCGTTTTCTGCCGTTACCTCTGACTCAGACTCTGTCTCTGCCGCATCTTCTTCCGCTGCGGAATCCGTCATCGTCTCCGCTTCTGTTTCCGTCAGAAGTACTTCCGACAGACCCCCCGTCATAATTCTGCAGCCGGTGAATCATCAAAGCAATTCCAATCGAAAAAAGCAGTATCGCAGCCACAATAATTCCAATGCGAATCCGGGTTCTCCTGACTCTGCGCTCACGCTCGAGCTGCCGATTCAATCTGTGCCATTCCTCACTCATACATATATCCTCTTTCTATGTACTCTAAAAGCATAAAGCATCCTCAATGGTCAGGCCTGAGCCATACCTGCATGGCAAATAACCTGAAACGTAAAAGAAATCACACGCCACAGATTAATACAGCAATAAGAATCGGCTGTGAACGGGATGTGTTTTTTCCGTGAACGGCGGGATTAGATAGGTAAAAGAATATCCCGCCTGGAAAGAACCAAAGCGGGATAGCTTTACCTCTGATGATCCGAATCTGTCAGACACCCTTGTCCTCAGTCTGCACTGAAAAGGTTTTTATTCACATAGCCAACCGTGCCATTGTAGCTGATCTTATACCAGCGATCTGTGTAGCCAATCGCTGTAACTTCCGTATCGGAAGCAATGGTGCCGATGATCTCTCCATCCTGAGACGGTTCGGAACGCATATTCGCACCCGCAGTCGCGCGGATCGTAAATTCCTCCGCATAAGTCTCTACACCATATTCAAGATCAACCGCGGATGTATCCGTCGTAGCTGCCGCTGAATCCGATGTCGTCGTATCTGCATCTGTCGTCGAAGCATCGGTCTCAGACTCTGAAGCCGTTGACGCACCTACAAACTCCTTATATACATAGCCATTCGACTCATAACCGTCTACAGATACCATATACCAGTTCGCCGTAGCGCCTACCACACTGATCTGGTCACCACTCGCGTAGCTCGTAAAAATCTCTCCGTCCGTGCTCGGCTGTGACCTGACATTCAGATCATCCAGCGCATACATCACACGAATCGTATCGTATTCCACCAGAGTCGCCGTTTCTTCCTCCAAAGTCGTATCGGTCGTAAAGGTCTGCGGTTCCGTCTCAGATTCCGTCTCCGTCTCTGTTTCGGTCTCCGTCTCGGTCTCCGTTTCCGTTTCGGTCTCCGTCTCGGATTCTGTCTCAGACTCCGTCTCACTCTCGGTCTCCGTGGTGTCCTTTTTCAGCTGATCACAGCCAGTCACTACAAGCGACATAGAACAGCACATCAAAAGCGCCAGGAGCCACTTTCTGCTCTTGTTCATCATAAAATAATCCCTCCATTATCTTATTATACTCTTCCTCTGAAATGTGTAAACAGTGCTTTTATCATACCACCCTGTTCTCAAAATAGCAAGGGGTATCACATTTTTTTTAACTTTTTTCGTAACAATTGTTATATTTCTCTCATCTGGCGTCATCCAGTATCTGGGTCACACTGAAAATGGAAGAAAAATAGCTCGGATAATTCTCCAGAAGATAACCTGTAATGGAACGGCGGGTCTGTCTCAGATAAGTCTGAGTCACCGAGAGATAATCATCTGAAGCCCACAGCCCGACCAGATAGACGTATCCCTCGCCGGTCAGGTAGACGGACTCTTCTGATGTATACGTCACCTCGGAGCCGTACGGATAAATCAGCGTATCACAGTCCCCAATCAGACTTCCAACCGTCTCCTGCCATAGCGTAATGTCCTCGGTCAGCTCCTCATAGGTCATATCACTCATATAAGAATAACTGTAGCCCTCTGTGGCAAATGTCCACCCATCTTCCCGCAGCTTTACAGCAATCTGGCTCACGGTCTGCGCATTGCTCTCCCAGCTTGCGTCAGATCCTTCTTCCACCGCATAGCCGAATGCGCCGTATTTTCCGGACAGACCGATTATGCCGCGGGCGCCCTGCCAGGAAAAATCCGGATGCTCTTCGATGAACTGTTCCAGCACCGGCACAACGTCATACGCTCCTGTCCGGGTCACCCCATCCGAATCTGTGTATACCGCTGCCACTTCACCGTCCGCATCAAGCACCAGCTTTGTCGCTACGCCATCCCCGCTGCGCACGCTTGCATAGTTCAGATTTTCCACAGAAAGCACCAGCGGCTTCTTTCCCTCTGGCAGCTTCAATGTCGCCGCCGTCAGCGTAATATCTCCAAACCCGTCGTCAACCGCCTCCGCCAGATCATGAATGTCGATGAGAATATAACCATTTGCGTAGAGCTGCTCTAAAATTCCTTCAAACTCACTGACCGTGATCAGATTCTGACGATAAGTCTCCGCATAACTGTCTTCATCAAAAGCCAGGTCCGTGTCTGCAATCAGAGTAGGAAAATTCAGATGCAGCACCTCATCCTCATAAGTCACCAGGGCGTCCAGAGCTTCCTGATATTCGGCAATCGCTTCCTCGGCCCGTTCATCGCCTTCCAGTGACTGGGATTCCTCAAGCAGCGCAATCGCCTCCTCATACCAGTAACTCTCCGCCAGCACTTCAGCCGCTTCAAGCGTCTCCACCCGCTCTGCCTCAAGCGTCTCCTCCGCCTCCTCTTCCTCACGCTCCGCCTGCATTTTCGGAGTCTCGACCGGCGCATTATTCTCATATTCCCCCACGGTGCCAATACTTTCAGCAATCTGATAGTTGATCACGCTCCTGGAACAGCCTCCCGCCCCTAACACCGTCATTCCGGCCAATAAAAGAATCAGTAAAATCCGTTTTGCTCCTGACATGAAGATTCCCCCTTATACTCTCCCCATCCTCGCAGACAGCACGCAAACGGCAATGCCGTTTGACAGATGCTTTCTCACACATGCTTGTCTTTCATGCGTAATGATTCAGCCTCTCCTTAGCCACACGAAGAAAGGCAGGCAAAGCCCTGACTGCAAAGCATCTCTTCTGTCTCATCCATCTCTTCCGCATTCAGAATCAGAATCGGCTTCTCCCCGCTGCTCCCGAACGAAGAATAAAAGTAATTGATATTGACATTTCCATCCTGCACTGCCTGCAAAATGGCTTCCATATCCCGCTGCACTTCCTGTGCATCCATTGTGATAGCAATCACTTCGCATTCCTTTACGACAAACCCTGCCTTCGCAAGCTCCGAAAGCGCCGCATCCGGCTGGTTCACAATCATACGAACAATGCCGAACTCCGGAGAGTCCACCGTAGAAAAACCGCAGATGCGAATATTGTTTTCACGCAACACCGTCGTCATCTGCCATATCACACCTTTTTTATTCTCCACAAATGCTACTATCTGTCTGATCATCAAATTTTCCCCTTTCCTTATGCGCCTGTTATCTCATTGAGCATCAGCAGAACGACGTATGCTCGCGCGCCGGGCGCAGGCAACATCAGTTGTATTATACACGCCGCGTTTCCCAGATGCAAGTGGCAGTTCCGCTGTCATTATATAACAATTTTCGGGCGAAACCGCCTTTATTTTCTATTTTTTTTCTTAAGGTTGCCGAAGATTGCTTTACTTTTAATCATTTTTTTCTTATACTGAGATTATCTAACGTCAAAAATTAAGGGGGGATTATTTTTGTATGCCAGAAGATTTGTCTCTGTCATGACAGCTGCCATAGCTGTCGGTATCTGTGTTTTTATCACTTACATCAGCCGTGATGTGGAAGCCACCTCACTGGCGATCAATCTTGGATTCCTGGCTGTGATGCTGCTCGCCATCCTGGCCTCATTTTTCACGGGACTTCGCCGGCTTATGAATGTCAGTAAGGGCTTGAGCCAGGGGGCCGAATTCATTCGCACTCTGGCGCCGGATGATGAGACACGCCTGCCGGATGATTTCTTCAAAAACGACTTTCTGAACAAATGCTATGCGGAATACCACGATCTGGAGAAAAAACACCCGGACGGTTCCTGCGACATCAGCGATTTTATCAACGAAGACGTAATCGAGACGTATATTCACCGTTCTCTTCTTGAACTGCTTCCGGATATTCTCGCAAGCCTCGGTATTCTCGGCACCTTTATCGGACTGGTGCTCGGATTGCGTAACTTTGATCCGTCCGGTTATGAGCAGATGGCAGATTCCATCTCGCCGCTGATTGACGGCATCAAGGTCGCGTTTGTCACTTCCATTTATGGTCTCGCGCTTTCGCTCCCGTTTTCCTTTAATCTGCGCAGCGAGCTGTCCGAGATGACAAATAATCTTGATCTGTTTACAGATACGTTTTATCTGTATGTACGCCCCAGTCATGAGGTAGATTCTGCCGCCCGGCTTCTGGAACAGAAAAAGAGCCAGGAGGATCTCACCAACGAGCTGACACAGATTTTTGTAGAACAGATGACCAGGAGCTTTGAGTTGTCCATTACCCCTGCGTTTGGGCAAATGACAGACGCAATCAATCAGATCGTTGAGAACTTTGCGCGGACACAGGAAGAATCTGTCGCGCAGATCTGCGGTACGATTATCAATGATCTTCACGCGGATCTGGATGATTCGTTCCGCCGAATCGGTCAATCCGCACAGCAGATGGAGAAAACACAGTCCAGCTATATGGATTTCATGGACCGCTCCATGGCTCGCCTGCAGCAGACCTTTACCGATCTGCAAAACCAGCTTGAAAAGTCCGAACAATACAATGATCAGACACTCACGAAGCTGACACAGGCGCAGCAGGAAGCATTCCGCATCAACGAAGAGCAGAAAGCTACCTACCAGGAGTATATCCGTTTTATGTACCAGTCTATTGAAAAATATTCAGATGTCTGGGAGGAAAACAATAACAGGCTTCAGGATTATTCTGATGAAATCGCCAAAATGGGGCCGGTGCAGTCAAATCTGGAGATCCGCCGGGATCTCGCTGACCTGTCCGAGCAGTTAAAGGAAATCAGCAAACGACAGGCACTCTCACAGGATCTGTCCTCAAATCAGGAAAACGCTGAACAGCTCTTGCAGGAGATCCTGAAAAAGCTGAATCAGCTGGAAAAACAGACAGCCGAGCCCGTCCTGTTCCGCCGGAAAAATAAGAGGTGATAAGGCATGCGGGGAAAACGGAAAAAAACTTATGAAGGGCATAATGTCTGGCGTTCGTATTCTGATATGATGGCCGGGCTTTTGCTGCTCTTTGTTCTTGTTATGTGCGTCTCTTTCATGCAGGCGCAGAAAAATTATCAGGACCGACTCGCGGAAGAATCCGCACACGCGGAGACCACCAGTCTGCTGCAATCTCAGTTGGAGGAACAGCAGGCCCTGTTAAATGAGCAGGAATGCGAGCTGGATGAACAGGCTGCGCTTCTGGCATCACAGCAGGCAGATCTCGATGAGCAGAGCACACTCGTTTCCTCCCAGCAGGAAAGCCTTGACGCGCAGAGTGCCCTGCTTGCTCAGCAGGAATCTGAGCTGGAGGAGCAGCAGGCACTGGTTGCCTCTCAACAGGCCGAGCTCGAGGAACAGAGCGCACTTGTTTCTTCTCAGCAGGCCGCACTTGAGGAACAGCAGCAGAAAATTGAGCAGATCATCGGCGTCAAAGCAGATCTGATTGCTGCCCTGAAAGAAGAATTTGACGCCCAAAACCTGACCGTCACAATCGACGAATCCGACGGTTCCATCGTCCTGGATTCCAGTGTCCTGTTCGGATTTAATGAATACACGCTGACAGAAGAAGGACAGACGGTGCTTGGGCAGATTCTTCCCATCTATTGTTCCGTGCTGATGTCGGATGAATATTATGACTATCTCGCGGAGATCCGTATTGACGGCTATACCGACACGACCGGTACCTATTATTCGAACCTGCAGCTTTCTCAGTCGAGAGCCTTTGCAGTCGCCGCCTATCTGCTTGAGCTGGGTACCATCTCCTCCTCTGATTTGGAGAAACTGGAGGAAAAGCTTTCAGTCAACGGGCATTCGTGGGCGGATCCGGTTTATGCGGAAGACGGTTCTGTGGACGCGGACGCCTCCCGCCGGGTTGAAATCAAGTTCAGCCTCAAGGATGAAGATATGATTAATGAATTAAAAGAGATCCTGGACGAATCCGCAGCAGCGGATGAGACTTCTGCCACAGAAGATACAGATGCCGCGGAAGAAGAAACCTCCGGAGATGAAGGTACCGGAAATGAAAATACCAGCGACGAAGATATCATTCAGGTAGAGTAATATAAAAAATAACCATTCATAACAGCATCGAAAAGAAAAAGATATCCGGAATGAACCAGTCCCATTTCCGGATATCTTTTTTGTACGTAAAATCAGACAGGGGATTTTTCAGCTGTCGCCGCACCCGACTCAATCGAGCTTACTTTGCTTACTTTGCTTCCTTCTCATCTTTCACAATCTGAATATGCACATCCCGCAGCTGCTTTTCTTCCACCTCAGCCGGTGCGCCCATCATCACATCCTGTGCGTTCTTGTTCATCGGGAATGGAATGATCTCGCGGATGCTCTCTTCCCCGGCGATCAGCATTACCATACGGTCTACGCCGGGAGCAATGCCTGCGTGTGGCGGCGCTCCGTAGCAGAATGCGTTGTACATGGCCGGGAATTTTGCTTTCACATCCTCTTCGCCAAGTCCCACAATGTTAAACGCTTTGACCATAATCTCCGGATCGTGATTCCGCACTGCGCCGGAGGACAACTCCACACCGTTGCAGACAAGGTCATACTGATAAGCCAGGATAGCAAGTGCTTTCTCCTGATCCTCCGACGCCGCTTCCAGCGCTTTTAAACCGCCCTGCGGCATGGAGAATGGGTTATGACAGAATTCCAGCACACCAGACTCCTCTCCAATCTCATACATAGGGAAGTCCACAATCCAGCAGAATTCATAGCTTTCCTTATCCATATAGCCTTCGAAACGATTCCCGATCAGCTTCAGCAGAACACCTGCACCTTTCTGAGCGGCCCCGCGGCTGCCTGCGGCCAGAGCCACAAAATCGCCAGGCTTCAGGCCAAGCGCCTTTGCTACTTCATCTTTGCGCTCTTTCACAAATTTTGAAATGCCTCCGACCAGCTCTCCCTGTTCATCGAGGCGGAACCAGTAGGCTTTCTGTCCGCTCTGCACTTCCGCATCCGCACACAGCTTGTCAATCACCTTTCTGGTACCGGTAAAATCAGAAGCCACAACTGCTTTCACAATCTGTCCGGCAAACGGTCCAAAGCCACAGTCTGCAAGCACCTCCGTCGCATCCTGAACCTCCAGGTGAATTCTCAGATCCGGCTTATCCGTTCCATAGCGCTCCATTGCATCGAGATACGCAATCCGTCTGAATGGCGGCTTTGACGCTTTCTGATAAATTCCATACCGTGAGAAAATCGGCGGCAGCACATCCTCAAGAACGGCAAACACATCGTCCTGATCCGCAAACGCCATCTCCATATCCAGCTGATAGAATTCACCCGGAGAACGATCCGCGCGCGCGTCCTCATCGCGGAAGCACGGCGCAATCTGGAAATAACGGTCAAAGCCTGACGCCATCAAAAGCTGCTTAAACTGCTGCGGTGCCTGCGGCAGCGCATAAAACTTACCAGGATGGTTTCTGGACGGAACCAGATAGTCCCGCGCACCTTCCGGAGAAGAACAGGTCAGAATCGGCGTCGTGATTTCCATAAAGTCATGCGCAATCATGCTGGAGCGGAGGTCAGCCACAATTTTGCTTCTCAGAATAATTTTATCTTTCACCGCCGGATTCCGAAGATCCAGATAACGGTATTTCAGGCGAAGATTTTCATCCGCCTCTTTGGAGTGATTGATCTGAAACGGCAGCTCATTATACTGGCATCTTCCGAGCAGATCGATCTTCTCAGGAACCACTTCAATCTCACCAGTCGCGAGCTTTTCATTTTTGCTGCTGCGCTCACGAACGGTACCTTCTACGGAAATCGTTGACTCATAATTCAGATCAGAAAGCTGCTCCATGATCTCTTCTGTCTCCACGACTACCTGCGTCGTTCCATAAAAATCCCTCAAAATCAAAAATCCCAAATTTTTGCTAACCTTGCGGAGATTCTCAAACCAGCCAACCAGCTTTACCTGTGCGCCGGCATCACTTAGTCTTAATTCCCCGCAATTATGTGTTCTTCCCTGCATTGTCCTGTTTCCTCTCTGTTTATCCTTACTATTTCATATTCTTCATACGGTTCCGGTTGAAATTGATCAGGCAGCCCGCCTTGACGATCTCAATCTCATTTTCCGTCATATCTGTCATGTAAAGAGAGATTTCCTTTACATTCGCATCCTCCTGACGGATCACATATGCCTTAATGTCTTTCCTGTCACCGTCGAGAGCCGCTTTTACATCCGGCACATAAATATAATCGCCAACCTCAAAGCAAGGTTCCTCTTTCATCTGAAATGGGAGCATACCCCAGTTCATCACATTGGAGCGATAGCGCTTCGTCGCGTATTCACTGCAGATATTCGCAAGCCCGCCGAGCACTCTCTGACAGCTTGCAGCCTGCTCCCGTGCAGAGCCGTCACCCGGCTTTACACAGTAAATCACACTGCCGATCTCTATATTGGCCAGATCTACATCCGGATTCACCGATTTGACCTGTACAAGCGCTGCAGCGAGAGAATCATCAAGAGCCGCAGCCTCTTCCATATTGGCAGCAAGCCTCGTCCGCTCAAGCCGATCGGTTTCCTTCGCTTTCCCCACATACGCCGGATCGCGCCTGGACAGAGTGAACTCCGCCAGTCCAAGCGGATTGGAACGGTAGGAAGAAGTCTCGCCGGATGGAATCAGTTCATCCGTCGTCGTAACCTTATCCATGATCTTAGAGCATACGCGAAGCAAAATGTTGTCTGACAGTGCTTCCATCTCCGGCCAGTCCTTGATGTTCGGGCCATAGACAAGCCCGGCGTCCGGTTCCGCTTTCCGGAATCCCTGATATACCCGCACGCGGTACGCGCTGTCGTCATACTGGTATTCGGGCATCGTCCCCGCTCCATTCATCCTTCCATCTGCTGACATACCGGCACCGCATCCCTCTTCATACAGTACATCCGCAAACTGCTCCGCAGAGGTAAGCACACCACCGTTTGCGGCGGTCGCCGCGATCGAACGCGCATCCATCAGTGCAACTGCAGAGAGCTGCCCCACGCCTGGCTTGGAACCTTCCCGGTTCGGGAAATTTCTGGTCGTGTGGCGAATGCTTAAACAGTTGTTTGCCGGGGTATCGCCCGCACCAAAGCACGGTCCGCAGAATGCAGTCTTGACAGTCGAACCCGCTGCCATCAGTGTTGAAATCGCGCCTTTCTGCACCAGATCCATGAATACCGGCTGAGAGGACGGATAAACTGCCAGTGTAAACGCTCCATTGCCAATGCTTCTGCCCTTCAGAATCTGCGCAGCCTGCATCAGATTCGAATAACCGCCGCCTGCGCAGCCTGCGATAATTCCCTGTTCTACGTGAACCTTTCCATCTACGACTTTGTCCGTCAGGTGGAAATCAACGGTCGTGTTTTCTGTGAGTGCCTCTGCGCTCTTTTCCACCTCGCGCAGGATATCACCCGGATTTGCCAGGAACTCATCAATCTCATAGGTATTGCTCGGGTGGAATGGAAGCGCAATCATTGGCTTCACGGTACTTAAGTCTACATAAACCAGGCCATCGTAATAAGCGACATCCGCCGGATTCAGCTCACGGTATTCCCCGCCGCGCCCGTGCTGCGTCAGATACACCCTGGTCTCCTCATCGGTCCGCCAGATGGAGGAAAGGCAGGTCGTCTCTGTCGTCATGACATCAATGCCATTGCGGTAGTCCGTCGTCATCGACGCGACGCCCGGGCCAACAAATTCCATAACTTTATTTTTTACATATCCATTTTTAAATACCGCTCCGATAATCGCCAGCGCAATATCCTGCGGACCTACGCCCGGATTCGGCTTTCCGTCCAGATAAATCGCCACCACGCCCGGATAAGCGACATCATAGGTATCACGCAGCAGCTGCTTTACCAGCTCGCCGCCGCCCTCGCCGACTGCCATCGTACCAATCGCGCCATAGCGTGTATGCGAATCAGAGCCCAGAATCATTTTTCCACAGCCCGCCATTGTCTCACGCATATACTGGTGAATCACTGCGAGATGAAGCGGTACATAGATGCCGCCGTATTTTTTTGCCGCGGAAAGGCCGAATACATGATCATCCTCATTGATCGTGCCGCCGACCGCACACAGGGAATTGTGGCAGTTGGTCAGAACATATGGAATCGGAAACTTCTCCATACCGGATGCTTTCGCGGTCTGGATAATACCAACGAACGTGATATCATGGGAAGTCATCGCGTCAAAGCGAATTTTCAGATGCGACATATCATCCGTAGTATTGTGCGCTTTAAGAATCGAATAAGCAATCGTACCCTTCCGGTCTTCTTCTTTGTCCGGCTGTTTTCCACAGACTGCCTGGACTTTCGCCCGGTCCTCTTCTGGTACAATCTCAGTGCCACGGATCAGCCATGCTCCATGTTCGAATAATTTAATCATAATCTCCCGCCTTTCTTCTCTGTGGTGGTTGCGCTTGCCAGCACATTCCGTCCTGACTGGTTACGCGGATCCTTCTTTCGCCAGATAAAAGATCCAACAAGCCACATTCTATCACCTTTGCTTTCATTCCACAACATTTTTTTCAGCAGCAGCTTTGATCTTCCAAAACAAAATTCCATAATTTTTCATATTTTTAATATAAAATCCCGCAATTTCACTCTTGTATTGGACAATAAAAAATGCTAGACTTTAGTGAATGCATAAAGTTTCGTAAGTGAGCTGTCAGGCGGTGTTTCTCTACAGTCTTACAGACATGATTCGAGAGGGGCTTATGGTAAATTCCTATATACGAACACTTGAATTTGAATATGAAAAGGTAAGCAGACACTGGCTGAACATCCATACAGTCATCAGTATCGGCCTGACGATCGTCTCATTTTTACTGGAATTGATTCTTTTCTTTGTCCTCGATCGGCTGGATATGATGGATTCTACTTTTCCCAGATATATGGTAAAATATCTGATCATCCCTTCCGGGCTGAACATTCTGATTCTTCTGGTGATTTTACTGGTTCGGAAAATGTATCCGAAAAGGCTGACCCTCCAGACATATGTGGTTTCCATCGGATTAGTGGGGATGTGCTTTGTATTATTTACTATACACAGCATTTTCCCTTCTCTCTATTTCCTGTTTGCGATCCCGCTGATGTTTTCATGTCTGTACGGGAACTATGTTCTGACAACGGTAACTGCCATCTGCGTACTCATTGCCAGGGTTGTCGGCGACGTTGTTATTATCTGGGATGCAGATAAAACGCAAATAATTGAGTATGGATATAATTCCGTGAACTTTGCTCTCTCCATTCTGCTTCTCATCGGATTTTATATCTCATGCATGGCTCTGATTTACTTTGAGCAGGAAAAAAATCATGCAGCGATTAAGAAAGAGATTGAACGTGTGCAGTATCGGCATGGCATGATCATCGATCAGCTGACCTCTCTCTACAACCGCACCGCCCTCGATGAGGTACTGGCGCATCTGAGTGAGAATGACGCCGGCCTGATCTGCGCAATGCTGGATATCGATCATTTTAAGGAAGTCAATGACACGCTTGGCCATCTGGTCGGCGATGATTACCTGAAACAATTTGGTGAAATTCTGCGGACAGAGTGTGCGCAGCATCTGACTTTCCGCTATGGCGGCGATGAATTCTGTATCTTATTCACCGGCATCACTATGGAAGAGGCCGGGATTATCTGTAAACGGATCTACAGAGAATCCGCCAGAATTCTGGAGTCTGGCCGCATCCGCCATACTGCTGCTGCCAGCTACGGACTGACCGTATATCAGCCCGGTCAGACCTCTGATGAGTTGATTCAGGCGGCGGATGAGGCCCTGTATGTACAAAAGCGCCTGCGTGGAAGTAAAAATAACGATCGTTAATCAATTCATCATTCTTACAAGCGGATATGGGTTCCCTTTGTATCTCTTGAGGCAACGCGCAGTTTTGCCAGGCTGACCGTTTTGTCTTTGTATGACGCTTCTTTTATCTCCTTATCCGCGCCTTTTTCGACCCAGTATACCTCCGCAACCACATCGCCCTCGCCGAGCTTCATCCCGCGCACGCCGACGGCGTTTTTTTTCTTCATCGGAATTTCCGATACCGGAAAGCGCAGAAAACAGCCATTTTCAGACGCCAGAACGATGTGCGCATTCTCCGATGCAGCGTATACCGTGAGCAGCTGATCGCCCTCCTGCAGCTTCGTTGCAGCGGTTGTGCGCTTGGATACGTCAAATTCTTTTCCTTCTACCTGTTTTACCATTGCCTGCTTCGTCACAAATGTAAGCACCGTCTCCCGAATATCATTCATGGAAAAGACACCGATAAAATTTTCTTCACTGCTGTTGTAATTGCACAGATTATCGACCGGCGTCCCTTTCGCCCGAAACTTTCCAAACGGCACATCCTGCATTTTCAGCAGATGCACCTTACCGCTGTCTGTAAAGATGCCGATGCGGTCGGTATTCAGACAATGAAGCACATACTTGCTCTCTGCGTCTGCTGCTTCCCGGTTGTGCTCATAGACGCTCTCTTCCATGGAGCGCACATAGCCGAACCGATCCATTAGAAATACCACCGGCAGCTCCTCTATTTTCGTCTCCTCCAGCACAATCTCTTCCGCGTTTTCAATCGCCGTTCTTCTGGGACGGCCAAATTCCTTTTTCAGCGCGTCCAGCTCTTTGATAATCACCTTCGCCATGGAATCGTAATTATTCAGGATATCTTTGTAGGAAGCAATGTTTTTCAGCGTCTCCTCATGCTCCTGCATCAGTACCTCAATCTCCAGACCGATCAGCTTGTACAGACGCATATCCAGAATCGCGTTCGCCTGCGGCTCTGTGAAATTCAGCTTTGCCGCCATCCTGCGGGATTTTTCCGTTTTAAAGCGGATGCCTTCTGTCACGCCATGCACGAGACATTCCTTTACCTGGTCGCGGCTGCGGCTGCCCCGCAAAATCTCAATAATCAGGTCAATGATATCGCAGGCGCGAATCAGGCCTTCCTGGATTTCACTCTTTTTCTCTTCCTTTTCGAGCAGGTTTTTATATTTCCTGGTCGTCAGTTCAAACTGAAAATCGATATTATAATCCAGAATCTTCCGCAGACTGAGAGTCTCCGGACGACCGTCCGCGACCGCCAGCATATTGACGCCGAAAGTATCCTGCAGCCTGGTCTTTTTATAAAGCAGGTTTTTCAGCTTCTCGACATCCGCTCCGCGGCGCAGCTCCAGCACAATGCGGATGCCGCCCTTGGAGGACTGGTTGGAAATGTCAACGATATCGTTTGTCTTGCGGGTCTCCACAAGTGCCGCGACCTCATTTAAAAATTTACCGATATTCGCGCCGATCATGGTATAGGGAATCTCAGTAATCACCAGGCGTTCTCTCCCGCCCTTGACCTGCTCCACCTCCACGCGGCCGCGCAGGCGGATTTTCCCCTGCCCGGTCTCATAAATCTGCAAAAGCTCATCCTGATTCACCACAATGCCGCCGGTCGGGAAATCCGGTCCTTTGATGTACTTCATCAGATCCGCATTGGTCAGCTTATTATTCTTAATCAGCGCCTTGACAGCGTCAATCACCTCTGACAGATTGTGCGTCGGAATACTTGTCACCATACCGACCGCAATACCATCCGAGCCATTCACGAGCAGGTTCGGAATCCGTACCGGAAGTACCACAGGTTCTTTTTCCGTCTCGTCAAAGTTCGGGTCAAAATCGACCACATCCTTATCCAGATCCGCCAGGAACGCCACCTGTGTAATCTTCTGAAGCCGCGCCTCTGTGTAACGCATCGCGGCCGCCCCGTCGCCCTCGATCGAGCCAAAGTTACCGTGACCATCGACCAGCGCCTGCCCCTTTTTAAAATCCTGCGCCATCACGACCAGCGCATCATAAATCGAACTGTCGCCGTGCGGGTGATATTTACCCATCGTATCGCCGACGATACGCGCACACTTTCGATAGGGGCGGTCATAGCGGATGCCCAGCTCGTACATGTCGTAGAGAGTGCGGCGCTGCACCGGCTTCAGACCGTCCCGCACATCCGGCAGCGCGCGGGCAATGATTACGCTCATCGCGTAATCAATGTATGATTTCTGCATAATCTCGGAGTACTCCGCTCCAAT
>Ga0192279_1033_pt1 | contig 30816 bp, 29 predicted proteins | sample Koala_Koa24_L3_FD_131251 | JGI IMG/M metagenome (GOLD analysis project Ga0192279, IMG submission 131251) | Enriched cells from koala feces incubated with labeled cellulose particles, San Francisco Zoo, California, United States - Koala_Koa2-4_L3 ...
CCGCTGGATTGAGAATGAGGATGTGGATCTGGATCACCTGGTCGGCACCTCTGATATGAAAAAGATCCGCGATCTGAAAGGCCGCCCGCTGCTGCTGTTTGTCAACAGCTGGTCTGTGGGCATGGTGCTGGAGCGGAACAAAGGGCTGGCGCTGGCGGAGTTTGGAAAATAATTCAGGACAGCATCGGAATGAAAAGGCAGGCTGTGCAGAATTGTTATATGATTTTTCGCCTTGCAAATAAATGCGGTTCTGATATAATAAAATCTAATTTTGTTACAGTTCAGAATAGCATCGAAAAATCGCTATTTATAAAAAGTTTCGGAGGGTTATGACATGGAAAATGCAGAGGTTCATACCTATAAACTGGAAAATGATGAGCAGTTTGGAGAGGTGCGCATTGCGGATGAAGTGGTGGCGATTATCGCCGGACTTGCGGCGTCTGAGGTGGACGGCGTTGCCTCAATGGCGGGCAATGTGACGCGCGATTTAATCAATAAGCTCAGCATGAAGAGCCTGTCAAAGGGCGTCCGGATCACGGTCGTGGATAAGACTGTGACGGTAGCGTTGGCGATCAATATCCGCTATGGCTATAATGTACCGACGACCTGCGCGCAGATTCAGGAAAGAGTGAAAACTGCGATTGAGACGATGACGGGGCTGACGGTGGCAGAGGTCAATGTGAAGATTGTCAATGTACAGATGGAAGAGAATGCATAATATGATGAAGAGAAGCGAGATCAGGGAAAATGTATTCCGGCTGGTTTTCTGTGGAGATTTTCATGGAATGGATGAGCTGCCGGGGCAGGTAGACCGTTATTTTGAGGAGGTATCCCTGCCGGATGAGGAGACGGGTTTCTGCCAGTTCAGCGAGGAAGAACAGGCAGTCATCACAGAAAAGTTTAACCAGATAAAGATGAGAGTGCACGAGCTGGACGCAAAGATTGACGAGGTTGCCATGGGCTGGAAGACGAACCGCATGGGAAAGGCGGAGCTGGCGATTCTGCGGCTGGCCGTATACGAGATGCTGTATGACGACGAGGTTCCCGTGAAGGTGGCGATCAACGAGGCGGTGGAGCTTGCCAAGAAATATGGCGGAGACGATGCCTCTTCCTTTGTCAATGGGGTTTTGGCGAAGCTCGCATAGGAGAGATAGAATGCGGCAAAAGGTCTATTCTGTCGGTCAGATTAACAGCTACATTAAAATGATGTTCACACAGGATTTTGTGCTGAACCGGGTCAGTATTTCGGGGGAGGTTTCCAACTGCAAATATCACACGTCGGGGCACATTTATTTCTCCCTGAAGGATGAGACAGGGACGATTGCCTGCGTGATGTTTGCCAGTGCCAGAAAGGGACTGGCTTTTCGGATTTCTGACGGAATGCAGGTGATTGCGGACGGAAGCGTCAGCGTCTATGAGCGCGACGGCAAATATCAGCTCTACGTGTCACAGATGCGCAAAGACGGAGCGGGGCTTTTGTATGAGCGGTTTCTGGCACTGAAACAGGAGCTGGAGGACATGGGGATGTTCTCGCCCGAGTACAAACAGCCGATTCCGGCGTTTGTAAGAAAGCTGGGTGTGGTGACCGCACCGACCGGAGCGGCTGTGCAGGATATTATCAATATCTCCAGGCGGCGCAGTCCGGGCATACAGATCATTCTTTATCCGGCGAAGGTGCAGGGAGACGGAGCAGCCGAGAGCGTTGCGGACGGAATCCGTGCGCTGGATTCGCTGGGCCTGGACGTGATCATTGTGGGACGGGGCGGCGGCTCGATCGAGGATTTGTGGGCATTTAATGAGGAAGTTGTCGCACGGGCGATTTTCGAGTGCCAGACGCCGGTGATTTCCGCAGTTGGGCATGAGACGGACACCACGATTGCGGATTTTGTCGCAGATCTGCGCGCACCGACTCCTTCGGCGGCGGCGGAGCTGGCGGTGCCGGATACCATAGCGGTATCAGAGCAGCTTTTTGCGCGGAAGACGGCGATGGATCGGCTGATGCGCAGCCGGATTACGGAATACCGGATGCGGCTGGAGCAGGAGCAGACGCGTCTGAAATACGCTTCTCCCGTGCAGCGGGCGCGCGAACAGCGGCAGCGCCTTGCTGATCTGGAGGAGAATCTGGAGCGCGCGATGAATCAGATTCTGGAGGCGAGAAAACATTCTCTCGCTTTGTACGCGCAGAAGCTCAAAAATGTTTCTCCGCTGGAAAAGCTGACGCAGGGCTATGCCTGTGTCACGGATGACGCGGGCGGAAGGATTTATTCGATTGGACAGGTAGCGGCCGGGGATGCGATCCGTGTGTATGTGTCCGATGGCTATATGGAGGCAGAGGTCCGGAAGATGGAGCAGATATAAGATACGGCCTGTGTGGGACTCAAGAAGCGATAAAATCAGGATTATTCAGAATAGGAAATATCGGAAAGACGGGAGGCGGACGATGGCTGAGACAAGTGTGAAGAAAAACGAAGATACCCTTGAGGAATCCTTTGAAAAGCTGGATTCCCTCCTGGAGCGCATGGAAGACCGGGAGCTTCCTCTGGAAGAGGCTTTTTCCCTGTACCAGCAGGGATTGGAGCTTATGAAAAGCTGCAATGAAAAAATTGATACCGTGGAAAAGAAAATTCAGGTTTTGAATGGAGATGGTAGTTTTGACGAATTTTGACGATCTGATGAAACGGCGTGTGACCGAGATTAAGAGCATCATTCAGAATTACCTGCCTGCGGAAGAGGGCTATCAGCGGACACTTCTGGAAGCAGTGGACTACAGTATGCTGGTTGGCGGCAAAAAGCTGCGCCCGCTTCTGATGCAGCAGACGTATGTGATGTTTGGCGGAACATCGAAGGCAATAGGGCCATTTCTGGCGGCGATTGAGATGATTCACACACATTCTTTGATTCACGACGACCTGCCGGCGCTCGACAACGATGAGTACCGCCGCGGCAAAAAGACGACGCATGCCGTCTACGGGGAAGCGATGGCGATTCTTGCCGGGGACGCGCTTTTGAATCTGGCTTATGAGACAGCGGCAAAAGCATTTACCGAAGATCCGGGGAATCCGAATGTAGCGCGCGCGTTCACGATTCTGACGCACAAGACCGGGATTTACGGCATGCTCGGCGGCCAGTCGGTGGATGTGGAAAACGCGGGGAAACCGCTGACGGAAGAGCAGCTTCTTTTTATATACAGCCTGAAGACCGGGGCGCTGATTGAGGCTTCTATGATGATTGGCGCAGTGCTTGCGGGGGCTTCGGAAGAAGAAGTGGAGCAGTTAGAGCGGGCTGCGCGATGCGTCGGGATGGCTTTCCAGATTCAGGACGATATCCTGGACGTGACCGGTCGGGAGGAAGATCTGGGCAAGCCCGTCAAAAGCGATGAGCGGAACCAGAAGACGACGTATGTGACGGTTCGCGGCCTGGAGGCGGCGCGGGAGGATGTAAAAAAATACTCCGAGGAGGCCGTCCGTTTACTAGCGGAATTGCCATGCGAGAATGAATTTCTGACAGAACTAATCTTGCATTTGATTGATCGAACGATATGATCATACAGGGAACGCTGACATTTTGATGACAGACCATATACAAAAGCGAAGGGGGCGGTTTTTATTTTTCTGGAGCAGATTCAGGAGGTAAACGATATCAAGAAAATAGATCGCAAAGATTTACCGGCTCTGGCGCAGGAAATCCGGGATTTTCTGATTGAAAAAATCAGTGAGACCGGCGGCCATCTGGCTTCCAATCTGGGAGTGGTAGAACTGACAATGGCGCTTCACCTGTCGCTGAATCTGCCGCAGGACAAGCTCATCTGGGATGTCGGGCATCAGTCCTACACGCACAAAATACTGACCGGGCGCAAGGATGGATTTGACCAGCTGCGCAAATATGGCGGCATGAGCGGTTTCCCGAAGCGCAAGGAGAGCGACTGCGACGCATTTGACACGGGGCACAGCTCCACCTCCATCTCCGCCGGGCTTGGATATGTCTGTGCCAGGGACATTCAGGGAGAAGATTATCATGTTGTCTCCGTGATTGGCGACGGTGCGCTTACAGGAGGCATGGCGTACGAAGCGCTGAATAATGCGGCGCAGCTGAAGACCAATTTTATTATTGTCCTGAATGATAACAATATGTCAATCTCGGAAAATGTCGGCGGAATCTCCGCTTATCTCGGTAATATTCGCACGGCCGAGTCTTATACCCGCTTCAAATCTGACCTGGAACAAAAGCTGAACCGGATTCCGGTTTACGGCGATCCGCTGGTACGCGGCCTTCGCAGGACCAAACAGGGGATCAAGCAGCTGGTTGTGCCGGGGATGTTTTTTGAAGAAATGGGGCTTACTTATCTGGGTCCGATTGACGGACATAATATCGCGCAGATGCGCCGTGTGTTAAGTGATGCGAAGCGCACGAAGGGTGCAGTGCTTGTCCATGTGGTTACGAAAAAAGGCAAGGGCTACGAGCCGGCGGAGCGGATGCCGGCACGTTTCCACGGAACGGGACCGTTTGACCCGGAGACCGGACTTCCGCTTGCTCGAAAGAAGAAAGCTGCCTATACAGACATTTTTTCTACCGTCATGTGCAAAATGGGAGCCAGGGAGCCAAAGCTGGTCGCAGTGACTGCGGCCATGCCGGACGGCACCGGCCTCAAGCGTTTCCGCAATATGTACAAAGACCGCTTTTTTGATGTCGGTATTGCGGAAGGGCATGCCGTGACCTTTGCGGCCGGACTGGCGGCCGGCGGTCTGAAGCCGGTGGTTGCCGTGTATTCTTCTTTTTTGCAGCGGGCTTATGATCAGATCATTCATGACGTCTGCATTCAGAATCTGCCAGTCGTATTCGCGATCGACCGCGCCGGACTGGTTGACAGTGACGGTGAGACGCACCAGGGGATTTTTGATCTTTCTTACTTATCGGAAATGCCGAACATGTGTGTGATGGCGCCAAAAAACAAATGGGAGCTTGCAGACATGCTGAAATACGCAATCGCCTACGATGGCCCGATTGCGCTGCGTTACCCGCGGGGCGAAGCCTTTGACGGTCTGGAAGCCTTCCGCGAGCCGATTGTTTACGGAAAAAGTGAGATCATTTACGACGAATGTTCCCTCGCGCTTGTGGCAGTGGGCAGTATGGTGAAGACAGCGCTGGAGGTCCGCAGGCTTCTGAAAATGCTGGGCTATGCCTGTACGATCGTCAATGCCCGTTTTGTCAAGCCGATTGACGAGGATATGCTGGCTTATCTTGCCAAAGATCACCGTCTGATCGTGACCATGGAGGAAAACGTGCGCAGCGGCGGATTTGGAGAGAAGGTTCTGGAATATTATAGCGATACCTGCACAGACCTGCGTGTCATGCAGATCGCTCTTCCGGACGACTATATTGAGCACGGTAACGTAGAGCTTCTGAAAAAAGAGACCTGCATCGACGCGGAGTCTATTTTCAAAAAAATTGTGGCAGAGTACCTGCCTTAATAGAAATGAGGAATAGCAATCGATGAAAGAACGCCTGGACGTTTTACTTGTACAGCAAGGGCTTGCGCCCTCACGGGAAAAAGCGAAAGCATTGATTATGGCAGGAGAAGTCCTGGTCGCCGGACAGCGTGAAGACAAAGCCGGTACTATGATTGATACAGCAGCCGAAATCACAGTAAAAGGCGGCAAGCTCCGCTATGTGAGCCGCGGCGGTCTTAAACTGGAAAAAGCGATGCAGACCTTTCCAGGTATAACACCAGAGGGGAAAGTCTGTATGGATGTTGGCGCATCTACCGGAGGCTTTACTGACTGCATGCTCCAGAACGGCGCTCTGAAAGTATATGCCGTCGATGTCGGGCATGGCCAGCTCGACTGGGGACTGCGCAACGACCCGCGCGTCATATGCATGGAGCGAACCAATATTCGCTACGTCGTCCCGGAAGACATTGAAGAGCCGCCGTCCTTCGTCTCCATTGACGTCTCCTTCATTTCCCTGACAAAAGTGCTCACTCCCGTGCAGAACCTGATGGCCGAGACTGGCGACATCGTCTGCCTGATCAAGCCCCAGTTCGAAGCCGGACGCAAAAAAGTTGGCAAAAAAGGCGTTGTCAGAGACCCGCAGGTACACGAAGAGGTCATTCGCAAAGTTATCGACTATGCTTCTACCATCGGGCTGCCAGCCATCGCCCTCACCTATTCCCCGGTCAAAGGACCCGAGGGGAATATCGAGTATCTGGTGTGGCTGAAGAAAAATGGTGAGCCGGAAGATATGGCTACAGAAGTGTTCATCGCACCGGTTTTGGATACATATGTGTGTGATAAAGAAATATCAAGAGTCGTTTCTGAAGCCCATATGACTTTGAACTGAGGCGCTCACCCCCAGGAAAGGAACCCACTTGAACACTTTTTATGTCATCTCGAATGAACTGAAGGACCCCGGCGCCGAGACCGCGAATTTTATTCGTTCTTATTTTGCAGAGCGGGGCAAGACCTGCTACTTGCGGGAGTGTTCCGGTATGGCCGCGCCCGGTCAGTGCCGCTATACTGATGCCAAGCAGCTCCCGGCCGATGTCGAGTGTGTGCTGGTGCTCGGCGGCGACGGCACTCTGCTGCATGCAGCGCGTGATCTGGTGGAGCGCCATCTGCCCCTTCTCGGTGTGAATATGGGAACGCTGGGCTATCTGGCGGAGGTAGAGCGGAAGAATCTGCCGGAAGTGCTGGACAAATTGATCGCGGACGATTTCATGACGGAGGAACGGATGATGTTAAGCGGCGCAGCCTGGCATCAGAACCGGATTCTGATGAGTGACATTGCGCTGAATGATATCGTCATTTCCCGCAACGGCCGAATGCGGGTTGTGGATATTAATATTTACGTCGACGGCGTTTTTCTCTATTCCTACGCTGCGGATGGGATTATCGTCTCGACGCCTACCGGTTCGACCGGTTACAGTCTTTCCGCCGGGGGGCCGATCGTGGAACCGGCGTCTTCCATGCTGCTGCTGACTCCGATTGCGCCGCATACGATGAACGCCCGTCCGATCGTTTTGCCGGATGATGTCGAGGTAGTAGTTGAGATTGGCACCGGTCATGCGAGAGATATGGACGGAGCAGAGGCTACCTTTGACGGAGATACCTCGGTAAAGCTTCATTCCGGCGACCGTGTTGTCATTTCAAAGGCGCAGCAGGCTACCTGGCTGATTAAGATCAAACATACCAGCTTTCTGGAGATTTTGCGGGAGAAAATGAATAAGTGATGGCTGCCGGTGTCCGCAAAACGGGAACAGTGCACTGCAGACGGAGAAAAGACATTTGCTATCAATAACAGTTAGGAGAGCGTATCATGAAGATTGGACGTCACGCAAAGATTATTGATTTGATCGGAAAATATGAGATTGAGACGCAGGAGGAGCTGGCGGATTATCTGAAAGCGGAGGGCTTCCAGGTGACACAGGCGACGGTATCGCGGGACATCCGTGAGCTGAAGCTGACCAAAATTGCTTTGGCTGACGGCAGACAGAAATATGCCCTGATGCAGCCGCAGAACGCGGAGGCTGCTGAGCGCTACCTTCGCGTCCTGAAAGAAGGGTTTGTCTCGATGGAAATGGCGCAAAACATCCTGGTGGTAAAGACGGTTTCGGGTATGGCGATGGCGGTCGCCGCGGCGATAGACGCGATGCACTGGGCGGAGGTGGCCGGATGCATCGCCGGAGACGATACCATCATGTGCGCGAACCGCAGTACGGACGACACTCTGATCGTGATGGAAAAAATTCACCGGATTGTTGGAAAGTGAGAGAAACAAAAAGGTTTAAAAAGCGTTTCTTATGTATGAAAGATAATTATTTTTTGGCAGATAGAAATCAGAAGACGAGGGAATACTATGCTGGCAAGCTTATATGTAAAAAACATGGCTCTGATCCGGGAAGCGGAGGTAGAGTTTGGCCCCGGCCTGAACATCATGACCGGAGAGACCGGCGCGGGCAAGTCGATTGTCATCGGATCGGTTAACATCGCGCTCGGCACGGGTAATTTCAAGGATTACGTGCCGGAGGAAGCAGACTACGCGCTGGTAGAGCTGACGTTTACCACGGAGAATCCGCACGTCCTGGAGATGCTTAAAGAGCAGGACCTGCCCTGCGAGGACGGCGCGATTGTCCTGACGCGAAAATACAAAAGCGGCAGGAGCACCAGCAAAATAAATGGAGAGACCGTGCCGCTCTCCTTTGTGCGGAAACTCTCTGCTGAGCTGATCGATATTCATGGCCAGCACGAACACCAGTCTTTGCTGTATGCGAAAAATCATCTGACGATTCTTGATTCCTTTGCCAAAAAAGAGACAGCACCGCTGCTTTCGACCTGCGCGAAGCAGTATCACCGCTATCAGAAGGCAAAGCGGGAATGGGAGCAGGCTTCTGCCTCCGGCAAGGATCGGACGAAAGAACTTGACTTTCTGCAATATGAAATTCAGGAAATTCAATCCGCTGCCTTGCGGCCAGGGGAGGACGAGGAGCTGGAGAATAACTATCGACGGATGGCGAACGGACAGAAGATCATGGAAGCGCTCTCCGAGGCAGGCAACCTGACGGGCGCGGGCAGCTATGGGAGCGGTGCGGAGGATGAGATCGCGCGGGCTGCGCGCTCCCTGGCGGCTGTACGCGGATATGATGCGTCTCTCGGGGAACTGGGAAGCACGCTGGAGGACATCGAATCCCTGATTGGTGAATTCAACCGCAGTCTGTCCGAATACATGGACAACCTTGTTTTTGATCCGCAGGCACTGCATGACACGGAAGAGCGCCTGGATCTGATCAACCGTCTGAAAACGAAATACGGCAATACGATCGAAGAAATCCTTGCCGCCTGCCGGGAAAAGGAAGAGCGGGTAGAAGTCCTGATGGACTATGAGGGTTATCTGGAAAAACTGCGCCGCACACTCGATGAATGCCGCAAACAGCTGCTTACGACGGCACAGGAGCTATCAGCCATCCGCAAACGCTGCGCGAAAACTCTTGCGGAGCAGATTCGCGCCGCACTGGTTGACCTGAATTTTCTGGATGTACGTTTTGAGATTTCCTTTGAGGAACTGCCGGAGCCAGGCGAAGACGGCCTGGACGCCATCTGCTTCCAGATTTCTATGAATCCGGGTCTGCCGATGCGCCCGCTCGGAGCTGTGGCTTCCGGTGGCGAGCTTTCCCGTATCATGCTGGCGATCAAAGCGGTCATGGCGGACAAAGACAACATTGAGACCCTGATTTTCGATGAGATCGACACCGGCATCAGCGGCCGTACTGCCCAGAAGGTTTCCGAAAAAATGGCAGTGATCGCGGCCAGCCATCAGGTGCTGTGTATCACCCATCTTGCCCAGATTGCAGCCATGGCAGACCGCCATTACATCATAGAAAAAAAGCCCGCCGACAGCAAGACTGTGACCAACATTGGACTGCTGAACGAAGAAGAGAGCGTCGAAGAACTGGCGAGAATCCTCGGCGGGGCAAAAATTACCGACGCAGTGCTTGAAAACGCGCGGGAGATGAAGGAACTGGCGGCGAAAGTGAAAAAATAAGTGTAACTGTTACAAACTACCAGTGTGAATTACAACAAAAGTTCGCATACTGACAACAGAGACCGAAATCGGTCTTGGCCAGACCATTACGCGGCGATGCTGCCTGGTCTGGCAAATGTTTGTCGTGTGCGTTTTTTTGTTCAATCGAAAATTGCGCCCGACGCATCTGGAAGGATTGTGAGGTGCAAAAGATGAATGTCAGGAAAAAGTACAGAAGGTTTGTCTGCTCTCTTTTGTTATTTAGTGTATTTGCTCTGGCACTCTGTGCAATGGCGGTGTTCCAGGACATGACATTGGCCGATCGCCAGGTGGAGAGCAGCGCATCCGTGGCGGAAAGAAAGAAGGTCTATGTGGGCGGCACGCCGATCGGGATTTATCTGGAGACGGACGGCGTGTTTGTCGTAGATACCGGAACCATTACGGCAGAGGATGGCAGCGCCTGCTGCCCGGCAGAAAATATTGTGCAGTCCGGCGACTATATTCAGGCAGTAAATGGAGCGTCTGTCAATACCAAAGAGGAGCTGGTCGCCTGCATTCGGGAATCGGACGGCGGAGCGCTGGTCATGGATGTCGACCGTCAGGGCGAGCAGATCAGTCTTCAGGTAGTCCCTGTCAGGGATTCGGAAGGCGAATACAGGACCGGAATCTGGGTGCGCAATGATACGCAGGGAATCGGTACGCTTACCTATGTCGATGAGGACGGCTATTTCGGAGTGCTCGGCCATGGCATCAGCGACGTCGATACAGCCGAGCTTTTGAATATCCAGGAGGGCACACTCTATGATGCGGAGGTCGTTTCCGTGGTCAAAGGCGAATCCGGGTCACCTGGGGAACTGTCCGGAATCATACACTACAGCAGCAGTTACCAGATTGGCACGATAGAGGAAAACAGTGAGAATGGCATCTTTGGGCGCGTCACCGGCTTCTCATTGGCCATAGAAGACCAGACTCTTTATGAGACTGCCCTCAGGCAGGAGATCGAGTTGGGAACGGCTGTAATCCTGTGTACGGTTGATGGTTCCTGTCAGGAATACGAGGTAGAAATCAAAGAAATTCGTTTAAATGGCAGCGATGTCAACAAGGGAATGGTGCTCGAAGTGACCGATCCCGTACTTCTTGCGAAGACCGGAGGCATTGTGCAGGGAATGTCCGGCTCACCAATTATACAGAATGGCCGTCTCATCGGTGCGGTGACACACGTGTTTGTCAACGATCCGACAAAAGGTTATGGAATCTTCATAGAGAATATGCTGGAAGACGAATGAGATGCGATACTGTCCGGAAAATGTTTGGCTTGCACCGTGTTGTGTTTTCCACTATAATGGTTCACATGGCAGCGAAGGAAGGGAAAATCCCATCGCAAAGCGATCTAAATGGATTTTCCCTTATAATTGTGAAGAACAGTTATGTACGATTTATGAGAATGAGGGAGATACAAAAGATGGGAATTGTCGTGATTGGGGCTGTATTTGTGGATATTAAGGGTTTCCCGGAGGACAATTATATTCCGAATGGCCGGAATGCGGGAACGGTGGAATACATTCACGGAGGTGTGAGCCGGAATGTGGTGGAGAATATTGCGAATCTGGAGCTGAGGCCGACGTTTGTCAGCCTGGTGGACGACAGTGCGCTGGGAGTTGAGGTGGTGCAGAAGCTTCGGCGCCATAAGGTGAAGCTGGATTATGTCCGGACGGTTCCGGGCGGGATGGGTACCTGGCTGGCGGTTTTTGACAGTACCGGCGATGTGGCGGGTTCCATTTCCAAACGCCCGGATCTGATACCGATTCTGCAGATTCTGGAAGAACACGGGGATGAGATTTTCTCCGATGCTGAATCCATTGTGGTGGAGATTGATATTAATAAGGAAATCATCAAAAAAGTGTTTGAGCTGGCCGAAAAATATGGCAAGAAAGTTTATGCGGTCGTATCGAATATGAGTATTGCGTTAAAACGGCGGGATTTTATCAAGAGACTGGACTGCTTTGTCTGCAACCAGCAGGAGGCGGGACTTCTTTTTGCGGCGGATTATTCGGATAAAGAGCCGGAAGAGATGGCGGATCTCCTCGCGGAACAGCTTCCAAATGCTCAGTTTAAAGCCATGGTAGTGACGATGGGAAGCAAGGGCAGTGTTTATGCGGATGAGACAGGGCGGAAAGGATTTTGCCCTGCTATGAAGGTGCAGGTGAAGGACACGACCGGTGCGGGGGGATGCTTTCTGCTCGGGGCTGGTCGTCGGCCTGACTTATGGCAAGACCCTGGAGGAATCCTGTGAGATTGGGACCAGGCTTTCCGCATCCGTGATTATCTCGAACGAAAACGTATGCCCGCGCTTCCTTCCCAGAGAGCTTGGCATCGAGGTGGATGTCGAGGAAGAGGCTTCGAGTGAGGAAGCGGAGGGTGGTTATGCTACAAAGTGAAATTCGGAATGCGGCGCAAGAGGCATCGGTTATTTTCACGAAGCAATGAGCCGAGTGGCTGGAATTATAAGGAATCCATCGGCAAAGTGACAATCTATGCAGATGTTTGTACCGTAACAAGCGTGATGCCATGTATGCTTTTCAGGGGCGTATACATGCAGGAAAGAGATGGTTGGTAAGAATGCAGGAATATCAGAGAATCACACACCCATTTGGACCTTTATATGATGAGAACAGCAGATTGCTGATACTAGGGAGCTTTCCTTCTGTGAAATCGAGGGAACAGCAGTTTTTTTACGGCCACCCGCAGAATCGTTTCTGGAAAGTGCTGGCGGGTGTTCTAAATGTTCCGGTACCGCAGACGATCGAAGAGAAGAAGCTGATGCTGCGGCAAAATCGGATTGCACTGTGGGACGTCATCGCAGAGTGCGATATCATCGGTTCCAGCGACAGCAGTATCCGAAATGTGGTTCCGACTGATCTGGGGCGCATTCTGGAATGCGCGCAGATCCGGCAAATCTATACAAATGGCGGTACTGCCACAAAGATGTTTGAAAAATATCAGAAGCCGCGCCTGGGGCGGGGCTCCGTTGGCCTGCCATCCACCAGCCCCGCCAACGCTGCCTGGTCCGTTGAGCGGCTGCAGGAGGCCTGGCGGGAGGCGCTGAGGGAGTATCTGTAGGAGAAACGTAGTATCCTGTTATCAGGACAAAACTGCCGCAGCTGAGAGATGCTTCTGCGCAAATTGCTGCAAAAGCTGATACATGTCCGGAAACCCAATTCCATTTTCTAAGGCCAGGCGGCTTACACTGTCATTTTCCGGAAAATATCGGATGGAATGGCCGTAATCACAGCATTTGACGTCCGCAATTCCCCAGTCTGTCTCAATGGTAATGATTCTGCGCGAAAGCTTTGTGCGCTGCATGCTTTGTCTGCGGATGCCAATCGTGGTAGTGTTCTGAAAAAGGATGGTTTCCATCTTCTCCCGATCCTCCGGATTGCAGATGGTTTTCAGCAGATAAGCCGGACGGTTTTTTTTCATATAGATCGGGATCGAAAATACGTCAAGCGCTCCGGCGGCAAAGAGCTGTTCCATCGTAAAGGATAAAGCTTCCCCAGTGCAGTCGTCAATGTTCGTCTCCAGGATGAGAATGGAATCGGAGGTATCGTTTCTCTCGGCGGCATCTGTGGAGTTCCCTTTTTTCGTAATTGGTTCAAGCAGCATCGCCCGCAGCACTCCCGCGGTCGCGTACGCGCGTTTCCCTGCCCCGAGGCCAACCCTGTGAATGCGGAACTGTTCCGGCAGCGTTTCCCTTGTGCGGACAGCGGCCGCAATGGCTGCGCCTGTCGGCGTCACCAGCTCCCCCTGAATATCCGTAAGCCGAAGCACCAGGCTCTCCTGCTCAGCGATCGCCGTGACCGCCGGAACCGGAACCGGGATCAGACCATGCTGACAGCGAATCTGCCCGCAGCCCTCCGTAAGCGTGGATACCACCACCTGATCTGGATGCAGATTATCCAGACAGACCGCCGCCGCCACAATATCAACAATCGAATCCACCGCCCCTACTTCGTGAAAATGCACCTCATTCATTCCTTTTCCGTGCACCCTGGCTTCCGCTCTGGCTACAATTTCAAAAATGCGGATCGCCAGATCAGCGGCTGTTGCGCTCAGGTCACCGGCCTGGATAATGCGGATGATGTCCTGGAGATTGCGTGCGTCGTGTGCATGCTCGTGTGCAGAATGCCCGTGAGAATCGTGCGCGTGCTCGTGTGCAGAATGCTCGTGAGAATCGTGCGTATGCTCGTGTGCAGAATGCTCGTGAGAATCGTGTGTAAGCTCATCATGTGTAGAGTGTTCGTGAGAATCATGTACGTGCTCATTATCTGCATACTCAGGAGTACCATGCAGATATTCCATATCGTGATCGTGGTTTTCATGCTTCGCGTCTAAAATCACATGGAAATCACATGCCCGGATTCCAGACTTGTATACGTCCTTTATTTCAATCGAATAGCCGGAAAGCGGCAGACTTTTTAAGGCTCGCTCCAGAACATCGCGGTCTGCACCGAGATCCAGAAGCGCAGCCACCGTCATATCGCCGCTGATGCCAGAGCTGCATTCCAGGTATAAGATCGATTCTTTCATAGTTATAGAATTCCCCCTGTGGTTTTATTATAAATTCCTTGTGCGCCTGTGTGCATTATAAGATATCGCGGCTCTTTTTTCTACCTCATTTTTTGCCACGGGCATCTTTTTGCAAAAAAAAGGAAAAAGTCCTTGCACAGGCGTTCAAGCTTCGGTAGAATGTGATTTATCGGAAGAAAAACCCGCTTGCGGGTTTTTACCCGATAAGGCAACGACAGAATCGGCGGATTCTGGAGTGTTATGAGGAGAGCTTTTCTTTTTATAATGCGATTTAGCGGAATACTTTCCTGACATAGTGGGGATACTTTTGAGAAAAATGGAAAGGAAGACGGAGTATGATTATCATTAAAACGCAGGAACAATTTGATTTAGAAGTGCTTAAGGCAGATAAGCCCGTTCTGGTCGATTTCTATGCAGACTGGTGTGGTCCGTGCAAGGCGCTTGCGCCCCTCATTGAGGAGCTGGATCAGGAAGCAGGGGAGTGCTACGCCGTCGCAAAAGTGAACGTGGACGCCCTGTCGGAGCTTGCGCAGCAATATCGTGTGGCATCCATCCCGACCATCCTTGTTTTCCGTGAAGGTAGTTGCGTAGAGCGAAATGTAGGTCTTGCCAGCAAGGACGAGCTGAAACAATTGATTTGATGAAAATACAGGAGATAAGTAAAAAATGGAAAGAGAAACCGTCATAGTCCTCGATTTCGGGGGGCAGTACAACCAGTTAATTGCAAGACGTGTGCGCGAATGCGGCGTATACTGTGAGATTTATTCCTATAAGACCGATTTTGAGAAAATCAAAGCTCTGCAGCCCAAGGGCATCATTTTTACCGGCGGGCCGAACAGCTGCTACGAGCCAGGCGCGCCCAGCTATACCCCTGAGATTTTTGAGATCGGCGTTCCGATCCTGGGCATCTGCTACGGCTCCCAGCTGATGATGCATTTGCTCGGCGGCACGATCGGCAAGGCGCCGGTTCGCGAATACGGGAAAATCGAAATTACCGTAGATCAGAACTCCAAGCTATTTACTGATGTATCTGAAAAAACCATCTGCTGGATGAGCCACAACGACTACGTCGAGAAGATGGCTCCCGGCTTTAAAGCCAGCGCGCATTCTGACAATTGTCCTTACGCTGCGATGGAAAACACCGAAAAGAACCTTTACGCGACCCAGTTCCACCCGGAAGTGCTGCACACCAAAGAAGGGCAGAAGATGCTCTCCAACTTTGTATTCAATGTCTGTGGCTGTGCCGGAGACTGGCGCATGGATTCCTTTGTAGAACAGTCCATCACAGCCATTCGTGAAAAAGTCGGCGACGGCAAGGTGCTCTGCGCCCTTTCCGGTGGCGTAGATTCCTCCGTAGCGGCCGTCCTGCTCTCCAAAGCAGTGGGCGAGCAGCTCACCTGTGTTTTCGTCGACCACGGTCTTCTCCGCAAAAACGAGGGCGACGAAGTCGAAGCCGTCTTCGGCCCAGATGGTCCCTACAAGCTGAACTTTATCCGTGTCAACGCGCAGGAGCGCTTTTATTCCAAACTGGCCGGAGTCACCGAGCCAGAGTGCAAGCGCAAAATCATCGGTGAAGAATTCATCCGCGTCTTCGAAGAAGAAGCCAAAAAGATCGGCGCAGTCGACTTCCTGGTACAGGGAACCATCTACCCGGACGTCGTAGAGAGCGGTGTCGGCGGCGAGTCCACCGTCATCAAATCCCACCACAACGTCGGCGGCCTGCCCGACTACGTCGACTTTAAAGAAATCATCGAGCCCCTGCGCGACCTCTTCAAAGACGAAGTGCGCCGCGCAGGCCTCGAGCTTGGTATCCCAGACTATCTGGTCTATCGTCAGCCCTTCCCGGGTCCCGGCCTCGGCATCCGCATCATCGGTGATGTGACTGCTGAGAAAGTCGCAATGGTACAGGACGCAGACGCTATCTGGCGCGAAGAAATCGCCAACGCCGGTCTCGACAAGACCATCAGCCAGTATTTCGCCGCCCTCACCAACATGCGATCCGTTGGCGTCATGGGAGACGAGCGTACATACGACTATGCCATCGCCCTCCGCGCCGTTACCACCACCGACTTCATGACCGCCGAGAGCGCACAGGTGCCGTGGGAAGTGATTGAAAAAACCACCAGCAGGATTGTGAACGAAGTGAAGCACATTAATCGAGTATTCTATGATTGTACGGGGAAACCGCCGGCGACGATAGAGTTCGAGTGATTGGAAAAACGTGGGAGGCCTTGATTTATAAGGTTTCCCATTTTTTACGTCTACAAAATGTCTACATTTCCGTATAAATCACATCATTATCGCCGCAGATTTTCGCTTTCAGTTCGTCGTCAAATTCTTTTATTCTCCATTCCGGAAGACCATCTCTTTGAAACTCTGCTATTCGCTCCATGTCTTTCCAATATCTGGGAACATTAGATACGTAATTGGATTGGGAAGAGTCAATCCGGTAGGAGACATAAAGCTCCTTGTCTTTTGACATTATTATTCTTTCTATGTTAAGACCGTATTCCAGCATTGATTCAATCGCACACAGAAATCGCGGGAAATATGTTTTGGCATTTTCGTTACCAATAAGGTTATCCGTTTTGAAGTAAACGATATAAAAATGATCATAATCAATCTTTTCTGTAGGCTTATAGGGCTTTACATCTATTCCGGCAGCCAGTAGTTCAATCAGGAGATAAATGAATTCTGACTCTTTTGTTATCTTTGTGCATGATTCACGAGCCATTACAAGGCTTTCGGAGAATGTGCTGTCCAGCCTTAAGAGTTCCTGCTCAGACATCATATCTGCGTAGGTTTCATCTATTTCTGCCTGCAGGCGATCCATCTTTAACAAATTGTCCAGATGCCTGCTGTTTGCTGCTGCTTCGTTTGATGGATACTCAATTCTCCAGAGATTATAATTCCTTGCTTTGTTCTTTCTCTCTTCGGATGAGTCGGATTCATTTGGAGCGTGTTTTTGGCGCATTTCATCCCATTTTTGGAGAAAACACCGATAATTATCCGGATTAACCTCTGTTCCATAACTGGTTTGCCCACTGAATTCAAGATAATACTTTCCATCTATCTGCACCGGATGCAGTCCGTGATAGTCTTCCAGATCGAAAAGAGCATGGTACATACAATCTGCCGGGCATAAATCGAAATCGAAAAAGACGGATTTGTCTACATTAAGTGCATTAGCAATATCGTTTAATGCTTTTTCTCTTGGCATTTTTTTGTTTTTTTCATATTGTGCGATTCTTACATCTGCTGTTGATGGGGAATATCCACAGCGCAGACCAAGCTGTTTTTGCGTTAAACCGCGAAGCTCACGGATACGCTTGATTTTACTGCCAATCGAGCCATCAGGGCTCCAGTGGTCATCTCTGGTTTTTGCAATATTAGACATTATGGCACCTCTCGATTATTTTCTGAACAACGAAATGATAATTTGTAGAATAACACAATCTTATTATACCATAAAAACATGGAAGATAAAGAAAAAATTCATATTAAATTTTAAGATTAGTATTGACAAGCTAAAAACAGAGAGATATTATAAAACTAATCTTAAAGATTAGATTAAAACAAAAACGTAAGAAAGAGGAGATTTCAATGTTTAGTTAATTACGGCATGGAATAGGAAATGGGTGCTTTTGTTTAAAACTAATCTGTAAGATTAGAACAAAAGATGAAAGAAGGTGAAAGCATGTCGGAGGAACGTTTACCGTTGTTTGTGGGAGTTGACACGGTGGAATGTGATCTTGGAGTTTCTAAGGCGAAAGCTTATGCAGTGATCAAGGAATTGAATACGGAGCTGAAAAAGGAATACCCCAGAGCAATCGTTGTCGCAGGAAAAGTTAACCGCATCTGGTACGAAGAAGCCTGTCTGAAGACAGAACTGATGAGGGGAGGGAGCAATTAATATGCCGGAATATAATAATAGGGCTGCACCCTTACCGCACGCATTATCTTCAGAAGATGCAAACACATCTCGACCAAAAGATAAGGATCTCCTGAATGAGAGCATTGAGAGGATGCAGCCCCAGAATGAAAACACAAAAATCAAATCAAACAATCAGGAAGAAATCAATACGCATACAGCCGAAAAATTATCAGGTGTGCAAGTATCAGATGAATCGTTTTCCGGCAAGGAAAAGGCAAAGCAGCAAAAAGAAGCAAAGCGAAAGCGAGGCGATCTGATAGCGGTTTCGATGACAGAATTGTTCGAAACGGTTTATCCTCCCAGGATTCCTGTAATAGATGGACTTCTCTATTCCGGAACATATCTGTTTGTCGGCGCCCCAAAGGTAGGAAAGTCCTTTTTTATGGCACAGCTTTCCTATCATGTGGCAATGGGAATCCCGCTGTGGGATTACCCGGTCAATAAGGGACTGTACTATACCTCGCTCTTGAAGACGATTATGCACGTCTGCAGAGTCGGTTGTATGGGATGTTTGGAGTCGAAAGCGCAGATAATCTCTATTTGGCCACCCAGGCAAAAACTGTGAACGAGGGACTCGACAGGCAACTGGATAATTTCCTGAAAGAACATACAGATGTGCGGCTGATTATCATTGATACGCTTCAGAAAGTAAGGGAGCTTGGCGGAGAGAGATACAGCTACGCCAGTGATTATGAGATTGTGACAAAACTCAAGAAATTTGGCGATAAGCATGGAGTTTGCCTGCTGGTTGTTCATCACACTCGTAAGCTGGGTTCAGAGGATAGTTTTGATATGATTTCCGGGACAAATGGACTTCTCGGTGCTGCTGATGGCGCATTTATCATCTGCAAGAAAAAACGGACTGAAAATATTGCAGTCATGGATATTGTCGGGCGCGATCAGCCGGATCAGGAACTGACTTTAGAGTTTGACCGGGAACGTTGTATCTGGAAATTGCAGAAAGCGGAAACAGAACTCTGGAAAATGCCGCCTGATTCCCTTTTAGAAGCTATTGATTCCCTTTTGACGGAAGAGATGCCGAAGTGGCAGGGAACAGCAACGGATTTGCTGAAAGAACTGCCGGAAATGGAATTGCAGCCTAATGTATTGTCCAGAAAACTGAATGTAGCGAACAGCAAGCTGCTTCGTGACTATGGAATTGCATATGAAAAAAGCAGGAGCCATGAGCGGTGCATCAGTCTGTGGCGTGTATGAAGCTGTGTGAGAGCAAAAATGCGGCGATATGCGTCGGTTGCGACGATATTTTTTATAGCAGGCTGGTATGGAAAATATCGACGCTATCGACGCAAACCGACGCGCGTGGGATGTTTTTGCAGGAATGCACAAGAAGACGAGGAGGTTTCACATTTTATGTCAGTATACAAGGATAAATGGAACGGTTATAATGGCGCGACCTGGCGTGTGGCCTGTTATTACACGGACTGGACGGGTGAGCGAAAAAAACACGAGAAAAGAGGATTCAAGACCAGAAAAGAAGCTCGTGCTTATGAAGCAGAGTTCCTTGCCAAAAAGAGCAGAGACATCAATATGAGTTTTTCTTCGTTTATAGATGTCTACATGGGGGATATCAGACCGCAGATTAAACTTAGTACATACACAACGAAAGAAAACATCATTGAAACGCATATCCGTCCGTATTTCATGGAAAAAAGTCTTTCTGACATTTCATCTACAGATATTTTACAGTGGCAGAATATGCTTCTCGGACAGAGGGATGCGGAAGGAAAAGGCTATTCGCCTACTTATCTGAGGACGATTCAGAACCAAATGAATGCAATTTTTAATCATGCAGTTAAGTATTATGACCTGGCTAAAAATCCATGCCTTAAGAACAAGAAAATGGGCAAGGAAAAAGGTAAGGAGATGCTGTTTTGGACAAAGGATGAATATCTGAAATTTTCTGAGAAGATGAAGAACAAGCCGGTATCTTATTACGCATTTCAGTTATTGTATTGGACGGGAATCAGATGCGGCGAGCTGCTGGCACTCACCAGAGCAGATTTTGATTTTGAAAATCATGTCCTGAGTATTAGCAAAACGTTTCAGGTGATTCATGGAAAGGCTATGATTACTCCGCCAAAGACGGAAAAAAGCAATCGGAAAATTGAACTTCCAGATTTTCTGTGCAAAGAAATGGAAGATTATATTTCTTCACTTTATAAGCTCGATGATGACAGCAGGTTGTTTGAGGTGACCAAATACTATTTACATCACGAAATGGATCGTGGATGTAAGGCTGCAGGCGTGAAAAGAATTCGGATTCATGACCTGTGGCACTCAAGCTGCGCTCTTTTAATCAGCCTTGGATATTCTCCGGTTGAAATCGCAGACCGTCTGGGACATGAGAGTGTTACAATCACCGAACGATACGCGCATTTGTATCCTTCCGTCCAGAAAGATATGGCAGCTAAGCTTGACGAGACATTCAAGGAGGCAAGCACAACACGGCAAAAGAGGAATTTTAAACGGAAGCCAGGGAGAATGGGATTTATTATTTCCCAGGCAAAAGACAGAGATAAGGGGACGATGATTATGAGATACCGGATTGAATACGCAGACGGAAGGTGCTGTAATTTCGCGAACGGCAGGAAAGACCTGCTTGAATGGCTGAAACTTCTGCAGGACGAGACAATCACGGACATCCGGAAAGTGTATAAAAGCGGAGCCACTGACTCCGTGATGGAAACCTACAAACCTTATATTAACAAGAGATCCGGAGACTGAAAAGATTAAGCGTGGAGTATACAGCATTGTGCAAACTCATTGAGAAAGATGAGATTTGTGACGCATCTTTCGATGAGAAAAGGTAACATAAGAGTAATTATGCTCTCCAAAAGAGATTAAACAGAAAGTAGCTTTATTCATAATGAAAATGGATTTTGAGTTGGCTTTCTTGTAAGGTTTGCGTTATAATAAAAAAACATCGAACATAGATATAAACGACAGAAACGAACGTTTGTTCTAAAAACTTGTTGAATATATTGTAGAAATGATGTATACTGAGGAAAAAAGATAAAGGCGGATTGCAGAATGCTGGACAGAGTTGTAGATTGCACTAATAAATATATAGAAAATATGCCGAAAATAGAACGCAAGAAGTATGGTCAGTTTTTCACGAGCAAGGAGACTGCCAGATTTATGGCAGGTTTGTATACGGTTCCTTCTGGGAAACGGACTGTCTCTGTGCTGGATGCTGGTGCTGGCTCAGGCATATTATCTTGTGCATTTCTGGAACGGTTGAGTCGAATAGATACTATTCAATCAATAGAAATCACGTGCTATGAAAATGATGAGAAAATATTGGGACTGCTGAAAGAGAATTTGGAGTACTGCAAAACTCATATTGAAAAGAATGTGACATATAGAATACTAACTGATAACTATATCACAAGTCAATATCTTGATTTTAATCATATGATCGGAGCAAATCCTAATCCTGATAAATATGATTTTGTCATAGGAAACCCTCCTTATATGAAAATACCGAAGGACGCGCCAGAGGCAACGGCTATGCCGGAAGTGTGCTATGGAGCACCGAATATGTATTTCCTTTTTGCTACGATGGGATTGTTTAATCTTAAAAATGATGGTGAGATGGTTTATATTATTCCTCGTTCATGGACATCAGGGGCTTATTTTAAACATTTTCGTCAATACTTTTTGGAAAAAGGGAAGCTAAAGCATATTCATCTTTTTGGAAGCCGCAAGAAGGTTTTTGACAAAGAAGATGTATTGCAGGAAACAATTATTGTGAAAATGCAAAAGACTACAGTAATGCCGGATACAGTGACGATCACCTCTTCACAGTCAAATGGGGATTTCGCAAATTTGAAATCTCTTACTGTTCCATACAATTTGGTCGTGTCGGGGGAGGATTATTATGTTTATCTTGTAACAGATGAAACAGAAGTCAATGTTCTCGATAAGCTGCACAAATTTGATTCTACATTGCCGGATATAGGGGTTCGAATGAAGACAGGATTGACCGTAGACTTTCGAAATTGGGATATTTTGAGAAATGAAGAAGAGGAAGGAGCGATTCCTCTCTTTTACGCTCAGCATATCAAACATGGAAAGGTTCAATTCCCTATAAAGAAAGAGCATGAATATGTTGTTACTGAACAAAAGGGATTAATGCAGGACAATCATAATTATTTATTTGTGAAGCGTTTTACCGCAAAAGAAGAGCCAAGACGACTGCAGTGTGGAGTGTATCTGGCCAAGAACTTTCCGCAATATAGCAGGATTAGTACACAGAACAAGATTAATTTCATAGATGGAACATTTACTGAAATGTCGGAGTGCCTGGTGTATGGACTATATGTGTTGTTTAATTCAACGTTGTATGATGCTTACTACCGTATTTTGAACGGTTCTACGCAGGTCAATTCGACAGAAATCAATGCCATGCCAGTACCGGATCTTCAGAGTATACAGGACATGGGGCGGAAACTTATGAAAAGCAAGGATATGTCGGAAAATAATTGCAATATGATTTTGGAGGGATATTGTGGATAAGATTGAGGAAGCAAGAGAGTTTTTGAGTAGCGTTGGTATGCCAAAGGCGCAGCAGGCGGACATATGCTGCTACGTCTTGCTTGCCATGGCAGGCGTAAAACCAGACATGGCGTGGAATGAAGCTACGAATGAGTGGATACGGATTCATGACATTATTCGATTTTCTAACACCTATTATGGTACTACATATGCTGAGAATAGTCGGGAAACGTTCCGAAAACAGGCATTACACAGATTTCGGACAGCTGCTCTTGTAGAAGATAATGGAAAGGCTACGAACAGCCCGAATTATCGGTATCGGATTACGGAAGAAACATTGCAGATGATAAAAGATTTTCGATCTCCAAAGTGGCAGGCTTCGTTGAATCGTTTTTTGGTCTATCATGATAAGCTAGTGGACATTTACGCATCAAAAAAGAAAATGGAAATGATGCCTGTTAAAATCAATGGAGCAGAGTTCAACTTTTCACCTGGAAAGCATAATGGGCTCCAAAAAGCAATTATCGAAGAATTTGCTCCCAGATTTGCACCGAATTCAGAGTGCTTATATGTTGGAGATACGATAGAAAAAGATTTGGTAAAGAATATTGACAAGCTGAAAGAATTGGGCTTTGAAATCACTTTGCATGATAAGATGCCGGATGTAGTGTTGTACCGAGAGGATAAAAACTGGATTTATTTCGTGGAATCGGTTACATCAGTCGGCCCGATGGACCCGAAGCGGATTATAGAAATTACCGAAATGACGACGGGTGTGACAGCTGGGAAGATATTTGTGACAGCATTCTTGGATTTCAAGACATATAAGAAATTTTCAGAAGAGTTGGCGTGGGAGACGGAAGTCTGGATCGCAGAAATGCCGGAACATATGATACACTTGAATGGTGATAAGTTTCTGGGGCCGAGATGATATTTATATAGAAGTAGACATAAAACTGATGAAAGTTAATGGTTATACAATAAGATCTGAGGAGACCAGCAATGAAAAAAGAATATGAAAAAATTAGAACAATGTGTAAAAATATAAATATACCGGAAGGTAAGACTTCGGATGAATATTTGTTTACATTAGATTCAACAGATTTGTTTTTTATAAAAGAAATATAGGCGAAGTGGATATTAAATCGGGTTTTACAGACGGACCTAATGACGGAGGAATAGATTTCGTATATACAGATGGTGAAACATTATACTTAATTCAGGGAAAATCTTCAGATTCGTTATCTACAGAAGATATTAAGAATGTCTTTCGAAAAATGGCGGAAACAGTATTAAATTTTGAAGATAAGAAGTATGGTCAGTACTCAAGCATGCTTAAGTCTGCATATTTAAATGCGTACGATGATTTGAATGATGATAAAAATATTGAATTTGTATTATTTACCCATACTACAGTGAATGATAATATGAGAAAAGAATTATTAGATTTCTCAAAGTCCGACACAATAAATGGTCATGAGATAAGTATTTATGACGAGATGGAGTTGCAAATTAAAGATGCGATACTCTTTCAGGATTCAGACTTGGTTGGAGAAGATTCAATAGAAATGTTTATAGAGGACAATGGAGGAAGTAACAATATTCTTTCTTATGGGAGTGCAGGAATTATTGTAAATGTAAAAGCTTCAGCGATTAAACGTTTATATGAGAAACATGGAAAAGTGGGTTTGTTTAGTTACAATATCCGTGAACATATTAATCAAAAATCGGTTGATGATGGTATCGATAATACTATAAAAAATGATAAGGATAATTTCTGGTTTTATAATAATGGTATTACTATCGGGTGTGAGGACTTCCATAAAGATGGGAATAAGATTAAGCTGTATGACTTTTCAATCATTAATGGTGCACAAACGACTACAAAAATAGGCGAATCAAAATTAATCGATTCAAAATATGATTTTGCTATAGTATGCAAGATTGTGAAAGCTGGGAAATCTATTAGTCAGAGTGATGGATTTATTAGCAAAATTTCTGAGGCTTCTAATTCGCAAAAGCCTATAAAACAAAGGGATCTCAAGTCAAATGCGAAAGAACAAAAAATTTTGCAAAGCAAATGTGCCAAAAATGGGAAATATGCGTTAGCAGTTGAAATAAAGAGGGGTGTTCGTCCTGCAAATTATAAAAAGGTTGATAAGTGGCAGCGAGTAACGAATGATTATCTGGGGCAGTTAATATACGCTTGCGTTTTTCAGCATCCAGGGCCTGCAAGGAATGGAAAAGCAACCATGTTTTCTTCAGGGAAACTATATAAACAAATTTTCTTAAGACAACATGACTATGATACTTTATATGATTTGGTGCGAATTGGAAATACATATGACGAGTTCACCACTGAATACATTAAAAAGACAACTGATGCTGAGATGATTTCCTTTGTCAAAAATGGGAAATTTACAGTTCTGGGTGTGTTGATTTATTGCGTAAAAAAACAAAAAGGTATAGTTAATGATTTTGAAAGTGATCAGGTTTATAAAGATAACTTGACTGGATTGCTGGTGATAGATTATCCGTATAATGATCTTGATAAAAATTTATACAGTTTATTTGATTTTATTATACGTATATTAAAAAGACTGTATGATTCAAAGAAAACGTTGATGAAAATTACCAGTCACTCAAATTTTTTCAAATCTGAATCGGTTTATGAGATTATACTTAAGGAATTTGATTCTTTAGATGATTATGATCAGGATAAATTGGAATCTTTTATGAAAATATTTATTGAGAAAAAGAAAGATTACTGATTTTATATCGTGGAGGCGCAAATGGCAAAACATATCAGTACTTCTCAATTAAAATCAAAGCTGCGCCAGGCAGAGCAAAAGCAACGAAAAACGATTAATGACTATAACCGGGCGGTAAAAAAATATAATCAACAGGTTAAGAAAAACGTTGATGCTTATAACCGCTATGTAAGAGAATATAATGCTTCTGTTCGGAAGAATAAACAAATTATTACACGAGAGCTTCGGAAATTAAATAACTATAATAATAGTACATATATTGTTTCAACCCAAACAATGCATAGATACTATATGAATGTTAGCACTGTCTATGGAGAAGGGATTCCGGTCACACAGGAACAGAACGTAATTCTTGATTTAATTGAATCTGAACAGGCAAACAGTGTTATAACATCGAATGTAATAGAAAATAATGATATTCCTGAAGAAGACACGGAGGATAGAGAGATTGGAGACAGGCTTCGTCTCGTTTCAGAGGATTTGGATAATCGTTGGAAAGGGGCAGTATACGCATTGAATCCTCAAAACCCTGATGCTGCTCGACATTTTTGTACGAGCGCTAGAGAAATTTTTACGGAGTTTATTGAAATGAAAGCACCGGATTTAGATGTGTTTAATTATAATCCAAAATGTGCTAAGACGGATCGGGGTAACGCTACAAGAAAAGAAAAAATAAGATATATGATGCGAAATAAAGACATGGATTCCTGTGTGGTTGAATTTGTTGAAGCTGATATTACAAACATTTTAGAACTGTTTCATGTTTTAAGTGATGGAACTCACGGAGCAGCTGGAAGATATGAGTTTTCTAAGTTGCTTCAGGTTAAGAAACGTGTTGAACAAGGAATAAATTTTTTATGTGCAATTTCGAGATAATCGCTTCACTAAAGATAGTGAAGTGGAATTATGCTGATAAACTGTGCTATATAAGATATTGGCGATGATTCTATATAGATAGTAAAACATGATGGAAGATGTTTACTAAGATAGGTGAGATAGTATATAAATGACTACGTAATCTACTGTTGAGGAGGAAATGATATGTATTATTCTCCATTGAGGTATCCTGGTGGGAAAAGCAAATTAGCCCCCTTTATGGAGCTGATGATAAATAAATTGAATATTAATGGAGGCACTTATGTAGAGCCTTTTGCTGGAGGGGCTGGAATAGCTATTGAGTTACTATTAAGAGATGTTGTATCACAGGTAGTAATTAATGATTATGATAAAGCGATAGCCTCGTTTTGGAAAGCGGTTATCAATGAAAACGAAAGATTTATTGATAAAATATATGGTACTCCGGTTACGATTGATGAGTGGTATAAGCAAAAAGAAATATTGCGATCTGCTCAAAAATATAGTTTTGAATTAGGGTTTGCAGCTTTTTTCCTTAATCGAACTAATAGGTCTGGAATTATTAATGGGGGACCAATAGGTGGATATGATCAGGCAAGTGAATGGAAGTTAGATGTGAGATATAATAAAGAAAAATTGATAAAAAGAATACAACAAATTGGAGATAGAAAGGGAGATATTCATGTTTATAATAAAGATGCTAAAAGTTTACTGGTGCATTATTTGCCCAAATATGGAAAAAAAACAATGATTTATTTTGACCCTCCGTATTATGAAAAGGGCAAAAAATTATATATGAACTATTTTGAAAAAAAGGATCATATAGAAATTGAAGAAATTATTAGAACTAATGTTAAATGCGACTGGGTTATTACATATGATGATGATAAAGAGATATTAAAAATTTATGATAAATATGTAATTAAAAGATTTGATTTAAAATATAGCGTCGCAGATAAGAGAACAGCCAGTGAGTTGATAATATTTCCGAAAAATGAGATTTGTCCTACGGATCGTGAGTTAGAACAATATAGTATCGACATAAATTTTCGATAGAAGTTTGAGGGATATACAAATGAAAATTATTGAAAGTATTTATATTGAAAAGTTTAGAGCATTTGAAAATACTACGATAAATTTTAACAGACCGGTAAATGCAATAATTGGACGTAATGGCACAATGAAAACCACCCTACTTGGTTTATTGGCGCATCCGTTTAGTTTGGAAACAGGTGCTATGTCTAATGAAGAACCCTTGATTGGTGGAAGAAAATTCAATTCGCCAATGAGTGATAAATTTAAATTTTCTGATAAATTTGATGTTCCGGGTGAGCATAAATGGTCACTAACATTAAATAAGGCAGTATATGAAAAGGAAGTTTACACTTGTGTTAGTGAACAGAGAAAAGACAATAAAAAAATTCGCTTTTGGTCGACAGAAGGAAGGGATAAGGGTATGAATTATATCCAGTGTCCAGTTATATATTTAAGTATGAAACGCCTTTTGCCTGTCGGGGAAGAAAAAAGATTGACTGTAACAGCAACTACTCTAACTGATGAAGAAAAACGATTATATATACAGTTGCATAATAAGATATTAATTAGTATTGAAAATATATCGGATGTATCAAGTGTTCATTCAAATAATAAACATACCTTGGGCCCGGTAACTGAGACTAGTGATGCTTGGACAATTTCCGCAGGGCAGGACAACGTTGGAAGAATAATTCTTGCAATTTTATCAATGAAACGTTTGAAAGAAAAATATGGAAACGAGTATAAGGGCGGTATTATATTTGTTGATGAAATAGAGAGGACACTTTATCCGGCAGCACAAGAGAAACTAATCGAATATATGTTTGAATCGGCTTATGAATATAAATTGCAATATTTTTTTACAACTCATTCAATGACAGTTATAAACTACTTGAAATTGGGGAAATATAGCAATAGGGCTATGATTGCATATTTGCAGAAAGTAGGTGGCGTAATTAAAGTTACAGAGAATCCATCATTGAAAGATATAGAAAATAATTTAAATGTGGCAGCTGGTAGAAAAGGGAAATCTGTAAAAATAAAGGTATACTGTGAGGATAATGTTGGAATTTTATTTTGCAAATCTTTTTGAAAAAATCCATTAAAGATAAAGTTGATTTTGTTCAAAACATGGATTTAAGTTGGACTGTTTACAGAACTTTATTTACACATAAAGTACCTGAGTTTTTAAATAATATTATTGTACTTGATGGAGATGTGAAAAAACCAGATCTTGGGTGGAAAAACTATCCTGCAAATGCGAACATAGTCTTTTTACCTACTGAAATGGCACCTGAAAGATGCATATATGAAATGCTTTATAATATGGATGATATAGATGATTTCTGGGATAATGGATTAAGCGGATACTCAAAAGAAGTATGTTTCAGAAATTATCCAAATCACTTGGACGGTATTGATGATATTAAAGAATGGTTTGATGGTCAAAAGGAATTTGCTGGCAGAGGATATTCCAAGTTCTTAAACCTATGGAAAAAAAGGAATCCTCAATTAGTAGAAGATTTTCAAGAAGATTTTATAAAAAAATATAATTACGTTGCGAACAAAATTGGTAGTGCCCAAATTGATGATAACTAGAGCGGGGAGAGACAGCTATGTATGAATTTAACAATGCAGAATAAGCAGCCAGAGCCGTAGTGTAGCATATAAAGATTTTTGATACTGATGAAAATGTTGAACAAGGTACAGATACTAGCATTGCAAAATATAGAGGGTGGAGTTGTCTATATTTTGTCTACTATATGACTCGTAAAAACGATAGATAACGTGGAGTGTAAAGAAAAAACGTACCAGATATTGTATAAAATAGAATGTAAAAGCACAAAATACAGATTACATCATCGAGTTCGAGTAATTAAAGGTGTCGCTGGGATCCGCATAAACACTGGATTCCTTGCGAATTTGAGTACCGTTTGATAACAATTTGATAACAGCACCGCCGGGACATTTATTTTAATGACGCTGACGGTTAGCGAGTGGAACCGCTAAAGTCCAATAAAAAGGTCTTACCAGATTGAGTGAAATAGATCAATTTGGTAAGGCCTTTTTTGCGTTGAAAAGTAAATGTAAAACCATCCGCCGTTGGGTAAAAACAAACGTAAACGCACGATAGTAAGTACGGATATTAATTCTGCCGCCCTTTGAGGCGGCAGTTATCATTAATCGTGTTTGTTTCCTTTTTTAGGTGCCTCCTGAGGTTTTCGACACTCAGTTGGTAAATCTTTAGACCATGGAAGCAGCTTTTCGCAGAATGAGAAATTCGGATCCTTGTCATCCATGTGTTCCGGTATCTCTGTCAAAAGGTATTTGAAATACTCGTATGGTCTTAAGCTGTTAGCTTTTGCGGTTTCAGCAATGCTGTAGACGATTGCGCTTGCCTTGGCGCCGCTTATGGTGTCTATCATCATCCAGTTCTTACGGCCAATTACAAAATTTCGAATACTTGCTTCGCTGGCTTATCCGAACATTCGCATAAGCCAGCTTATCCGAAGCATTTACTTATCCGCATCTTTTTGAAAAAACACTCACCTGTTGGGTCTTTCTTGAAAAAAGATGCGGATAATCTTTATCACTGCGATATAATCAGCACATCAAATTTTAGGAGGTGCGCTGATTATGGCAAGACCAAGACGTGATTTATTTTATGAACGTGAGTGTAACGAGAAACTTTACCTCACGCACAAATGGCTGGCAATCTATGACAGCAACTGCAGAAATGTTATAAATTATCTGGTACAGCGCGGCGTAGGAACCACGCTATATTATTACACAGTCCGCTGTTTGGAAAAGCTTCGTGTGTTTCTTATCGAGAGCGGTCAGTGTTATACTACAGATGTGGCTAGTCAATGGTTTCGGGATACCGGTCCGTATCCAAAAGGTTTCCTGTCTGCATTACTCAGGCTGGATGATTTCTTCCGTTATGGAAATGTCCAGCCGATAAATGCGTTTCCTGCCATTGTCTCACATTATGCCAGCCTGTGCGAGCCATGGAAGGATCTGTTGGACGATTATCTTTCCACCCTTGATCAAAAAGAACGCTCACTGACACAGGTAAGGAACTGTGCTGCAAGGTTTTTACATAGCATCCAATCCAATGGCATAACATATCCGTCGGAGATAACGTTTCAGGTATTGGAATCGTACATAAAAGATGACGCCCACAAATCTCACAATTCCGATGCCAGATACACGTATGTGATTGGGGATATCCTCCTCTTCATGGCATCCAGGGGAATGTGCAGTCATGGGCTTGGCTGGTATCCCTATTTTAGGATGCATGGAAACGTTCTGCTTATGCAGGATCTTTCGCCGGAACAGATCTGCAGAATTGAAGCCCTGAGAAATGAAAGCCAGACATTTTCTTCGGAGGAGTACGCGGAGCTTATTCCTGGTTTTCTGGAACGTTTTCATTCTCTCGGTTACAGTGGCAGTCCGTGCAAAGTAGCAAAATCTACACTTTACAGTCTCCTGTTGTTTTTAGAAATGCACGGGCTGGGCTACCATCGTGAGATTGCTGCTGTATGGCTGGAGCCCGGAACACTTATCAGTAAAGGCACCGGATGGAAACAGAAACGGCGTATT
>Ga0192279_1034_pt1 | contig 30490 bp, 31 predicted proteins | sample Koala_Koa24_L3_FD_131251 | JGI IMG/M metagenome (GOLD analysis project Ga0192279, IMG submission 131251) | Enriched cells from koala feces incubated with labeled cellulose particles, San Francisco Zoo, California, United States - Koala_Koa2-4_L3 ...
CAGGCGCCATTGAGGCAGATCCAGTCCTTCCTGCGAAGCTGAGGACGGGGATATTCGCATAACACATGTCCCGGATCAAAGGCCTCCCCCCCCCCATGGGGTCGTCAGGGTATTATGAACACTCTGTCTGGCCTTACCCGGTGCTATCGCTGCGAACGCATCAAATACACGCATCTTCTACCGTCCTTTCCATGTGCTATTCGCCGCACAAGCCGGGTGCGGCAGCAGCCGCAAAACACTTTGCCCGGCTCTGTGCATCGTATAAGGAAAAGGCCGCCGCCATCCGCGCCAGCCTTCCGCCGGGAATTCTTTCCCACCTAAAGATCCTCAGAAGCGAAGCCTTCGCCCCCGGAATGCTTTCATAACCGCTCCGTAGCTTCACAGCTACGAGTCTTTATCTCGAATCCTCTCCCATCAGCTCTGCATTGCCTGCAGATAAGCATTCAGTCTGGTCAGCAGCAAATCCAGGTCAATCCCATGTACCATAGCTGCCTCCTCCAGGGATTCCATCTGAGAAGCCGGACATCCGATGCAATGCATACCCCCGGCCATCAGCACCGGTGCAAGCCCTGAATTAATCTCAAGAACCTCTCCAATCGTCATGTCCTTCGTAATTGTATCCGGCATAATTCATTTCCTCCTTCTCTTTTGGTGCGGACGAACGATGTTCCTCGCTGCGCTCTTGCTGCAGGTCCCCCATGGCCAATCGTAACTGTACAGTACCTTCACAGTTACGACCACCCTACGTTATCTTAACCACCACAGGTGCAACCTGTAACGCGCTCTGCTCTCCTGCAGACTCCATCCGCGCCGTCAGTATTCTCTCCTCTGACAGCGCCATTATAATATGAAACAGGGAATTATGCAAGGCGTTCTTCCGTAAGAATCCTCTTGTTTTTTCCTCCCTGTTTTCATGTCCTCGTAAAAAAACACAGCAAATTTCAGATTAGGCTTGTCTATTTTGCTGTTTTGTATTAGAATAGAGCAAAGGTTCGGTATAGAATCTTGATCATTATCCATTATTCTAAAAGGAGGAAAAAAACATGGCATACGTAATTTCTGATGAGTGTGTAGCTTGCGGCACCTGCGCAGGTGAATGCCCGGCTGAAGCTATTTCTGAGGGAGACGGCAAGTATGTAATCGATCCGGATGCTTGTCTTGAATGCGGTACCTGCGAGTCCGTCTGTCCGACAGGAGCCATCTCCGCTGAGTAAGACTCCACTGGACACAGCCAACGTTCGCAAGACGAGGCTGTTATCGGGATACATAAGAAATCAAAGAGAGCTTTCGTTTCCTTTGAAGCGGGAGCTCTCTTTTTGATCATTTATCCCGTCCGGAGGACAAAGATTCCGCCCCTAAGAGTTTAAAATTCTTCGGATACGCCGCAGAATGCCCTCTCCCGGCACACGATAACCCTTCCGCTCTCCTGCTGAAGCAGCCTCGCGCCGCGCCTCCTCCTGCTGCAATTGTATGTAAAGATCCTCCATCTCCTCATGAATCCGCTCCGAAAGCGTCCGTTCCAGCCTCTCATTCTGCTCTGCAACCACCTCGCCAATCAGACAGCGAAGCATTTCCTCAAACCGCCGATAATTATCCGCCTCAGCAGCCGGAATAATCTCATAATCCGCTTCCTCCCACACTGCTTCATCCGAACCCATGCACTCCTCATCCGCACCCAGGCCTTTATCCCCAGTCATCTCTTCCCCCAGCAGCTTTCCCAGCCAACGGCCTTCCTCCGAGTCCTCCAGCAGCAGCCGGATAGCCTTAAGCTGAATCCCCTTCTCCTTCAGCTCCTTCACCTTCTCAAAAACCGCGAGATCCTCCTCACTGTAAACACGATGCCCCTGCGCCGTCCTCTCAATCAGCAACCCCAGCTCATCCTCCCAATACCGCAGCACATGCGACGGCACCCCACACCGCTGCACCGCCTCCGAAACCGTATAATACTTCCGTCCCGTACCTTCTTCATAATCCCTCATTAAAAACACACTCCTCGCATATTCCGGCATACCAGCCGCACACCCAATCCATCTTGTCCACAATGTAAATATTGCAAACACGCAAAAGCCGATGACTCCGTTTTTCAAACTCTCTTCTTCGTCATCGCCGTAGCCATCATTATAATCATTATATGCACAGGGGAATAACAATAGAACAATTAAAAATCAAACCAAAAACAAAATCTTGCAAATCTTCAAGGAAATTTTACATAAAAGAAGTGCTCAAAACCATAACAAGAAAAACAATAGACATAGTGCGCCCGGGCATCGTGAAACCCAGCCGCGCCCCGCACAGGGCGGCTGAGGACTGTTAAAACAGCGTCGGTCCTTAGCAAGGTCAAGCCGTCAGGCGCAGACCGAGCTTAGTACCGCTACGCTGTTTTCCAAGCGAAAGCGTGTCCGAAGACGTCCTGTGCGGGGCGTGGCGTCACTCCTATTTCTTCATATTCGCAAACTTCGTAAACCGCGGCAGCCACGCCAGCTCGACGGTCCCGATCGGGCCGTTTCTCTGCTTGGCGATGATGATCTCCGCGACATCCTTTTTCTGCGTATCATGATTGTAATAATCATCTCGATAAATAAACATCACGACGTCCGCATCCTGCTCGATTGCGCCGGACTCTCTCAGGTCGGAAAGCATCGGCCGGTGATCCGGTCTCTGCTCTACCGCACGGGACAGCTGTGAGAGCGCCACGACCGGCACCTGCAGCTCTCTGGCAATCTCCTTCAGAGAACGGGAAATATCGGAAATCTCCTGCTGTCTGGAGTCCGCGCGTCTGCTGCCTGTCATCAACTGCAGATAGTCTATCATGATGATATCAAGGTTGTGTTCCAGCTTATATTTACGGCACTTGCTCCGCAGCTCGGATACAGAGATGCCGGGTGTGTCGTCGATGATCAGATTGGAGCGGCCGATTGTCCCGGCGGCTTCGATCAGATTTGCCCATTCACTGTCGCTCAGGTTTCCCGTGCGAAGCGCCTGAGATTCCACCCGGGACTCCATCGCAAAGAGACGGTTCACCAGCTGCTCCTTCGACATCTCCAGGCTGAAGACAGCTACCGTCAGATTGTTATGAAAGGCCATATATTCCGCAATATTCAGCACAAACGCGGTCTTACCCATGGACGGTCTGGCCGCGATCAGCAGCAGATCCGAGGGCTGAAAGCCGGAGGTCTTATAATCCAGATCAATAAACCCGGTCGCCAGTCCTGTGACGCTCCCCTTGGTGCGGCTCGCCGCCTCGATTTTATCAAGGGCATTCAGCACAATCTCTTTGATCGGCGTATAATCGTCACCGGATTTTCGCTGAAGGACCTGGAAAATCTTCTTTTCTGTGTCCTCCATGATAACTTCTACATTTTCTTTCCCGGCATAGCAGGTGGCGGCAATCTCCTCGCTTGTCCGGATCAGCCGGCGCATCTGCGCTTTTTCCGCGACAATCTGTGCGTACCCTTTGACATTCGCGGAGGTATAGGTCAGATTCACCAACCCCTGCACAAACTCCATGCTGCTGATCTCCGGAGGCACATCCTTTTCTCTGAGACGATTCTGCAGGGTGATCAGATCAATGGGCTGATTCTCCTCATACAGCTCCACCATCGCACCGAAGAGGATACCATACTGCTTCTGATAAAAATCTTCAGCTGTCAGCATTTCCGAGGCCGTAGTCACGGCTTCACGATCCATCAACATGGCGCCGATTACCGACTGCTCCGCCTCTGTACTGTGCGGCATTACTCTTTTTAATAAAGCCTCTGTCTCCTCCAATGCAGTCTCCTTCCTGATGCTATCTGCTCCTGTACGGCAACGCCTTCTTTTCCGACCGGGCTGATTCAACGTTCTGAGCGGCCCGATTTCTGAAGCGTTACTGTTTTTCTACTACATGCACCAGTATCTCTGTCGTCACCTTCGTGTGCAGACGAATCGGCACCTGAGTCACACCGAGTGCCTTAATCGGCGCATCCAGAACGATTTTCTTTTTGTCAATTTCATATCCAAGCTGCTTCTGCACTTCCTCCGCGATTTCTTTTGAGGAAACAGAGCCAAATACCCGGCCTCCTTCTCCTGCCTTAACTGCCACCCGGATCTCTTTGCCCCTGATCTCCTCTCCGATCTTCTGAGCCTTCTCCAGTGCCTCCTTCGCAAGCTTCTCTTCGTTCGCTTTCTGAAGCTTGAGGTCATTCAGATTCACGCCCGTTGCCTCTTTGGCCTGCCCTTTTTTCAGAAGTACATTCCTCGCGTAGCTCTCATTCGCCTCTACCACCTGTCCTTTTTTGCCAAGTGATTTTACATCCTGTAATAAAATAACTTTCATAATGCTTTTCCTTTCTGCTGTTTCTTATTTATATCTGCCAACCCATCCGACTGACAGTCTTCCAGAAAAACAACTCTGTTTTACAAACCGGCCACCGGCGGCTTTTTCACTGGTACTAGATCGCGCCCTCTTTGGTCATCTGCGTCAGCACCTCTTTGAGCATCACACGCGCCTGATCCACATCCACGCCCGTGAGCTGTGCACCCGCAATATTCATATGACCGCCTCCGCCCATACGCTCCATGATAATCTGCACGTTCACCTCATCAATCGCGCGGGCACTGATGAAGATTTTATCGCTGTAATCGGTCAATACAAAGGATGCCTTGACGCCGATAATATTCAGCAGCTCGTTCGCTGCCTGCGCGCCGACAACCGTCGGGCTCTCAATCCCCTGGCTCGGGCAGACGCTGATCGCGTAGCTGTCCATAAACAGCTCCGCATGCCGCACTGCCTCCGCACGGGCCTTATAGGTATCCATGTCATTGCGGAACACTTTCCGTACTCGTGTCACATCCGCACCATAACGGCGCAGGTACGCGGCCGCTTCAAAGGTACGCATACCAGTCTTTGTCAAAAAGTTGTTCGTATCTATGATGATGCCCGCGTAAATACAGTCCGCCTCATATGGCTTCGGCCTAATGCCATTCTCATAGTATTGCAGAATCTCGGTAACCATCTCGCAGGCAGATGATACTGCTGGATCAATATAGGAGAGCGCCGCATTTTCAATTTTATCGGTACCCTGCCGATGATGATCCAGTACAACAATATTCCTGGTCAGATACAGCAGCTCCTCACACTCTACCATACTGGGGCGGTTGGTATCCACCACGACCACCACCGTGTTCTCATTGGTCAGCTGAATCGCCTGCTCGTGATTCACAAAGACCCCCTCTGAATATTCAATATTTTCTTTCAGGGAATTCACCCAGGGGCGAATACTCGCCGTAACATCCCCCAGCACAATGTGTACCGGCTTGTCCGAATGTATCGCCGCGCAGCAGACACCGACACAGGCCCCCAGCGAATCAATGTCTGTATTTTTGTGTCCCATGACAATGACCCGCTCCCGCGCACCGATCAGTTCACGCAATGCCTGCGCTTTGACGCGTGCGCGTACCCGGACATTGCTCTCCGAACGCTGCGTTTTGCCGCCATAATACGAGATCTTATCCTGATCTTTGACTACCGCCTGATCTCCGCCGCGGGCCAGCGCCATTTCAATCGCCACATGCGCCGCTTCATAGTTTCCCGTATAGTTGCCATTGTCTGTTCCGATGCCAATGCTCACCGTCACACCCATGGAGTTGCCCAGGTTGACCGTCTTGACATCCTCCAACAGAGAAAAACGATCTTCCATCAGTGACTGCAGGCTCACCCGGTTCATCACCAGGAGGTATTTGTCCTTTTCCAGATTTTTAATCAGGCCGCCGGCAGAAATCACATATTTCGTAATCCGCCGCTCGACCAGGGCGCCGAGCATCGAGCGCCGCACATCCTCGACGCTATCCATCGCCTCGTCATAATTGTCCACATATAAAAGGCCAACCGCCGCTTTCTGCTCATAATTTTCCTGCTGCAGGCGGGCCAGCTCTGTGATATCTATAAAATGAAGCCCGATCACGCTGCAGTTTTTCTCTTCCAGTTCGGCGACATCCATGCCATCCAAAACATCATGCAGCAGGATTCGCTTCATCACAACCCGATATTTCCGGTTCTCGTAATCAATCTCTTTCTCTGTTTCCTCGCCTTCCTGCGGAAAGACCGCCGCTGTCAGTTCCGGGAAAACAGAAGAGATGTTTTTGTGGCAGTCGCTGCCGCGCTTCGTCATCTCACACAGCATTTCATTCATCCAGGCGAGCCGCCCATCCGGCAGTACGAATCCGTACGGGATCATCATCCCGTCCAGCAGCTCTTTCTCCACACCGCCAAAGCGCTGAGAAAAATCGAGCAGCTCCAGGAGAACCTTCGGCCGATAGTAAATGTCCAGCAGCACAATGGTCAGGTAAAGCACAATCGAAAAGCCCCCGACAATGCACCCGGCCACCGTGTCCACGTACAGTATGCCTGCCGTCAGACATAACAAAAGCAGGCACAGCAATACACACCAATACCAGTGTCTCAGAAGCTTACCACTATATCGCAGCTGAACCTTGCTGCGCGCTTTTTCATCTTTCATATCATCCGTCCCTTTCTATCCATTCCCTCTGAAACGACCCTTTCTGTGTGAAAACGCATCCCGGTTGTTCCGTATTCTCACTGCCGCAAAGAATCTTTGCTGCGTATTCTAAGGATCTCGAAGGAAAATGCACTCGGATCTGTAAATGACATATGGACAGTTTACCACAAAGTCGCGCGCAGTGGAAGAAAAAAGTGAAAAACCCGCATACCATCTCAGATATGCGGGTCACTTTCTCTTATCATGCCTGACAATTTACTCAAATATTCCGCTGCCGTCAGCCGGATATTTGATTCTCACGGAAATCAATCCTGAACGTACGGCATCAGAGCCACATGGCGTGCGCGCTTAATCGCTACTGTCAGCGCACGCTGATGCTTTGCGCAGTTGCCTGTGATTCTTCTCGGGAGGATCTTACCTCTCTCAGATACATATCTTTTCAGTTTATTGACATCCTTGTAATCGATCTCATTGTCTTTTCCGCAGAAAACACAAACTTTTTTCCTTCTGCGAACTGCGCCGCCGCGTCTCTTCATCGGCGCATCGCTTCTCTCTTTATTATAAGCCATTGCTTTATTCCTCCTTATTCTGCCTGCGGCCGCTTCTACACACACGGCTGCACCGGCTTATCAGCTGAACGGGAGTTCTTCGTCAATCCCGTCCGGAATATTCATGAATCCGTCGCCTGCGGACGCCTCAGATGGCATCGGAGCTGCGGCCTGTGGAGCCGGTCTCTGATATCCGCCTGCGGAAGCTCCGGAAGCCGCCGCCTTACTCTCGGCAAACTCCTGCTCCTCAACGACTACGTCCGTGGTATAGACTTTCTGGCCATCTCTGTTCGTGTAACTGCCCGTCTGAATCCGACCCGTCACGACAATCTTCGTACCCTGGCGGAGATACTTCTCCGCGAACTCGGCGCCTCTGCCAAACACAACACAGCTGATAAAATCTGCGGTCTGCTGGTCATTATTCCCCTCACGGCGATATCTGCGGTCTACCGCGAGCGTATATCTCGCGTATGCGGAGGAATTCTCCCCTGCGGAATAACGTACTTCCGGATCTCTGGTCAATCGTCCCATTAAGATGACTTTATTCATAATACATACCTCTCTTTTATCTATGCATCCTGTCTAACGCATAAATATCTGATGACATCTTCCATGATGCGGACACGTTTTTCAACTTCCGCCGGACATGTTGCATCAGCCTCAAAGCGAACGAAGTAGTAAAATCCTTCACGCATCTTTTTGATCTCGTAAGCGAGCTTTTTCTTGCCCCACTCTTCTACTTCCGTCACTGTCCCGCCGAAACGAGCGATCACTTCTTTCACTTTCTCGATCGTGGCAGCTCTGTCCTCGTCTTCAAGTTTTGCGCTGACAACTACTGCTAATTCATACTTGTTCATGCTTTTCGCACCTCCTTATGGTCTTTTGGCCCCCTGACCATGGCATAACCTGCCAGATTTGCAGGGAGCAAGGAAATATATCACAGCTGCTGATTTTACCACAGGATCCGTACAAATTCAAGCTTTTTTTACAGCTCTGACATTTTTTCCCACAAGTTTCCTCGGAACCATAATCTGATGACCGCAGCCGGCACATTTCAGGCGGAAATCCGCGCCCACACGCAGGACTTCCCATTCCTGACTGCCGCAGGGGTGCTTCTTTTTTAATTTTACGATATCGCCTACTTCAAAATCCATCTTCCGCTCCCTCAGTCCGAACACTTTCTTTTTCATTCCGCCTCTCATCCTGAAAGGCCGAAACCAGAGTCACGCCGGATACATCAGACACGCAGCGCGCCAAGTCCCGTCCCGATCTTTTCCTGAATCAGCAGATCAGCCTGCCGGTCGCGCGGGGTCGGCGCCATATTGATCACAACCAGATGACTTCCGCGGAAATAATCAATCAGCCCTGCCGCCGGATAAACCGCCAGTGAAGTGCCTCCGATGATCAGTACATCTGCATCTGAAATACAGGAAATGGATTCCCGCATCGTCCATGAATCAAGGCCTTCCTCATACAACACAACATCCGGCTTGATCACTCCTCCGCAGGTGCAGCGCGGCTCCTCCTGCCCCTCGTCAAAAAGCTTCTGCAGATCTTCCCCGCTGTAGCTTTTATGGCAGCGCTGACAGTAATTGCGGTGAATGCTGCCGTGCAGCTCCAGCACTTTTTTGCTTCCTGCCCTCTGGTGCAGGCCGTCAATGTTCTGCGTCACGACCGCTTTCAGCTTTCCGCACGCTTCAAGCTCGGCAAGCTTTCTGTGCGCCGCGTTTGGCTCCGCATCCAGGACCAGCATCTTATCCCGGTAAAACCGATAGAATTCTTTCGTCTGCCGTACAAAAAAGGTATGGCTTAGAATCGTTTCCGGCGGATAATCGTATTTTTGATGGTAAAGCCCGTCCACGCTTCGAAAGTCCGGGATCCCGCTCTCGGTGGAAACCCCCGCGCCCCCGAAAAATACAATGTTATCCGTCTGATCAATGATTTGCTGCAGCTGTTCAATGCCGGTCATAATACCCCCTCTTTCTTTGCGTGATCGTAACTGTTCAGTACCTTCACAGTTACGCGTGATCTTTTTTACTTTGCAATACCTGCCGGAAACAACACTTAGTTGGCGCCCAGGCAATTGAAAACGGTACTCCATCCAGGAGAGCAGCTACTTTGACGCGTACATCTGCACAAGCTTGCCCTGAACAACAAAGCGGGTCGAAGAATCTCCGGTACAGGTAGAGAGCGTCACGACCTTATCCTCCGTCGTCACCGATACCGTGCTGTTGTCCACCTCAGAATTTTCCATCGCGGTCGTCAGGAATTCTTCAAATTCATCCTCAGAAAAAACAATCTGGTAGGTCTGCCCCACACTGTTCACCACTCTCGCTGAGAAAATGCGGTACTGATAAATGATGTCTTCTGTAAAGATCCAGAAATATTTGCTCTTTGAAAAGACATCTTCATCCCTGAGTTTTTTCAGAGAGCCGAACATGGAGCCATTTTTCATGTTATGCCCGTAAATAACCGTGTTCTGATCGCTGAAGTCACTTTTATTCTCATAATTAACGAACAGACAGCCTGCGAACAGGTACTCCTGTTCAAACGACTGGTGAAGATAGTAGTCATTGTCCTCCCCCTGCACAACCGGGTAGCTCAGGTCAATCGCCCGGATTTTCAGCCAGCCGACAATATCCGAATTGACCTCCTTCAATGACTCAAAGTCGATCGGGTTCACCATGACGGGAAGCGTTACTTCCTCTTCCCCCACTTCTACCGTTTTAACTTCGCGCCCGCTGATGCTCTGGATATTGCCCACAGTGGACGTTCCGCTTTGCAGGGCAGCCTCCACTTCCGATTCCAGCTCATCCAGATCCTCGGTCTCCGTCTCATCCACCGTATAGGTCGCGAGGTTTGCGTATTCGTCGTCTGCTTTTTTATACTCCTGGTAATAACCATAGAGCTTATAGCCCGCAAATACAAACACGCCGAAAGCCACCACCATCACAATGATACTGATCACGTCGCCCACGTGGCTTTTCTTCTTTTTAGGAGGCTTTCCTGCTTCGCTCCCATTTACATTCCAATTCTCGGTCGGGCCGCCATAATACCCGCCGGATTCGTAGTTTTTACCGTTATTCTTTCCGGTGTTCCCACCCTTTCGTCCCATGATTCTCCCCCTCCCTGGTCCTCGTCTCCGCGGGCATATTCACTATGAAGCGTGTGTTTCTGCTGTCACTGACTGCTGAAATCACCCCGCCGTGCAGTTCTACGATCTGTTTCGCAATCGCAAGCCCCAGACCTGCACCGCCAGTCTTGCTGGAGCGTCCGTCATCCACCCGATAAAATTTTTCAAAAATCATTTCCAGCTTTTTCTGCGGAATCTGCGGTCCTTCATTCGTAAAGACAATGGTAATCCCATCCCTGCCGCCGCGGGCCTGGATCAGAATCTGCGAACCAGCGTTCCCGTAAGCAGCCGCATTTTTCAGAAGATTATCGAAAACGCGCGCCAGCTGCTCCGGGTCTCCCCGCATAATCAGCCCTTCCTGTACATCTACGACGCAGGTCATATTCTTTTTATTCAGAAGACCGACATTTTCATCCTCCAGCTGTTCCAGCATAATGGAAAGATTGATCTCCCGCTTCTCCAGCACAATATCCTGCGCGTTAAACCTGGTAATCTCAAAGAATTCGTTGAGCAATTCTTCCAGGCGGATTGCTTTTTCCAGTGTGATCCGCGTATACTTCGCGCGTTCCTCCGCTGACATCTCCGGATGTTCATTCAGCATGGTCAGGTACGCAGTCACCGAAGTCAGCGGCGTCTTCAGGTCATGTGCCAGACAGACCACCAGCTCGTTCTTGCGCTGTTCACTCTGAGCCGCCTGCTGTGTCCGGTACAAAAGCTTATGCTGCAGCGCGTTCAGCTGCTCCGTCATCGGCTCCAGCTCCGGAGGAAGTACAATCGGCTCCGGCGAGTCCGCCAGGATGCCTTCCAGCGCATCGTCAATCCGGCTGAGGTAACGGTTTATCTTCCGGGCGGTCAGAAGAAAGAACAGCAGGAACAAAACAAAGAAACCCGCAAAGACAAACAGCAGCTTTCCTTCTACAAACAGCCGGTTATACCCCGCCGCTGCGCGCTCCGCTGAAAACCCAAGGCTCTGCAGAATGTGGACAACCCCTTTCTGAAAAACTTCCTGCAGGGCGCCATCCGTCAGAAACGTCAGAAAACCATAGCCGGCCGCAACGATCAATATACTGATCAAAACGGCAAAAAGAATGATTTTTCGTGTTAATTTTCCATATTTATTTTTCAATCTTGTAACCTACTCCCCAAACCGTCTTTATGAAATCACTTTTTCGGGTGCCGTCGCCCATCTTCTCGCGCAGATGGCGAATATGTACCATTACTGTATTGTTGCTGTTTTTAAAGTATTTTTCCTTCCAGATCTGCTCAAACAGCTGCTCCGAGCTGATCACCTTCCCACGGTTCTCACACAAAAGCCAGAGGATGTCGAACTCAATCGGCGTCAGGGTCAGCTCCCGCTCATTGAAAAAGCATTCATGCGTATCACGGTTCAGCAGCAGGCCGGAAAATCGATCACATTATCCGACGCCTGCTCCCCGCCCCCATTATACTTCGTATAGCGGCGGAGCTGCGCTTTCACTCGCGCCACCATCTCCAGAGGGTTAAACGGCTTTGGAATGTAATCATCCGCCCCCAGTGTAAGGCCGGTAATCTTATCCGTGTATTCCGTCTTCGCCGTCAGCATAATCACCGGAAACTTATGATTTTCCCTGATCTTCTGCAGGACACGAAATCCGTCAATATCCGGAAGCATCACATCCAGCAGCGCCAGATCAGGCGGGGATTGCTCCACTTTGCGCAGCGCCTCCCGTCCGGAATAAGCCAGCTCTACCTCATAGCCTTCGTTGCGCAGGTAGAGACCGATTACATCCGCGATCTCTTTTTCATTGTCTAAAACCAGAATCTTGCTCATGCCATCCTCATAATTGTTGTTCCATTGACGACGCTTTTACGATAGGTTTCCGACGGTCCGCGGGTAGGGAAGGACGTCGCGGATATTGGACATTCCTGTCAGGTACATCACACAGCGCTCGAAGCCCAGACCAAATCCGGAATGACGGGTTGAGCCGTATTTGCGCAGGTCTACGTAATACGCGTAATCCTCCGGCTTCATGCCAAGCTCGGCGATACGGGAGGTCAGGATATCCAGGTCGTCCTCTCTCTGGCTGCCGCCGATGATCTCACCGATGCCCGGCACCAGGCAGTCCATCGCGCGGACGGTCTTGCCATCCTCGTTCAGCTTCATATAAAATGCCTTGATCTCCTTCGGGTAATCCGTGACAAAGAGCGGACGCTTATAAATCTGCTCGGTCAGGTAACGTTCATGCTCAGTCTGCAGATCGCAGCCCCAGGAAACCTTGTATTCAAACTTGTCGTTGTGTTTTTCAAGAATCTCCACCGCTTCGGTGTAGGTGACATGCCCGAACTCGGAATTCAGGACATGATTCAGGCGGTCCAGCAGCCCTTTATCAACAAAGGAATTGAAGAAATTCATCTCTTCCGGCGCATTCTCCAAGACATAGCGGATGATGAATTTAATCATAGATTCCGCGAGTGCCATATTGTCATCCAGATCGGCAAAGGCAATCTCCGGCTCAATCATCCAGAACTCCGCCGCATGGCGCGCTGTATTTGAATTCTCCGCGCGGAACGTCGGACCGAACGTATAAACATTCCGGAATGCCTGTGCGAAGGCTTCCACATCCAGCTGGCCGCTCACGGTCAGATTCGTCGTCGTTCCGAAGAAATCTTTCGTATAATCAATGGCACCCTTATCGTCCCGCGGGAGATTATTCAGGTCAAGCGTCGTCACCTGGAACATCTCGCCCGCGCCCTCACAGTCGCTCGCTGTAATCAGCGGCGTGTGTACGTAAACAAAGCCGCGTTCCTGGAAAAAGGTGTGAATCGCGTACGCAATCAGCGAACGCACACGGAACACCGCCTGAAAGGTATTTGTCCGCGGACGCAGATGCGGTACAGTCCGCAGATACTCCATCGAATGACGCTTCTTCTGCATCGGATAATCCGGCGTCGAAGTGCCCTCCACTTCAAGAGCGGAAGCCTGAATCTCAAACGGCTGCTTCGCATTCGGCGTCGCCACCAGTGTGCCAGTGACAATCACAGCAGCGCCGACATTCAGCTTCGAAATCTCTGCAAAATTCGGCAGCTGATCGGAATAGACAATCTGCAGTGTTTCAAAAAAAGTGCCGTCATGCAGTACAATAAATCCAAATGTCTTCGAATCCCGGATGCTGCGCACCCATCCGCCGACGGTAACCTCTTTGTTCATATAGCTGTCACGGTCTCGGTACAGCTCTTTTACGGTCGTAAAATGATAGTCCATAGTTCTCGGTCTCCTTGTTTTTAATGATCAGTATAAATCCCCGCTTTTTTCGATTATACCCATTTTACGCGAAGTCCGCAAGGGTTAACTGCTTCGTGTTTTCTTAAGTTTTGGTTAGTTTTGGTTAAACGTTCATTGCTTCACAGAAATAACAAACGCGGGGTGGCAAGCCCCGCATTTCCTTATTTCTGCTCTGTATCCTTCGGTTTGTATTTTTCATCTCCTGTTTCAATCCACAGCATAAAATCATTAATTTTCTTTTCATCCCATCCGTCAGCCCTCAGGCCTAAAATAATTCTTGCAATTTCGGTCATATTTATATGATACTCTCCTTTTTTTCTATGTTCGGCCAACTTTTCAGAATTTATTATAAAGTACGTGCATTTGATTGTCAAGAAACCCTGAGAATCCCAGTGGTTCTAAATTCAGCTTCTAAAATTCAGCCATGAAGCGACCAAATCTGAAATCTTCATGTACGCCCCAGTTCCCGGATTTGGGTAAGATAACTTGTCACCAGGATGATATCCGCCCCCGTCCAGGCCAGCACCTCCGCATAAAAGATCCCGCTCTCTCCAATCACCATCGGCAGCAGAATCGCGGTGCCGGTCCGCATCACGAATTCCGCGATTCCGGAAACCATCGGCCGCACCGTATCTCCCATCCCCTGCAGCGCGGAACGAGTGACATGCAAAACATAAAGGATCGGCAGGCAGATGCTCATGATTGACAGATAATGGTAAGCGACCGCAAGCGCCGTGGATACTTCCTCGGCTGTGCCGGAAATAAAAAGCCGTAAGATCGGTTTTCCAAACAATAGCATGGCTGCGCCAATCACCACGGAGACTCCGATAGCCGCAGCCAGCGCCGCACGCATTCCCTCGCGGATGCGCTGCACCTTTCCGGCTCCCAGGTTCTGTCCGACATAAGTCACCATCGCGTACCCAAAAGAGGTCGCCGCGATCTCCAGCACGCCATAAAGCTTATTCGTCGCGGTGAAACCAGCAATAAACAAGACGCCAAATCCATTGACCACCGCCTGGACAATCATGCCGCCCACTGCGATCACACAATTCTGAAAGGCCATCGGCAGCCCCAGCTTCATCAGATTCCGGCAAAGAGCGCCCTCCGGACGAAAATCCTCCCTTTTGAAGGTCAGAAATTCCACACGGCGAACCGCGCGCAGACAAAACAGCCCGGAACAGGCCTGCGCGAGAATGGTCGCGGCGGCGGCTCCGCCGATTCCCCAGCCAAAGACGAGCACAAAAAGAAGATCCAGCGCCACATTGATGCACGATGCCAGCACCATCGCATACAGCGGCGTCCGCCCGTCCCCGAAAGCCCGCAGGATCGATGCCAGAACATTGTATGCCATCACGATAGGCACTCCCGCAAAAATAATCCGCAGATAAAGCACAGACATGCCGATCACCTCATCCGGCGTCTGCAAAAGAACCATCACCGACTTCGCCAGAAGCTCACTGCATAAAAGCAATCCCAGCGCTGATACTGCTGCCAGTAAAACGGAATTTGCCACGGTTCGCCTCAGAGCCGTATATTCCCTGGCGCCAAACTGCTGCGCCATTTTAATCGAAAAGCCCTGGGCAAACCCCTGCACCATTCCCAGCAGCATCCAGTTCAGCCAGTCCGCCGCCCCCAGCGCCGCCAGCGCGTTTACTCCCAGCGCCTGCCCCACCACCATGGTGTCCACAAGCGTATAAAGCTGCTGAAATACATTTCCTGCCATCAGCGGCAGCGCAAAAAGAATAATCAGTTTCAGAGGTCTGCCCTCCGTCATATCCTGTACGCGCGATGTCATTTCTCATGTCCTCCCCGTTTCAATTGCATGCCAAAGCATAGCTTTACACTAACAAAAGCGGAAGCTTTATTGGCATGCAAATTTTACCATCTCAGTTAAATAATTTCATCATTATTTTTCATTATTGAAAAACATTTGCTCCTACTGCTAAAAATTATCCATTACCTGGCGGCAAAAGACTTTCATATGTGCTATACTGCCTTTCATCGGTCGATATTTAAAATAAGGAAAAACTCTTTATAAGGGGGAAATACGCATGAATAGAACTGTGTGGGGCTCGCTCGGGGTTGCAGCCGCGTATGTCTGCTGGGGCGTGCTGACGATTTTCTGGAATCTGCTGGGCGAGGTAAATTCGGTTTATGTGCTTTCACAGCGAATCATCTGGTCGATGGTGTTTATGGGAATTTTCATGGCGTGTACCGGAAAATGGCAGGAGATTGCACCGATTTTCCGAAACCGAAAGCAGCTTATCACCTGCTTTGTCTGCGGTGTCCTGATTACAATCAACTGGGGCGTGTATATTTTCGCGGTCAGCAGCGGCCATGTGCTGGACGCGAGCCTGGGCTACTTTATTGAACCGGTTCTGGTCGGAGCGATTGGGCTGCTGGTCTTTCAGGAGCGGCCAAGCAGGCTGGAGCTGACGACATTTCTGTTTGCAGTCATCGGTGTAGTATACCTGGTCGTTCGCACAGGGACGATTCCGGCACTTGCGCTTCTGATCTCCGGATCGTTTGCCATTTATGGGGCGGTGAAAAAGAACCTGGCGATTTCTCCGCATGCCTCACTCTTTATGGAGACACTGTGCATGACACCGTTCGCGCTGCTTTTCGCCTTCTGGGCGGATTCGGCCGGAATGGGGAGCATCGGCGTCCTCTCCGGAGCCGAGTTTTTGCTGCTGCCGGCCTGCGGAGTGATTACCTCTATCCCGCTGCTTTTGTTTAACATTGGCGTAAAGGAAATTCCCTATTACATATCGGGCATACTAATGTATATCAATCCGACTCTGCAGTTTCTGATGGGGCTGTTTTATTTCCACGAAGTCCTGGATATGAATAAGCTGATTGCATTTGGCTTTATCTGGTTCGGAATTGTATTCACAGTCGCTGATCATCTGCGGCAGATACGCAAAAAGGCCGCCCTGTGACGGCCCTTTTGCATCCTGATTATTTCTGCTTTTTCTCCATAAACTTCACGTTTTCGGCACCGAAGATCGCGCGCAGCCCTTCCACCAGCTCTTCGTTCGCGTCGATTGCCCAGTTTGCGCCAAGCCTGCGCACAGCGCGCTCGCTGCGCACATAAATCACGACATAGTCCTCGCCTTCGCTCTCTCGGAGTACCCCGAAAAGCTGTCCTTCTTTCTGCGCATACTCCTGTTTGTTGGCAAACTGCACCCAGAGTTCCCGACCATTTCCTTTTGGTTTTTCCGCATTGTTCCATCTTTTCTGACCGCTGGAACGATTCTCATAGCTGCCCGAAAGCGGTGTATGGTTTCCTCCGGATAAAGTACCAGGCGCCGCTCCCAGATTTTGGTTTTGTCCTGAATTTTGCCCCTGTTCCTGCTCAAACGGCCACACGCGCTCGCAGATCAGCTTACTTGGCCGGTCGTCCTCGCAGCTGACACGGCCGCGCACAAAAATCTTGTTATCCGGCGTCAGGTACTGATTATACGCCTCATAATCGCGCGGGAATACGACCACCTCCACGGTGCCGACCAGATCCTCCAGGGTCAGGAAAGCCATCGTCTGGTTGGTCTTTGTATACTTGACCGTTTTATTCGAAATCATGCCGCCAATGACCGCGCGGCTGTTGTCCTGTACCACCGACTGGTTGGTCTCCTCATCCAGCTGGAAGTCCGTGGTGACATTGGTGATCGTGGCGCGCCATTTCTCCTCATAGCGATCCAGAGGATGTCCGCTGACGTAGATGCCCAGCACTTCTTTTTCAAATGCCAGAAGCTGTTCCTTGTCAAATTCTCCGACCTCCGGAAGCCGAATCTCAAGCTCCTTTTTATCTTCCTCGCCCAACAGGTCAAACAGCGACATCTGGCCCGATACTGAATCCTTTTTCTGCGCTGCCGCATAATCCATGATCCGCGCGTAGCCCATCAGCATCTGCTTTCGCGTATTGCCAAAGCAGTCCAGCGCACCGGCTTTGATCAGGCTCTCGATGGTCCGCTTGTTGACATCCTTGCTCCCGCTGACCCGCTCGATGAAATCCTGCAGGCTTCGGAAAGCGCCGCCGCTTTCCCGCTCCGCCACGATGCCGTCAATCACCGGACGGCCGATGCTTTTGAGCGCACTGAGCGCGTAGCGAATCTTATATTTCCTGGCGGGCTTTTCCCCAGAGGCCAACGGTTCTGCCAAAGCCCCCGAATCATCAAACGCACCAACGGAAAAGCCTGTTTCCCCGGTATTGATATCCGGCGGCAGGATCTCAATCCCCATCTGGCGGCAGGTGAGCGTATATTCCGCCACCTTACCGGGATTATCGATGACAGAGGTCATCAATGCTGCCATGAACTCGACCGGATAATAATATTTCAGCCAGGCGGTCTGGTAGGCCACAACCGCATAGGCCGCCGCATGCGACTTATTGAACGCATAGCGCGCGAAATCCGTCATCTCATCGAAAATAGCATTCGCGGTTTTCTCGTCAATTCCATTCGCTATGCAGCCTGGCACACCCTCCTCTTCGTTTCCATAAACAAAATTCTGCCGCTCTTTGGCCATCACGGAGGCTTTTTTCTTCGACATCGCCCGGCGGACAAGGTCGCTGCGCCCCAGGGTATAGCCGCCCAGGTCGCGCACGATCTGCATAACCTGCTCCTGGTAAACAATGCAGCCGTAGGTCGGCTCCAGAATCGGCTCCAGCTGCGGACAGTCATATTTGATGTCTTCGGGGTGATTTTTCCCGTAAATATACTTGGGTATGAAATCCATCGGACCCGGGCGGTAAAGCGAGATACCGGCAATCACATCCTCCAGGCTCTGCGGCTTCAGCTCCTTCATGAAGTTTTTCATACCCGTGCTTTCCAGCTGGAACACACCGTCCGTCTTTCCGGTGCCCAGCGGATCGTAAACCGCCTTATCGTTAAAATCAATCGCGTCTATATCAATCGAGAGACCGCTGCTCTTTTCGGCAAGCTTCACCGCATTCTGAATCACGGTCAGCGTGCGCAGCCCCAGAAAATCCATTTTCAGAAGCCCCAGCTCTTCGATCGTCGTCATCGTAAACTGCGTCGTAATTGTGCCGTCAGAAGCCCGCGAGAGAGGGACATACTCATCCATGCTTTTCTGACTGATCACCACGCCCGCCGCGTGCATGGAAGTGTGCCGCGGCAAACCCTCCAGACGCTTTGACATATCAATCAGCGCATGCACCTGCTCATCGGTCTCATACGCCTTGCGCAGCTCCTGACTCATCTCCAACGCCTTATCCAGAGTAATATCCAGTTCTTTGGGCACCATCTTGGAAATAGAATCACAAAGCGCATAGGGCAGATCCATCACACGCCCCACATCGCGGATCACGCCGCGCGCAGCCATTGTACCAAAGGTCACAATCTGCACCACGCGGTCTTTGCCGTATTTGCGCATAACATAATCAATCACTTCCTGACGCCGCTCGAAGCAGAAATCCACGTCAATATCCGGCATGGACACACGCTCCGGGTTCAGGAAACGCTCAAAGAGCAGATTGTAGCGGATTGGGTCAAGCTGCGTGATTTCAAGCGTATACGACACGACGCTTCCGGCCGCTGAGCCGCGGCCTGGTCCCACCATAATGTCCTGCTCCCGCGCATAATGGATGAAATCCCACACAATCAAGAAATAATCCACATAACCCATCTTCTGAATGACAGAAAGCTCATAGTCCAGGCGCGGACGAATCTCCTCCGCGCGCTCGCCATAGCGTTTCATCAGACCCTCCGAGCAGAGCTTATTTAAGTATTCCCAGGAGGTATAAGGCGAGGGCACGTCAAATTTCGGCAGCTTTGTCACGCCAAACTCAATCTCAACATGACAGCGCTCCGCAATCTTATGCGTATTTTCAAGTGCTTCCGGCGCGTACGGAAAAAGCTCCGCCATCTGTTCCGGCGATTTTACAAAATACTGCCCGCCCTCATAGCGCATCCGGTTCTCATCCGAAAGCTTTTTCCCGGTCTGCAGACAGAGCAAAATGTCATGCGCCGAGGCGTCTTCCTCATACGTATAATGTACATCATTCGTCGCCACCAGCGGAATGCCCAGCTCCCTGCTCATCCGCACCAGCTGCTGATTTACGAGTTTTTGCGCCGGAATGCCATGATCCTGCAGCTCCAGAAAATAGTTGCCCTCACCGAAAATCTCCAGATGTCTCTTCGCCTCTGCCTTTGCTTCTTCGTACATCCCACGCTGTAACAGGCGCGGCACGGCTCCCGCCAGACAGCCGCTGAGCGCGATAATCCCCTCGTGATACTCGCGCAAAACCTCCAGATCCACGCGCGGCTTATAATAAAAGCCCTCGACAAAGCCCTTTGAAACAATTTTAGTCAGATTCTGATAACCGGTATTATTCTCTGCGAGCAGCACCAGATGGTGATAACGCTCCTCTGACTGCCCAAGCTCCCGATCAAATCTGGAGCCGGGCGCCACATACACTTCACAGCCCAAGATCGGGTTAATCCCCTCCGCTTTCGCGGCGCGGTAAAAGTCAATCACACCATACATCACGCCGTGATCGGTAATCGCGGCGCTGTCCATCCCCAGAGCCTTCACCTGCCGCACATATTCCGTTATCTTATTCGAACCGTCCAACAGACTGTATTCTGTGTGGACATGTAAATGAGTGAAATTCATGGCAGGCTCCTTTCTCAGAGATTTTTACAGGCTGTGTGCCAGTGGCACACGTTTAGCAACGACCGTAGCGAAGCGGAGACGTTTAGCGCAGACCGAAACGAAGTGTCGAAGCGCAGACGCAAAGCTGCAAAGCAGTCATTTGCTGTTCATCTGTGCGCCTTATTTACTTTACTGCGACAGCCTCCACTTCCAGCAGCACATCCTTCGGCAGTCTCGCCACTTCCACACAGGAGCGCGCTGGGAAAACTCCGGTGAAATATTTTGCGTAAATCTCATTGATTTTCCCAAAATCATTCATTTCCTTAATAAATACAGTCGTCTTGATCACCTGCTCCACGCTCGTTCCGGATGCTTCCAGCAGTGCCGCCAGGTTCGAAAATGCCTGCTCTGCCTGTGCTTCCACGCCCTCCGGAATCTCGCCGGTCGCCGGATTCACCGGAATCACACCGGATGTAAAGACGAAACCGTTGGTCTCAATTGCCTGAGAATATGGTCCGATTGCTGCCGGTGCCTTGTCAGTGCTGATTGCTTTTTTCATGATGTTTTTCCTCCTCGTTGTTTTTTTGATTCTGTGCAATTCTTTGAAAACAGTTATAATAGCAGTATATCAAACAGTCACGACGGTAATTCCTGTCATTCCGTTTAATATTCCTAAGACTATCCTTTTACTTTATAGATCCTGCGATCGCGAATCTCAACCCTGCCCTCTTTCATCAGCCGCCCCACAGCGTGCTTGAAGGCATTCTTGCTCAGGCCAAATTCCCGGCGGATAATCTCCGGGTCTGCCCGGTCGTCAAAAGGAAGCACACCCGCATACTCGTCGATGACATCCATGACCATTTCCGCGTCCTCATTGATTTGCAGATAGGCCTTTTCCCGGATGCTCAGATCCAGCTTGCCATCCTCCTTTACTCCCGTCACCCGCGCGTGTATACGGTCGCCGGGCTTCAGCCCGGTGACGCCCTCCCGTCGCGGAATCAGGCCGGAATATTTGTCGTCCACCGCCACAAAGGTGCCGAAGTTCTCACTCAGCTCATAGACGCGGCCATCCACCTCATCGTTAAGCACATAGGGCGAATTGCGGTACAGATACGGATAAACGCGCATCGTCGCGCAGAGCTGCCCGCTCTTGTCCACATACATAGCCACCAGACATTCATCCCCCGCAAATACCTTTGCCGTCTGCTCATGAAATGGCAGAAGCAGATCCTTTTCCAGACCCCAGTCCAGAAACGCGCCGATTTTTGACACTTCCTTCACCTTCAGAACCGCGAATTTTCCAACCGTCAGCTTCGGTTCTCTGCGCGTGGCGATCAGACGGTCTTTGGAATCCCGGTAAAGAAAGACTTCCAGCTGGTCTCCCACCGCTGTTTCTTCCGAAACCTCCTTCTTCGGGAGGAGCACTTTTTCTTCTTTCTCCTCCGACGCATCTGCCAGATATATGCCAAAATCCACCTTTTTCACAACCGTCAGTTCCTGTTTTTCCCCTATTCGCAACATATCATCCCTCATTTCCGGGCGCACTTACCCTTCTCACCCGTGTCGTTACAGGTCACACCATGACCAAATTTACGTTATATTACCCACTACATGTGTGACCTATAACGGCATCCGGCCAATTAAATCGCTGCGCGATGGAGCCGGATGCTTGTAGCCACTACGTTTTCAACCCAGACCCCGCAGCAAGTGCGTGGTCGGGTTGTGACCAGTAACCCCGTGTCACTCTTTTTTCTCATTCTTCACGATCGCATATGGCGCTCCGGCCTCATCGCAAAGACTCACCGTCACCGATTTTTCTTCCCGATACACATAAGGCACGATCACATCATGCAGCCGGGCCTGTTTCCGATACTCCACACAGAGCCGCCCGGTCTCAAACCCCTCCGGCAGATATTCCTCCGCCATATAAATATACTGCCCGTTATTGACATGATGGTTGGTATCCAGATGCTGCCTTCCAACCCGAAAAGCTTCCATCCGTTCTCCCTCACCGGAGAGCTTCATCTTGCGCGGCAGATATTCCATATCCAGACGCGGCTCCAGCCCATATCCGTTGGCCACCTCCGGCAGCACCCGCATCGGCCGTTCCGTCTTCCGATCAATCAGCGCCCAGACACTGTTCGCCTTCGTGAGGTACTGTTCCCGTTCATCCAGCAGAGCAAAATTCCGATACCCATAAAATGCCTGGAAATCGTAAGGCCAGGTTCTCGTAATCACATGCTCCCCCATCTGCGGCAGCCTTTGAATATCGATTTGCCAGAATAAAATCATCCAGACACAGCCGTGCGCGTCCAGACAGTCAATGCCAATCCCACATTCCTCCGAGTGAAACGTCGAACAGTCCTGAAAATAATCCACCAGAGAAACCTTCGTCAGCCTTCGATCCTGCCCCACCTCACTGAAACGGATCCTGCTCTCAAACTGATACGCCATATTTGCCTCCATTTTCATCGAAAGTGTCTGTTTTCCTCCTGCAGACACCTGAAATAAAATAATGATAACACATCCAATTCCATTTTACAAGGTTATCGAAATCATTTTCATATTTTTCGAGAATAATTTTATAATTATTTTACTATTATTTCTATTAAAAGTATATTATAATCGTTTTTGTAACCTTAAACTACGCATATAGAAGGGAGGTGATCAGTCATGCAGTATATATTAAAATTGCTCATCGGGATCACTGGCGGAGTGTTCACACACATCATCTGCAAGTGGATTGACCGCAATGAGCAATAAAAAATGACAGAAAAAGCCCCGCGACACACACTCGCGGGGTCTTTTCTGTCATTTTTTGCAGTACATACTAAAATTGCAAAAACATTATAACAGGTATACCCGCAAATTACAAGAACTTTTTTACAAATACTCAATCCCAACCAGCGTCAGTCCATGCGCCTGAGCCGTATCTCCGGCGAGGCTGCGGTCTTTTGCCTCCAGGATTGTCTGCACCTCTTCCGGCTCCATCATACCGCCGCCCACCTTCAGAAGCGTTCCCACAATGATGCGTACCATATTATAGAGGAAACCGTTTCCGCAGATACGCACGGTGATCATGCCAACACCATTTCCGCAGATTTCTCTGCCATATTCCATCGTTTCGCCCTGCACATCTATTTCCAGACTGTAAATCGTCCGCACATGGTTTGTGACCTCCGGCTTACTGGTGCAGAAGCTTGTGAAATCATGCGTTCCGACCAGGTAAGCGGCCGCCCGCCGCATCCGCTCCACGTCGAGATTCCAGTGGTAAAACAGCGAATACAGCCTGGTGCACGGCTCTGGAAAACGCCGGTTCCAGATTTTATATTCGTAAGTCTTGCGTGTCCTGGCGAAGCGCGGGTGGAAATCTGGCGGGACTTCTCTGGAATCCTGGATACGGATATCCTCCGGAAGCCGCGCATTCAGCGCATACGAAATCCGATCCGCAGGCATCCGCGCCTCTGTATCAAAAACCGCTACATTCCCCCGCGCATGCACCCCCGCGTCCGTGCGGCTCGCGCCAAGCACGTAAATATCTTCGTTCAGCAGCGCACTCAGATGCCGATTCAATGTACCCGCAACCGATACCCCGTTGGGCTGCACCTGCCAGCCGCAATAATTCGTGCCGTCGTAGGCAACAATCAGTTTTACCCGTTTCACTTCATTCAATCTCCAACGCAAATGCATTCGCCGCAATGGCCGCCCCGCATCTTACGCGCTCCATGCTCTACCACCCAAGCGCTCCAAACAAAACCGTCTCAATGATATTCAGCCGGCTCACTACAAACATCAGGACAAAATATCCCAGCAGCACCAGATAGGCTGCTTTGTCCCGTTTCTGATAGACAAGCGGACGCATTTTCGTCCGTCCCTCGCCTCCGTGGTAGCCGCGCGCTTCCATCGCCATCGCCAGGTCATTTGCGCGGCGAAAAGCGGAAATAAAGAGCGGCACCAGCAACGGCACCATATTCTTCGCTCTCTGAATCAGATTGCCAGACTCAAAGTCCGCACCGCGCGCCTGCTGTGCTTTCATGATTTTATCCGTCTCTTCCAGAAGAATCGGGATAAACCGCAGCGCGATGGACATCATCATAGCGATTTCGTGCACCGGTACATGAACCTTTTTCAGGGGAGAAAGCGACTTCTCCATCCCGTCGGTCAGGTCATTCGGGGTCGTCGTCAGCGTCATCACAGAAGAACCGATGATCAGATAAATCAGACGCACCGCCATGGAAACAGCGGTCTTGACGCCCTCCACCGTGATCTGGAACACCCAGAATTTCACCAGGACGGTTCCCTGTACCAGAAACAGGTTGAAAATGACGGTGATCATCAACAGCATCAGTATCGCTTTCAGTCCCTTAATCATATATTTAAAGGGTACCTTTGACACGCGTATCACAGTGGCCAGAAACAGAGTCGCCACCAGATAGGACTCGATCTTTCCGAACGCAAACAGGGATATGATAAATACCATTGTTCCTGCGAGCTTTACTCTTGGGTCCAGTTTATGAATGACCGAATCGGTCGGATAATATTGGCCTAACGTAATCTCTCTTAACATGGTCTGCTTCTTTCTGTAGGTTTTTATTCGTATGTCTGACTGCTTTTTCAGCAGTTCATTTCGTTATTATTTTCAAACACCGCGCAATGGATTCCGCCGCTTCCTCCGCCGTCGCCGCATCTGTGTCGACCTCCCAGCCCAGCGCGGCCAGCTCGTGCATCAGATAGACCTCCTGCGGCGCAGCCAGTCCCACTGCCTCCAGCTCCTTATAATGGCGGAACACCTTCCTGGGCTCATCATCATACAGGACTTCGCCCTTATTCATCACAATGATGCGCTGCACATAACGCGCGACGTCCTCCATACTGTGTGACACGAGGACAACCGTGATCTTCCGCTCCTGGTGCAGCCTCGCCACCTGATCCAGAATGTCGTCACGCCCCCTCGGATCCAGCCCGGCCGTCGGTTCATCCAGCACCAGCACCTCCGGCTCCATCGCCAGGATGCCGGCGATCGCCGCGCGCCGTTTTTGTCCGCCGGAAAGTTCAAACGGAGATACCTTGTAATACTCCTCTCCCAGGCCGACCAGCTTCAGCGCTTCCGCCGCACGCCGCTCGATCTCTTCCTTCTCCAGCCCCAGATTCTTCGGGCCAAAGCAGACATCCGTAAACACATCCGTCTCAAACAGCTGATATTCCGGATATTGAAACACCAGCCCCACCTTGCTGCGCAGCTGCTTCATACTGTAGCCTTCCGCATAAATATTTTCATTATTATAATAGATCGTCCCTGAGGTCGCTTTGAGCAGCCCATTCAGGTGCTGAATCAATGTCGATTTTCCCGAACCGGTATGACCGATGATCCCGATAAACTGGCCGTCCGGCAGCTCCAGATTGATATCCTTCAGGGCATGCTGCTCAAACACCGTGCCATTGCTGTACGTATAATTCAAGTGTTCAATCCGAATAGACACGCGCCGTCTCCTTTCCAATGCTTCTCACATAAAAATACAGGCATTCCATTCTCGTAACTGTTCAGTACCTTCACAGTTACGGGGGAAAGCCCATTTAAAATCGCTGCGCGATGGGGCTTATCCCATCCGGTTTTTGGATGGGATGCCACCCGGCGAGGGCTTTTCCCCACATAATATACGTTTTCATACGTACTTCGCAGCAAGTGCGAAGTACTGTCCTGAATAATTACCTATCCTCATCAAAACATGTTCCGTAAAATCAGGAAGCCTGCCTGTCCCGATAGGCCTGCAGCTCCTCCACCAGTTCCTCATTCGACAAAATATCCGGCCGCAGATCAAAACACATTTTCCGCAGTTCATGTGTGACCAGCGTCGCCTGCGGCACATCCAGCCGATACGACTTCAGCTCCTCCACACGGCCAAACACCTCATGCGGAGTGCCCTGCATCACGATTTTCCCGGCATCCATAACGATCACCCGATCCGCATCAATCACCTCTTCCATATAATGCGTGATCAAAATCACCGTCACATGCTCTTTCTGATTCAACTCATGAACGGTCCGGATGACATCCTTCCGCCCGTTCGGATCCAGCATCGCGGTCGGCTCGTCCAGGACAATGCACTTTGGCTTCATCGCCACCACGCCCGCAATCGCCACGCGCTGCTTCTGCCCGCCGGAGAGCTTATTCGGCGAGTGGGAGCGGTATTCCCACATGCCGACCGACTTCAGGCTGCTCTCCACCCGCTGCCAGATCTCCTCCTGCGGGACGCCCATATTCTCCGGTCCGAAGCCAACGTCCTCATCCACAATCGTCCCGATGATCTGATTGTCCGGATTCTGAAACACCATACCGGCCGTCTGCCGGATTTCCCAGAGCTTCGACTCATCCTGTGTGTCCTTACCGTCCACCCAGAGCGCACCCTCACTCGGAAGAAGAATGGCATTAATGTGCTTCGCCAGCGTGGACTTTCCGGAACCGTTATGGCCTAAAATCGCGATAAAATCACCGGCCTCCACTTCCAGATCCACGCCGTCTACCGCTCTCTGCTTCGATTCCACATTTCCGTTTTCATCCAGTTTCAGATAATCAAAAGCAAGCTTTGCTGCTTTAATAATTCCCATAATATTTCCTCATTGTTCAAGCGAACCGCCGCCCAGGCCTCTTCCTGTTCAAACCATCGCAGCGCTCCACATAAATCTATCCAGATAAACAGTCTGTGTTCTGTGCAGCCTCCATCCCTGGAAGAGACAGCTATCCCTAACTGCACTCCGCCCGATTATACCAACTCATATCTAAAAATGCAAGGCAGAATATTGAAAGCCTAATTTTTGCGCCAGCGCCTGCGACGCAGCGTTATCCGTCCGAATCCGCAGGCAAATGGTATCTGCCCCCAGCCGTTCGTCCGCATATTGCAAGGCAGCCTGACACATTTCCGTGCCAAATCCCTGTCGGCGATATGCTGTATCGAGCATATACTGTAATTCCAGAATCGGATGCTCCGCTTCTCTCTCGTTTTTATTCATGCCCGCACACTCTGTATCACAGCACATCCGATAGCTCCAGATCTGTACCCGGTCCTCTTTTCGAATCCTTTTTTCTTCATAAGGTGCAAATCCGCAGCATCCAATCACTCTTCCCTCATATAAAACACTCCAGAGGCCGTATCCCTGCAGACGATAAGCCGTCGCCCAATAGGAAGACAGCCGTTCCAGTGAAAAGACATCTTCACTTAACAGCGCCAGACCGTTCCCCTCTCTCCCAATGCGAACCAGCTCCGGCAAATCTTTCTCATCCATCTCCCGAAGCAAAAGGCGTTCCGTCTCGGCAATCCGTGCCGGCCGGCCCTGCGCGCGGCACATCCATTCCTCAAGATACCGCGCATCCACCTCATCAAAGCCCTCCAGCACAAGTACCGCGCCCTCAAACCAGGCATTTCCTTTGCGTTGGCAGCCAAAGCATACAATTCCTTCCTGCGACAGCCGCTTTCCGGCCGCAGGAGAATCCGTGAGTACGACCGCCTCTCGTTTACGAAACGGCGCCGTCTTCAAGCTCCATTGCAGATCCGCCCCGCTGCGCTCCAAGGCAGTACAGGAAATTCCTTCCGCGCGCAATCTTTCCCGAAGCATCTTAGCCTCATTCTCCCATTCCTTTCCCAGGTCAAAAAAGACCCGCTTAAGCTCGTCTTTCCGCTCTTCATCCCACGCGCCGTTATATTCCATGCGTTCCTCCAACTCCATCCGAAATCCCTCTGCTGGAAATATCCGGCAACCTCAGGTCAATCACGATTGATCCAGCATTCCCCGGCTTCTGGTTTCCGATTTCTGGTTTCCGACTTCCGGTTTCCGAATGAGAATATCACAAATCGCCAGACGGTTCAACCAGTCCCTCCGCCTTGTTTTTCAACCGAAAAAGCATCCGCAAAAACCCTGATTTCCGATAATTTGCTCTTGTAAAAAAAGCCTGGTCTGTGCTACACTGTGGTGAGTATCAAGGGAGGAGATTTCATGCATCTGGCTATCGTTGAGGATTTAAAAAGCGACCGGGACAATCTGATCGAACGAATTCAGGCAAATACCGACGCCGCAAAAGACACGGCAGAGTTTTCTCTCTACACCAGTGGGGAAGCCTTTCTGACCGACTACCGACGGGGGTTCTGCAATGCCGTTTTTCTTGATATCATGTTAGGAGATGGGATGAATGGCCTGGATACCGCGCAGAAAATCCGTGAGATTGATGAATACATACCGATTATCTTCACAACTACGGAAAAAGAATTCGCCCTGGACAGCTACGGCGTCCACGCCATGGATTTTCTCGTAAAGCCCGTCGCGCAGGCTCCCCTGGACTGGTGTATGAAACGTTTACGGGAGACACTCTCGTCTCCGGCTTCCCTGACGGTCCGATGCTCCGTCGAAGGATGGCAGACCTGCGAACAGGTGATTTTGCTGGATGATATTCTTTTTCTGGAATCCATCCGAAACGGCTCCCTTGTCCATACCGCCGCCGGAGAGGTGCGTTCCGGACAGAGCTATTCAGAGCTCATACGCCAGCTTCCCAAAACCGGACGGTTTTGGGAGTACGGCAGAGGCACCACTGTGAACTTTTCCTGGGTCGACCTCATTCTGGACAATGGAGAGATCCGGCTGAAAAATGGAGATCTGCTTTTCTGCAGCAGAAGAAAGCTGAAAGAAACGCGTATGGCCTATACCAATTATCAGTTTATGGTTCTGCGAAAGGAAGGAGTAAACGCATGAAGCTCTCCGCTTTTGTAACCGTATTCCTTTTCGAAACAGCCACAACCCTGCCCTTTCGGGTTCTGGGTTATTACCCGTTCCGAAAGCAGCTGCGCTTTCCCATCTGGGGAATCGCGCTCATCATCGGCATAAGCCAGCTTCTTCAGTCCTCGCTCTATGCCTGGATGTCGGGAACCTTTCTTCTCCAGCGCATTACCGAGGCTGTCTTTGCCATTTTCTGTTTCATGACCTATATGGCCAGCATCGACGCTGACCACTGGAAAACTCTGTTTTTGTATGTCTTTCTTTTTGATTATACGGTAGTTGTGCGCGGGAGCGCTTACTTTATCGAAGCCAGGCTTTTCTACAGCCCCACCCTCGTATTCGACTCTCCACGCAGCATTCTGATCAACCTTCTGCTTCTGGCGGTGACCATGCCCTTTATGGTCACCTTTTTGGCGCGAACAAAAGACCTGATCTTCCATACCGACGCGCCCTCCCTGTGGCACGTGATCTGGATGCTCCCTGCCTTCACCACGGTCATTGTCATGATGTATACCGCCGATATTTCACCGGAAAACGTATATCAGTTCCGCTTCTTTTTCTCCCGTGTTCTTCTGATTCTGGGCATGTTCGGAGTGTATCAGGTACTGCTCCAGTCACTGGATGTGATCCGGCATGAAGCGGCAATGGCGGAACAGGCCACCCAGCAGGAGAACCTCCTGGCTCTTCAGCGAACCCAATACAGCCAGCTCACCCGCCACATGGAAGAGACGCGGCAGGCCCGCCACGACCTCGCGCAGCATCTGCGCATCATCAACAGCTACCTCACCACCGGCAGCGAAGATGCCCTGCGGGAATATGTCGCCCATTATGAGCAAAGCCTCCCGCCGGATACCAGCCGTACCTGGTGCAAAAATTACGCAGTCAACACGCTTATCCACTACTATTATGAAGAATCCGAGAAATCCGGTATCGATTTCACCGCAAGCCTCAGCCTGCCCGCCGAGCTGCCGATCGGAGAACCAGAATTCTGCTCCATCCTCGGTAATCTCCTGGAGAATGCCCTCCTCGCCTGCCGGGAAGTAAAAGACATCGCCCCGTTCATCCGCATTCTGGCGAAATCTGACGGACGCCGAATCCTCCTCACAGTCGACAACACCTGCGCCCAGGCCCCCGCCATAAAAGGAGACCGCTTTCTCTCCTCCCGCCACGAAGGCTACGGACTGGGAACCGCTTCCGTGCGCACCATCGCGCAAAGGAATAACGGCAGCGCCGATTTCCGCTATGACCAGGGGATGTTTTATGCCTCTGTAATCCTAAATCTATCCGCCAAGGCTTAACTGCATAGGTGGCTGCGCTTCAGCCGCAAAACACCCTGCCCGATCCTGCGATCGAGCAGAGGCGCTCGTCAGCTCCTGTTCGACCGCGCCGGCCGCGGTCGGCATTAGCCAGAAAAATTCCCTGCGCGGCCGTGCGCATAAAACAGAAATCCCGAAACCTGTACATCAGACAAGTTCCGGGACTGAAACAGTAGCGGAGGGGAGACTTGAACTCTCGACACCACGGGTATGAACCGTGTGCTCTAGCCAGCTGAGCTACTCCGCCATATATGGTTCTCATGCCTTGCGGCATGGAACTTTGTGAATCTATGGGGCCTATAGGGCTCGAACCTATGACCCTCTGCTTGTAAGGCAGATGCTCTCCCAGCTGAGCTGAG
>Ga0192279_1035_pt1 | contig 30276 bp, 21 predicted proteins | sample Koala_Koa24_L3_FD_131251 | JGI IMG/M metagenome (GOLD analysis project Ga0192279, IMG submission 131251) | Enriched cells from koala feces incubated with labeled cellulose particles, San Francisco Zoo, California, United States - Koala_Koa2-4_L3 ...
GCTTATGGGGCAGTTATATGTTTTGGAGAGCAGAGGAAAAGAAATTTTTTCGGATTCAAGCCCGGATCGGTGGGGACGGACATTAATGAATCGGCGGGAAGCAATTCGTGCAAGGAAAGAAGAACGTAAACCAAAGAAGCTGACAGAAAGTGATTATCTGTTGGGTGTATACGATGCAACGAGAATGGGTGCGTTGAGATTCTCTTTGGAAGAAGGCGGATGGAGGCTTTCCCCCATGTATGATGTCAATCCGTCCATATATGTGAATTCGTTATCACTCGCCATCAGCAGAAAGATGCAACTATGGATTTTGACCTGGCAATTGATTCAGCAAAGTATTACGATATTACCTCAGAAAAAGCTCGGTCGATTGTAAAGGAGATAAAGGCAGTTGTTTCGGAAAAATGGAAGACAATTGCAAAACAATGCGGATTGGATAGAAGTGCAATCGTACGCATGGAGCCGGCGTTTGCTATGGAATGTAAATAAGGATGAGTCAATAAAGACTGCTGAAAAAATGGCAGAACATAGACACACGAATATCCTCCTCTGGTGCTGTTCGAGGAGGATAAAAAGATATATTACATGGCACTGACTGTATTCGATAAGACCGCAAAGATCAATGGCTTCCTGGAATTTTTGCGGGAGCCGATGGTGAAAATATGGGATAGAAAAATCAGCTCACTCTCCCATGCTCTACGGAATACGTTTTATCAGCGATCCGCATGGTGGATTGCCGGTGGGAGACCAGTACAATGGTCTTGCCTTCCTGTTCTTCTTCCAGTGACCGCAGGATGACAGCCTCATTCAGACTGTCGAGGTTGCTGGTTGGTTCGTCCAGCAATAAGACCGGTGCCTCATGAAGAAACGCCCGCGCGAGTCCCAGCCGCTGCCGTTCCCCTCCGGAGAGCGTGCTCCCCAGCTCGCCTACGGGGGTATCATATCCCTGCGGAAGTGTCATAATGAAATCATGGACGGATGCTTTTTTGCAGGCAAACTCAATCTCCTCATCGGTAGCGCCCAGTCTGGCAATTCGCAGATTGTTGCGGATGCTGTCGTGGAAAAGATGCGTCTCCTGCGTGACGAAGCTTTCCATGTTGCGAAGGTCTGCCGTGTTAATCTGATCTACGGAGGTTCCGGAAATCGTGATCGTTCCCTGATTTACCGTCCAGAAGCGCATCAGAAGCTTCAGCAGGGTAGATTTTCCGCTGCCGCTTTTGCCGGTGATACCGATGATCTGATGCTCAGGGAAATCAACAGAGACGTCCTGTAAAATGGTCTCGGATGAAGCTTCCATAGATTCGCCCTTCGCGAAGCGAATCTGCATGGGCGAATCGGTCTGCCGCTGACCGCAGGGAAGGGGCGCTTCCACCGCCCGCGCCGGTCTTTTCATGGAGGTCTTATCTGTTACGGAGTGAGAAGGTTTTTGGGTGTCCCCATAGGAAAAGGTTACGTGTTCTGCGGATGCTCCGTGAAAACGGATTTCCGGCTGTCCGGTGATCTCCTCTGTGACCGGCGATTCCTCCAGAATATCCAGTACCCGGTTGCCTGCCGCAAACGTGTTTTGCAGGGTACTGCCAAGAGCGGCCAGTGCGACTGCCGGGCCAAAGGAGGAAAAGAGCGCTATGGTAGGGATCAGCACCCCTGCAAAGGCTACCTTCCCCTGGCAGAAGAGCGAAGACGAGATAAAAAGCATCATGCAGTCAAAAAACAGAATGACGGTATTTGTCACGGCACTGTTCAGCCCCTGATTTCGTTTCATTCGTTCCTCGTCTTTGGAGAGGGCGTCTGTCTGTGCGTTCATTTCTGCCAGACGTTTGCTGCCCTGGTGATACTGGATGGTTTCGGTAAGCCCGCGCATGCTTTCCAGTACAAAGCTGGAGAGCTCGCCGGATTTTGTGCGGAACTGCAGACCAATATCTCCGCTTAAACGGGAGGCAGCCAGCGGAATGACGATTCCAACCACCAGATATGCGGCCAGCGCAAGCAGTCCAAGTACCCAGTGGAAAGAGCCGATAAACAGGCACAAAAGCACTGTGTACAAAAACGCGATGGCTGCCGGTGAAATGGTATGAGCGTAGAAGACTTCCAGAAGCTCGATATCGGAAGTGATGACAGAGATCAGATCGCCTCTGTCGCGCCCTTCCAGTTTGGCCGGACAGAGCTTCCGCAGCGCGCGGAACACTCTGTCACGGATCAGTGCCAGCAGCTTGAATGCAATAAAATGGTTGCAGGCCTGTTCTCCGTAGCGCAGTCCCGCCCGCAGGACGGCAAACAGAATTACACAGGCAAAAACCGCGCTGAGCGGGAATGGTGTATCCATGCCCAGCAAGTTAAGTACGGCATAGCCGCCGAACACAGTAATGAAGGTGGCGCATAAGTGACCCGCCAGTCCCATGCAGATGGCCAGAATCATATATCCCGTCAGTGGCTTTACCAGGCCGATCAGCCGCAGCATCACGGTAAAACCGCTTCTTTTTTTCAGAGTTTTGTTATCTGGAGTACCGTTATTTAAGGTTTTGCTGTTCATGCTCATTCACCATCCTTTCCACAGGTTCGTCTTACTCGAAGCGAATTTTCCTGAGCGGTTCCATACTTTTCCAGATTTTGCTGTGCCTTCCAGAGTGCGGCGTAATAGCCATCCTTTGCAAGCAGCGCTTCATGTTTCCCTTCCTCAACGACAACTCCGGCGTCCATCACATAAATGCGGTCGGAATTTGTCACGTTCGCCAGGCGGTGAGAGATTAAGATCACCGTTTTTCGCTTCGCCAGGGCATGAATCTGTGCCATAATATCGTTTTCACTTTCCACATCGATATTGGAAGTGGCCTCGTCAAAAATGTAAATCGGACTGTCATGGAGCAGCGCCCGTGCCAGCGCAAGCCGCTGCCGCTGTCCGCCGGAGAGGTTGCCGCCCTGTTCGGTCAGGCGGGTATCCAGACCGTCTGCCGTGTTTTCCTCTTTTGCGGGGGCTTTGCCAGCAAAACCCGCCTGCGCAGAGGAAGCATTTCCTCTCAGAAAGTCTGCCAGCTTTACCTGTTCAAGGACTTCCCACAGTTTTTCATCACTGGCATCCGGGTTGCCCATCAGAAGATTGTCGCGGATGGTGCCTTTGAAGAGATAGCTCTGGTGACTGACGTAGGTGATGCTTTCCATCAGACTTGCTTCCCTGATTTCCCGTAATTCTGTATCGCCAATGGTAACACTGCCCTGATAATTGCGATTCCGTCCCATCAGGATGGAGGCAATCGTAGATTTGCCGCAGCCGGATTCTCCTACGATGGAGATAAAGCTTCCTCTGGGGAATTCCATGTGAATCCCATGCAGGACCTCCCGATCCGATGCATGGTTTTGTGCGTCTATCGTAATAGCAGCATTCGCTGATTTGTCAGCCGGATGCTGCGCGGCGTGAGAGGATGCTTTGTTACTTTTCTTCTTTGCAGCGCCAGAGGATGCTTTATTACCTTTATCCGTTGCAGAACGAGGGGATGGCCTGGCACCTTCATCTTTCGCAGCAGGAGCGGCTGATTCTGCGTTGTAAGAAAATCGGAGCTCTCGCAGAACAATATTTTCATCCGCCGAAAGTTTGCCCTTTGCGATGCGAGAGGGCGTTTCCATCCGTTCGGCAGTTTTTTGCTTTGCTTCCGGCAAATCCAGCAGGCGAAAGATCTTGTCACTGGCTGCCATGCCGTTCATGGCGATGTGGAAGTAGGAACCAAGCTGGCGCATGGGGAGAAAGAAATCCGCGCCAAGCAGGATGATGAGCAGACAGCCCGCAAGGCTGACATGTCCTGCCCGATATTGCGTAGCGGCCATGATGATACCCAGTGCCGCGCCGCCATAGGCGATAAAATCCATGATGGTGATAGAATTCAGCTGCATGGTCAGTACCTTCATGGTGATGCGGCGAAACTTTTCCGCCTCTTCATTCATTTCCTGCTGTTTAAATTCATCTGCCTGATAAATTTTCAGTGTGGTCAGGCCCTGCAGATTTTCCAGAAAGGTATCGCCCAGAGCGGTATACTGTCCCCAGTATTTACTGAGCAGCTTTTTCGCCCAGGTCTGCACCGCTGCAATCGCCACCGGGATCAGCGGCACACATACCAGCAGGACGATGGCCGAGGGAACATTAAAGGTACACAGATAGACGAAGAGTGTCAGCGGAGCCAGCATGGCATAAAAAAACTGGGGCAGATATGCGCCGAAATAGGTTTCCAGCTGATCCACACCCTCCACAGCTACCTGTACGACCTCGGAAGTCTGCACCTGTTCATGATAAGAAGCACCCAGGCGCAGCAGCTTTTCATAAATCTGCGCCCGCAGCGTTCGTTTGACAGCCTTCGATGAGAGGAAACTCATCCGCGACGCACCCAGCGTACAGACAAAGCGCACCGCGATTGCTGCCAGAATGACCGCTATCGTGACCTGGCTGGTCTGCCTGATTGTTATACTGGCTCCATCCGTAAATAACTGCGTGAGGAATCTTGTGATGCCTGTCATCATGACGATATTTGCCAATAACGAACACCACTGAAAGATCACATTCCCGATGATGTATTTCATACTTCCGCTGACCGTGCCGATCAGCCGTTTATCAATCATCATTATTTTGTACCTCTTTCCTTCATTTCTTTTTTGTTTCTACTACATGTCGTTCTACATTGACGCAAAAAAATAATTGACTGATTTTTATATTCATGTTAGAATCGCCTTGTTTTGGTTAGATAAATATAACAAAAGATAGCCGTATCTGTCAATAAAAATTTGGGCTGTCCGGATGGAGCGCCCTATTGCAATGCTTCAGATGATGTATTCGGACAGACGTCTCAATGGAACTGGAAGCGCAGAATCACAGGAGGATTTCATGAGAGTAAAGAAGGTAGTATACACAGTATTGGGATTTTTATTTTTAGGCTTAGGCGCGGTTGGCACGGTTCTGCCGATTCTTCCGACCGTTCCATTTTTGATGCTTGCAGCATTTTGTTTTGGAAAAAGCTCGGAAAAGCTGAATAGCTGGTTCAAGGGAACGAAGCTGTACAAAAATAATCTGGAGACTTTTGTCAAAGGCGAGGGGATGACCATGAAGACAAAGCTGCGGATTGTCTGCACAGTGACGGTCATTATGGCGCTCGGATTCGCCATGATGTCAAGGGTTCCTGTGGGACGCGTGATTCTGGCTGTTGTATGGGTGTGCCATCTGCTGTATTTTTTCCTGGGCGTAAAAACGATAGAGCCGCAGAAAGCAGAATTATAACGGGAATATACAATAAACCGGATATTGTATTTTCAGCAGAAAGCCTGTAGTTATATCTTGACATGAATCTTCAAAAATGCTATAGTCCAAACAAATTCATGAAAGGTTAAATGGTGAGGAAATGACGAATAGATAGTTTGATTTAAGTGATGCGAACAGACTTATAATAGCTGCCGTTTGCGGTTATTTATTTGTGTACACTGAATCAGACAATCTTTCTCCTCAATTTAGCCTTTTTACAGCTGTTAATGACAGCTTTTCAAGTGCAGGGCGGATTCATGGCCTGCGTTATGTGTCCTGCTCAATTCATAAAGGGATAAATTTGCGTGAGAGTCTGATTTGGGAAAATCAGGCTCTTTTTATGCAAACGGCCGCGCGAGGAAGGTGATTGTATGCTGCAATTTAAAAATGTGACAATCACGCATCGGAAGGATTTGCGCGTGATTTTAGAGGACTTTCACTGTGTCCTGCATGCTGGTGATAAGGCAGTCATGATTGGTGAGGAAGGAAATGGAAAGTCAACGCTATTGAAGTGGATGTATGAGCCAACTCTTTTGGATGGCTACGCGCAGTATCAGGGGGAACGGGTGATTTCTCATGAACGGCTCGCATATCTGCCGCAGGAGCTTTCTCTGAGCGATGCTTCCAAAACGATATATGAATTCTTTTCAGAAGAACCGCGCTTTTGGGAGAATAATCCGGGGGAACTTGCGAAGCTGGCTAAGTCGGTTGGGCTTACGGCCGAAATCTATTATCTTGATCAGCGAATGGGGTGTCTGTCCGGGGGAGAAAAGGTGAAGATACAGATGCTGCGGCTTTTGCTCGCAGAGCCTACGGTATTGCTCCTGGATGAACCATCGAATGATATTGATATAGAAACGCTGCAGTGGATGGAGGAACTGATTGCAGGATGGCCGAATATCGTTGTTTTTATTTCACATGATGAGGTTCTGATTGAACATACAGCGAATATGGTAATTCATCTGGAGCAGGTTTATCGAAAACAGAAGAGCCGCTGCACAGTCGTCAGGATGCCCTGGCTTTCTTACACAGAGGAGCGTCTGCATCAGTTCCAGAAGCAAAGGCAGCTGGCGGTCAATGACCAGAGAGAAAAACGGATTCGGGATGAAAAATACCGTCGGATGGAGCAGCAGGTGCAGAACAATCTGAGAGAGACAAAAAATGACCATGCCGGCCGGCTCCTGAAAAAGAAAATGCATGCGGTAAAATCCATGGAACATCGTTTTGAACGGGAAAATGCCGAAATGGTGCCGATGCCGGTGCAGGAAGAAGCAATTTTCTTTAAAATGGGCGGCAAAGAGACAAAAATCCCTGCGGGAAAAACGGTGCTGGAATACGAAATCCCGGAACTGTTTACCACGGATGGTTCCCGGCTGCTGGCAAAGAATGTCCGTCTGCGCATTCGGGGCGCAGAAAGAGTTGTGATTGTCGGAAAAAATGGCGTGGGAAAGACCACACTGCTTCGTAAAATCGCAGAAGAACTTTTATCTCGCTCCGATATTCGAGCCGGATATATGCCGCAGAATTATGAGGAATTATTGCCTGCACAGGTGAATGCGATTCAGTATTTATCGGAAACTGGCGAAAAAGAGGAGCAGACCCGTCTGCGCACGTATTTAGGCGCGCTGAAATTTACAGAGAACGAGATGCTGCATCCACTTGATGAGCTTTCGGGAGGACAGAGAGCGAAAGTGCTGCTTTTAAAGTTAAGTCTGTCCGGAGCGAATGTGCTGATACTGGATGAGCCGACCAGAAATTTTTCGCCGCTTTCCGGACCAGTGATTCGAACGATATTGCAGGAATTTCCAGGAGCGATTATAAGTGTGTCTCATGACCGGAAATATATTGACGAGGTATGCACAAAGATATATGAACTGACAGCGGATGGATTAAAAGCGGTTGGCAGATAGAATGACAGCTCCTTTGTATAGACTGCGGATGATTGTGAAAAAAAGCTTGCAATTATGCAACAAAGATGTTATTCTATTTATGAGATGTTGATTAGAAGGATAAAAGACATAAAATAAAGGAGGTGTTGAATTTGGCAACTTCAAGTATTACGAAATATTTTTCTGTAACTGGCGATGAGCAAGTGGAAAAATTTGCCGCGGCGATTGAGGAATCGTACCAGGAATCTTTTCAAAGGGAACCCGGTCCGGATATTAATGTGACATACCTGCGAACGCCTGAAGAAGTAAAGCAGTTTATGAGAAAGAGGAAAACAGCGTATGATTAACAATGTGACTGTTTTCAATATACGGAATTGCTTTTCGGATATCGTAGATGGAGAAATCGGGGAAAATGCTATACAGGATATACTCTCAGATTTCTCCTGTTCAAAGAATCCGGATATTGAAAAATTTTTGAAAGCACAGTCTATAGAATTCACCAAAAAGAATCAGTCGGTTACATATCTTGTATTTTCAAATGATGATGCGGCATTGCTTGGATATTTTACCTTAACGATAAAACCAATTTCTATTAATCCAGATCATTTCAGCAATACAGTTAAGCGAAGAATTGCCAGGGTCAGTACTCAGAATCCGGAAAATGGACAGTATTCACTGGCAGCATATCTGATAGCGCAGCTGGGGAAAAACTATACAAATGGGATGAATCATCGAATTAGCGGAAAAGAACTGCTTGAACTGGCACTGAAAAAAATCGAGGAACTTCGCTATGAGATAGGGGGAATGGTTGTGTTTCTCGAAGCGGAAGAAAATGATTTTCTAATGAATTTTTATGAGAATCAGAATCATTTCAAGCGTTTTGATGTAAGAGAAACGAAGTATTGTACAGGAAATGAGCATAAGCTGGTTCAGCTGCTGAAAGTATTGTGATCGTAACGGGTCAGAATGATTAGATGGTTTCAGAAAGAAAAATCCCATTGAACAACTTTCCCATTTATGATATTCTTTGCTTGCAGTTAATAGTATTGAAATGCACAGGGGAGGATATGGAATCTTGAAACTGATATTGATACGACACGGCGATCCGGACTATACGATTGACTCTCTGACAGAAAAAGGCTGGAAAGAGGCGGAATATCTCTCCGAGCGGATTGCGAAGCTGGATGTCCGCGATTTTTATGTATCTCCGCTTGGCCGGGCAAGGGATACCGCGTCGCTGACACTGAAACGAATGAACCGGACGGCGACGGAATGCGCCTGGCTGCGCGAGTTTGCGCCGCGGATTAATCGTCCGGATCGTGAGGATTCCCCGGTCTGCTGGGACTGGCTGCCGCAGGACTGGGTAGGGGACGAGCGCTTTTACCGCTATGACGAGTGGTATGAGCCGTCGATTATGAGTGAGGGAAAAGTCGGAGAAGAATATCGCTGGGTGACGGAGAACTTCGATGCGCTTCTGGCGAAGTATGGCTACGTGCGGGATGGTCATGTCTATCGGGCGGAGCAGGGGAACAATGACACGCTTGTGTTTTTCTGCCATTTCGGAGTGACCTGTGTCCTGATCGGGCACCTGATCGGCGTTTCGCCGATGGCGCTCTGGCATGGGCTTTGTTCAGCGCCGACATCCGTCAGCACGATTGTGACCGAGGAGCGGCGGAAGGGCATTGTCAGCTTCCGGATGAGTTCATTCGGGGACACGTCGCATCTCTATGTAAAAGACGAACCGCCTGCATTTTCCGCGCGGTTCTGCGAGTGCTGGGAGAACGACGAGCGGCATGACTGAGAAGCGAGTTTGCCTGAAGAAAGGGTTTTGTGCGGGGAACGCTGCTTAGAAAGGGAAGCGAATAAGATGGAGACAGAAAGACTGTATTATCAGGACGCATATATAAAAGAATTCACTGCGACGGTACTTGACTGCCGCGAGGGGAAAAAAGGCTATGAGATTGTGCTCTCCGCGACGGCGTTCTATCCGGAGGGCGGCGGACAGCCATATGATATGGGAATTTTGCAGCTAGCGAGGGATTTCTCGCCCGAAGGGCGAGGATGCCCGCGCCCCACAATCGAAGATTGGGGGCATAACCCGGAGAGAGCAGGCGCTGTTCATGTTCTGGAGGTCCATGAAAAAGAGGGCGAGCTGATCCATTACACAGACGCGCCGCTGGAGATTGGCTCGCAGGTGCATGGAATGATTGACTGGGCGCGCCGTTTTGACCTGATGCAGCAGCACTCCGGCGAGCACATTGTGAGCGGCCTGGTGCATGCCGCGTATGGCTACGATAATGTAGGCTTTCATATGGGAAGCGATGTGATCACGATTGATTTCAATGGGGAACTGGATGAGGAAGCATTGCACCAGATCGAGGCCGGAACGAATGAGGTCATCTGGCAGAACCAGGAGACGCGCATCTTTTATCCATCCGCTGAGGAATTAAAGACACTGCCATACCGGAGCAAAAAAGAACTGACCGGCGCGGTGCGGATCGTGGAGTTTCCGGTCAGACAGGAAAACCTTTCCGATACGGCGAGGGCGGATCGCGCCTGCGATATAAGAAACACTGCGTGTTTGGCAGGCGCTAATGACAGCGGCATTGCGAGCCTTCCTTACGCAGACCTGTGCGCCTGCTGCGGTACGCATGTGGCGCGCGCCGGGGAAATCGGCATGGTAAAGCTTCTGTCGGTGGTAAAGTTCCGGGAAGGCGTCCGTGTGGAAATGATCTGCGGAAAACGTGTGCTGGATTACCTGAACATGGTGAACGCGCAGAATCATCAGATTTCTGTCCTGCTCTCCGCAAAGCCGGATAAGACTGCGGAGGCGGTAAAACGAAGCATGGATGAAAACTACCGGCTGAAAGGGCGGTTGCTTACGCTGGAGGAAAAGCTGTTCGCGCAGGAGGCAGAGCGCCTGGCGGGCAGAGGGGATGTGCTTCTGTTTGAAAAAGAGATGGATTCCGACAGTGTACGTAAGCTGGCGGTCGCAGTTATGGAGACCTGCGGCGGACGCTGTGCGGTCTTTTCCGACAATGGAGACGGCACCTTCAAGTACGCGGTCGGCGAAAAGGATGGCGACCTGCGCGCGCTGGTGAAGGAGATGAACCAGGCGCTTGGTGGGCGCGGCGGCGGCAAAACGTTCTTTGCGCAGGGATCTGTGAAGGCAGAGAAGAATAAAATTCAGGATTTTTTCTGCATGAACGAACGTTAACTGTTATATTCACGGCGAGCCTGACACTTGCCGTCAGGCTGCGCAAGAACACGTTTCGTATGTGTGGTTTCGCCCTCATTTGTTCATATAAATGAGGGCGAAAAATTTTCCTCCCAAACTCCTCCGGACTTTACGGTATTTTCTGGTATGGCAAACATACTGACTGTTCTTTGAATCATATAGAAATGTTCGAATCTGATACAAATTCTGAATTTCCTGTTTATATTTGCCATTGTAATGGATGGTGCAAAATGGATATAATAAAGCGGATGACAACGGTTTTTATGGGCAATATACCCATGAAAATAAGGAGAGCTGAGTAGAAAAAGAACAAGAAAGAAGGAAAAAAATGGGAAAAACTATCGAGAACGCTAAGGGGCAGGGACGTTTCCGGAAATTCCTGAAAAAATTGCATCGATACAGAATATATCTTCTGATGCTGCTGCCGGCTGTGATTTATACACTGGTTTTTGCGTATTATCCGATGACCGGTATTGTGCTGGCTTTTAAAAAATATACCTATGCGGGCGGAATTTGGGGAAGTGCGTGGAATGGGTTTGAAAACTTCAAGTTCTTTTTCCAGTCGGGACAGGCCTGGATGGTGACCAGGAATACCGTGCTGTATAATATCGCGTTTATTATTGTGGGAACGGTGACGCAGATCGCCGTGGCTGTGTTTCTGACAGAGCTGAAGTGCAGGAAATTCCGTACCGTGGCACAGTCCATGATGTTTCTTCCCTATTTCATTTCGTGGGTTATTGTGGGCGTTATGGCGTTTAATCTTTTGAGTTCAGATTATGGATTCGTGAATCGTATTATCACGGCTCTTGGCGGGGAAAAGATTTCTTTTTATACAAAAGGCAAGTATTGGCCGGTAATTCTGATTCTTTTTAATGTGTGGAAAGGGGTTGGTTACGGCTCTGTAATGTACCTGGCTGCAATTATGGGCGTAGATACTTCTATCTATGAGTCTGCGGCTATAGACGGCTGCAATGTGTTTCAGAGAATTTTTAAGATCACCATTCCATCCATCATGCCGACGGTAATCATTCTTTTCCTGATGTCTGTCGGAGGCATTTTTAAAGGTAACTTTGATATGTTCTATAACCTGGTAGGAAACAATGGCCTGCTTTACAATTATACAGACGTTATTGATACCCTGACGATGCGGGCGCTGATTTCCAGCAATGATTTTGGAATGTCGGCGGCGATCGGATTGTATCAGTCCGTGCTTTGCTTTATTACGGTAATGATAGCAAACAAGCTGGTGAGTCTCTATGACAAAGACTACACGCTCTTTTAGAAAGGAGAGATTCATATGGCAAATGTAAAACAGGCGGGAAAAATCAAACATGGTAAAGATGTGATCGCGCTTCAGATCATGGCGTATACTTTTTGCACACTAATCGCCCTGTTCTGTCTGATCCCGTTTATTATGGTTATCTCCGGCTCTTTTTCGTCGGAGGAAGCGATTATCCAGAATGGATTCTCTCTGCTTCCGCAGGATTTTTCGCTGGAAGCGTACAAGACGGTATTCGAAAGTCCCATGGTAGTCATTCGCGCTTACGCCGTGACCATTGGACTGACTTTTACAGGAACGGTGCTCGGCCTGCTGCTGCAGACGATGACTGCTTATGTGCTGTCGCGGAAGGATTTTGAGTGGAGAAATGGCTTTTCCTTTTTCTTCTATTTTACGACTCTTTTCTCCGGCGGCCTTGTTCCGAGCTACTTGCTTTATACGAGGACGCTGAAGCTGCAGGACAGCTATCTGGCGCTGCTGCTCCCGCTTTTGTTCAGCGTGTATAACCTGCTGATTATGAAGAGTTATATCTCGGCGATTCCGGATTCTCTGATTGACGCGGCCAAGATCGACGGCTGCGGAGAAGTGAAGACCCTGTTTTCTGTTGTGATGCCGCTGATTAAGCCTGCATTAGCCACAGTGGGTTTGTTTATTGCACTGGCATATTGGAATGACTGGTACAATGCGATGCTTTATATCAAATCGGATTCGAAATATCCGCTACAGTATTTTCTGTATCAGCAGATCAACAATATTGAGGCTTATAAGAAGCTGATTGCAAATAATTCTATCAGCAGCTCAGTGGCAAGTGCTCTGTCCTTGCCGACGCAGTCGCTGAAAATGGCTCTGACGATCGTCGTGACTGGTCCGATTATCCTGGCTTTTCCGTTTGTACAGAAGTATTTTGTCCAGGGTATCACGATTGGCGCGGTGAAGGGATAAAAATTAAAAAAATTCAAGGAGCTTCCTGTATAATTCAAATATAGGGAATTCCAAGAAAGGTGGTTGATAAAAAAATACCTCAGAGTAGAATAAGATTACTGACTTTGGAGGTTGGTAAAAATCTTATTAAACAGAGAGGTATTCAAAATGAATTATAACACACAGAACGCGAAAATTGCAGCTATTACAGAAAAAACTTTAGTGGTTGGTATTGATGTCGGCAGTGAAAGCCATTTCGCCAGAGCCTTCGATTGGAGAAATTATGAGTACTCAAAAAGGCCTTTTGAATTCAGCAACTCAGAGGACGGTTTTATCAGTTTTAAGGCGTGGATGGATGAACTTGCTGAGAAACATGGAAAGACAGAGATTCTTCCGGGAATGGAACCAACCGGACACTACTGGTTTGATCTGGGGATTTATCTGCAAAATAATGGGATGCGGCCGGTGCATGTCAACCCACATCATGTGAAGAAATCCAAAGAACTGGATGACAACAATCCGAATAAGAATGACCGTAAGGATCCGAAAACGATAGCAGGCTTGATCAACGAGGGCAGATATTCCTACCCTTACATTCCGGAAGGCGTGTATGCGGAGATACGGACAGCCTCGAATCTGAGATTTCAGGCGCAGGCAGAACTTACGAGGGTTCAGAACCGGATTGCCAGATGGATCAGCATTTACTTCCCTGAATATAAAGATGTATACAAAAAAACAGAGGCAGTAAGCGGATTTATGGTCCTAAGGCAGGCAGCCGTGCCGGAAGATATAAAAGCGTTAGGTGTGGAAGGAGTCAACAAAATCTGGAGAGATGCGAAGCTGAGAGGCGCCGGATTGAAGAGGGCAAAGACCCTGGTAGAGGCAGCGGAGCGCAGCATCGGGGGCCAGGAAGGGCTGAGGGCAGGGAGAAGAGAGATCAAAGACCTTCTGGACGACTATGAGGTTTATAAGAAACGTCTGGATGAGATCATGGTTCTGATCGAAGAGCTGCTGCAGGAAGTCCCATATATAGATAAGCTGCTGGCGATCAAAGGAGTAGGAATAAAGACAGTATCCGCTTTTGTGGCTGAAGTGGGAGACATAGGACGTTTTGATAACCCGAAACAGCTGCAAAAGCTGGCAGGATATGCGCTTGTAGAGAACAGTTCAGGAAAACATCAGGGCGAGACCAGGATAAGCAGACGAGGCCGGAAGAGGCTGAGATACGCATTATTTGAGGCAGCAATGTCACTGGTGGGGAAGAATGAGGAATTCAGTGAACTGCACCATTATTATACTACAAGAAGCAAAAATCCATTGAAGAAGATGCAGTCACTGATTGCAGTTGCCTGCAAGGTGATCCGGATCTTTTATGTAATCCTGACAAAGGGCGTTGACTATGACGGAGCGAAACTGTTGGGGGATATCCGAAGACCGGAGGAATTTACACAGGCGGCATAATCAGAGAAGTGACCTCTGAAGGAGTATATCGTAGCTGAGAGCAGTCGTCAAGGGTGCAGAGCACCGCTGGCGCGGCGATGCCCTTGACAACTGCTCCCAGCTACGATGAGGGTCAACCAAGAGGTCATAGCTGCAAAACGCCCCGGAATGGGGCCGGATAAAAAGCATAATGCAGCAGGCAAACGTCCACTGAAAACAGTGCTGCTGTGAAAATGCAAGTCAGTAATTTAAAGACAAAGAATGAGCCAGTAGTCGGCAGGAATTTTTTCCATAGGGCACGACCCTGCAAAGGAGCTAAGCTGACACCCTGGTTATGGATAGGCGGGACGAAGGAAGTTAGGACCCGGATGAGAGTCTGGATGATCCTGTTGGACATAGGAGGTTCGCTGCCATAGAAGGAAGGGATATACGCAGGCCATGTAGAGCGAGAGAGAAGACGTTCTACTTCGTATACCCATAATCCGCTATTTTCGGCATCTGATGCAACGAAATATCCATGACTGCGGCTCATTCCTCTGAGATAGAGCAACAAAAAACCTTGAATTTAAGCGAAAAAACGCTTGACAATATGAGGAGGAAAACAAGAATGAAACGAATTTCAAGAAGAGATTTTCTGCGCGGCTCTGCTGCGGGAATGGCAGGAGTTGCCCTGGGTGGTGTTTTTGGAGGTGCGCTTAGCGCAGCCGCGTCAGAGGCAGTGGATACTTCTGAGTATGTGGAGCTGAAAATGTACCTGATTGGTGACCGGACGGCTGATTTTGACGCTGTTTACGACAAAATCAATGAGATCCTGCTGGAGAAGCTGAACTGCAAGATCAGTGTGGATTTTCTTTCCTGGAGTGAGCATGATACCAAATATTCTCTGCTCTTTGCCTCCGGAGAGGCTTTTGACCTGATTTTCACAGCTTCCAGCTGGTGCCATTATGAGCAGACGGTTGCCCTGGGCGGTTTCTATGAGCTGACGGAAGAGTTTATCCAGACCTACGCTCCGGATATCTGGGAGGTTGTGCCGGAAATGGCCTGGGAGCAGGCAAAGATCAGTGGTTCGATCTATATGGTGCCGAATTATCAGAATGAATTTGGGCAGGATGTGCTGGCTGTTCGCAGCGACATTATGGAACAGGTGGGAATTGACTCGATAACAAACTGGGATGAACTTTATGCGTTCTATGCGGCGTGTGCGCAGAATGGTATTTACGCAAGCCAGGGAGGTCCGTCATACCAGTATTTCCAGGATCAGGGAATGACGACTACAGGCGGCACACCGAACAATGGCGAACTTGTTCTGTATAATACGCAGGATCCTTCTGACCTGAATTTCTACTATATTCTTGACTGGGATGGCTTTTCAGAATATTGCCATCAGGCAAAAGAACTCGCGGATATGGGCGCATGGTCGCAGGATGTGTTAAGCTCCAGCGATGAAAGGCAGACCGGTCTTCTGACGGGCAGAACTGCTGCTATGGTCTGGAATCTTGGCTCCTGCCGCACTTATGCAAAACAGGCGAACAGCGAGAATCCAGACTGGAATGTGACACTGGTAGACCCTGTCTCTAACTGGCCGAAGCAGGTAAATTCTTATATTAATAACGGTGTCGCGATTAATGTCAGCAGTGAGCATAAAGAGCGAGCAATGATGGTGTTGAATGAATTTTATACCAACCCGGATGTATTTGACCTGGCGATGCTGGGTATCGAGGGCGTACACTGGGAGGCAGTAGGAGATGACCAGTATATTATCCTGGATGAAAGCGGCTATGGAGTGGACAGTAACTGTAACTGGGGCTGGACAAATAATGCAATAAAGAGGACAGAGTATATTGAGGATCGAACAGAACTGGACGACACTTATGACGCTATGCTGGAGGCATGGAACAATAATGTAAAAGAAGATCATCCGTATGATGGATTTAATCTGGATACTTCGAATATCTCTACACAATATGCAGCAGTTGAGGCGGCATTGTCTACCTATTATGATCCGCTGGTGAACGGCCTCGTAGATGATGTGGATGCTTCGATCGAGACATTCCGTTCCGCAATGGAAAGTGCTGGTATGCAGGATATTCTGGATGAACTTCAGAGTCAGGCGGAAGAATATCTTGCAAGCCTGTAATACCCCTGGCGGTTGGTAACGGGACTTTCTGAAAAATATAGAAACACGATATCCGCCGTCGCTTCGCGGGGCACGGAATGCCTTCCAGATTCTGGATTCTGGGCAATCCCGTGCCCTGTTTGACTTTTCAGGACAATCTGTTGAAAGTACCGTTTAGAAAGTGCGTCAAAGATTGGCATAGATGAGAAACAGTACGGGGGAGAACTTTATGAGCGATAATAACTGTATTTTTTACGCGGGAGCGGACATTTCCTCATTGCCGGAACGGCTGGAACAGGGAATGAAAGTAAGAGATCTGGACGGAACTGTGATGGAGCCGCTGGAGCTTCTGAAAAAATACGGAATCAACGCGGGCAGACTGCGCATCTGGCATACACCGGAAAATGCGCCTTATTCGCGCGGTTACTGTGATTTGGCACATACCATTTCTATGGCAAAAAAAATCCGGGCGGCCGGGATGGAATTCATGTTGGACTTTCATTATTCTGATTTCTGGGCAGACCCGGGGCATCAGGATAAACCGAAAGCGTGGGAAGACTTAAGCTTCGAAGAACTGGAGCAGTGTATGTATTCTTATACGCGGGAGACGCTGCTTGCCCTGCAGACGGAGGGCGTACTTCCGGGAATTGTACAGATTGGCAATGAGATCCGAAGCGGTCTTCTTTTTCCGGACGGTGAGCTTCCGGACTACGCGCATATGGTGCGGCTGGTGAATGCGGGGATTGCCGGGGCGCGGTCAGTGGCGGGAAAAGAGAAGATGCAGGTCATGATTCACCTGGATCAGGGCGGGCGGTATTTCTATCTGAGCGAATGGCTGGAAAAGTCTTTTGCGCAGGGGCTCTTACCGTTTGACTTGCTGGGTCTGTCGTATTATCCTTTCTGGCACGGTACCTTCCATGATCTGAAGGAGACGATGACGCGGCTGATTGAGGAGTATCATCTGCCCATCATGATCGTAGAAACGGCCCACCCCTGGAGAAAGAGCCCGAAAGGTTTTGTGGATGAGGCGCAGGAGAAAATTGCCGGGTTTCCTGCGACGCCGGCCGGACAGAGAACGGTGCTGGCGCTGATCCGGAATATCCTGGCGTCCCTTCCGGACGGCATGGGACAGGGTATGTATTACTGGGAGCCTTTGTGTGTGCCGGAGGAAAGCGGCGGCTGGTCGGAAAATATGGGGCTTCTGGATGAAAACGGGCGTGTTCTGGAAGGAATTCTTGGATATACGGATCCTCTTGCGGAAAATGCGGGTAAAAAGTCCGCGAAAGTTTATGCGCCTGAAATAGTGATGAGAGCTGCGAATACAAAGAATAATAATGCTTTTGCAGCAGAACTGCCCAAAGAGGTTCCGGTCTTGATGTGGGATGGCTCCATGGAGAACAGGAGTGTGACCTGGCTGGGGCAGTATACGGAGGCATCTGGACACGGCTTTTTGGCAGGTATCAGTTTGAACCCTTCGGGTTCATCTGTTGTAGAAGGGATCGTGGAAGGAGTAGCCGGGCAAATTGTGGTTCCGGTAAAAACGGAAGAGAATCTCTTGACGGAGAAAAATTATCTGACGGATGCAGACTGGGAGCAGGCTCTGGCACAGTGGAGGGTTCGTTGCAGTGGACAGGCCTTTGCACAGGTTGTTCCGGAAACGATCCGCCCATTCCCGGCTCCTCCCGTGAACACTCTGCAGGTAGAAGGAAAAAGAAACTTTTCATTTGAAATCAGTCAGACCATTTCCGGACTCGACGAAGGAATTTACGCATTTCAGGTGCAGATGCGCGGAACCGATACCACGAATGTCGATGTGCGTCTTTTTGCGCAGAACGGAAAGGAACGCGTGGAGCAGGTGGTGCATCTGACGGAGCACGAATGGACGCTCTGGCAGATCCGGGGGATCCGGGCAGCCAATGAAGCAAAGGGTGTGCCGGAGGCGGCATACGGGAACGTGACAGTGAAGTATGGAGAAGAACTGACGGTTGGCGTTGCGATTCATGCGTCGCCCATGTACGCCAAAATGAAAGGAATGAGGCTGATAAGGATTATTCCTTCAGCAGAGATTATAGGAGAAGCATAAGGAGAAGTATGCGAAGCAGGATTGAATACAATGAACAGTATCTGATCAGAGACGGCCATCCATGGTTTCCTGTAATGGGGGAATTTCATTTTAGCAGGTACCGGGCGGATTTCTGGGAGGAGTCGCTGCGGAAGATGAAAGCGGCGGGGGTATCAGTGGTGTCTGCCTATGTGATCTGGATTCACCATGAGGAAGAAGAAGGGACGTTTGATTTTACCGGCTGCAGAGACCTGGGCGGATTTTTAAAAGCCTGCGAAGAGGCCGGTTTGGAAGTGCTTTTAAGGCTTGGGCCTTTTGCGCATGGAGAGGTTCGAAACGGAGGACTTCCGGATTGGCTTCTGTCAAAGCCAGGGATAAGGGTGAGAAGCAACGACAGGGAGTATCTGCGCTATGCAGAGCGTTATTGGAGAGCGGTGCACGGACAGGTGAAAGAATTTCTCTGGGAAAATGGCGGACCTGTCATTGGAATGCAGATCGAGAATGAATATGGGCATGTAGGAGGTCTTCGGGGAGAGGAAGGAGAGGCGCATATGCGCACGCTGACCGCGCTGGCGGAACAAATTGGGTTTCGGCTGCCGATCGTGACAGCGACTGGCTGGGGCGGCGCCTGTATCGGAGATCTGCTGCCTGTAATGGGCGGCTACTGTGAAGCACCCTGGGATAAGCGGGTTACGGAGCTTGAACCGAACGCGAATTATGTGTTTAGCCATACCAGGAATGATGCGTTGATTGCCAGCGATTACGAAATGAGAGAGGCGGTCACGTTTGAGGAATCAAAGTATCCCTTCCTGACCGCAGAACTGGGGGGAGGCTTACAGGTTTCCAGCCATCGCCGACCGATAGTCTCAGGAAAAGACATAGGAGCGATGTCGACGGTAAAGCTGGGAAGCGGAGTGGCGCTTTTGGGTTATTATATGTACCATGGCGGGAGCAACCCGGAAGGAAAATTAACCACGCTGCAGGAGAGTACTGACACCGGTTCCTATAGCGATGTGCCCGAAATTAATTACGACTTTCAGGCTCCTATCCGCCAGTTCGGAACCATCTCAGACAATCTGAAGGAGATCAAACTACTCGCTTTGTTTTTGCAGGAATGGGGGGAGGATATTGCGGTGCTGCCGGCCGAAATAAAAGGGAATGTAGCCCCCGGAGATTTAGAGACGCTTCGTCTGGCCTGGCGTCATGATGAAAACCATGGCTATGTGTTTTTTAATAATTACGTCCGGCGGTATCAAATGGCAGAGCATGAAAATGTAATGCTGACCGGGAGGCGCGCATGTAATATCCTGTTTCCTCCGATACAGGTTCATGACGGTGACTATGGTTTTTTCCCATATGGGATGAAACTTGGCGATGCAAAACTGAATTACGCATTAGCGACTCCTCTGTGCAGAATCCGGACAGAGGCGGAAAACGTGTGGGTCTTTTACGGAGACTGGACACAGACGTGTCGCAGTGATTTTCAGGAAAGCTCCGGGAAATGGGAAGGGCAGGAGAGTGTCGCCCCAGTCTTTTCATGGGAAGGAGAAAAACGGGCAAGAATCCTTCATCTGTCTCGGGAAGATGCCCGGAATGCCTGGAAAATAACGCTTGACCGGGAATATCTGATTCTGTCAGAAAACTTTGTATGGGCGGAAAACGGAAGACTTCGTGTGGTGGGAGAAGCGTATACCCGCATCAGGGTCTTTCCTGCGCTGGGAGGAATTCTGCCGGATGGACAGTGCCGCGCCTGTGATACAGAGGATGAGTGGCGATATGCAGGTACGGCGAAGTCTTTGCTTCCGGAGTTTCGTGCGGTCGGGCAGGAAGGTGAATTTACTGTATACGAAAGAATGGTGGAAGAAGACAAAACCATCTGCGATATAAGAAATACTGCGCGTTTGGAGGGCGAAGGCGCTGCGGAATACGAGGTGTGTATTGATTATGAAGAGAGCAGACGAGCCAGAGATATTCTGCTGACTTTCGTCTGGGGCGGAGACCGGATGGAGGTTTATGCACATGGAAAAAAGATCAACGATTATTTTTATACCAATGGAGAGGATATTCTGAGTCTGCGCTATTTTGATTTTCCGGACAGGCTTCAGATTGTTGTGTATGAGCTGAGAGAAAACGACCAGATTTTTCTGGAGCGGAAGCCGCAGTTTACGAACGCAGGCAGAGTCTGTGAGCTGACGAGTGTGCGGCAGGAAGCGTTATTTTGGTGAGGATACCATTTTTCGGTATTCCTTTGGCGTGACTCCATATTTTTTCTTAAAGAGTTTATAGAAATGGGTTCGGTTTGTGAACTGTAGTTTTGCAGCCACGGACTGAACCGATTCACTGGTTTCAATCAGGTATTTTGCTGCCCGTTCCAGACGAAAACTCATGTCATAGTCATACAGGCACATTCCGGTATATTTTTTGACAACACGGTTGAGGTGTGTTCCGCTGTAGTTCAGCTGCCGCTCCAGATCTGCTCTGGACATCCGGCCATCGCTTTCTTCCAGAAGTGTAGTGATCTGGAAAAACAGGAAAAAATCACTGCTGTTTGAAATACGGATCCTGGTACAGTGATAATTTCGATCAGAGGAAAGATAATCCATAAAAGAACAGAACTGACCGGTAATTAGATGGGACGTGCCGAAAATGGGGTTAAACAGAGTCTGCATCATGGATTCTGTGAAATCTCTCAGCTGCTTTTTGCAGGATTCGTTTTGATCAACAGGAGTATATTTAAGGCAGACTTTCTCCGCCGGGTGCAAGAGATCCTCCTGGATGAACCGGAAGATATCTGTGTCGCAGAATTCTTTTTCACAGGGGAACAGAGAGTTCTCACTGGTATGCAGCAGTTTTTCCATAAATGGAACAGAAAGACCGATAAAGAGAACCATACACCTGGAGGAGTATTTTTCCAGATGACAGAGGCCGCGGTTAAGCAGACAGCAAGAACCAGCCGAGTACAGGCAGGGGGTTCCTTCCAGATATATTGTGATGGTGCCTTCCAGAACTACGACAAATTCATAGTAGTTATGAAAATGCGGGACTGACCAGGTGTAAAACCAGTTTTTCTCAGCAAGCGTCTGATAGCCCATCAGGGATTTCTGCGGAGAAAGTGTAACGGTATTGACGTAGCTGTCCTCCTCTGAACCAGAGCAGAATTCCAGCGTAATGTGAAATGGTTTGTCCATACGGTAAAAACGCTGCACGAGACTTTCAGTGGTATTCTGGATAATCGGCACGGTATCTGGCGGCAGGCTGTTATTTGTATCATAGGTGGTTCTGTCGGGGGTCATTTTTTCACAATTCCTCTTTTTTGAGTTTGGTTCGTAAGGCTCATTCTCATGTTATTATACACTCAGAAAGATGGAAAGTCTACCACTTGTATTTTTGGTCTTTCCATTGTAGAATAGGGACGATACGAACTGGAACGGAATCAGACACCAGAAGACTATAGTGTTAAAGGGGGAAAATGTATGAGAAAACGTATGAAAAGGTTTATGGCAGGTCTGGCGACAGGTGTTTGTATGGTATGCGCGGGCGTTTGACAGTTGAATAAAAGGAAAAGACCTTGCAGGCCGCATAAAGCCTGTATTTTTTTTGTCAACTTTTTTAATTTTATATATAGTATTTTCTAGTATTCTATGTTATAATACTTAGAGGAGGATTTCATTATGCGTGTAACTACTACAAAATCAAAAAATTCAGAATCATTTTATATAACAAAATCCTATATCAATGATGCCCAAAAGAGCACTTCCCAGATCATCCGCAAACTCGGCACTTTAAATGAGCTGCTAGTCGAACACGGACCAACCCGGGATGATGTTATGGCCTGGGCCAGGGAACAGGCCCGGATTGAAACGCAAAAATATAAGGAAGAACAGCAAAGCAAACTGGTCCAGATCACTTTTCACGCGGACAGGCAGCTGGATTACGGAAAACAGAAATTTTTCCGTGGTGGTTATCTTTTTGTCCAATCCATTTATTATGGGCTGCAGCTAAATAAGACCTGCCGGAAGCTGAAAGCAAAATATAACTTTAAGTATGACCTGAACGCGATTCTGTCAGATCTGGTTTACTCCAGGGTACTTGAACCCTGCAGCAAGCGTGCTTCTTTTAAAACCGCATCAGAGTTCCTTGAGCGGCCTACTTACGAGATTCATGATGTTTACCGCGCTCTGGATGTGCTTGGGACGGAATGCGACTTTATCCAGTCAGAAGTATATAAAAACAGCCATTTCCTGACGAAAAGGAATGACAAAATCCTCTATTACGACTGTTCCAACTATTACTTTGAGATTGAGCAGGAAGATGGTTCAAAAAAATACGGAAAAAGCAAGGAACACCGCCCCAACCCTATCATGCAGATGGGCCTGTTCATGGACGGGGACGGAATTCCCCTTGCTTTCTCCCTTTTCCCCGGGAATGCGAATGAACAGACTTCTTTAAAGCCTTTGGAAGAAAAGGTGATTTCAGACTTTGGATGCAGTAAGTTCATATATTGCAGTGATGCCGGCCTTGGTTCAGAAAGCATCCGGGCATATAACCACAGAGGGGAAAGGGCTTATATCGTAACCCAGTCGATTAAAAAACTGAAATCCGAAGAAAAAGAGTGGGTATTAAATAAAAAAGGATTCAAGAGGGTATCTGATGACCAGCCGGTTGACATTGCAAAAATACCAGAGGATGACAACGGCTTGTACTATAAAGATGAACCCTATACAACAGACAAACTTCATCAGCGCCTGATTGTCACGTATTCGCCCAAATACGCGCTTTATCAGAAGACAATCCGGGACGGCCAGGTAGAACGTGCCGAAAAAATGCTGAGCTCGGGCAAGACAAAAAAGAACCGTAAAAATCCGAATGACCCGGCAAGATTCATCGGAACAACCGCTGCCACAAAGGATGGGGAAGTCGCAGAGATTTCACATTACCTCGATAACGATAAAGTGGAAGCTGAAGCACAGTATGATGGATTATATGCGGTATGTACAGATCTCCTTGATGATGACGTCGAAGACATTTTAAAAGTCAGCGAAGGCAGATGGCAGATAGAAGAATGCTTTCGGATCATGAAGACCGATTTTTCGGCACGGCCAGTCTATCTCCAGAATGAGAACCGTATAAAAGCCCATTTTCTCATCTGTTTTCTTTCACTGCTTTCATATCGGCTGCTGGAAAAGAAACTGGACAATAAGTATACCTGCGAGCAGATTTTAAAAACATTAAAGTCTATGAACTTCGCAGAAATTGAAGAACAGGGATATATGCCTTTATACACCCGCGAAAAGATTACAGATGATCTCCATGATGTATGCGGATTCCGTACAGACTACCAATTCATAACAAAACGGCAAATGAGAACAATTCAGAAAAAAAGTAAAGGCAAAGAATAAAATACCATATTTCGTGAAATCGCGAAAAAGCGCTACACCCCTTGTATTTTCAAGGATTGTAGCGCTCGAGTTTTTTGGTAACTGTCAAAGACAGGATTATACACTCAGAAAGATGGAAAGTCTACCACTTGTATTTTTGGTCTTTCCATTGTAGAATAGGGACGATACGAACTGGAACGGAATCAGACACCAGAAGACTATAGTGTTAAAGGGGGAAAATGTATGAGAAAACGTATGAAAAGGTTTATGGCAGGTCTGGCGACAGGTGTTTGTATGGTATGCGCAATGAACTCTGTTGTGCAGGCAGAGTACTCTTCTTTTCGGGTATCTTATGTGGAGACAGAGTCTGAAAAAGAACGCGCCATGGAAAAATGGACGCTGCCGGTCGGCTCTCTTCGATGGGGAATGACGCAGGAAGAGGCGGAGTTATCCGCGAAGCTTCTTGCTTCACAGGATGAAGACGGGGAAGAACGGATTCTGGAGTCACCCTGTGAAGTATATCAGCAGGAGATGACGGTGACGCTGCGGTTTTTCGATTATGACATTGTCGACTATGGCCTGGCGGAGATATATGGTGCGTATACGGTGCAGGAGTATGGCGATCTGGCGGAAACGATCACGGCTGTTTTTGGCGAGCCGTATTCAGAAGGTGAAAATGAATACTATAAACAATGGGTCTGGCAGAGTGAACTGGTGTCTGCGTTTTATTCCGAAGATTATGTGCGGGAATGCTATGAACCGATCGTGAGCTTATTAGAGGAGGATACCTTTGAAAGTATGATCAAGACAAGAATGGCAGCCCCTCTGGCGACAATTACCGTGCGCGAGGATAGCGAAGGGGCAGGGAGTTTTGAGATGGAATACTCGATGTGGCAGCTTTTAGAGAACGAGTGAATAAAAAATGTACCTGTCTGTTGTATAAGCAGGAGATTTTTTCGTGAAAAAGCCCATAGAGAAAGTGAAATTCAGTTTTTTTTCTTCATAGTTTACGAGATTATAGTATAATAGCAGTAAATGATTGTAACTTGCCATGGGCGAAAACATAATGGCAAGTATAAATGTAAGAATGGATGATGACGTTTTTTTCAAAGGAGTTGATTCTATGACTACGACGCGTGTTGAAATTGATATACCAGAAAAAATGACACAATATGTAGTGTTGAATGACGAAAAGGCGGTAAAAATCAGGAATGCTATGGTTCTATATCCATATATAAAAAAAGGTCAGATTTCGCATGGAAAAGCAGCGGAACTTCTTGGAATGTATAAACTTGATCTGATTCGTTTATATAGTGAGATTGGATTAGATTATATAGATATGACGAAAGCAGAGTTTCAAGAAGAGCTGATGACTGTAAAGAAATTGACAGGAGAATCTATATGATTGTTGTTTCAGACACAACGCCAATTATATCTTTGATGAAAGCGGATCGGCTGGATTTACTGTATAAGCTTTACCATCAGGTTATTGTTCCCAAAGCGGTGTATGAAGAATTAATTAATAATGAACATTTTTCTGATGAAGCAAAGAAAGTACAGCAGTGTCCTTTTATTGTTGTACAAAAAGTCAGAAATTTACAGGCAATCAGCATATTAAGAAATGTGACCGGACTGGATGCGGGTGAGAGTGAAGCTTTGATTTTATACGGCGAACAGTGCGCTGACTTATTGCTTATGGATGAGAACAAAGGGCGAAAAGTAGCAAAGCAGATGGACATAAAACATATAGGAACAGTTGGCGTTTTATTGGAAGCGTATGCCAGAGAAATTTTAAAACCAAATGAAATTGCAATATGTCTGGATACAATGCTGGATAGTGATATTCGATTAAGCAAAGAACTCTGCAATATGGTTCTGGAATATGTAGGTCTTCCGCAAAAGTATTGATGTTTTTTTGGGGTGCTATGTGATTTTAGCTTCAGCGCGTTTTTTAAAATTTACCCCTTGCCACTCTCTGAAAAATGTGCTAGGATAGCCCCAGAAAAAGGCAGTGAAGGAGACTCTGTTTCGGGAACTTGACAGGAATTCGGCGTCACCGACTGAGAGCGCGGATGAAGGGAAAGGAACAATAGGGAACACTCTGGAGCCGACTGTTCGAATCGTTTTGAAAGACATAGTAGGGCAGTACGTAGCACGCGTTAAGTGTATATGAGAGGCAGATTTTCTGTTTCAGCCAGTTGTATGCTTCCGTTGTATTTATACGGAAACGGTGGAGGGAGAAAAATAACAGAGTCTGCAATGCGGGTGGTACCGCGGGTAATGATTATCCGTCCCGGAATATCGATTCAGATGTTCCGGGATTTTTTTGTTCCATAAGACAAATCCTCCCGGAACGCAATTTGGAGAGCCTCGCCATGTAATTTCTGGCGAAAATGGCGAGGCGTTGTTTTTGGTTCACCTGTGAATCAGGACATGACCAACGCAGCTCCGCAAAATGTGGAGACAGACAGCCAAAAGGAGGAGACCATTATGGAATTTTTATCAGGACTGACACAGAAGGAGACGCTGGAGCTGAGTGAGCTTCTCGCCCCGGAGCGCATCGGCACGGAAGTGAAGGTGAACGGCTTTGTGCACTCGATTCGCGATATGGGCGAGGTGTGTTTCGTCGTACTGCGCAAGCGCGAGGGGCTGCTGCAGTGCGTGTTTGAGGAGAATGTATCGGAGCTGTCCGCGAAGAAGCTGCGTGAGTCGCAGACGGTGGAGCTGACCGGTGTGCTGAGTGAGGACGCGCGTGCGCCGCACGGGATTGAGCTGCGGGTGAAAAGCGGAGAGATTCTGACGGAGACTTACGCGCCGCTGCCGCTGCCGATCGGCAAATGGAAGCTGAACACTTCTCTGGAGGCGAAGCTGGATAACCGCAGCATTTCCCTGCGCAATGTGCGGGAACGGGCGAAGTTCCGCATTCAGGAGGGTCTGGTGCGCGGATTCCGAGAGTATCTGACACAGCAGCAGTTTACGGAGATTCACACGCCGAAGATTGGTGCGAGAGGCGCGGAGGGCGGCGCGAATATTTTCAAGCTGGATTATTTCCACCGCCCGGCGGTGCTGGCGCAGAGTCCGCAGTTTTACAAGCAGATGATGGTAGGTGTGTTTGACCGTGTGTTTGAGACTGGGCCGGTGTTCCGCGCGGAGAAGCACAATACAAAGCGCCACCTGAATGAATATACGAGCCTGGATTTTGAGATGGGCTATATTGACAGCTATGTGGATATCATGGCGATGGAGACTGGATTTCTCCAGTACACGATGGCATTGCTTCAGAAGGAATACGCGGAGGAGCTGCGCATCCTGAATGTAACGCTGCCGGAAACGGAAAAGATTCCGATGGTGCGGTTTGACAAGGCCAAGGAGCTTGTCTCTGAAAAATACAATCGTAAAATTCGCAATCCGTTTGACCTGGAGCCGGAGGAGGAGAATCTGATCGGCCGTTATTTTAAAGAAGAATACGGTGCGGATTTTGTATTCGTGACGCATTATCCGTCGAAAAAGAGACCGTTTTACGCGATGGACGACCCGGCAGATCCGCGGTTTACGCTGAGCTTTGACCTGCTGTTCCGCGGATTGGAAATCACAACGGGCGGACAGCGAATTCATGACTACCAGATGCTGCGTGAAAAAATTGCGGCGCGGGGGATGACGGAGGAAGGCATGGATATGTACCTGGATACCTTCAAATACGGTATGCCGAAGCACGGCGGGCTCGGAATCGGCCTGGAGCGCCTGACGATGAAGCTCGTCGGGGAGGAGAACGTCCGGGAGACGACGCTCTTCCCGCGCGATCTGTCGAGACTGGAGCCGTAATTGTTACGGCCTGCTGTTCTGAATAGTTACAATTTCAGAACAGGGAATACGCAATCCACAGGGATATGAGTTATGAAAGGGAAATAGGAAAACAGTATGGCACGAAAGAATCGCTGTACGCTTTGCGGCGGAAAGGTTTCGCCCTCCGGCATATGCATGGAGTGCGGTTGGGATAATACGAAAAACGATGAGAAGTATCATCTGAATACCCACAATGAGGGCGGCATGAAGCTCCATTCGGGGGACTGTGAGGATATGCTCAACCACGAAAATCCGCGAAAACGGGCGCGGAAAGAGCAGCTTCGGATGGCACGGGAAGCTTCGGCGGGGGATTCCCGAACGAAATCCGGGGCAGGAGCCGGAGCAAGCCAGACAAGAGCGGGAAGCAAAGCTGGGGAGAAAACAGCTGCCTCGCGGCAAAAAGCGAATTCCGGACAGTCTCAAAAAGACGGAGCTGCGCCCCGCAAAAAACACCATCTGCTCCGCTGGATTGTGATTCTGTTTGTGGTCTTTGAGCTTTTTGGAAACGCGTTTTTTGATTTGTTTGCGGACGCCCTGGACGCCTTGGGAGACGCAACGTATGAAATTCGGTATGAGATTCGGTATGCGCTGGAAGAGCTTGGCTTCTGGGAAGAGGATTACGCAGACGAGGGCAGCTGGTCGGATGAGGATATCCGTTCCGTCAGCGAAGACCTGGAAGAGGCGGCGGCAGCCGCAGGCGATCCGTACTGGAATTCATCTGATTCAGAGGAACGCCCCGAGCGGAGAGCGTGGGACGAGGATTTTGAAGGCCATGTTTCCATGGAACTGCCGCAGGGATATTATTATGTTGGCTATGAGATTCCCGTGGGCGTTTACCAGCTGGAATGCCTTACAGACACGGCCTGGGTTTCTGTTTACCGGACGGATGAGGCTGGGTATTATGACTACTGGCTTCTCTATTCCGAGGAGGAGCAGGCGGCTTATCCGGATTATATGGATGGAGAGGAATGCCCCTGGTATGAGCTTTCGCCGGTGATTTCGCTGGAGGAAAACATGGTTCTGGTCGTGGAGGGCATGAGTTCCATGGTATGGCTGACCGGAGAAGGCGAGGGAATGGATTCTCTCATTGAACACGAAGAGCAGAATCTGGAGAACTGGCTTCTGGATGAAGAGGAGACGCTAATCGTCGGGCAGGGCGGATTTAAGGCTGGCGCCTATGATGTTGTTGCTTATGGAGACGATCCGGTTGCCTATGTAGAGATTGAATCGGAGGACGGCTATTATTCAGAAATCCTGCTTGGCGGGGAATGGGTGGAATTTTTGAGGTTCCCGTTTGCAGAGGGAGATACGGTTACGGTGACCCTATATTCAGACGATACAGAGGTGTGGCTGCTGCCGAGTTTGTAAGGAACTAAGTACATGGAATCTGGCCGCAAAATATGCTTGCAAATCATTGCACGGGTTGGGACAGGACATGTATCTGACATGATTTGTTATAGGTCGCACCTGTAGTGGTTAAGATTACGTAAATTTGATCATGGTGTGACCTGTAACCGTGATTCTGGTGCCAGATCAAAACAGGAGGAGAACATGGCAAATATTATCAGTGATGAGACGATTGAATATGTCGGCATTCTGGCGAAGCTGGAGCTGTCCGATGAGGAGAAGGAGCAGGCGAAAAAGGATATTGGCCGGATGCTCGATTATGTAGATAAATTAAATGAGCTGGACACGTCCGGTGTGGAGCCGATGTCTCATGTCTTTCCGGTCAGCAATGTGTTCCGTGAGGATGTCGTGACCAATGGGGATGAGCATGAAGCGACGCTGAAAAACGCGCCCGCGGCGAAGGAGCAGTCCTTTATGGTGCCGAAGACAGTCGAGTAACCTGTAAAGGATTTTCCGGAAGAGAGACGAAAGACAGATACAGCAATCAGGAATTGTGCGGGATGCATGACCTGTAATGAGTAATCAGGAAAGGGATGACGACATGCAGATTACGGAACAGACTGCCCTGGAGCTGGGCAGAATGATTAAGAATAAAGAAATCTCAGTCCGTGAAGCGGTGGATGCCTCTTATCAGCGCATCGCAGCGCTGGACGGTGAGCTGAACAGCTATGTGACGCTGGATCAGGAGGCAGCGTATGCGCGTGCGGAACAGGTGCAGGCGGGTATCGAGGACGGCAGTATCACAGGCCCGCTCGCGGGAGTACCGGCGGCGGTCAAGGATAACATTTGTACGGAAGGCCTGCTGACCACCTGCAGCTCAAAGATTTTGTATAATTTTGTGCCGACCTATTCGGCGGAAGCGGTTTTAAATATGGAAAAAGCCGGGGCGGTGATCCTTGGAAAGACGAACATGGATGAATTCGCGATGGGCAGCACGACGGAGACCTCCGCCTTTGGCCCCACGAAAAACCCCTGGAATACCGGCCATGTGCCAGGCGGTTCTTCAGGCGGCTCCTGCGCGGCGGTGGCAGCTGGGGAAGCGCCTTATGCGCTTGGCTCCGATACCGGCGGATCGATCCGGCAGCCGGGTTCGTTCTGCGGTGTGGTCGGGTTAAAGCCGACTTACGGTACGGTGTCCCGCTATGGGCTGATTGCCTATGGCTCTTCGCTTGACCAGTTCGGACCGATTGCGAAGGATGTTTCCGACTGCGCGGCGATCCTGGAGATGATTGCTTCTCATGATAAAAAGGACAGCACCTCGGTAGCGCGGACAGACTGTGATTTTACCTCTGCCCTTGTCGATGATGTAAAGGGACTTCGCGTCGGCATTCCTTCAGATTATCTCGGGGAAGGTCTGGACGACGAGGTGCGCCAGGCGGTGCTGGATACGGCGGATGTCCTGCGCCAGAAAGGCGCTATCGTTGAAGA
>Ga0192279_1036_pt1 | contig 30067 bp, 31 predicted proteins | sample Koala_Koa24_L3_FD_131251 | JGI IMG/M metagenome (GOLD analysis project Ga0192279, IMG submission 131251) | Enriched cells from koala feces incubated with labeled cellulose particles, San Francisco Zoo, California, United States - Koala_Koa2-4_L3 ...
CGATGGTAGATCAGCACATAGCGGCGGCACATAAAACAGATGTCAAATTTTTTGCCGATGATTTAGATGTGACATATTTGTCAGCGAAAAACAGCGGTGAATTATCCGAATCTTTGAAAATTTTTTGTGCTCCTTCCGAGAAGCCTATTTTACTTGAAGTTTTTACTGATGCCGAAACTGATGCGAAGTTGCTTCTGAAATTCTATGCTATGAATAAAGACAATAGTTTTAAATTCAAGGCAAAAAAGTATTATAGAGCAATAAAACGAAAACTTAAATTATAATAAATGGATATTATTAGCTAAGGAAGTGAATTACTATGGGTTTATTAGGAGCACTTCAACAGAAAATTAAATATTTAACTTCACCGCGTGTATATGTCACAGTAAAGCAGTCAGCTCCGAATTCTGTGCTTTTGGGCAGAAATATTATTGTTACCGGAGGGAGTAGAGGTCTTGGCTATTCTATTGCCAAGCGTTGTGTTGATGAGGGAGGAAATGTTTTAATCACAGGACGTGATGAAACTGTGCTTGAGCGGGCCTCTAAGGCCATTGGCTCCACATGCTCTTATCTTAAATTTGATGTTAGAAATTTCAACTCATTCGCCAGTTTTCTTGATGAAGCTGTTGTAAAGTTCAATGGAGAGAAAATAGATTCTCTCGTTAGTAATGCGGGTGTTTCTTTTCATGAAGGAAATTTTCGTAATGTAACTTTGGAGGGCTGGGATCAACAGTTTGATACAAACTTAAAGGGAAACTATTTTCTTGTTGTTGAATTCATAAAATATCTTGAAAAACAAGAGGATAAGTCAGGAAATATTGTAGTAATTACTTCTGAGAGGTCAAAAAGAGCTGATGATATTCCTTACGGATTAACAAAAGTAGCAACCAATAGTTTTATTCAAGCAATATCTTCTAATGTGATAGCCGAAGGGATACGAATTAACGGAGTTGCACCGGGAGTCACAGCTACAGATATGACAGGATATTCTTCCGATGGAGATATGTTTTCGCAGCGTCAACCTACAAAAAGAATTTTTTGCCCAGAAGAAGTAGCAGAGGTAGTCAACTTCCTCTTAAACGATGTATCTGCATGTATAAATGGGGAGATTATTGCATGTGACCAAGGCCGTTATATAGCCCATTGGTAAATAAATTGTTTTTATTCATTATAATTATAGGGGAACACCTTGTAGCTAGGCAGTGCTTCCTGCGTAGGCCGCAGCATTCAGCGGGTGGAAATCCCATCTGATAAGATGATAGCTACATCACTGGAAGAGAGCTAACTGTGGCAGGTGTTGAGTAGAAAATGAGTATTCTGGGCCATTTTACACCACCATTCCGGCGTTAGAAAATCGCTAAATCGGATTAGCGGAAACTCGCCCTTCCGATTTTCAGGAAACCGGCATTCCGGAAAAATGAAATCCGATAATCCTCATATCTGGCATGGAATCATTTACTCCTTTATAATGTATCCATACGCTATACCGCGTAAATACATTACAAGGAGGTCAAACCCTAGGACCAAGTACCGAGAGATTCTCAGGCTTGCTGGCCTGAATCTCAGTCAGTCGAACATCGCATTGTGTTTATTCTTGTGAAAATGTACCGTCGTTCCTCCGGAACACAGGTACATTTTCACAAGAATAAACACTAAAGCTAAAATAGAAAATTCTCTAGATAAGATTGTCAATGTGGAAGATGGATTTGCCTCTGAAAGAATTACTAATAGAATAATAGACTTTATTGATAAAAATTGCAGGAGGAAAGAAATGAAAGCATTAATCTTAAATTCCGGAATGGGAAGTCGTATGGGAGTTTTAACATCAGAACACCCAAAATGTATGACTGAGATATCAAGAAACGAAACAATACTCAGCCGCCAGCTTAATATGCTGGCAGATGCAGGGGTAACGGAAGTTGTTATGACTACAGGACTGTTTGACAGTGTTTTGGTGAACTACTGTCAGAGCCTTGAGCTTCCGTTACATATCACATTCGTGAATAATCCTGTGTATAAGGAGACCAACTACATTTATTCCATCTACTGCGCTAAGGATTATTTGAATGATGATATCATTCTCATGCATGGCGATCTTGTATTTGAAAACAGCGTACTGGATGCTGTGCTTGCCAGTGAAGATAGCTGTATGACCGTTAGCAGCACACTGCTTTTGCCTGAGAAAGACTTTAAGGCTGTTGTCAGGAATGGCAAGGTTGTCAAGGTAGGCATTGAGTTCTTTAATGAGGCGATGGCCGCACAGGCACTGTACAAGCTGAAAAAGGAAGATTGGAAAGTTTGGCTTGACAGGATTGTTTCCTTCTGTGAATCAGACAATGTTAAGTGCTATGCGGAGAACGCATTGAATGAAGTCTCCGATCAGTGCAATATCACTGCTTTGGATGTGAAAGACGCTCTGTGCAGCGAAATCGATGATGCCAAAGACTTGGCTGTTGTTTCTGAGAAGCTGGCGGAAGTCGAGAGACGTACTGTGTACATGTGCTTTTCTACGGATATGCTTCACAGCGGACATATCGCTATCATCAAGAAGGCAGAACACCTCGGCAAGCTGATTATTGGTGTTCTTTCCGATGAGGCAGTAGTAAGCTATAAGAGATTCCCGCTGCTTCCGTTTGCAGAGCGCAAAGCAATGTTTGAAAACATCGCTGGTGTATATAAGGTAGTAGAGCAGAAGACGCTCAGTTATAAGGATAATCTGGAGCAGTACCGTCCGACCTATGTTGTCCACGGTGATGATTGGCTGACCGGGTTCCAGAAACCGATCCGTGATGAAGTTGTTTCGGTGCTGGCATCTTATGGTGGTCAGCTTGTTGAGTTCCCGTACTCTAAGGATGAGAAGTATGAGACACTGGAAAACAGAGCAAGGGCAGATTTGTCCCTGCCGGATATCCGCCGTGCAAGGTTGAAAAAGGCTCTTGCCATGAAAGGAACCATCACTGCGATGGAAGCGCACAGCGGTATCACTGGACTTATTGTTGAAAAAACGGTTGTCCATGAGAATGGCGAAGCTCGCCAGTTTGATGCCATGTGGGTCAGCAGTCTGTGTGATTCTACGGCAAAGGGTAAGCCGGATATTGAACTTGTGGATATGACATCCCGTTTCCGCACGATTGACGACATTATGGAAGTCACGACAAAGCCGATTATCTTTGATGGAGATACCGGCGGACTTACCGAACACTTTGTATATACTGTGAAAACTTTGGAGCGCATGGGCGTTTCCATGATTATCATCGAAGATAAGACCGGTCTAAAGAAGAATTCTCTGTTCGGGACAGAAGTGGCTCAGACACAGGATTCTATTGAGAACTTCTCTGCTAAGATTGCAGCAGGCAAGAAGGCACAGAAGACAAAGGACTTCATGATCTGCGCCAGAATTGAGAGCCTTATCCTGGAACGTGGGATGGAAGATGCACTGGAAAGAGCATTTGCATTCACGAAGGCTGGAGCCGATGCAATCATGATCCATAGCCGTAAGAAGGACCCGGCAGAAATTTTTGAGTTTGTTGAAAAGTTCAGGGCAGTGGACAGCGAGACACCAATCGTCGTTGTTCCTACTTCCTTTAATACAGTTACTGAAGAAGAATTTAAGGCTCGTGGCGTGAATATCGTCATTTATGCAAATCAGCTGACGAGGACAGGTTTCCCGGCCATGCAGAACGCTGCAAAGCTAATCCTTGAAAACCACAGGGCGAAGGAATGTGATGATATTTGCATGTCGATAAAGGATATCATTACTCTGATCCCGGAAGAGGACTGAGGAGGACACAGATATGGGGGAACAGAATATTTTAATTGCTTCCGAATCTTACTGTGAAATAGACAGGTATCTGGAAGAGAACAGCATTAAAAATATCCTGCTTGTGTGCGACAGCTCATTGAAGTTTCTGAAAATAGATGGATACTTTAAGTCTTTGAAAGACAGGACAGGAGTTGAAGTGGCGTATTTCAGCGACTTTCAGCCCAACCCGCTATATGAGTCTGTTGTGGAGGGCGTGAAGCTGTTCCATGACAAGAAGTGTGAAGCTATTTTTGCTGTAGGCGGTGGCAGTGCTATTGATGTAGCCAAGTGTATCAAGCTGTACTCGAATATGGATCACACGCAGAATTATCTGAAGCAGGAAATCGTGCCGAACGATGTGAAACTTCTCGCTATTCCTACGACAGCAGGCACCGGCAGTGAAGCAACAAGATATGCAGTTATTTATTTTGAAGGGGTAAAACAGTCGGTTACGGATTACAGCATAATCCCGTCCACTGTTGTCATGGATGCTTCCGCACTGTCAACACTTCCTGCATACCAGAAGAAGGCAACCATGATGGATGCCCTCTGTCATGCGATAGAATCGTTCTGGTCTGTGAATTCGACGGATGAAAGCAAGCAGTATTCCAAGCAGGCAATTGAATTGATTCTTGGAAACATGGATGCATATCAGGCAGGGGATGACAGCAAGAATGAGATTATGCTGAAATCTGCCAATATAGCTGGTAAGGCAATCAATATCACACAGACAACGGCGGGACACGCTATGTGTTATAAGCTGACCAGTCTGTATGGGATTGCACACGGTCATGCTGCTGCATTGTGTGTTGCGAAGCTCTGGCCTTATATGGTTGAGCACTTGGATAAGTGTATTGATTCAAGAGGACAGGAATATTTGAACGGTATCTTCTCTGAAATTGCAAGTGCTATGGGTTGCGTAACAGTGCAAGACGCTATCGTTAAGTTCCAGGGAATTGTTGATTCGTTAGGTTTGGGTGCGCCGGAGATGAAAGATGAAAGTGACTACGAGAAGTTAAGGACATCTGTCAATCCGGTTCGTTTGAAGAACAATCCTGTTGGTTTGGACGAGGATGCAATAGACGGTATTTATCACGAAATTTTTAGAGGTGCTTGAGATGAAAGTAGAATCATTTGTTGATATTTTGGGTGCGGATTTTTACACGGGAGTTCCGGATTCCCAGCTGAAAGCATTATGCAATTACCTTATTGCCACATATGGTATCGATAAGAACCATCATATCATTGCCGCGAATGAGGGTAATTGTACGGCTCTGGCTGCCGGGTACCATCTTGCGACTGGTAAGGTGCCGGTAGTGTATATGCAGAACAGCGGAGAAGGCAATATTATCAACCCTGTGGCTTCGCTGTTAAATGATAAGGTATACGCGATTCCGGTCATCTTCATTGTTGGCTGGCGCGGTGAGCCTGGTATTCATGATGAGCCGCAGCACATCTACCAGGGCGAGGTTACTGTGAAGCTGTTGGAGGACATGGACATTGCAACCTTTGTTATTGGGAAAGACACAACAGAGGAAGAGCTGTCTGCTAAAATGGCAGAATTCAAAGATGTGCTTGCAGCAGGAAAAGATGTCGCGTTCGTGATCCGCAAGGGTGCCCTTACTTATGACGGTAAGGTTAAATTCGAAAACGATAATACGATGGCCCGTGAAGAAATCATTCAGCACATTGTGAAGGTTTCCGGGGAAGATCCGATTGTTTCTACAACCGGTAAGGCAAGCCGGGAGCTTTTCGAGACAAGAGTGGCTAATGGACAGAGTCATAAGTATGATTTCCTGACTGTAGGCTCTATGGGTCACAGCAGCTCTATCGCGCTCGGTGTTGCAATCAATAAACTGAATACAAAGATTTGGTGCGTTGACGGTGACGGCGCAGTTTTAATGCACATGGGTTCCATGGCTGTCCTTGGAGCAAATAAGCCTGAAAATATGGTGCATGTGGTCATCAATAACGGCGCTCATGAGACAGTCGGCGGTATGCCAACAGTAGCGAGTCAGATTGATTTGGTGGCAATTGCAAAAGCCTGTGGGTATCCGAATGCTATATGTATCGATACTTTTGAGGCTTTGGATGCGGAACTTGTGGCAGCTAAGGAGAGAAACGAACTCAGTCTTATTGAGGTGAAGTGTTCTATTGGCGCTAGGGATGACCTTGGCAGGCCAACTACCACAGCACTTGAGAATAAGCAGAACTTCATGGCTTACCTTAATGAACTTTGATTGAATACAAGTAAAAAAAGCTGATGGGTTTATGCGGTGCTACACTTGTCAAGTGGAGAGGAATATACAGTTGGACAAGAATTTTTTCACACAAGAAGAAAAAGCAAAATACTTCGATGAGATTGCATCCCATTTCTATGAGCGTAATATACTGATTGTTTCAGACAGTTGTACTGTGGAATATGAAATTAAAATTGTATTTTCCAGTACAGAACTAGCAGATACTTTCCAAGGATTGATCTTTAGCTGGGAATAGCGAGGAGTGACGATAGAGCGATATGATAGAAGGAAAGCAGCGTAGAAATATGGTTGAGGCGTTGAGGATATTTAAAATAGGATGAAATAACATGGATTACATTTTTATAGACACAAACATATGGTTATCACTGTTTTACTTTACGAGTGATGACTTGAAACAGTTTGAAAAATTAAAAACCCTTGTTGGTACAGAAATTAAGTTAATTGTTCCTTCACAACTTCAAGATGAATTGAGGAGAAACCGCGAAACTAAGCTCAAAGACTCATTGAAAGATTTCAATATAAAAAAGTTCAATATACCTGCCTTTGCGAAAGGCTACGCAGAAGAATATGCAGATTTTGATGCCGCTTATAAAGAAGCAGAAAAGAAGTTTAAGGTATGGAAAGATAAAATCAATGACGATATTAGCGCAGGGATGACACCCGCAGACAAGGTGATTTCAGACTTCTTCCAGGTTGCTGAAATTATAAGCTGCGATCACGCTATGGTTGCAGCAGCATATGATAGGTATAACAGAGGTAACCCGCCCGGAAAAGATACGAAGTATGGCGACGCCATCAATTGGGAGTGCTTACTTAGGTCAGTTCCAGAAAGCTGCGATTTGTATCTTGTTAGTGCGGATAAAGATTATCGTTCCTTACTTTATGATGAAGAGATAAATCCTTCCCTGATAAAAGAGTGGCGAGAAAAGAAAGGGGCAGAAATTCATTTCTTTACATCATTGGTAAAGTTCTTAGGAGCAAAGTTCAAAGAAATACAGTTAAGAGATGAGCAGGAGAGACAAGAATTGATTGCGGGTCTCTTATCAAGCCGGAACTATGCAACTACGCATGCAATTATAAGTGGACTATCCAAATTCACAGATTGGACGGCTGAGCAGCGAGAATTATTATGCGAGGCTGTGATTGAAAATGACCAGGTCGGTAATATTCTGGGTGATTCAGATGTATTGTGGTTTTACAGCGATCTGCTTTCTAAAGTGAATTACGATAAGCTCAAAGCAAGTCATACTAAATCGGTTATGGAGTATGTATTCACGATTGTTACGGATGACTCTGAAGCGAGAGCTGATTATGAAGCGGATAAGATGGACGCGTTGGAGAATCAATAAAGGAGTGTGGCAATCTTCACAGTAGAGAAGGGAGTTCCAGAAATGCAAGAAATGCAACAATCAAATAATCCCACCACCAACACCCTTTTCTACTCAGGCTCATCTTCAACTTCCTCCCGCCTCATCTGCACCCCATCCCCATTTGCTCATTCTCTCCTCTACTTACAAGAGGTCGGTTCCCTGAAAGCAATACACCCCCACGTGAGCGAGAGAAAAGGGCTTGCGTCGTATTTAATGTTTGTGGTTGTGAGTGGGTGGTTGGAGTATAAAGGGGAGAGGTATGAGCTGGAGGCTGGGGACTGTGTGTTTTTAAGCTGTAAAGATGGATATAAACAGAGCAGCAGCAAGACTTTATGGGCCCTGAGTTGGGTTCGCATGAATGGACCCTCAATGCCTGCTATATGGAACAAGTACTGTGAGCGGGACGGGAAGCCTGTGTTCAAACCGACAGACCATCCAGACGGCACGAGCGGGGCGAGTGTGTATATCAAGCTCCTTAACGATCTGTATACCACAGCCTCGTCATCCTCATTCATCCGGGATGTGGAGATAAACACACTCCTATCAGAATTGATTGGACTGCTGTTCGCTGAGACTGTGTATGAAGAGCATGAGAAGCCTGTGCCCATTTCCACAGGCAGTACAACGTCTATTGACGTCTCGGCCATAAAATCCTACATCGACACTCACTATAACACTCCTTTATCCCTGGAACTTTTGTCCGACCATTTCCACTTCAACAAAAACTATGTGTCGAGAAGATTCAAAGAGACATTTGGGATGACGGTGAATGGGTATATAGCTTTGGTGCGCACTGGACGCGCGAAAGAGTTGCTCAGATTCACAGGAAAATCCATCGAAGAAATCAGCTATGAGTGTGGTTATGGTGGGGAGAGCAATTATTTTAGTAGGGTGTTTAAGAAGGTGGAAGGGTGTAGTCTGAGCGAGTTTCGGAGGAACTGGATGAGCAGGAGTAGCGAGAGTAGGAGCAGCGAGGAAGAGAAGTAGAGAAAGAGGGGCTCGGCTCTTGTATTAGAACATTGATTGTATTATCCAGTATTTGTATGGATTGAACTAAAAATATCAAATGAAAGACAAACAGCGTGGCCATAATACTTTGAGAAAGGAAAATTTAGAATATGAAAAATTATGATTCGAAAGCGATTATGAAGGAAATGATGGATGCTGTTGTTTCTTTATACCAGATGCCTGGAGATTCGGGAGAGCATATGTCATTGCGGGCGATTGGGGAGCAAATGGAGCTGTCGCCGCAGCGTGTGAGGAAGTTTCTGATTACTGCTGGCGTTTATGAATCTGACATTGCGGATATAGTACGCAAATGGAATGACCTGGGAAAGACGGTCCCTGAAATTATGGAAGAGACTGGCCTTTCCAGGGCGACTGTGAATTCTTATCTGCCGTATTCCAGGCCGATTTACAAGACGGATGAGGTGAGTGACGTAGCAGAACGCCTGAAGGATTTCCGGGAGAAAGAAAAGAACTTTTCGGGAATACGTGCTGCTTTGGAAAGCTGTACAGAAGAGGAACAGGCTGACTATATCTGGGATGGGCTGTACAGCCTGCGCGGGATGCCATTCCTGACTATCCTGAATGATCATTTTTATGTGATGGTTGACAGTGTAGAATATGTCGGCGATGGATACCGGCGTGCGGATGCGACACCAGGCACGGATGGAAAAAAGTATCGTTTCACCGGTAGCATCAATATTGGAAAGACCAGCAGGGGATTAAAATCAACGCTTGTGATAGGCGACCCGGATGCGGCGCTGAAGTTTTTTAAGCCGCAATATGCAAAAGGATACGTTAGAAAGGACGGGACGGTCAGCACGGGGGATGTGCTTGTGATTATGCATGAGGATGGCTTCCCGCTTACCAGGGCGATCCCGGTTGAAGAAGTAGTGAGGGCATTTCGCCAGGGACGGAATTTATATCTGGGAAGCCAGGAATACAAAACTGGCAGTACCAGAAAATCAGTGCGGGAGCCGGTGGAAGATAAGCGGGAGATTGGTGGAGAATATGCGGAATATCTCTATCCGGTCTTCGGGCGTATGGGTCTGCTGAAGTGGAAGGATGAGACATATGAACACAGGAATGAGCGTGAAAACAGGGAATTCTGGGATATTTTTGATAAATTACAGAAAGCAGAAAAAAACGGGGATGAGATTGACGAAGAACTGGAAGCCGCTGCGAAGAAATACATAAAAGAGCAGGGACACGTCTCCTGGGAGCCACTTTCTGAGGATGAGGCAGTGAATGATGAAGCCGTACGGGAACAGCCGGATTTTATACGTAACCAGTACGCCGAGTATAAAAACAAAATGAAGGCAGCTATCGAGGGAGAATTTGCTGACCATCCTGAGCGGCTTCCCGACTGGAATGACACGGATGAAGCGTACCGTACTATCTTTCCTTTGACAGTCTATGACTTTATCAGGGGAGAAATCCTTGAGGGAGGTATCGGGATTATCACGGATGAGGCACATGAATGTTTTTCGCAGGAATACCTGGAAGAGATAGAGGGGTATGCGGATAACCATGAGAACGCTGTGTTTGCTTTCGTTGAATGCACCCCGGGAAAGAATGGAAAGAAGCTTTCCACCAGAGAATTCCTGCAGCGCTGGTTGAGTGCCCTCTGTAAAGCCAGCCCGCTGTTTGATTACCGGACAGGGGATACAGATGTGCTGCAGCGGCATATTGAAGGGCAGCTTGAGAAGGCCGGAAAGAAATTCTCCGTAGTTACAGTGCTTATTGACCCACAATTTCTTTGCAAGAGGTGGGCTGGCAGGAAGGAAGGCTATGCGGCACTCGGCGAAGCCATCACAGTTGCAAGACAGATCTGGGATACAGCCCACAATCCATTGATCCTGTGCAGCGGAAGTGGCTTTTGGGAAGTTGTTACGAAACTGGACGGTGGCGCGTCGGTCAACTTAAGATGGAGAAGCCAGAAAGTCCTCCATCTGTAATGCTGCGGGAGACAAGATGCTGACGGCGGTTTTTATAGGAAGGAAGAATAGAATGGATCATTTACTTATAGATAAGGACAAGGGCTCATTACATCAGGAAAATTCCGCTAATCCCGGCATTGCCCAGACCATTATGCAACAGAAGCAGGATTCGTGGAGGTGTTCCTGGAAGATAATGATTTGCTCTGTGAATTTCCCTTGTATGCAAGGGAGTTTTTGAAACACGAAGGAGCCAATCTAGAAGAATACCAGGATGTGGACTATGGTGTCGGAGCGCCAGGAATCAATGCAAACGGGGTTTATCTTAGCCAGAAAATTGTCAGCTTGATGTACCAGGCGGCAAAAAAGGCAGCGAGTATGCCAGTAATATGATGGTATATCTTTATAAGACCTATTATAAGGAAGAATACAACAGGCTGAAACGGTTTAAAACACTGTCATGGCAGGCCTGAAATCCTCGTGCTTATACTCCTTAAGTGTGATACTAAGGGAGTACCCTATTATTAAGGAAATAAAACAAGCAAATCCCTTAACACGCATGAATTTTACATCACATTGCTCCATCTGTCAAGACACGCAACAGCAATCACCCGATTTTCATAATCTTGTAATCTTAATAACGCAAATAATATAATTGCATATATACATAACATCTAAATGAACTTTATTTATTAGTGGTCAAATTCGTGGTCAGAATTTGGCCTTTTTTTATGTGCATTAACGAAAAAAATTGAGAAGGCATTGTTTACATTTGTAATCGCACTTCTATGTAGAAGCAATGCAAATAATAATTTCCTTATAAATTGACCACGAATCCGGGCTCGGAGGGGCACTTTAAGATACGGTTAATCTGTCCCATTAGTGGTCAAATTCGTGGTCAGGAATCACAGCAGGAATGCGGAAGTACTGGAAAATCAAGGGATTCCGGAAGGTACTCCCTTAGTATCACACTTAAGGATTCATTTTAGTATGTAGAAATAAAAATTCCAGTAGCCTGCAGCATGTCGCTTCGTCGCTGTTGCATGTACTGGATGACATCATAGGGTTATTGCCTGCGCAAAAAGCTGCGCGGGATGGCGAAGCTATGTCTGGGACAGAAAAAGGAATGGTGATGGAACGGATGGAAGTCTTTCTATATGAGCACAATATGGCTGCTTATGAAGCTGCCGTAGATATGATGGAGAAGACTGGAAAGGCTGCGGTCATCCACCCGACTGGAACAGGGAAGTCTTTTATCGGCTTCCGCCTTTGTGCGGATAACCCGGAAAAACGTATGCTCTGGCTTTCCCCATCCGAATATATTTTTAAAACACAGCTGGAAAACCTAAAGGCAGCAACTGGCGGCGGAATCCCTTCCAATATTATTTTCTGCACTTACGCAAAGCTTATGTGGATGAGCGATGAGGAGATAGAGGAGATCTGTAAGGAAGATTCCACGCAGGATACATCCAGAAAGGGTCAGCCAGATTATATTATCCTGGATGAGTTCCACCGCTGCGGTGCCCAGTTCTGGGGGCAGGGGGTACAGAAACTGCTCGCCACGTTCCCTGATACACCAGTCCTGGGTCTGTCGGCGACTAACATCCGCTACCTGGATAACCAGAGGAATATGGCGGAAGAACTTTTTGATGGGAATATCGCGTCTGAAATGACCCTTGGCGAGGCAATCGTCCGGGGGATTCTGAATTCCCCGAAATATGTGCTGTCCATATATTCCTGCCAGCAGAGCCTGGAAAAATATGAAAAGCGGGTCAGGGCAGCTAAAAACAGGGCAGTCCGCGATACCTGCGAACAGTATCTGGAGGATCTGAAACGTGCCCTGGAAATGTCGGAAGGACTGGATGAAGTTTTTGACAGGCATATGGCAGAAAGGACAGGAAAATATATCGTTTTCTGCTCGAACAAAGAGCATATGGATGAGATGATGGAGCACCTGGAATGGTTTGCGAGGGTGGATCAGCACCCGCATGTCTATTCGCTCTACTCAAGCGACCCGGGCGCGGATCAGGCCTTCGATGACTTCCGCGCGGATAATGATACTTCCCATCTGCGCCTTCTCTATTGCATTGATGCATTGAATGAAGGGATTCACGTCGAGGGCATCAGCGGGGTAATTCTGCTGCGGCCAACCGTATCCCCGATTATCTATAAGCAGCAGATTGGCCGGGCGCTTTCCGCTAGCAAAAGCACTCATGCAATCATTTTTGACATCGTGCAAAACCTGAATTGTCTGGACAGCATAGGATTGATAGAGGATGAAATGCAGCTGGTTACTTCCTACTACCGTGACCTTGGAGAGGAGAGCCACATTGTAAACGAACATTTCCGGATTATTGATGAAGTGAAGGACTGCCGGGAGCTGTTCAATAAACTGGATGATACGCTGTCTGCCTCCTGGGATATGATGTTTGATTTGGCAAAGGCTTATTACGAAGAGCATGGAAATCTGGATATGAAGGCGACCTGTGTGACGGAAGAAGGGTATCCTCTTGGACAATGGGTTTTCACCCAGAGGGGAATTCGGAAAGGAACGGGTCATGGCTGCCTTACAGAGGAGAGAATCCGGAAGCTGGATTCGATCGGCATGGTATGGGAGTCGTTTCAGGATCGGCTCTGGGAGAAAAATTACGCAGCTGCAAAGGCATATTATGAGGCGCACGGAAATCTTGATGTCAAATTGGATTATGTGACGGAGGACGGGGTCCCGCTTGAAAAATGGCTTAGCAGCATCCGCACGTATGAGAAGGCCGGTGCGCGGCAGAAATATCTGACAGAAGAACGCGTCCAGCTGCTGAATGATATTGGGATGATCTGGGGTAAAATCGATTTTTACTGGGAACGAAATTACGAAGCAGCCGTTGCCTACTACCGGGAGCATGGAAACCTGGATGTTCCAGCTTCTTACGTTAACGCAGATGGGATAAAGCTTGGCAGTTGGATACATCGGATGCGGAAAGAACGAAGAAAGTACAAAGAAAACCATTCGGAAAAAACGACGCTGACAGAGGAACAGATCCGCCGGCTCGATGATATCGGAATGGTCTGGACAAAAGTCAGCGACACCAAATGGGATAAAGGATATCAGGCGGCAAAAGAATATGCAGCAATACACGGAGATCTCCTCCTTCCGGCAAGATATGTGACGGAGGACGGATTTTGTTTGGGAAGGTGGCTTCGCTGTCAGAGACAGGCTTTCCTGGATAATAAACTTTCGGCTGCGCGAAAAGAAAAACTCGATGCTATCGGCATGGTGTGGCAGTCAGACTCCTGGGAGAGCCGACTGGAACTGGAAAAAAATGGTACAGGGAAAATGGAGACCTCGCGATTACTCAGAATACCGTAGTGGATGGTGTGTGGATTGGCAAATGGTTCATTTCCCAGAAAAAAGCGCTGGAAGAGGGAAAGTTAAGCCAGAGACAGGTAGAACAATTATCCGAACTGCCAGTTGATGATCTGGCAAAGGCCTCCGTTCACTGGCAGCAGATGTATCAGGATGCAAAAGAGTATTCTGCAAATCATGGGAGCCTGGCAAACGTACCCAGAAATTATCGGGGAAAAAGGGGCAGCAACCTGTATACCTGGGTTTTAAACCAACGGAAAACAAGGCGGGCGGGCAAGATGAATGAGGAGAAAATTCAGCTCCTCGATCAGATCGGATTCGTCTGGGAACCGCAAATGGGACGAAAGCCGAACCGTAAAATTTAAAGTAAGGAAGAGACTGGATCCGGCGTATTTTCGAGACATTTACAGAAAGTAAAGACAGGGTAATTTCACATAACTCCGGATTTTGGGAACGTGTTGCTGTACGCCGTTATCCATTCTGGGCGTCATAAAGCATAATCAGCTGCCTCTTTAGGCACTGAATGCATAATTGGGATGAGTGATAGAACCAGGCCCCATCAAGGGGCTTTCTTTTTTTTGAATGAGCCAAAGATAATTCAGGAGACTTTTAATATATGTATCAGAAAAATCCAAGCAGCATTATCAAGCATATTGACTTCATGATACTTGATCTTGTCTGTTTTTTGCTTTCCTTATGGCTGGCTTATTGCCTTCGGTTGAATGATTTTGAAATATGGGAATCACAGACATACAGAAGTCTTTTAATCATAATTGCACTCGTACATATTTGCGTGTCGATCTTTAACAGTTCTTATAAAAATATCCTACGACGGGGGTACATGAAAGAACTGATTGCCGTGATCCGGCATATTGCCATCGTGATAGCTGTAATGCTGGTTCTGATGTTTTTTTTAAAGACATTGGATAATCTTTCCAGGATGGTGATTGCCTATACAGTAGTTATTTCTTTCGTGTTGCTTTGGGTAGAGCGAGCAATATGGAAGAAATTTATTCACCATCGCCTTGCCAAAAATCCGAGATATCTTTTGCTTATAACAGACAAGGCTGGAGCTGAACGCATCCTGAATCAGTTTCAGGGACAAATGTTAGACTTTCAGGTAAAAGGAATCGTCCTGGTTGACAAAGATTACAAAACAGCTGATTCCATCCAGGGCATTCCGGTAGTAGCCAGTGTAGATACATTAACACAATATTTATTAAAAACCGTGGTGGATGAAATTCTGTTCAGCGTGCCCAGAAAAGAAGAGTTACCACAGGATCTGATTCGGGATTGTAGTCTGATGGGCATCACAATCCATCTGGAAATCATGTCGTCAGACGAGCTGGCTGAAGCAAGATACGAGGAAAATATTGCCGGCCTGAGCGTCATGACCAGTTACCTGAAACTGATTACAGCAGGACAGGCATTTGTCAAGCGGTTCATAGATATCGTAGGCGGCATCGTTGGCCTGCTAATTACAGGAATATTATTTATTTTCGTGGCTCCCGCTATTTACATATCAGACCCTGGTCCAGTGTTTTTTAGCCAGGAGAGGGTAGGAAAAAATGGAAGAACTTTCAAACTGTATAAATTTCGAAGCATGTATCAGGATGCAGAAGAACGGAAAGCAGAACTGATGGAAAAGAACGAAATGAAAGGCCTGATGTTCAAGATGGAAAACGACCCCAGAATTATCGGGAGCGGTTCAGATGGAACAAAGAAAGGAATCGGAGCATTCATTCGTTCAACCAGTATAGATGAGTTCCCGCAGTTTTGGAATGTGCTGAAAGGCGATATGTCACTGGTCGGTACCAGACCGCCTACTGTTGGAGAAGTTTCCGAATATAACACCTATCACAAGGCAAGGCTTGCGATAAAACCGGGAATAACAGGACTTTGGCAGGTAAGCGGGAGAAGCGATATTGAAGATTTTGAAGAAGTCGTCAGGCTGGATACGAAGTATATACAGGAGTGGAGCATTAGCCTGGATATAAAAATATTGTTTAAAACGATAATTGTTATTTTTAAGAGAGAAGGCTCAAAGTGACAAAATGGATATGGAGTATTCGCATTTGTGTGAAGTAAGAGAGAAAACATAATCTTTTTGTAATAAAAGTGCAGTGGTCAGAAAGTAAAGAATCTGGTATCTGCACTTATTTAGTGCATTGAATTGTCAGGGTGAAAATACTGGTTGAAGATTAAAAATTATGCAGAGAAGCAGGTGACGTATTGAAGAAGAAAAGTGAAAGGAAACGGCTTGTAATCTTAGCCCATTATTACACGCCAGACACAGCGTCTACGGGACAGATCATTCGTGAACTTGCCGAAGGATTGTTGGACACTTTTGATGTTACGGTGATTTGTGTTGTGCCATCCTATCTTGGGACAATTGAAGAAAAATATAAGACCCGAAAATACTACACAGAAATGATCAGCGGGGTAAAGGTAGTCCGGATTCGCGTCCCAGAGTTTGACAAGACGAAGAGCATGAGTAGAGTGAAAAATATTATGTCTTATTTCTTCGGTGCAATGGGGGGCGATGGGACAGATAGGGAAACAGGATTATGTGTTTTCCATATCACAACCGCCTATACTTGGAGGACTTCTGGGAGTATGGGGAAAATGGGTAAAACATGCCAAATTCATATATAACATTCAGGACTTCAATCCTGAGCAGACGATGGCAATAGGATACAGCAAGAACAAGATTATTTTGGGTGCCATGATGTGGTGTGACAAATTCTCTTGTAAAAGAAGTGATTTGATTATCACTGTTGGACGGGATCTTGGGGAAACAATTGAAAAACGGTTCGCCGGGAAGAATGGATCGAAAGATAAGCGGGTTCCCAAGTATACAATCATTAACAACTGGATTGATGAAAAGGAAATTTTCCCGTTAGATAAAGATAATGAAAAGGTCGCAGCGTTTCGTAGAAAATATGGACTTGAGGATAAGTTTGTGTTCATGTATTCCGGAAACATCGGACTTTATTATGACTTAGAGGGGATTATTAGAGTAATTGAGAAATTCCAAGGTGTGAGGACGCCAAAGACTGAAGAAACGCCAGATGGCAGGGATGTTGTTTTTGCTTTTGTTGGAGCTGGCTCTGTGTTGAACCAACTGGTAACCTATACACGGCAGCATAAAATGAATAATGTTGTGTTTATCCCGTACCAGGACAAGGAAGAACTAATTTACAGTTTAAATGCCGGGGATGTTCACTTTTGCGTGAACGCAAAAGGCATAAAGGGCGTGAGCTGTCCGAGCAAATTCTATGGCCTGGCTGCTGCCGGGAAACCTGTTTTAGGTGTATTGGAGAAAAACTCAGAGATTCGGTGCCTGATAGAAGAAATTGGATGTGGGCATGTGGTGGAACCAGGAGATTATGAGGCTGTTGAAGAGGAGATAAGGTGGTTCATTGAAAATAATCAAAGCGACGAATTGAAAAGTATGGGGCAAAAAAATAGAACTTATCTTGTAGAAACTTTGACTAAAGAAGTTTCAGTGAAAAAATATAAAGAAGAAATACTAAACTTATGATAAATGGTCAAAATTAGCTATTTAAAAAATTGGTTAAATTGAATGGGGAAGAAAATGCGATATGTGTTAATAGGCTCATGGAGTAAAATTGGTAGTACTGGGAAAATTGCATATAATTATTATTCTTATTTAAAAGAAAAAGGACAAGAGGTTCATTTCTTTTATTCAAGAGGGGAGACTAATGGAGAAAAAGATATAATACAAATATCTGATAAGAAAAACTTATATTTACATGGAGCATTAGCAAGGCTAACAGGAAAGCAGGGCTTTTTTTCAACAAAAGAAACAAAAAAATTAATTGAGAAAATAAAGATAATTAAACCGGATTGTGTATATTTATTTAATCTTCACGCCTATTATTTGAATGAATTTCTCCTTCTTGATTACTTAAAAAAATCGGGTGTCAATACTGTGTATATGCTCTTTGACGAGTATCCGTATTTAGGAAAATGTTGTTTCTCTGAAGGATGTGAAAAATTCAAAACAGAATGTAAAAAATGTCCAAAAATCCATGAATACCCAAAGAGCTTGATATTTGATAGAAGTAACCTGATATTTATAAAAAAGAAAGAAACATATGCGGGATGGGAAAATTTACATTTTGCTGGAGTAAAGTATATCGGTGAACAGGCAAAGCAATCGGCTTTAGCAAAAAATATTCCTTTCCATAGCTTTAATATGGGAATTGACCTTAGTGGGTTATATTATCCGAGAGATACACATGAAATTGTAGAAAAATATAATATTCCTGTAAATAAACGGATAGTTTTGACAGTGGGTTTTAGCTCGGATGCGAGAAAGGGAATAAAAAAATATATCGAAATAGCCAGAAAATGCAAAGACGTTCTATTTATTAATATTGGGTATGATAAAAATATTTGTGTGGATCCACCTGCGAATTTCTTTCCAATAAAGTATGTTGGAAATCAATTGGAGATGGCTTGTTTCTACACCTTGGCAGATGCATATGTTACAACAAGTTCAGGTGAAGCTATGTCTAATGCATGTTTAGAGTCGCTGGCTTGTGGGACTCCTATAATAGGATTTAATGTATCTAGAATGTCTTATTTGGCTCCGGCTCCAATTGGAACGTACATACCGTATGATAATATTGATTCGTTCGCTGAAGCTATATCTAATCTTCCAAAGAAAAATGATGAAATAAGTACTATGTGTAGAAAATATGCGGAAAATCATTATGACTTAAAAGAATTTATGAAGAATCTGTACCAGATATCTGAAACTATGAGAGGTTAAAATGTTATGAATTATGTTGATAAAATAATTAAATCTTGGGCAACAGAGGAAAGCTTTATAAATTCTACTTCTTCATTGATAAAATGGATTAATGAATTAAATAGCAATACGTATGTTAATATAAGGGAATGTAGTATAAATGGTAGTACTTTCTGGTTTTATGATGACTATAATGGCGAAATACTAAATCGTAAAAGGAGTTTTTTCTCCATAAAAGGGATGAGACGTTTCAAAGATGGTGAATTTGTAGGTGAGCAGCCAATTATAATACAGCCAGAAATCGGTTATCTTGGAATTATTTGTAAAGAATTTGATGGTCTCTTACACTTTTTAATGCAAGCCAAGATTGAACCAGGAAACGTTAATTGTGTTCAAATCTCACCGACAATACAAGCAACAAAAAGTAATTTTACAAGAGCTCATGGAGGAAAACTGCCCACATATTTTGAATATTTTGAAAATTCTGCAAGATATGAGGTTATATATGATCAGATCCAATCGGAACAGGCAACTAGATTCTATAAAAAACGTAATAGAAACATGATTATGTTGGTTGAAGAAAAAATTGAAGTTTATCCTAATTATAAATGGATGACTTTGGGGCAGATTAAGAAACTGATGGATATAAATAACCTTGTTAATATGGATACCAGAACTGTTCTTTCTGGTATCCCATTTATTACAGAGCATATAGACAACAAAATGAAATCCGATTTATATGGATTATTTAAAGATAAAGCACTATATCACTCGATTTTTTCAACATCACAATGTGAAGATTTGACAAAGGTATATCAACTTGTGAATGATTACAAGATGTTTAGAGATGTAACGGTAACTACAGTTCCCTTAAATCAGCTTGTAGGATGGAAAGTGGATGAATATGGGGTAACATGTAAGACTCAGGCAGACTTTATGGTACGTTTTTATGATATTGAAATTGATGGGCGTGAAGTTCAACATTGGTCGCAGCCGTTATTCAAAGCAATAGGAATGGCGACTTTTGGCCTGCTTACTAAGACGGATCAAGGAGTTCGTAAATTTTTGATAAAATTGAAAGATGAAATTGGTTCTTTTGATAAAGTAGAATTAGGCCCTACTATTCAATGGGAGCCTACACATTATTTATATGAAGATGATGAGGTTGAAAAACTGTTTAGAAAAAGGATGGAAAACAAAGAAGGAATATTGATAGGAACTATCCTTTCTGAAGAAGGTGGGCGTTTTTATCATGAACAGAACTATAATTATATTATTGAAATTAATGAGAATGATCTAACTGTTGTTCCTGATAATTACTTTTGGGTATCCTTTAGCACCTTAAATTATTTGGTTCAGGTTAATAATTGCCTAAATATTCAACTCAGAAATCTTTTATCATTGATAAAAATATAAATAAAGAAAGGATAAAAAAATATGAGACTTGGAATAATTTGTCCGTCAGAAATAGCATTGAGGCGCTTCATGCCTGCATTGCAGAATATACATGAATTTGATTTTGTGGGAATAGGGGTATGTACTCCTGAAGAGCGGTTTGGGAATACCTTACCTGAACAAAGTATTGTTGACTCAATTATGGAAGCGGAACATGAAAAAGCAAAAGCTTTTATCAATCAATACGGAGGAAAATTGTTTGAGGGATATAAAAATATTGTTGCTTCTGATGAAATAGATGCAATATATATTCCACTACCTCCTGCTTTACATTATCGTTGGGCAAAAATAGCGCTTGAAAGCGGGAAACATGTTCTTGTTGAAAAACCGTCCACAATTTCCGGAAGCCAAACCTTAGAATTAGCAGAACTCGCTTTAAAAAAAGGCCTCGGATTTCATGAAAATTATATGTTTGCATTTCATCAGCAAATTGCTGATATAAACCAGCTGATTAGTGATGGCGAAATAGGCGATGTAAGACTATATAGGATAGCGTTTGGCTTTCCCCGTAGAGCCGCGAATGATTTTCGTTATAATAAGGCTTTGGGAGGCGGGGCGCTAATAGATGCTGGTGGGTATACGATCAAATATGCGACAATGCTTCTTGGAGAGAGCGCAAGGCTACGTTATGCTCAGATGAATTATCTCGAAGAATTTGAAGTCGATATTTTTGGCTCCGCAGCCCTTGTAAACGATTCTGGTATGACAGCTCAAATTGCATTTGGCATGGACAATAATTATAAATGTGAATTAGAAGCATGGGGAAGCAAAGGCTTTCTTACGACAGGTCGTGTTTTAACTGCTCCAGATGGATTTACCCCTACTGTTACTATTCGAAAAGGTAATAACGAAGAAGTGCGTAATCTTTCGGCTGACGATGCATTTGGAAAATCAATACATAAATTCATTGATTGCATTAAAGAACCTTCTATAAGAGAACAGAACTGCAGGCAAATAGTTAGGCAAGCGCAATTGATAGATGATTTTTATAGGCTTGCTTTGCAAGGGAATAGCGGCTCTTCTCAAAAGTAGTGGGATACATAATTAAAAATACTGTAGAAACTAGGTCTTCGGGAATGTTTTAATTCCATATTGTTTAAAAAGTGTAGCTTTTCACTAAGACGATAAATTAAGACAAAAATAAGAGACCTAAAAAAGAATTATGGAACAGTTGTGATCGAATACACGTTTAGATGGTGGTAATGAACGAGGGCAGAAAGTTCATATTAATTTTGACTTTTTTGAGAGCGTTCCACCTCTTTTTTTGGTTCATCACCAGGTTGTCCCAGAGATTTCGATATACCTCATGAAATTTAGGAAGGAAAAAGATAGGTCAACATTATGAAGAAAATAGTTATTGTAGGAGCTAATAGTTATATAGCCAGAAATGTTATATATACACTGAAACAACATAAAGATGAATATGATATTTCACTGTATGATCTTACAGAAAAGCAGGTTGATGGCAGATCTCCTTATTTCAGCGTAAATATGATGTCTGCGGAATCTGTAAAAAAAATTAATATGAATTGCGATGCGATTTTCATGTTTGTTGGAAAAACAGGCAGCGAAAATGGATTTGATGATTTTAACCTGTTTATTGACGTGAATGAAAAGGCTTTATTAAATCTATTAAATGAATATCGAAGGCAGCATTCTTCAGCAAAAATAATTTTTCCATCTACCAGGCTCGTCTATAAAGGGAAAAAAGGATTACTGAAAGAAAATGCAGAAAAAGAGTTTAAAACTATTTATGCAATGAATAAATATTCGTGCGAGCAATACTTGAAACAATACTGTTGTATCTATGGTATAAAATATTGCATTTTTAGAATTTGTATACCATATGGTACGATGGTAGAAAATGCATCTTCTTACGGAACAACAGAATTTATGCTTAGTAAAGCTATAAAAGGTGAGAATATTACGCTTTATGGAGATGGATCTGTAAGAAGAACATTAACTTATATGGGAGATTTGTGCAATATTTTAATAGATGGAGCTATGTCTGATAAATGCTTGAATGACACATTTAATGTTGGTGGGGGAAGACTATAGCCTTAAGGAAATGGCAGAACTAATAGCTAAAAAATTTAACGTAGGCATTAATTATGTTGCCTGGCCTGAAGTTGCCTTAAAAATTGAATCTGGTGATACTGTATTTGATGATGATAAAATACAAAGTGCAATAGGAACTATAAAATATAATAGATTTGAGAATTGGGTTAACAATATTTAATGAGAAGGAAAAAAGTTATTGCTCTTTTCTAAAAAGGAATGTTGGCCTTGTTGACTTAGATGGATCAAAGAGGATGAGTATCAAATGCTTAAAATAAGTAAAAAAACACTAATTAATTTATCTTGTTCGATTGCATTACCTGTTGTTCTCCTTTTAATAGAAAACTTTATTTTAAACAATTGTACTTTTTCTGATATATATAACTGGTGTGCTGCAACAAGTATTTTCATATGTATTAATTTAGTATTGCAAATAATAGGATTAAACAAGGAAAGGCAGCTCTTTTCTTTTGGCTCTATTTATATCTTGTTTTCATACCTGATTAACTGCTCCTATTGTATATTGATGGGATTAGATGCGTTCTCTAGTGATAATGTGATATATACTATATTTTTTCAAAGATACGGAACTGATAACTTTATGAGTGCCCTTCAGTATTCTTTGAATTGTATTGCTTGTGTTTATGTTGGTTATATGTTTGTTATAGTCCTCAAAAAAGGAAAATCTCAAATAACAAATAATAAGATTAATATTGTAGGTGTTGATAAAAAAACTAAAAACTATGGTTTGATAATGACAGTTGTATTTGGAAGCATTTATTTTGTTTCCAGTTTTGTTCAAATTATAATTTCTATTCAAAGTGGAAACTATAAAGTATTATCTACATTTAATTCTTCTTTGATGGGATCTCTTGCATTGAATTTGCAGCCCTTTTATTTTCAGGGGCTTTTTCTCTTGATGATATATTATAAAAAGATTAATAGATTGGACAAAGCAAGAATTTATTTTTATATCGCTATTGCTTCAGCTTTGTTATCTTTTTTCTCTGGTAGCCGAAGCAGAGGTATTATGGTTCTTTTAGTATTAATTGTCTTGTGGATAAAATGCATAGAACCTCTTGACTTGAAAAAATCTTTTTGTTTCTTGTCGCCGGGCTGATTCTATTACAGTTGATGTCCGCTATTAAGTATTCCAGAAAGACGGATTTTTCTATCATATCAGTATTTAACAATTTTTTTAGCTTTGAAAATAATGTGATTTATAAAACTTTCGACGAATTTGGGAGATCAATTTTTGTAACAGCTGGTTTCATGAAACAAGGTTATGATGGCAATGCGATAGAGTACTTTATAAAGGAAATTGGATCGTTATTACCAAGAGTTTCGTCGTGGGGAGGAGAGATATTTGAAGATTCATATATAAGAACAGGTTTCGAGGCAATGTATAATCTAGGATGCACATATATAGCGGATTTCTACTACTACTTTGGTGACACTGGACAATATGCTGTTGTTCTATTGGGAATTTGGTTAGGGTTCATAGATAATACAGTTGATAAGTGGATACAACAGAAAAGGTACGTCGCTATTGCTGTTGCAATTCCAGGAATAATTAATGTAATAAATGGAGTAAGAGCAACTGCATCTTTAGGACTTAAAATGTTTTTATATTCTTTTGCAATTTTTATGGTAATCCAAGGATTTTATAGAAAGGGGAAGGCGCAGTTACCTTAATAAGAAAACATGAAAAAATCACTCTATATTGCAAATACACCTTTCCAAATTATTACGTCTATTTTAATTCAAGAAAGTTTTCCTGAATATGAGGCAGATATAATCGTTACTAATTTAATGAGAAATGCAGATGTTGTAATATCAAAACTGAAAAATATAGGTACTTTTGACAATGTATTGCTATATAGCGTTCCTCAATCTAAAAATGATATGGCAATAGAGCTCATCAAACAAGACACTATAAAACATATTTTGCCTGACACAACGCATAATAGGATACTGGTTTGTATGTCGTGTCTTACAATAGATATAAATCATATTTGCTATGATATTTTATTACGTAGGAACAAAAATCTTCAAATCTGTGGGTATGATGAAGGCTATTCGAGTTATTCCGAATCTTTTTTCCACCCGGAGAATAAGTTATCTGGCATACATAAGGGGATTAACGCTCTTTCCAGAGTTTTATTTCACAGGAAGTTTTTACAAAAATTCGACTATTTGTTTGTATATATGCCGGAAATGATAAAGGGTAAAGTTGATTGTCAAGTGATTGATATCTCTTGTAATGGCGATGTGCTTGATAATTCCAGAAGAAAAAAGATATTTGAAGCATTTGGTTACGTATCAGAAGAAAACATAATATCGGATAAATATATTTTTTTCGAGGAATGTTTTTTGGAAGATCTTAAGAAAAATGACGATATAGCAATAGTTGAAAAAATAGGACAAATTGTCGGAAAAGAGAATATACTAATTAAAAGACATCCTAGAAATAAGGAAAACAGATTTCAAAAGATTGGATACAATACAATATTAAATCAGGAAATACCATGGGAAATTTATGAGCTGGATGAAAAACAACCACAACATACACTTATTACGTTTTCTTCTGGAGCAGCAATCAATTTCCGCTTTTTAACGAGCCGAAAAGAAAAAACAGTGTTGTTGTATAAATGTTACGAAAATACAAATTTTTCATTAATGTCTGAAGATACCCAAAATTGGTTCTTATCTTATGCTAATAGGTATCAAAAGGATGTATATTTACCATTGAATGAAAATGATTTGGAGTTCTATCTGTCAAAAAAAGAGGATAAATAATGAAATCTATTGACAAAATCTCAAATGCTAAAAAAAAGAAATTTTCTTCAGCATTCACAGCTGGTTTCTGGTTCACGATCTGTAATGTCTTGCAACGAGGAATACAGTTCTTGGCAACTCCAATTTATACCAGAATTCTTTCTACAGAGGAATACGGAATGTATTCTTTGTTTGCGACATGGCTGAATATATTCACAGTGGTTGCAACTCTGAGTCTGTCTAATACTCCTTATTATAATGGTATGTTAAAATATGAAGGGAAGGGAAATCAGTATACAAGTTCAATTCAGTCATTGGGAAGCTTGAGTACAATTTTATGTGCTGTAATATTTACCATAATTTATCCTTTAGTAGGCGATATCATTGGGCTCCCTTATGAAATATTCATTCTTATGTTTGCTATTATCATAGTCAATCTGGCATTTCAGTTTTGGTCCATGCAACAACGACTTAAGTATAGATATAAAGCACTTGTTTTTACTACATTAGCATTGTCGCTAATTATTCAGGTAGGATGCATTATTTTTGCACTGTTTTTAAACTTGGGGTACAAGGGAATAGTATATGGTTATGTTGTAGGGAATTTAGCCATTTGTAGTATTTTTTATTTTAGAAATTATATTATCGGAAGGAAATTATATGTTAAGGAATATTGGTCACACGCAATCAGTTTAAGTGTACCCCTCATTCCCCATTATTTAGCACAGCTGATTTTAGCTCAATCAGATAGAATTATGATTAATTATTATTTGGGAGCCGGAAAAGCAGGAATATATTCTTTATCTTATCAGATTTCTCTTATTATGACTTTGCTCACAAATGGAATTAATAGTTCTTTGACGCCTTGGATGTATCGTTGTTTGAAGGAAAGCGATTATAAAAAAATTAAAGATGTAACAGGGAAATTGATCATATTAGTTAGTGTTTTATCAGCGTTTGTTATGTTGATAGCGCCAGAGATTGTTGTAATACTTGGTACGGTTGAATATCTCGATGCTGTTTGGATTATGCCACCTGTTGTTTTTTGTACCTGCTACATGTTTGTATACGGCATATGGGGAACAGTTCTATTTTTCTATGAAAAAAATGTTGTTGTTGCAGTTGGCTCTTGCGTTGGAGCTGTAATAAATGTATTGCTTAATGCTTTGCTTATACCACGATTCGGTTTTATTGCAGCTGCCTATACAACTGTGGCAGGCTATGTTGTTATCTCTTTATTATATTACAGATTTTCAAAAAAAGTTTGTTCCGAAAATGGCATACAATTTAATGAATTATTTGATATGAAGCTATCGCTTTTGGTCATATTAGCATTGATATTTATGATGATTTTCTCTCTTTCTTTATATAAATATAATGCTTGTATTAGATATATGTTAATCATAATTATACTATTTATTCTGGTTTTTAAAAGAAAAAGCTTTTTTAAGTTAATCATCCATTTGAAGTGACTTAAAATACCTCTTCAAATAATCTCTTGGGTTATTTGTAAAAACTTCAAAATTCGACGATTCTTATAAGACGTATATTTTACACGTTTTTTAGCCTGTGTAGAAATTAGCATTTTATAGTTTCTTATGAATTATAAAATGTGAATTATAAAAAGTAAAATATAAGAAAGGGAGCAATTATGAAAACCGTAGCATTAGTTCCAATAAAACTTAATTCTCAAAGACTACCCCATAAGAATATCCTTCCGATTGCTGGCAGGCCATTGTGTTGGCATTTATTAAATACCTTGATACAAACTAAAGGAATAGATGAGGTATATGTCTATTGCAGTGATCCTGTTGTTAAGGATTATATGCCGGAAGGTGCGATATTCAAGCAGAGAAATAAACGTCTTGATGGGGATTTAATAAAAGGATTTGACATATACAGGGCATTTATTAATGAAGTGGATGCGGATGTCTATGTGCTTGCACATACAACATCCCCGTTTATAAAGGTTGGATCAATAGAGAATGCTTTATCTCATATCCTCAATGGGGAAAACGATTCTGCGTTTTCTGCGGAACGCATTCAGACATTTGCTTGGTATCAGGGCAAGCCTATTAATTATGACTTAAATGATGTGCCTAGAACACAAGATATGGAACCAATATGGGTGGAAACAAGCGCATTCTTTATGTTTAAGAAAGAGATTTTCACAGTTTACAATCGTAGGATTGGCTTTAATCCTTATATTCAGGAAGTATCAGGGATTGAGGCTGTTGATATAGATGAGCCGAAGGATTTTGAAATGGCAGTTAAGATGGCTGAGATGGAAGGGATAAACTATGAGTAAATTTATTTTGATTGCGGGCCCATGTGTTATTGAATCTGAAGAAAATGTAATGCTGATTGCAAAAGCTGTGAAGGATATTGCGGATAGGCTGGATTTAGACTACTATTTCAAAGCTTCCTTTGATAAAGCAAACCGTACAAGTATATCATCTTACAGAGGCCCCGGAATCGAGGAAGGTTTACGTATTTTGCAAAGAGCGAAAGACAAGTACAGCTTAAAAATTGCTACCGATATCCATGAACCCTGGCAGGCAGAAAAAGCAGCAGAAGTGGCTGATATCATTCAGATCCCGGCTTTTTTTGTGTCGCCAAACGGATCTGCTGGTGGCTGCTGCAAAAACCGGAAAGACAATTAATGTAAAAAAGGCACAGTTTCTTGCTCCGTGGGATATGGGAAATGTAGTAAAAAAGATCGAAGATTCCGGTAACAAGAATATCATGCTGTGTGAAAGAGGAACGACATTTGGATATAACACGTTGGTTGTTGATATGACAGGCATTGCAGAAATGAAAAAATTCGGCTATCCGGTTGTTATGGACGCAACTCACAGTGTTCAGAAACCGGGCGGAAAAGGGAACGCTACAGGTGGAAATAGAGCCTATGTGGAGCCGTTAGCGAAAGCAGCTGTAGCGGCGGGTGCGGATGCTCTATTCTTTGAAGTACACCCCAACCCGGATAATGCTCTTTCAGATGGCCCTAACATGGTAAAGCTGGATGAATTCGAACCATTATTAGAACGCGTAATAAAAGTGTACGATGCTGTACATTAAAACAATTTGAGAGGTAATGTTTTATGAATAAACTGGAGGAGGGCAGAAGGGTCTTTGATATTGAAATTGAAGCCTTGAAGAAAACCAGAGATGCTCTCGATGATACATTTGTTAATATATTGGATTTGGTAACAAGTTGCGAAGGAAAAGTGATAGTCACAGGTATGGGCAAGCCCGGACATATTGCGGAAAAAAATGGCAGCTACATTTGCCAGCCTCGGTACGCCTTCATTTTATTTGCATCCTGCTGAAGCCATGCACGGCGATTTGGGAATGGTATCTGAAAATGATCTGGTTATAGCTATTAGCTACAGTGGAGAGAGCGACGAAATAATTCGTATTTTGCCCAATATAAAAATGATAGGAGCTATTCTTGTCGGTATTACGGCGAATGTCGAGTCGACGCTGGCTCAGGCTTCAGACATCGTCCAGATACTTCCAAAGTTTGATGAAGCATGCTATTTGGGCTTAGCTCCTACTTCAAGTACAACAGTTGAACTCTGTTACGGCGATGCATTGGCTGTAGTAGCCAGTGGTATATATGGGTTTAAAGACGCAGACTTTGGAAAATTTCACCCGGCCGGGTCATTAGGCAAGAAATTGATTCTTCGGGTGGATGATTTAATGGCAAAGGATGAAGAAAATGCATTGGTAGAGGAAAATGCATCCATAAAAGATGCAATAATCGAATTAAGCAAAAAGGGATTGGGAGTCGTTTCTATTATAGACAAGGATGGAAACCTGCAAGGAATAATTACTGATGGCGACTTACGACGTCAGTTAGAAAAAGGTATAGATATTTATAGCTTACATGTACAGGAAGTAATGACTTCAAATCCGATTACGGTAGAAGGTAATAAATTGGCAATAGAAGCTCTTAATATTATGAAACAGAAAAATATTTCATGTCTGCCAGTTTTAGAAGGCAGAAAAGCAAGAGGAGCTATTAGAATGCATGATATTGTAGGCATTGGAATTGTAGGATAAATTCAAAGGAAAAAGCTAAAGGTGTAAAGATGGCAAAAATCAAATATTTTGTGATGGATGTAGACGGCACGCTCACCGATGGGAAAATCTATATGGGACAATCGGGAGAAGTCTGCAAAGCATTTAATATCAAAGATGGATGTGGCATACACGATATACTGATTCCAAAAGGAATTGTTCCTATTGTGATTACCGGAAGAAGTTCTAATATTGTCTTGAACCGCTGTATTGAATTAAATATTACAGAAGTCCATCAAGGGGTGGGGAATAAGCTTGAAAAGCTGAAAGAAATTATAGATGATTTGTCACTTGTTGCATATATTGGAGACGATATTAATGATCTTTCTTGCATGATTCCAATTAAGAAAGCAGGTGGATTAGTAGGTTGTCCAAGAAATGCCAGTAAAAAAATTCTAGAGTTAGCGGATTTTGTTGCGGAGCATAATGGTGGAGAAGGTGCTGTGAGAGATTTTATTGAGTGGCTTATTGAAAAGAATTAAAGACGTCTATACGATTTTTTTTATGATCTTCTCTGAATTATAAGTAGAATGAGGAAGAAACCAAATTTTTGAAAAAGACCCTTGTGGGATATTCACCATATTCACCGGAGCTTTACGTGATTTCTGCCGCAAGGGCTTTTTTTTTAACATCGAGTTAGCCGCATCTAACCACCAAATTATTTAAAATTTACCGTTCCGGTCAAAATCAGATAGGTTTCTTAAGATAAATATAGGTATAGAAGATGAAAAAGGCGTAATTGTGAAAACCGTAAAACTAGATGACCTGCTCGATGTCATTGTTGAGAGTGTCGTCGGGATTGATGAGTTTTTAGGGATTGAGTTGGATGTCGGTTTTGACGTACTCCCACCACACCTAATGTAAATGCTCAATTCTTTTGGCTGTCTATAGATTTGATATTTTGACCCTCATTTGCCATGAAAGCTGTTACTCATAGAAAAGCTTAATCTAAGCTTCTTACACTATTGTTTCATCTGATCCCATATTACGTATCCTTTTAGAATGTAAATTCCGGTCAAACTGAAAACGCTTTCCAAAGTTTGACCGGAATTTGCAGCATTTTTTGTATTTAAGGAAACGCTGATTAAATCAGCATTTTAGCTACCCATTAACTACCAACTATGGTATACTGTTAACATGATATATACAAAGGATGGTACCTGGGCATGAAACAACA
>Ga0192279_1041_pt1 | contig 28810 bp, 26 predicted proteins | sample Koala_Koa24_L3_FD_131251 | JGI IMG/M metagenome (GOLD analysis project Ga0192279, IMG submission 131251) | Enriched cells from koala feces incubated with labeled cellulose particles, San Francisco Zoo, California, United States - Koala_Koa2-4_L3 ...
CTGAGGAAATGCAAATGAAAATTCAGGAAATGGGTGTTGTGCCGGTAGTGGTACTTGAGAATGCGGCGGACGCCGAGCCGCTGGCAAAGGCACTCTGTGAAGGAGGTCTTCCGTGTGCAGAGGTGACATTCCGCACGGCGGCAGCGGAGGAGAGCATCCGTATTATGGCGCAGGCTTACCCGGATATGCTGATCGGCGCGGGTACTGTGCTGACGAAAGAGCAGGTAGACCGCGCGGTAGCTGCTGGGGCGAAGTTTATCGTGAGCCCGGGCTTTGATCCGGAGATTGTAGATTACTGTCTGGAAAAGGATATCCCGGTATTCCCGGGCTGTGTGACGCCTTCAGAAGTGGCACAGGCTGTGAAACGCGGTCTGAAGGTCGTGAAGTTCTTCCCGGCAGAGCAGTTTGGCGGTGTGAATACGATTAAGGCACTGTCGGCTCCGTATGTGGGACTGAAGTTTATGCCGACCGGTGGTGTGAACGCAGGCAATCTGAAGAACTATCTCACCTGCCCGGCAATTATTGCCTGCGGCAGCAGCTGGATGGTGAAGGGTGCTCTGATTAAAGAAGGAAAGTTTGATGAGATTCGCACGATGACTGCGGAAGCAGCTGCCCTGGTAAAGGAAATCCGTGGCTGATAGTTCAGGAAAATGAAATCATACTGGCTGATTTTCGGCCTGACAGCGGAAGCGTTCGCGTACCGTGCAGTGGGTGCCCAGCCAGGAGAGCGGATACCCGGCATGAAGACAAGAAGGAGGGACTACCAGCATGGCTGAACAGGAAAAATATGTGGCATACGTTGGCACCTATACGCATGGAAGCAGCATCGGCATCCATATTTATGATCTGGACGTGGAAGCCGGGCATATGACAGAACGGGAAGTGATCCCGGTCAACAATGCGTCGCATATGACAAAATCTTACAATGGAAAGTACCTGTATTCGATCGCGGATGAGGGCGTGGAGGTACTCAAGATCCTGCCGGACGGCGGGCTTTCTCCGATCAATGAGGTCGGCATCGATGGTATGCGCGGCTGTTATCTGTCTGCGGATCAGACCGGGCGTTTCCTCTTTGTGGGAGGCTATCATGACGGAAAGGTTACGGTTGTGCATACGCATAAGACCGGTCGCCTGGGTTCTGTGATGGATGGGGTGTTTCACAAAGGTCTGGGGCTTGGCAGCGTTGCGGGACGGAATTTTCTTCCGCATGTGAGCTGTGTGATCCCGACGCCGGATGACAAGTATCTTTGCGCAGTGGACAACGGCATCGATCAGGTCAAGATTTATCAGGTCAATGAGAAGACTGGAAAGCTGAAGCTTTTTGATATTCTGCGCTGTAAGCTTGACTCCGGTCCCCGTCTGCTGACCTTCAGCAAAGATGGAAGATTCGCGTACATCAACTGCGATATGACGAATGAGATCTGTGTTTACAGCTATGACGGTTCCGGCAAATCTCCGGAGTTTGAACTGGTGCAGACCGTAAACACCCTGCGCGACACGACGACCATTGGCAGCGCCTGCTGCGGAATGAAAATTTCCCCGAGCGGGAAGTATCTGTATGCGTCTAATGCGGGAGAGAATACGGCGGCTGTCTTTACGATCGACCAGGAGAGCGGGATGCTGACCCGACTGTGCTGTCTGCCGATCAGCGGAGAGTACCCGAAAGATCTCGATGTGTTCCCTGGTGAGAAAACGCTTGTTGTCCTGAACCATGAGACCAACGATATTCGCTTCTTTACCATTGACTATGAGAAAGGACTGCTTGTCATGAAAGGGCGTCCGCTGCAGATTGATACGCCGAACTGTATTTTGATTTCTAAAGTGGAGTAAATCGGCAGTAAGAGGATTTACCAAGTCTGCCAAAAGCAAATATTTATCAGCAAAAATTCCGCATATCTGACTAAGACGCCGATATGCGGAGTTTTTTTGATGCGCAGAGCCGGGCATGGTGTTTTGCGGCTTAAGCCGCCCCGGCCCGCGCGGGGCGAGTAGGAGCCGACGAGCCGCCTCCTACTCGATCGCAGGGGCGCGAAAGGAATTTTATTCACCCCAGATTCTTTTAACATAACGCATCTGCGAGGTCATTGCCAGCAGCAGATGATCGGCAAGTGTGACCGCAGTCATCGCCTCGACAACTGGTACGGCCCTCGCCACGACGATAGGGTCATGTCTGCCGTGGATGGTCTCCACATGACACTGCCCGTCTTTGCCCAGCATACTTTGCGGCTGCGCGATGGAAGGAGTCGGTTTAAAGGAAGCCCGCAGAAAAAGCGGCGAACCGTCGCTGATCCCGCCAAGAATTCCGCCGCTGTGGTTCGTGGTTTTATGAGGAACACCGTTATCACCGCAGAGGTATGGGTCATTATTTTCGGAACCCTTCGCCATCCGCACGGCGGTGCCATCTCCGATCTCTACCGCTTTAACCGCGCCGATGGACATCAGCGCCTGCGCAAGAGTAGCGTCAAGTTTTTCAAAGCAGGGTTCCCCAAGTCCGGCGGGAAGGTGTTCTACGATACATTCAACCGCGCCGCCGCTCGAATCCTGTGAACGGATGCATTCCTCCAGCCAGGCAAGCGCCTGTTCTGTAGCCTGCGGATCCGGCATACGTACCGGACTTTCCTCTGCGTACGCAAAATCCAGGGATGTCCGGTCAATCTCTACCGGCCCGATTGCGCTCACATAAGCCTTCACCGTAATGCCAAGCTCTGCGAGCAGCTTTTGCGCCACAGCGCCCGCAGCTACGCGCCCGATCGTCTCCCGGCCGGAAGAGCGTCCGCCGCCGCGGTAATCACGGATGCCGTATTTCTGATCATAGGTGTAGTCCGCGTGTCCTGGACGGTAAAGTTCCGCAATCGTCCCATAATCCCGCGAACGCTGATCCTGATTGCGCACCAGCAAAGAGATCGGCGTCCCCGTCGTCTGCCCCTCAAAGACACCGGAGAGAATCTCCACCTGATCCGTCTCTGCGCGCGCCGTTGTATAGCGATTCTGACCGGGGCGCCTCCGGTCGAGCTGTTTCTGAATGTCCTCTTCTGTGAGGGTAATCCCGGCAGGGCAGCCGTCGATCACGACGCCGATTCCTTTTCCGTGCGATTCCCCCCAGGTGCTGATTTTGAAAATAGTGCCATATACTGAACCTGCCATCATGTCTTCCTTTTCTGTCAAGTATTGTGTTTCCTGAATCGATATCCAGTATAGTAAAGATCAGGAAAGTTGGCAAGAGAAAAACGAATATTTTGGATAAAATCCCTGCACGCGCGGCTGGAGGAAGGCGGGGGGGGGAACAGGAATGAACAGATAACCATTCGTGAACTTCTCTTTTGAATGGAGCATAGGATAGATAGTGAAAAGCGAAAATCAGGGAGGCATACCATGCAGACAGCCTGTACGAAATTTGGCATTATTCATACAGTAGATGAGGGAGATACACTGTACCTTCTGGGAAAAAAATACAATGTGAAGGTATCTTCTATCATATACGCCAATCCATGCGTGTCTATTTATAACCTGCAGCCGGGCGATCAGATATGCATACCGAGAGTTTGTGTTTCTTAAAAAAACGAAAAATTTTGTGACAAACCGTTTTGCCGGATTGACAAAAAGAAGCCGCAATTCTATAATGCACACAGGAAAATTGTTTCGGAGCAAGGCTGCCTGACTGCGCGTGCTGCGCCGGAATACTTTTGAGATATAGGATGACGTGAAAACGCCTCATAAGTATAGGAAAGAGGATGGATGATGAACTTTTTAAATAAGATGGAACGAAAATTTGGTAAATACGCGATTCCAAATCTTCCAGCGATTTTGATTGCCCTGTATGTGGCCGGATACGTGATTGAGCTTATGAATTCGAATGTGATCTGGTATCTGTATCTGTCGCCGACCATGATTCTGAGAGGCCAGATCTGGAGGCTGATCACATGGGTTATCATACCGCCGTACAGTCTGGATGTGTTTGTCATCATCACGCTGTATTTTTACTTTTCTATCGGAAAGACACTGGAGAGGACATGGGGCGTTTTCCGCTTTAATGTTTATATTTTTTCCGGCATGCTCTTTACCATTATTGGCGCCTTTTTGTTATACTTTATTGCGCATATAGATGGGGCGTATTACTTCAGCACGTATTATGTCTGCATGTCGATGTTCCTTGCTTTTGCGGTGACCTACCCGGATATGCAGGTTCTGCTGATGTTTATCATCCCGATTAAGATGAAGTGGCTGGGCATTCTTTATGGCGTGCTGCTGCTGGCTTCTTTTGTACAGGGCAATATTGCTACGCGTGTTGCGATAGTAAGCTCTTTGCTGAATTTCGTGATTTACTTTGCGATGACCAGAAATCTGCAGCGCTACACTCCGCATGAAATCCATCGGCGGCAGGATTTTAACCGCAAGGTGAAAAAGGTGCAGCCTGGCAAGGGGAATACCCGGCATCGGTGCGCAGTCTGCGGCCGCACGGAAAAAGACGGGGATTATCTGGAATTCCGCTATTGTTCGAAGTGCGAGGGCAATTATGAATACTGCCAGGATCACCTTTTTACGCATCAGCATAAAAGAAAAAGTATATAGGAAGAAAAATGAGTAGTAAGAAAAAAAAAAAATAATCAAAAAAAACAGACCGATAAAAATTTAAAAAGCAAGGAAAATATTAAGAAAAACGATACAAAAACGGGAGTCCGTTCAGATACCAAAACAAAAAGCGGATCGGCAGAAAACACGGCAGAAAAGCAGCCTTGGTGGAAATCTTTATTCGATATGCGGCCGAAACGGATTGTGACAGCCGTGTTTTCCGCGGCTGTGATCCTGGTGGCAATGGCACTGGCGATCAGTGAGGCCGGAGTGAACACATCTTATGCTGCGTGTTCGGTTGCGCTGGCGGTTCTGGCCGTTGTGTTTGTTCTGATGGATATCAGCTATGGACGGATTATCAGTGCATTGATTGGGCTTGTGACACCGGTTGTGACGCTGGTGGCTCTGGAGAATTATACCCATGTGATCTCAGATCTGTCGATGATGATCATCATACTGAACCTGTTGTTTTTTTACGCGCTGTATGGCATGATGACCTTTTTGCTGGGTAGTGTGAAGCGAGGCTTTCTGGTGGCCACGCTGATTCCGATGATTTTTGGCCTGGCCAATTATTTCGTCGTGAGCTTTCGCGGGTCACCGATCGTTCCGTGGGATTTCTTCTCTATCGGGACAGCTGCTTCCGTTGCGGATAATTATACATTTACCTTGAGCTGGAAAGGCTGTTTTTCTGTGATTACCTTTGTGTGGATCATTTTGATCTCCTCAAAATCACGGGTGCAGTTTCGCAGAAAGGCTGTGCGTATTCCGCTGGCCGCCGCATTTGTGGCTGCCATGGTTCTGTACATATCCGGTATTCAGAATAGTGCGTTCCAGAGCTTTTTCGGAATGGATACGACGTTGTTTACAATTAATGTTTTTTACCGTAATAACGGGATCGCGGCCGCATTTCTTGGAAATCTGCGTTTCCTGAATGTGGAGGAGCCGGATGGGTATTCTGTGAGCGCGGTCACAGAGCTTGCGGAGCAGTATTCGGGCGACTCAGACGACAGTGATGCTGAGGTCACGCAGTACCCGAATATCATTGTTATCATGGATGAAGCATTTTCGGATCTCTCTGTGTGGGGGGATTTCGCAACCAGCGAGGAAGTAATGCCGTTTTTCAAGTCCCTGCAGGAGGAAGCGATTGGCGGCGAAGTCTATGTATCGGTAAAAGGCGGTAATACCGCGAATACGGAGTATGAGTTCCTGACCGGAGATACCATGGGTTTCCTCCCGACGGGGAGTGTGCCTTACCAGCAGTATATCAAAAACGATATGCCGTCCCTGGCTTCTTATCTGGGCGGTCTGGGGTACGACACGCTTGCCATCCATCCGTACAACGCGTCCGGATGGGATCGGGACGATGTTTACGATTACTTTGGGTTTGATGATTTTCTGGATAAGACGGATTTTGATAATCCGACCTATGTCCGCAATTATATCAGCGACAGCTCAGCGTTTGATAAGATTATCGAGCAGTACGAGGAAAAAGAGGAAGAGGATCGCCTTTTCGTCTTCGAAGTGACGATGCAGAACCACAGCGGCTACAGTTCAGATTCACCTGGGTTTGATATTTATGTGGAATTGACGGATGTGGAGAATAAGACCACACAGGTCACGGCTACGGAAAAGTACCTGACTCTGATGAATATGACGGACAAGGCGCTGCAGGAGCTGGTGGAATATTTTGAGGAAGAGGATGAGCCCACCATTATCCTGATGTTTGGCGACCATCAGCCATCGGATTATATTACGAATCAGATTCGGCGAATCTGCGGCGTCTCTGAGCCGGAGACGGTGGAAGAGATCCAGCAGGGCTATCGGGTGCCGTTTGTGATCTGGGCGAATTATGATCTGGAGTCTGCGTATTACGATGGTATCAGTGTGAACTATCTGAGCGGGATTTTGCTTGAAGCCGCCGGTGTGCCGCTGACTGACTATCAGACCTACTTAAGTGAACTGATGGAGACGCTGCCGGTCATCAACGGCAATGTCTACCGGGACGAAGATGGGAACTTTTATGCCTGGGATACGGACGATACTTATGACGATATCCTGAATGCTTACCAGATGCTGCAATACAATCATCTGGTAGATACAAAGCACCGACTGAACTGGTTCTTCGGTCTTGGGACGGAGTGATTGTCCCCGGCTTCGCATTTTGCAGCGGCAGAAAAATCTGGGAAGGATTATACAAGGCGGGTATTTTTTCAGAACGCGATGCAAAGACAGATGCTCTGCGCTTCTGAACAGATATACAAGAAGAAAAATTTGAGGAGTGTACTGTTATGAAAAAAACGTTTGTAACCAAAGAACAACTGGAGAAAATCACACAGCAGTACCCAACGCCGTTTCATCTTTATGATGAGGCGGGCATTCGGGCGAATGTCAAAGAGCTTTACGACGCTTTTTCCTGGAACAAGGGCTATAAGGAGTTTTTTGCAGTCAAAGCGACTCCGAACCCATATCTGATCAATATTTTACATGAGTACGGCTGCGGCACAGACTGCTCTTCCATGACTGAGCTGATGCTGTCAGAGGCGATCGGGATCAAAGGCCATGATGTCATGTTTTCCTCGAACGATACGCCGACCGAAGAGTTTAAAAAAGCGGCTGATCTGGGCGGTATTATCAATCTGGACGACATTACACATATCGAAAAGGTAGAAGCAGCTGTCGGCAAGCTTCCGAAGACGATGAGCTGCCGTTACAACCCGGGTGGAATTTTTAAAATCAGCAATGATATCATGGACAATCCTGGCGATGCGAAATATGGTATGACGACGGAGCAGATAGAAGAGGCATTTCGCATCCTGAAAAGCAAGGGTGTGGAAGAGTTTGGCATTCACGCGTTTCTGGCAAGCAATACGGTAACCAATGATTATTATCCGATGCTTGCAAAGGTACTGTTCGAGCTCGCTGTAAAGCTGCATGAATCAACCGGCGCGAAGGTTAAATTTGTGAACCTTTCCGGCGGCATCGGTATTCCTTACCGTCCGGATCAGGAGAAAAACGATATCTATAAGATTGCAGCAGGCGTAAAGAAAGTGTATGAGGAAGTGCTGATCCCGGCTGGTATGGGAGATGTGGCGCTATACACGGAGCTTGGCCGCTATATGCTTGGACCTTATGGCGTGCTCGTGACGCGTGCGATTAATGAGAAGCATACGCACAAAGAATACATCGGTGTAGACGCCTGTGCGGCGAATCTTATGCGCCCGGCTATGTACGGCGCGTATCATCATATTACGGTGATGGGGAAAGAGGACGCGCCCTGCGACTATGTGTATGATGTGACGGGTTCTCTTTGTGAAAATAACGATAAATTTGCCATTGACCGTTCACTGCCGAAGATTGATATGGGCGACCTGCTGGTCATCCACGACACCGGCGCGCATGGCTTTTCGATGGGATACAATTATAACGGGCGTCTGCGTTCTGCGGAGGTTCTGCTTCACGAGGACGGCAGCACACAGCTGATCCGGCGTGCAGAGACCCCGAAAGATTATTTCGCGACCTTTGACTTTAGCGATATTCTGAAGGATATGGCCTGGTAAGCGTAAGGTGAGCGGAAAATGAAGAAAATAACAGAGATTGAAAATTTCCCCAAACGGCTGCTGATGTGTGTGTTTGGCGTGGTGATCTGCGCCATCAGCGTCGGCTTTTTCAAGAGGGCTGCGTTTGGTGTGGATCCCTTTCAGGCATTCATGGCCGGATTAAACGCGGTTGTTCCGCTTTCATTTGGCACATTGTACGTGATCGCCAACCTGCTTTTGCTGCTGTTTGCTTTGCTTGCAGATCGGCACTATATCGGGCTGGCTACGGTAGTGAACCTGTTTCTGGTTGGCTATATTGTGGAATATTCCCATCAGTTTCTGCTCTGGCTGTTTCCGGAGCTGCATCTTCCGGGACGGATTCTCTGCCTGGTGATTGCGATCGTCATTATGTGTCTGGCTTCGGCCTTTTACTTTACTGCGGATCTTGGTGTTTCAACCTACGATGCGGTGGCGCTGATCATCACAGGCACCTGGCATAAAGGACAGTTCCGGTGGGTGCGCATTGCGACCGACCTGATCTGTGTGGCGACCGGTGTGGTTCTCTACCTGATATCTGGCGGCAAGCTGTCCGGTATCGGCGCGGTAGCCGGGGTAGGCACGATCATCACGGCGTTCTTTATGGGTCCGCTGATTGACTTTTTCAATTGGAACGTGGCACAGCCGCTGCTGCAGGGAAAGCAGGAGACAAGCCATTAGAAACAGAAAGCGAGAGGCAGCAAATCAGCTGCCTTTTTGTCTGGTGCACAGGATTGCGAGAGAATATGATAGATATTTGAGAAAATTGGGGGAATCAAAGAATGCCAGAATGGGGAATAACAGAATGGGCATGGGAGACGTTAAACAGAGTTGAGCAGAAAATGGAAAAGGTCAGCGTGCGGTCTGCGCATAAGATTCCATATACCACGCACAACGGAGTACACGATGACCGCTCGGATGACGCAAACATCGCCTGGTGGACGAACGGATTCTGGGGCGGCATGATGTGGCAGCTTTATGCGCTGACCGGAAAAATGCAATACCGCCAGATTGCAGAAGAGAATGAACAGAAGCTGGATCGTGTCCTGATGGATTATAACGGACTGGATCACGATAACGGGTTCCGCTGGCTGCCGACTGCGGTGGCGGATTACCGCCTGACAAAGAATCCGCAATCGAAAAACAGAGGATTACTGGCGGCGGGAAATCTTGCCGGGCGCTATAACAGCGCAGGAAAATTTATCCGCGCCTGGAATGACTGGGAAGGGAACACCGACGATCACAGAGGCTGGGCGATCATTGACTGTATGATGAATCTTCCTCTGCTGTACTGGGCGTCTGAGGAGACAGGCGATCCGCGTTTTCGTCAGATTGCGGTGAACCATGCGAATACTGCGGCGGCTAATTTTATCCGGCCGGACGGCTCTGTGAAACATATTGTGGAGTTTGATTTTGAAAAAGGCGGAATGATAAAAAGCTACGGCGGGCAGGGCTGCGGCGTGGGTTCTTCCTGGACCAGAGGACAGGCCTGGGGGCTGTATGGCTTTACCCTCAGCTATCTTCATACAGGGAACCAGCTGTATCTGGAAAGTGCTCGGAAAATCGCGGATTATTTTGTCGCGAACATTCCAGAGAATGGTCTGATTCCGGTGGATTTTCGCCAGCCTCAGGAAGTGACCTGGGAAGATTCGACTGCTGCGGCGATTGCAGCCTGCGGTCTCATTGAGCTGGCCGGGGTAGAAGAGAAAGAAGTAACAGAAGAAACAGACTGGGGGAGCATAGCGGAAGAAAGCAAAAGCGAGAAAAATGGACAGGAAAGTGTGTACCTGAGTGCGGCCCTGCGGCTGTTAAAAACTCTGACTTTAAAGCGCGTAAACTGGAATGACCGGGAGGATGACCTTCTTACCAGGTGTACGGCGGCGTACCACGACGCAGAGCATGAGTATTCGATTATTTATGGAGATTATTATTTTCTGGAAGCGCTGATGAAGCTGACGGGGAAGGAATTGTTTATCTGGTAAAATAGAAGTGGAGTCAGAAGTGTGATTGATTTCGGCATTATTGCGTGAATGTGACTGGCTAATTAGAAAGAGAGGAATACAGGATGAAGCGTTACCATTATACAGAGGAAGACTTTGCGACAAAAGAGGCGGCGCAGGCTTCCTTGATGCGCTTGCTTGCTCCCTTGAAGGAATTTTACAGCGAGAGTGGCGCGCGGCTCGAAATCGGTGTAACGAGTGCGCATTACGAAAATGATACGGTTCCCATGGAGGCTTTCGCGCGCCCGCTCTGGGGGCTGGGGCCTTTCTGGATGGGAGGAGGATCAGACAGAGATTTCGAAAAAATCTATGCAAACGGTCTTACAGCCGGCGCCAATCCGGAGCATCCGGAATATTGGCATACCTGCCGGGATTTTGACCAGAAGTTCTGCGAGATGGCAGCAATTGCCTACGCGATGCTGCTTGCTCCCAAACAGGCCTGGGAGCCGCTCTCTCAGAAAGCGAAAGAAGACCTGACGGAATGGCTCTGGGAGATCAACCGGCATGAATGCTGCGCCTGCAACTGGTACTGGTTTGCCATTCTGACAAACCTGGCGCTGAAGGTCTGCGGGATGCCCTATAGTCAGGAATGTATGGAATCTGGTCTCGCGAAGATGGAAGAATATTACGATGCGGGAGGATGGTACCACGATGGAAACGGTGGGGAAAAAGATTACTATAATCCGTACGTGATGGTTTCTTTTGGCCTGATTTACGCCATGTTCATGGAAAACGAAGAGCCGGAGCGCTGCGCCAGGTTCCGTCAGAGAGCCAGAGACTTTGCGCAGGATTACCGCTACTGGTTCGCGGAGGACGGCGCCTCCATCGCCTATGGGCGCTCGATGACCTATCGATTCGCACAGGGCGGCTTCTGGGCGATGGCTTTGCTGAGTGGAACTGATATCCTGCCGCTTCCTCAGATCAAAGGGATTCTCTCACGTCATCTGGCTTGGTGGCTGAATCAGCCTATTTACGACAACGCAGGGATTTTGACCATTGGTTATGCGTATCCGAACCTGCAGATGTCCGAAAGCTACAATGCGCCGGGCTCGCCTTACTGGGCTATGATGGCCTTTGCGTTTCTGGGACTTTCGGATGATCATCCTTATTGGAAAGCCGAGTGTGCATCAATGCCGGAGCTGGAAACACAGCATTATCTGAGACATGCTTCGATGCTGATGCAGAGAAACCACAGCCATGTGGTTGCTCTCGTGCCTGGTCGTCTTCATGCTGACGGGCACAGTCATTCCCTGGAAAAATACAGCAAATTTGCTTACTCCTCCAGATTTGGTTTCAGTATTGCCCGCTCGTTTCTGACTCTTTATGAATGCGCTGCGGACAGCACGCTGCTCTTTGAAGTCAACGGGCATTTTTATCCGAAGGATACGATTGAGGAAGGGTATACCATAGATGCGGAAAAAATTGTTTTTCACTGGTCGCCTTTCCCGTCCATCCGGGTTGAGACAGAGATTCGTCCGACTGAAAAAGGGCATATCCGTACGCATCGGATCACCAGCGAAATTGCGTGTAACGCATACGACGGCGGATTTGCGCTTCGTTCAGATGCCGGTATGCCATCGGGCGGCGGATGTACGGAGACATTGATGAATGTCCGTCAGCACGCTGAAGGAAATACAGCGACGGTAGAAAGCATGGGGGATTATTGTACGGTTACCTCCCTGTCCGGGAACGGAAAGGGACAGATACTCCGCCCAGATCCCAATACCAATCTGATTGCGCCAAAGACAATGATTCCTATGGCAGTATATCAGATTGATGTAGGAACACAGATGATAGTGACAGAGATTGATTATCTGTAAAACTGAAATACGGAAAAATAGAAAAACGGATCGTAAAAAATTGCAGATTCCGGCGAACTTTATCTTGCATTTGGTTTGCGATTATGTTAAGATAATCAAGTGTTGTGGAACAATCCTGTGCACATTCAGCCGCTGTGGCGGAATTGGCAGACGCACTTGACTCAAAATCAAGCGGGTAATACCGTGCCGGTTCGAGTCCGGCCAGCGGCATTTTAGAAGCTCTGTATTTACAGAGTTTTTTTTATCCAATAGTATCTAATCGGAAGGATGAAAGATGTGAACGAGGGAAAAGAAGTGAATATGGACAGATTTTTGCAGGCGTTACGCGATCAGGGTGTAAGTGCAGCACTCCTGGAGGATATTCTGGCGTTTCGTATGCGCTATCAGGTGGACGGAAAGCTGCAGGCGCGTCTGACGGCTCCGGCTTTGCCGTATTATGGGCGGGAAACCTTTGAAATGGCGGCTTCCGCGCTCATCCAGGGTGAGAATATTCTGCTGACGGGTACGAAGGCGACGGGGAAAAATGTTCTCGCGGAGAATCTGGCATGGATGTTTGGTCGGCCTTTCTGGAATATATCTTTTCATGTAAATATGGACAGCAGCGCTTTGATCGGGACGGATACGTTTCGTAACAATGAGGTGCAGCTGCGCACCGGTCCAGTGTACGACTGCGCGCTGGGCGGCGGATTTGGCATTTTCGATGAGATCAATATGGCAAAGAATGACGCGGTTTCCGTTTTGCATGCGACGCTGGATTACCGACGCATTCTGGATGTGCCGGGCTACGAGAAAATCCGGCTCCACGATGCGACCCGGTTTATCGGGACAATGAACTACGGGTACGCAGGGACAAGAGAATTGAATGAGGCGCTGGTGTCTCGCTTTCTGGTGATTGAGATGCCGCCAGTGACGGAGGATGCGCTGCATTATGTTTTAACGGAGACTTTTCCGGATTTTACGCAGGAAGGCCTGCGGCAGATTTGCGGCTTGTTTCTTGATCTGCAGACGAAGGCGAACAACAATGAAATTTCTACAAAGCCGCTTGACCTGCGCGGTCTGATCGGAGCCCTGAAGACCGTGCGTGCGGGACTGGCTCCGCGGCTCGCGGTGCGGATGGGGATTGTGAACAAGAGTTTTGATTTGTTTGAACGGGAGCTGGTAGAGGATATTGTGATGACGAGGATCCCCGAAAGCTGGACACCGGGGGATATCTTTTCCATGTAAACGTATCCGGCAGTCTTTATGGGATTGGGTGAATGGATACCTGCAGGAATCTGCGGGGGCGGGGTGCCCTGCCTGATAATTGGAGAATACGATATGTTATACGATGGTTTTGGCAGCGAGGGCGTTCCGGGAGAGGAAGCCGAAAATCGCCTCCGCAATCTGATGTGGACCATCAGCGGTGATTATGCGCTGGATACGAAGCTCGATGTGGAATCCTATGAGAGGTCGAAATACATCTCTTTGTATGATGCGGTTAAACAGGGAGCATTCGCGCGCTTTTATGATAAAAATGCGTTTGCGCTTTATCTCGTGAAGAAGGTATACTGTGGAGCTGATGAGCGTCCGCTGACAGAACTGGCGCAGCTTTGCGTAGACACAGCTTCCTATCGGCGGATAGCCGAAGAGCGCCCTGGGGTACCGGAACTGCGGAACAGGGCGTTTTCGGACCTGCTGGAGGATTCCTTTCATCGGATGAGCGCTACGCTTCCGGGACGGATCAAGATTGCGCTTATGAAAAACAGCCTCTATGGGAATGAGGGCGGAGAAAAACAGGTGCGGGAGAGTGTGGCGCGGATCCTCAAACTGGAGAATGCGTATCAAGCCGATGCCGATGTAGCGGAAGTTTCCCGGAACAGACACAGTTGCGGGTGCGCAGCGGAGACGAAGCATACCACAACGACGATGGATATCATCCGCACCGTCGACGTACTTTATAATTCACTGATTGACAAGAGCTTTGAGCGGAAGCATGGCGGCCTGGAGCAGGTTCTCTCGGTGACACTGGAGGAACTCAGAGAATTCGACTGGGGAGATTTTCTGAAAGAGGAGATTTCGGAAGATGCTCTCGACCAGTATTTTAATCAGATGAACCAGGCGGTGACGACTCTGCGGGAGGAGGCGGATGAGGAACCGGAAGAGCCAAAGCAGGCGAAACACCGTGTGCTCCTGATTGATGAGAAAGCTGCCGCGAAAATGTATTCTTATATGGAACTGAATTTTGGCAGGTCATATCTGACGAAGCGGGAGCAGGAACAGAAGAATCTGCGGCTCTGCCGCGGTGCGCACGCAGACTGCAGCCTGTATTTTACGGAGGGAATTCTGGAAAACACTGTGCTGAAAAATGCGCAGTATGTGAACGCCCGGCGGTATGCGGAGAAAAATAAGGTCCATTTTCAGAACAACCGCAATCGGATTGCGCGGAATGTAGAGCAGCTTTCGGATGAACTGCGACGGTCTCTGAACCGCCGCAGCGAGCCGGAACGGCAGATGGCATACGCCGGGACGATCGTGCCGCGCTATTTGTGGAAGGTCGGACGAATGGAAACGCCGGGGAGACTTTTTGAGAAGACGCTGCGCCGCAGCAATTCGGATTTTGCAGTAGATATTTTGATTGACGCGAGCGGCTCGCAGCGCGACCGTCAGAGCGACGTGGCGATGCAGGCTTATATCCTGGCGGAGGCGCTTGCGATAAACCACATTCCGCTGCAGATTATCAGTTTTTGTACGTTTTGGGATTATACCGTTTTGCAGCGTTTTCGGGAATACGACGCACCGAGAGAAGAAAATCGGCGGCTGCTGAACTATGTTACCTCATCCAACAACCGGGATGGCCTGGCTATCCGCGCGGTGGGAGATTCGCTGCTGCAGCGTGAGGAGGAAGGGAAAATCCTGATTGTCTTAAGTGATGGCAAGCCAAATGATATCATTGTCAATCGTCCGAACAGCCGCAATCCGCGGCCTTATTATGGAGAATACGCGGTGCGGGATACCGCGTATGAGGTGAGAAAGCTGCGAAGCTCCGGCGTCTGTGTACTTGGGGTATTTACCGGAAAAGAGACGGAGCTGATGGCTGAAAAGAAGATTTTTGGCAAGGATTTTACTTATATTCGGGATATTTCCGGCTTTGCGCGGGTCGTGGCGCGGTATCTGCGGCGGCTTCTGGAAGAAGACAGTGCAAATTTCTGAAAAAAGTTTTCGGAATGTATTTTCAATAGTAAGAAAAATGTGTATAATACAGTTTTGTGACGCCCATGTCCATAAAATGCAGCGGATGCGGGTGGTAAAGATGAATGTTCAGGAGGAATGAAAAATGGCGGATGCAACATGCAGCAGCGCAGCGAGCTGCGACAGGGAAAGCTGCGAAGGATGTCCGAGTGCGAATGGCGGACAGCCGCAGAGCATGCAGGAGGCGATGAATCCATATTCAGATATTAAACATGTGATTGGTGTGGTCAGCGGAAAAGGCGGCGTGGGGAAATCTATGGTTACTGCTTCGCTGGCAAATCTGCTTGCGTCGAAGGGGTATCGCGTCGGTATCATGGACGCGGACATTACAGGACCGTCGATTCCGCGGATGTATGGGATGACTGGTCTGGCGGAGGCGGATGATCAGGGTATTTATCCCAGACTGACGGACAACGATATTAAGGTGATTTCGATCAACCTGTTGCTGTCGAACCCGGAAGATCCGGTGATCTGGCGCGGACCGATTCTGGCTGGTCTGGTAAAACAGTTCTGGCACGATGTAATCTGGGGGGAACTGGACTACCTGCTGGTGGACATGCCTCCGGGAACCGGCGATGTACCTCTGACGGTGTTCCAGTCCCTGCCGGTGGATGGCATTTTTGTAGTGACTACACCGCAGGATCTGGTAAAAATGATCGTCAAAAAGGCTTACAATATGGCGGAGACAATGCATATTCCGGTGCTGGGACTGATTGAGAATTATAGTTATCTCGTCTGTCCGGACTGCGGAAAGGAAATTTCGGTGTTCGGAAAGAGCAAGATTCAGGAGGTCGCTGACGAGATGGGAATCCTCGTTGCGGGCAAGATGCCGATTGATCCGAAGCTGAATGAACTCACAGAAGCGGGCGCATTCGCGCAGGCAGAGAATCCGTATCTGGAGGCAGCATATGCGGCACTGCAGATTTTGAGTGTCAAAGATTGATCGCGCAGCGGTTTCATTCGCCGGATGCCGTTACAGGCCACACTTGCAGTGGGTGAGATAAGGGAAATTTGGTCATGGCATGATCTGTAATGCTTGACAAGCCATAGTTGGCGTGCTATAGTACAAAACAGGTAAGACACCGATGTTTTTGCACATTTGGTGGATCAGCGAATAAGTAGATAGAGGTTGCGTACTTCATAAGTAGACGATTCGATGCGGTCAGGCGCAGGGGAAGATGGTTCAAAGGGGAGCACGCCGAAGAAAGGCAGCTGCCTGAGGCTGTTTTTCTGGGCATATGGTGAAGAACCATATGACTGTCATCGCCGGGCGATGGAGAGCTATCTGAAGAATCGTTTTCGTTTTCTTTGGGGACTGCTCGGCAGTCCCTTTCATTATGTAAGGAGGTACTTATGTCTATTTTTAAAGGGGCCGGCGTTGCGATTATTACGCCAATGCATGAGGATGGTACAGTAAATTATGAAAAGATGGGTGAGCTGGTCGAGATGCAGATTGCGGGCGGCACGGACGCCATCATTGTCTGTGGGACGACGGGAGAGTCTTCTACTCTTTCCCATGAAGAACACCTCGATGTGATCCGCTATACGATTGAGAAGACGGCAAAGAGGATTCCGATCATCGCCGGTACCGGTTCGAACTCGACCGAGACAGCGATTTACCTTTCCACAGAAGCGGAAAAAATGGGCGCGGATGGTTTGCTGCTGGTGAGCCCTTATTACAATAAGGCGACGCAGAACGGTCTGAAAAAGCATTATTCGCAGATTGCAGCGTCGGTATCTCTGCCGATCATTCTTTACAATGTGCCGAGCCGCACGGGATGCAATATCCTGCCGGAGACAATTGCCTGGCTGGTAAAGAATGTGGAAAATATTGTCGGAGTGAAAGAGGCTTCCGCAAACATCGAGCAGATCGCGAAGCTGATGAGCATCGCCGGGGATGAGGTCGACCTGTATTCAGGCAATGACGCGGAGATTGTTCCGATTATGTCGCTTGGCGGATCTGGCGTCATTTCCGTATTGTCTAATATCGCACCGCGTCAGACGCACGAGATTACAGCGGCTTTCCTGGAGGGCGATGTAAAGAAGAGCTGTGCGATGCAGCTTGAAGCGATTGAACTGATTGAGGCGCTGTTCTGCGAGGTGAACCCCATTCCGGTCAAGAAAGCTATGAACCTAATGGGCATGGAGGTCGGACCGCTTCGTGCGCCGCTCTTTGAAATGGAAGAGGCAAATGCTGCGCGTCTTGAGAAGGCCATGAAGAATTACGGGTTACTGTAACAGGATGAGGAAACGCTCGTCCTACATGCACGGAGCCGAAAGTGTTTTGCGGGGAATCACTGACGTGTTTTTCCGGCAGAGAGAATAAGAGGATACGGAAATGATAAGAATCATTATGAGTGGCTGCTGCGGTCATATGGGCCGTGTGGTGACGGATATTGTGGCGGAGCAGGAGGGTATGGAAATCGTGGCTGGCTTTGATGTGTACGATTCCAAGGATCGCCCTTATCCGGTATTTGCTTCCCCAGCGGATTGTGATGTGGAAGCGGATGTGGTGATTGATTTTTCATCGGTAAAGGCGCTGGACGGCCTGCTTGCTTATTGTGTGGAAAAGCAGGTACCGGCGGTGCTGTGCACGACTGGATATACGCAGGAGCAGCTGGATCAGATCACGGCGGCGAGTGAAAAAGTGGCGATTCTGAAGTCGGCGAATATGTCGCTGGGAATTAATCTGCTGCAGGCTCTTCTGAAAGAGGCGGCAAAGGTGCTTGCCCCAGCCGGATTTGATGTGGAGATAGTGGAAAAGCATCATAACCGTAAGCTGGACGCGCCAAGCGGCACAGCGATTGCACTGGCGGACAGCATCAATGAAGCGCTGGATGAGACATACGAGTATACTTATGACAGGAGCCAGGAGAAAAGACGCCGTGAGAAAAACGAGATTGGCATCAATGCGGTGCGCGGCGGCACGATTGTCGGCGAGCATGAGGTGATTTTTGCCGGGCTGGATGAAGTGATTGAATTTAAGCATACGGCTTATTCGCGGAGTATTTTTGCAAAAGGAGCGGTGCAGGCGGCAGCTTTCCTTGCAGGGAAGCCGGCCGGGTATTACGGGATGGACGATGTGATACAGCTTCAGTAAAGGAGCGGGTCTTCGGTTTCGCTTGTGTGCCTGACAGGGATGATTCACTGATAGTAAGCTGACCGAAGGAAGAAACGATACACAGGAGAATGGAAAAAGTTCGAGAGGCAGAAAGAGGAACACGAAAAATGAAAAAAGTTGTGAAATTTGGCGGAAGTTCTCTGGCGAGCGCGGAACAGTTCCGCAAGGTTGGGGCGATTATCCATGCGGAAAAAGAGAGGAGATACGTGGTGCCGTCTGCGCCTGGCAAGCGTTTTTCGTCGGATACAAAGGTAACGGATATGCTGTATGACTGTTATCATGCGGCAGGACGGCAGGATATCAGCCAGAAGATTGCGGCGATTGCGGCACGCTATCAGGAGATCATAGACGGTCTGGGTCTGGAGCTGGATCTGACGGAGGAATTTGCAACTATTCAGGAAAATTTTGAAGCGCAGGCTGGCAGTGATTACGCGGCATCGCGCGGCGAGTACCTGAATGGAATGGTGATGTCTGCTTATCTGGGTTTCCCGTTTGTCGACGCGGCAGAAGTGGTCTGCTTTGATGAGGATGGGGTGTTTGACGCGGAAAAAACCAATGATGTGATGAAAGCGCGTCTTTCCGGACTTGAGACAGCGGTGGTTCCGGGCTTTTACGGGGCTATGCCGGACGGCAGCATCAAGACATTTTCGCGGGGCGGCTCGGATATTACTGGTTCGATTGTCGCGCGTGCGGTGCATGCGGATCTGTATGAGAATTGGACGGATGTATCCGGCTTTCTTCTCTGTGATCCGAAGATTGTAGACAATCCGGCGACGATTGAGACGATCACCTACCGCGAGCTTCGGGAGCTCTCTTATATGGGAGCGACTGTGCTGCATGCAGACGCGATTTTCCCGCTGCGTCAGGAGGGAATTCCGGTCAATATCAGAAATACAAACCGTCCGCAGGATCCGGGCACCCTGATTGTGGAGAATACCTGCCGTCAGCCAAATTATACGATTACCGGCATCGCAGGGAAAAAAGGCTTTTGTACGGTCACGATTGAAAAAGATATGATGAATTCCGAGATTGGCTTTGGACGTAAGGTTCTTCAGGTGTTTGAAGAGAATGGGATTTCCTTTGAACATGTGCCGTCCGGGATCGACACCTTTTCCGTAATCATTCACCAGAGTGAGTTTATGGAAAAGGAACAGAGCGTGATTTCCGGCCTGCACCGCGCGGTAGCACCGGACACCCTGGAACTGGAATCGGATCTGGCGCTGATTGCGGTTGTAGGACGTGGCATGAAAGCTATGCGCGGCACGGCTGGCAGAATTTTCTCTGCACTCGCGCACGCGAATATCAATGTCAAGATGATTGACCAGGGCTCCAGCGAGCTGAATATCATCATTGGGGTGAAAAACGAAGATTTTGAGCGTGCCATCCGGGCGATTTATGATATTTTCGTGCTGACACACCTGTAAATGAGAAGTTATCGTGTTACTGGTCACAACCCGACCACGCAGCAAGCATCCGGCCCGGCTCTCTCGCCGGGTGTCATCCTGCCCCCAAAATCGGACAGGATAAGCCATCGCACAGCGATTAAATTGGCCGGATCTTTACCGGAATGAGATAAGGGATTTCAGAATGGATTTCATGGCTTTACAGCTATTTGCATATGAAAAAAAGGGAGACAGCGCGGTAATCCTGCGCTGTTTTTCACGCGACGGCAGTGTTCGGATTCCAGAAAAGCTGGATGGGCTGCCAGTGCGGGAACTGGCGCCATACGCATTTTCCGCACATATGGAGGAACAGGAATGGATGGGCGCGGTTCGCAGAGGTGACGCAAGAATCGCTTCGGCGGAGCAGGAGCTGTCAGCAAAGCAGGCGTCATGGGAAAACGTGGAGCTGGCCAGTCTCCCTGTATTGAGCGGCGAGCGCCTGGAGCACGCTGTACTCCCGCGGACCCTTCGCCGGGTAGGTCGGTACTGCTTCTACGATTGTGCGCATCTGCAGGGACTGGAGTTCCCGGGAGAGCTATATGACTGGGGAAGCGGCGCCTTTAGCGGCTGTCATCGGATAAGGAAGTTAAGTGTATTTGTGAAGCCGGACGGTATTTCCAGCCTGAAACAGGTGCTGGATGAGCTGCCGGAGAACATGGATGTTGAGTTTTGCACGGCTGAGTCAGAAAATGCAGATACCGGAGTGTGTGCAAACGAGCCGGAAAATGCTGAAGCTGAGCTTGCGGCAACTGCGCATGAAATGTTGCGGGATAAGAAGGTTTATGCGCGGCTGGCTTTCCCGGAATTCTATGAAGAGGGCGTGGAAAATACACCGGCCCGTATTTTGGAGACGCATGTACACGGCACAGGAATTCTTTATCGCAATTGTTTTCAGGGTAAAAAATTCGATTTTGCGCAGTATGATGTTCTGTTTCCGTATGCGCAGGCACAGGAGGATACAGATTTACTGATTCGTCTTGTCCTTGGGCGGCTGCGTGCGCCATACCGGCTGGAGCAGTGGGCGCGAAGAATATATGAAGATTATATCCGGGAAAATGCGTTTCTGATTGGAACTTACATCCTGGATTCGAAGGATACAGAAGGGCTTCAGTGGTTTTTGGAAGAGGCGGCGGCTTCGCTGCTAGATGACGAAAAATCCGCTCTGTCCGAGCAGCTGTCCGAATATGCTGCCCGCCGGGAGGATGCGCAGGCCATCGGCCGTCTGATGGATTTCCGAAGAAAATTGATTCCGAATGCCAGAAAAAGAAAGCGGCTGGAGCTGTAAAGCCGGTTACCAAAACAGCAAATATTGACAGCCGGCTACAGAATACAGGTTGTCTTGACCTGTAACACTTCACAATACTTTCACAGGAATCTGCCCTCTGCCTGTCTTGACATCGCACAAAGTGTGTGCTAGAGTAGATGCAAGTCTGATGGAAGGAGGGAAATACGATGCTGACGAAGCGTGCAAACGAGAAAACAAGGATCGCTGCTTTTCTGATTGCGGTTGTTTGTTTTGTGGCAGTTCTTTTTTCCTTCTCCTGTATTTCCGGCTGCAGGAACCACATCTGTACGGGCAGAGATTGTCCGATTTGTGCGACCGTCTCACAGGCTGAGAACACGGTGCGGCAGATTCGTTCGTGCGCCGCATTTGGAGCAGGAATCCTGTTAACGGCTGTATTTTCTATGACGATTCTTATGACTGCGGCTCTCTGGGTGGCAGACACTTCGCTTATCAGTCAAAAAACCAGAATGAATAATTGAATAAAATCTCCATAGGCATAATGTAGACACAGTTTGTAATACCTGACACACTTGCGCAGTGTTTCGGGATGCTTTTGCATGTTTTACTTACATGTTTTCGTCTGTTTATGCTTATTTTTGATGCTTGTTTTCCTGCCGGTATGCCGTAAAGGATGCTGTGATAGGTTCCTCTGTAGTGGCTGAAAAGAATAGATTTGGCCATGGTGTGACCTGTAATGGCGGTATTGCGTCCGGTGGCTTTCTATTTATATGGAGGTTTTGAAATGAAAAAGTACATATGGAATTTATTTTTGGCGGCATTATTGTCCGTCTGTGTGGGAACGACTGCTTTTGCGGATGAATCCGGGGAGCCGATTCAGATCGTGGCGACGATTTTTCCGGAATATGACTGGGTGCAGCAGATTCTCGGTGCCCAGGCGGATAACGCAGAGCTTACCCTGCTTCTTGACAGTGGCGTAGATCTGCACAATTATCAGCCGACGGTGGATGACATTCTGGCCGTGTCTGATTGTGATTTATTCATCTATGTCGGCGGCGAATCGGATGAATGGGTAGATGATGTGCTGAAAGAAGCGGTCAATGAAGATATGGTTGTGCTGGATCTGCTGGAAATTTTGGGGGATGCGGCTGTGGAAGAGGAGACCGTTGAGGGAATGGAGACAGGAGAAGAGGAAAACGACGAAGAAGAAACGGAGTATGACGAACACGTATGGCTTTCTCTGAAAAACGCGCAGGTATTCTGCGAAGCGATCGCCGAAGCTCTGGAAGGGATTGATCCGGATCATGCGGACCTTTATGCAGAGAACGCGGCGGAGTATCTTTCCGAGCTGGCGGCATTGGATGAGGCGTATCAGGCCGCAGTGGACGAAGCGTCTGTGACGACCCTGTTGTTTGGCGACCGTTTTCCGTTCCGCTATCTGACAGAGGATTATGGTCTGGATTATTATGCGGCGTTTTCGGGCTGCTCCGCAGAGTCTGAAGCCAGCTTTGAGACGATTACCTTTCTTGCAGGGAAGGTCGATGAGCTGGGGCTGAATTATGTGATGACGATCGAGAGCTCAGATGGCAAGATTGCGCAGACGATCATTTCCTGCACTTCTACGCAGGAGCAGGAGGTTCTGACGCTTAATTCGGTGCAGTCGACCACCTTACAGGATGCGGCAGAGGGTGTAACCTATCTTTCCATTATGGAAGAGAACCTTGAGGTGCTGACACAGGCACTTCAGTAAGATGACGGAAAACGCATTTTCAGTGAGGAGGATAAAACAGTGGCACTTATAACCTGTCAGGATCTGACGCTCGGATATGAAGGCAGAGCGATTGTAGAAAACCTGAATTTTTCTATCCGGGAAGGCAATTATTTTTGCATCGTCGGTGAGAATGGCTCCGGAAAATCTACGCTGATGCGGACGCTGCTTGGACTGCAGCAGCCGCTTGGCGGAAAAATTGCATTTGGGGATGGCCTGGTGCAGAATCAGATTGGCTATCTTCCGCAGCAGACGCTGGTGCAGCGCGACTTTCCGGCGTCCGTCCGGGAGATTGTGATTTCCGGCTGCCAGGGAAGCTGCGGGATACGGCCTTTTTATGGAAAAAAAGAAAAACAGACCGCCCAGGAAGCAATGGAGAAGATGGATATCGTACCGCTTGCAAACCGCTGTTACCGGGAGCTTTCCGGCGGACAGCAGCAGCGGGTTCTGCTTGCGCGGGCACTGTGCGCGGCAGACCGGGTTCTGCTTCTGGATGAGCCGGTATCCGGTCTTGATCCGAAGGTAACGGCTCAGATGTACAATCTGATCAAAGAACTGAACCGGAAGGAAAAGATGACAATTATTATGATTTCACATGATATGCAGGCGGCGATCACGTTTGCCAGCCACATTCTGCACGTCGGACATAGCTGGTTTTTCGGCACAAAAAAAGAATACCTGAAAAGTGACATCGGGAAGGTATATTCTCTGCTGGAGGGAGGTGAGAGAAAATGATAGCCTTTGCGGAAAAAATAGCGATGTATTTTCAATACTCCTTTGTACAGTACGCAATGATTGTCGGTGTCCTGATTGCGCTTTGCTCTTCGCTGCTCGGAGTGACACTTGTCCTGAAGCGATTTTCCTTTATCGGGGACGGTCTTTCCCATGTAGCGTTTGGCGCAATGGCGATTGCGGGTGTGCTGAATATTACAAACGATATGCTCTTCGTTCTGCCCGTTACCATCCTGTGCGCGATACTGCTTCTGTGCGGCGGGCAGAAGACTAAAATCAATGGAGACGCGGCGGTGGCGATGATCTCCGTAGGCGCGCTGGCCATCGGCTATCTGCTGCTGAATCTGTTCTCCACAAGCTCGAATCTGTCCGGCGACGTGTGTACGACTCTGTTTGGCTCAACCTCAATTCTGACACTGACTGTTCAGGAGGTATGGGCGTGTGTGATTTTGTCCATCCTGGTTGTGATTTTGTTTGTTTTGTTTTATAACAAAATTTTTGCGATCACCTTTGACGATGGATTCGCCAGAGCAACCGGTACTAATGCAGGTCTCTATAACCTGGTGCTGGCTGTGATTATCGCTGTTATTATTGTTCTGGCGATGAATCTGGTCGGTTCACTGCTGATTTCAGCACTGATCATTTTCCCGGCGCTTTCGGCCATGAGAATGTTTAAAAGCTTTCTCTCAGTCACCATCTGTTCCGCGGTTCTCTCGGTGATCTGCGCTTCCGTCGGGATTCTTATTTCTATCCTCGCCGGGACGCCGGTCGGTTCGACCATTGTTGCGGCGGATATTGTTGTATTCTGTCTGTCCTGCCTGGTGGGTGCTGTGAAAAAATGAGACCAGGGCGGTGACAGTACCGAAAAATGCGGTAACCGTTTCGGGCGGTTTTCCGTTTGTAACACGTACGATAGATTAGATATTTTCAAAAATCATTCAGGAGGTAGAAGCAATGAAGAAAATTCAAAAGTTATCGTCTCTCTTTTTAGTCGCCAGCCTGCTTATGACCGGCTGCGGCAGTGACAGCAGCGCGAACCGCTCGAATACGACCAGCGCCAGCGCGACCGTTGACGAGGTGGTCAGTGCGCAGATCGCCAATGAAGAAGCAGAGGATTCTGCAGATGCATCGTCGGATTCTTCGGATGATGCTGCTGCGGCAGTCACAAAAACTTCCGATACGAAGGTGACAGGCGATGTGGACTATGATCTGACGGAGATGAGCAGCGATATGGTATATGCGATTGTTTATCAGATGGTCTATAATCCGGATGATTATGTCGGAAAGACATTCCGTATGTCAGGAACCTATTATGCCAGCTATTATGAGGCAACGGATCGGTATTATTATTATTGTCTGATTTCGGACGCTACCGCCTGCTGTGCGCAGGGACTGGAATTTGTATGGGGTGACGGCAGTCATTCATACCCGGATGAGTATCCGGCGGATAACACGGAAATTCTTGTGCAGGGTACGTTTGAGACCTATGTAGACACGGATGGCTATACATACTGCCACCTGGCGAACGCCGCCATGGAAGCCGTGTAAAGCTTTGAATCAAGGAAGGGATGCCGCATCGTATTTTTTCAGCAGCTCCAGGTATTGCTCGCCGAGGGGGCTAAGCGGCATTCCTTTTCTTTTGATATAGCCGATGTCCATCCGGCTTTCGGTATCCAGGGGGATGGCAGTATACTGGTCGCCGTTTAGTTTTTCACAGATGATGCCGGAGCAGAGCGTGTAGCCGTTTAGACCGACCATGAGATTTAGCATGGTGGCGCGGTCGTCCGCCTTGATGATCCGGTTATACTCACAGGTGCTTAGAACCTCTTCGGCATAATAAAAAGAATGGTTTTCTCCCTGTTCAAAAGAAAGACAGGGGTAGGGTTTTAATTCCTCAAAGGCGATCCGCTGCTGGTTTGCCAGCGGGTGGCTTTTACTCAGGTAGACGGAAATACCGCACTGAAACAGGAAAGTGTATTCGACCTCATTTTCAAGAAATATTTTTCGTAATGCTTTTTCATTAAATTCGTTCAGGTAGAGTACGCCGATTTCACTGCGATAATTCCGCACATTCGCAATGACTTCGGCGGTTTTTGTCTCATGTACCGCAAATTCATATTCATCCATGCCGAATTTTTTCGCCAGCTCAATAAACGCTTCTACCGCAAAGGAGTAGTGCTGGGTCGACACGCTGAACTTTTTCTTCGCAGCTTTGCCAGTGTAGCGTTCTTCAATCATTCTCTGGATTTCTGTCATCTGGCGCGCGTACCGCAAAAATCCCGCACCCTCCGGTGTGATCAGGATGCCCCGGTTTGAGCGGATAAATAATTCTGTGTGCAGTTCCTCCTCCAGATCCCGGATGGCCGCGGAGAGTGCTGGCTGCGAGACATAGAGGGCGGCTGCGGCCTTGTTCATGGATTTCATCTCTGCTATTGTGACAGCGTAGAGAATCTGCTGGAGTGTCATGGTATGTGAAGATTTCCTTTCTTCTATGTAATGATTTAAAATGTCTACAAATTCTGGCACAGCGTAATCACCAGCACGTCATCGGAAGCCGGACTCTTTACGAAATAATCCACAGTCTCCACCCGTCGGTATACGCCGTCATCACCTAACTGCCGGGTGATCACCCGCACCAGCTCTTTTCCGGCATGATGCGCTTCCAGGAGGGCAGTGCGGGCAAAGGTGTCGGCAAACAATTGCTGATCCTCCGGGTGCATGCTGGCTGCTCCGTGGCAGATCAGTTCATCAAATATGCCGGAGGCGGGGCAGGAGGTAGTTGTAAAATTATCGTAGGTCATCATGTAATAGCTGTTGCGCGTCAGGTTTGCAAAGATGACCAGTGGATACCGTTTAAAAATGACTTCTGTGAGCAGCTGCATCGTGCTGGAGGCCGGCTGTTCCATAAGAATGTCGAAGTCATCACGGCTTTTCTCAGCAGTAGCTTCTTTGTGACAGATCTGTGCAAACTGCTCCTCTGGCATAGGTTTTGCGAACAGGTAGCCCTGAATCAGGTCGCAGCCGCAGGTGCGAAGAAAGCCGAGCTGTCCGCTCGTCTCTACACCTTCCGCGACGGTTGTCAGATGGAGGCGGTTCGCAAACTCATAAATGCTTTCCAGGACGATGCGGTCTTTGTCGTTGCTGCTCTCTCCGAAGAGAAGAGAACGGTCGAATTTCAGAATGTCCGCGTCTACATTTTTTACCATACTTAACGAGGAGAGTCCGCTGCCGAAATCATCGATGGCGACATGAAAGCCGCATTTGCGAATGGCAGCAACCAGGGCAGTAATAGTAATAGGCTCAGGGTCGTTTACCAGGGCGGATTCGGTGATTTCTACGTGAATCAGGCTGTGCGGAATGGAGAACTTATCCGCAGTGGCACATAGCTTTTCTATAAAATCAGATTCCGCCAGATGGCGCCTGGAAAAGTTGACGGCAATCGGTACGGTATACTCCTTTGTGTCAATTCGCTTTTTAAGAAAAACGCATACTTCGCGCAGCATATACCAGTCCAGTTCACAGATCAGGCTGCTCTCTTCCATATAGGGGACAAAGTCTCCCGGCATACAGATTGTTCCATCGGGCTTTTTCCAGCGCGCGAGCGCTTCGGCACTGGCCAGCTCCCCGCGGATGGCTTTGTATTGCGGTTGATAATAAACGACGAATTCGTGGTGGATGAGTGCGTTTCGAATTTCAGTTTCCTGTTTTTCTTTTATCATTTTTACACCGTATGCCTTTCCTGACAGAATGATTGATAAATAATATACTTTATTGTACGTTCAGATATACGTCATCATTTGAGTGAAAACCGCTGGCGATGATGACCTCATCAATGTTATCAGACGTTACAGCGACGGGATCCAGCTTGTAGTAGGGGATCTCGTATTCGCCGGACACAATGGTTTCACCTACCGGATAAGCGCAGGAGCTTTCGGTAATGTCTTCTCCTTTTGCAAGAGCAACAGCCAGAGTGGCGGCGGCCATGGCTTCTTCTTCTACTGCCTTGTAGACCGTCATTTCCTGCGTCCCTTCTACGATGCGCTGGCAAGCGGAGAGCTCCGCATCCTGACCAACGACTGCCACATGGCCGGCAAGCTGGCTCTCTGAGAGCGCCTTGATTGCCTGACTGGCCAGGTCATCGTTGCCGCACATGACTCCGACAATATCGGAAGTGACCGCCAGTCCTTCGTTCACATAGTCAAATGCCAGTTCAGCCAGCCAATTGTCACAGTGGGCGGAATAGACGACTGTAAGCGCACTTCCTTCCAGCGTGCTCGTGAACCCATCGATCACGTCATCGACATTGAGATCAGTCGGGGATCCATAGATGGCAAAGATATTTCCTCCATCCGGACAGGCAGCAATCAAAGCCTCCGCCATCAGGACGCCAACCTGGCGGTTATCAAAAGAGATAAACAGGTCGGCCTCCACATCAGAGATCAGCCGGTCATAGCAGATGACATGGATGCCTGCTTCAAGCGCTTCATTGACCACATCACGCAGGGCATCTCCATCCACTGCGATGATCACGATCACGTCCATTTCCTTTTTGATAAAGTATTCAATCTGTGAAATCTGCTCCTCTACGCTGCCTCCGGCCACCTGAACATTGACCTCCGCCCCCAGGCTCTGTGCGGTAGAGACAAACATATCGCGATCGCGCAGCCATCGTTCAATCACAAAAGAATCGAAGCTCAGGCCAATCTGGATGCGCGCTTCTTCCTGTGTCTCCTCTGTCCGGGTCTGGACTTCTGATTCTGAGCAGCCGACCAGCAGGAGTGCAAGAAAAAGAAAGAATATGTAAAAAACTTTTCGACGCATGTTTTAAACCTTTCCTGTTATTATTACGACAGATTACAGAATTTGTCAATCTGTTCTTGACTGTTTCTTTATTTATTGGAGCTATTATCCACTGTATTTTATCCTGTATTCCCGCGGCGTCATGTCTGTCTGTTTTTTGAAAAGGCGACTGAAATAATTCGGATCGGAGTAACCGCAAAGGGAACTGATGGCCTTGATGCTCAGATCGGGTTTTTCCAGGAGTTCTTTTGCCTTTTCTACCCGTATGCGTGTCAGGTACTCAATGAAATTTTCACCGGCTTCGTCCTTAAAAACCTTGCTGAAATAATAGGGACTGATATTAACAGCGCGGGACACATCATCGAGAGAAATGTCATGACTGTAATTTTCCTGGATGTAAGCCTGGGCTTTTTTTACAACGGCATCCAGGCCATGAAAGAGATCCGCAAGTCCAATACGACAGCCCTGTTCTACATCATATCCGCCTACGATAAATTTGACTACGCCAAAGAAGC
>Ga0192279_1044_pt1 | contig 26404 bp, 21 predicted proteins | sample Koala_Koa24_L3_FD_131251 | JGI IMG/M metagenome (GOLD analysis project Ga0192279, IMG submission 131251) | Enriched cells from koala feces incubated with labeled cellulose particles, San Francisco Zoo, California, United States - Koala_Koa2-4_L3 ...
GCATCGAGACTCTCGCCCGGGTCGACGTACTCTGTGTCGACAAAACCGGCACCATCACAGAAAATACCATGCAGGTCAACGATGTGATCCCTGTGAGCCCCGAAGCGGGAAACGCGGCAGAATTAAAACGCCTCATCGGCGATTTTGTCGGCGCCATGACCAGCGATAACATCACGATGAAAACGCTCAAATCCCATTTTACACAGCGTTCCGGCGCTGTGCCGGTGCAGGTGCAGTCTTTTTCATCCTCACTTAAATACAGCGGCGTAGCCTTTGCCGACAAAACGTATATCATGGGCGCACCGGAATTTGTGCTTCGCGAGGCTTACCCGGAATATGCAGCATCCATCGAGGAATATACCGCGAAGGGCTACCGTCTTCTGGTCCTTGCTTCCACCAGTGAAGCGCTGACCGGACAGCCGCTGCAGGAAAAAGTCACTCCGCTCGCCTATATTCTTCTGGCAAACCCAATCCGCGAGACGGCACCCGCCACCTTTTCTTATTTTGCAGAACAGGGTGTACAGGTCAAGGTAATCTCCGGCGACAATGCGCGCACGGCCGCAGAGGCTGCGAAGCTGGCAAACATCGAAAATGCAGATCAATTTGTAGACGCGAGAACGCTGAAAACAGAAAATGACATCGCGAAAGCGGTAGAAGACTATACGGTATTCGGGCGCGTAACGCCAGAGCAAAAGCGGCAGATTGTGCAGGCTCTGAAAGCCCAGGGACATACCGTCGCCATGACCGGAGACGGCGTCAACGACGTGCTCGCCCTGAAGGACGCCGACTGCAGCGTAGCCATGGCCTCCGGAAGCGATGCGGCCGCGCAGGCATCCCAGGTGGTTTTGCTGGATTCGGATTTCTCTCATATGCCCGATGTCGTTCTGGAGGGACGCCGCGTGGTCAACAACGTCCAGCGCTCCGCCACTCTGTTTCTCGTGAAAAACCTGTTTTCCTTCCTGATGTCGCTGGTTTCTCTGCTGTTTGCGGTCACCTATCCGCTGGAGCCTTCCCAGATTTCCCTGGTCAGCACGTTTACCATCGGGATGCCTGGCTTCCTGGTGGCGCTCCAGCCAAACAAGGAACGAATCCAGGGAAGCTTCCTTGCCAATACCTTTCTGCGGGCGCTCCCGGCCGGTATCACCGATATGCTCGCGGTGGCCGTCATGATGGCATTCGGGGAAGCCTTTGGACTGCCGGATAGCGAAGTATCCACCGTGGCAACCCTGCTTCTCGCAACCGTCGGCTTTGCGGTTCTCTTACAGATGTGTGATTACAGAAACCCCTTGCACTGGTTTGTGTGCGGCAGCTCCATCGCCGCGCTCCTGTTCTGCTGCGCGTTCCTGCCGGAAATGTTTTCTCTGCACAGTGTATCGGCAAAATGCATTCTGATTTACGTGGTTCTGGTTGTGGCAGCCGGTTCCGTCTTCCACTGGCTGACCAGCGCGTTCCAGTTTTTGGGGCAGCTGTACCAAAAATATATTAAAGAGAAACGGCTGGTGACATGGATCAAACATCTGATTCTGGATGAGCAGGATGACCGAAACGGCTATCAGATTTAATCGCTTACTTCCGATTCATCCGCCTGCAAAACACCACTGCCGCACCTGTACTCACTGCGGTCGCCACAATCCCCGGACCGACGATTGCAGTCGGGTTCACGCTGCCGTATTGACCGCGCCAGGCGATGACCGACATCGGAATCAACTGGAGCGAGGAAATATTCAGAATCAGAAAATTACACATTTCATTGCTCGCCGTGCCGCGGGGAACCGGGCGCGGCGCAATACCGCGTACCCGCTGTTTCCTCCGCGCCTTTTTTCCAGGTTCCGCATCCGGTTCCATCCCGGATTCTGAAATATTGCCAGACGCTCTCCGCTTCTCTTCCAGTTCTTCCAGCGCCTCCATCGCTCTCAGCCCATACACAGTGGCAGCACTGCCCAGTCCCATTACATTGGCCACGCAGTTGGTAGTAATATGCGCCAGGGCCGGGTGATCCTCCGGGATGTCCGGAAATAAGAAACGCATGACCGGACGCAGCCTGCGCACAATTGCTTCGATCAGCCCTGCGTCTTTCGCGATCTCCATCAGCCCGCTCCAAAGTGCCATCACCCCAAACATCGTCACGCACAGAGCGATCGCTTCCTTTGCGGAGGAAAAGAGCGCATCCGATACCGCTTGCACTTCCCCGGTCAAAACACCATACACAATGCCGACCAGCAGCATTCCGCCCCAGATTCCGTTCATATTTGCACACTCCTGACTGCTCAGACTCTTACAATTTTTCCCCGATATTCATATGTTCAATCCTGTTTTATCTTTATGCAGGGAAAACCGCGAATATGAACCCTCGTAACTGTTCAGTAAACCTTCACAATTATGAGGGCAAAAGCCTTTTTTCCTCTGGTAAACAGACGCGACTGATGCTATAATCAACATGCTCTGTAAGCGAAATGCAGAAACCCGTTTACCAGCAGCAGCAAATCAAACGACGTTTTACAAAAGGAGTTTACCGATATGGATTACGCAAAAGAATCTTTGAAAATGCACTATGACCTGAAAGGCAAAATCGAAGTGACCGCCCGCGCGGCTGTTGATTCGAAGGATGCGCTGAGTCTGGCCTATACCCCTGGAGTGGCGCAGCCCTGCCTCGAAATTCAGAAGGATATCTCGAAAAGCTATGAGCTGACCCGGCGCTGGAACACTGTCGCGGTCGTCACAGACGGCACCGCCGTGCTGGGGCTGGGCGACATTGGTCCGGAGGCCGGAATGCCGGTAATGGAAGGAAAATGTGTCTTGTTTAAAGCGTTTGGCGATGTGGATGCAATTCCATTATGTGTGCGGAGCAAGGATGTAGACGAGATTGTAAACACAGTCGCCCTGCTCGCAGGCAGCTTCGGCGGCGTGAATCTGGAGGACATCTCCGCTCCCCGCTGCTTTGAGATCGAACGCAAATTGAAAGAGCGCTGTGATATCCCGATCTTCCATGACGATCAGCACGGGACAGCAGTCATCACGCTCGCCGGCCTCATCAACGCGCTGAAGGTGGTCGGCAAAAAGATGGAAGATATTAAGATTGTCACCTCCGGTGCGGGTGCCGCCGGCATTGCAATCATCCGCCTGCTGATCTCCATGGGGCTGAAAAATGTTATCATGACAGACCGCCAGGGCGCGATCTGGGAAGGCCGTGAGGGTCTGAACCCGATCAAAGAGGAGATGGCTAAAATCACGAACCGGAATCTGGAAAAGGGCCGTCTCGCTGACGTCATTCGCGGTGCGGATGTCTTTATCGGTGTGTCCGCTCCCGGCACATTGACTGCTGATATGGTACGCACGATGGCAAAGGATCCGATCATTTTTGCCTGCGCAAATCCTACCCCGGAGATTTTCCCGGACGAGGCAAAGGCCGCGGGTGCCGCCGTAGTATCCACGGGACGTTCTGATTTCCCGAACCAGGTCAATAACGTGCTCTGCTTCCCCGGCATCTTCCGCGGAGCGCTGGACGTGCGTGCCTCTGACATCAACGACGAGATGAAGGTTGCGGCGGCTTACGCGCTGGCTTCTCTGGTAAGCGAAGAAGAGCTGAACGCTGATTATATTCTGCCCGCAGCTTTTGATCCCCGCGTAAAGGACGCAGTGGCCAAAGCAGCGGCTGACGCTGCGCGCAAGAGCGGCGTGGCAAGAATCTGAAAATGCACATCGAACCAAAACAGCCTCCTCTGGCATGGAATCGCTCCATGAACAGAGAAGGCTGTTTACGCTTTTTTCCTTATTCAATACTCTTCAATGATTCCACCATGTCGATCTTTTTCAACCGGAAATGCATCACGAAGTTCACGATAATTGAGAATCCAATTGTAAACAGAATGCTAATCACATAGCTTCTCAGATAAATCGCCCGCCCGAACATACAGCTGTCGACTTCAACGGTCGTGATGATAAAGGCATGCAGTGCTTTTCCGATCAAAAGGCCGGCACCTACGCCTATAATCGTGGTCACGACATTTTCACGGAAGATATAGGCAGACACCTCCCCGTCATAAAACCCGAGAACCTTGAGTGTCGCCAGCTCCCGTCTGCGCTCGTTAATATTAATATTATTCAGATTGTACTGCACGACAAAGGCCAGCAAGCCCGCAGATACAATCAAAACAATGATGACCAGATCCAGGGCGCTGAGCATCGTGTCGATTGTCTCCTGCAGAGATTCCATATATGTAATATTCACTGCCGCGTCACAGGACAGCAAGCCCGTCCCCACTTCCTCCAGCTCGGCCAGGCTTTCCTCCGTGCCGTCGTAATCCGTGCAGAAGAAGATACTGTTGTATTCCGGCGCTTCCCCAAACAGCTCCTCATAAAGTGTCGGCGTCAGGTAAACGTAATGATAAAGGTAGTTTTCACAGATAGCCGCAACTGGAATATCTACCGTACTGCCATCGTCCCGGCTGACGCTGATTGAATCCCCGACGGAAAGGTCAAATGCTTTCGCAATTTTTTCCGTAATGATCGCCCCCTCATCGTTCAGCGTGTAGGTTTCATCCGCTGTACGGCTGCGGAAGGTCAGGAATTCCTCCAGCTCGGCGGTAGTTTCCGGAACATAAACATAAATCGACCACTGCTTGCCGGTTCTGCTCGCGTCCTGCCCGGCAATATCCATACTTTGCATATAAAAACGCTTCCAGCAGGTAATCCGAGCATCCGAAGCAACCGCGTCGTTAAATCCTTCCAGCTCCTCTTCCTCCGCGTCCGGGTCATAGACCAGCATCGCGTCATAGGTCTGCAGTTCGCCATACTGCAGCACACCAACGTCTCCGATGGAGTCCCGCAAGCCATAGCCTACCATCAGCAGCCCCATACAGCCTCCAATGCCGAAAATCGTCATCAGCTGGCGCCGCTTATAGCGCATCAGGTTGCGCACGGTCGATTTCCAGTTGAAATTCAGATGTTTCCAGATAAAAGGAATGTGTTCCAGGAAGACGCGTTTGCCCTGTTTGGGCGCAGGAGGACGCATCAGTTCTGCCGGTACCGTTCCCAACGCGCGGTAGCAGGCAGAAAAGGTCGCCCCAAGCGTACACACCAAAGCAATACCGGAAGCAGCCAGCCCATAGGCCCAGTTGTACGGCACAAGAACCGCCGGCTGGTATTTGTACAGAATCTGGTATGCCTTGATAATCACCCATGGAAATACCTTTTCGCCAAAAAGTACGCCGAAAATGCTGCCGCAGGCCGTCGCCCAGAAAGCATATTTCAGATATTTTTTCGCGATATCCCATTTCCCGTAACCGAGCGCCTTGAGCGTACCGATCTGTGTGCGCTCCTCTTCGACCATACGGGTCATCGTCGTCAGGCTGATCAGCGCCGCCACCAGGAAGAAAATGAACGGAAATACCTGTGCGATATTCGTCATGCGGTCTGCATTCTCCCCATAACCGGTATTTTCCGAAAGACAGCTGCGGTCGTATACATACCACTCCGGGTAAGCAAGGTCGGCGAGTTCTTCCTCCGCGTCCGCGATTTTCTGCTGCGCATCCGCAATCTCCTCTTCCGCATCCGCGATTTCCTGCTCCGCATCGGCGATCTTCTGCTCCGCCTCAGCTTTGCCCTCATAGTAATCGTCCCAGCCGTCCGCAATTTCCTGTTCCGCCTCAGCCAGCTCTTTCTCCGCGTCCGCGATCTCTTCCAGTGCATCCGCGATCTCTGCTCTTGCGTCCGCAATCTCTTGCCGGCCATCCTCCAGCTGCTTTAATCCATATTTATATTCATAAACCGAGGAATAATACTGCGCCCAGCCGTCGTCCAGCGCCTCCCGCGCTTCCTCAAGCTGCACCCGCGCCTCTTCCAGCGCGGCATAACCATCGTCCACCTCCTGCTGCGCCTCGGCAAGCTCCTCTTCCGAAGCTTCCAGCTGCGTTTTCGATGCGGCAAGTGTGGCCTTTGATGATGCAAGCGTCTGCTTCTGTTCGGCAAGCTCCTCCTCAGCCGCCGCAAGCTGTTCCGCTGTCTCATTCAGCGTCGCCTGTCCCTCTTCCAGCTGTGTCTTTGCTGCTGCCAGCTGTTCCTCCGCCGCGGTAAGCGTGGCCTCCTGCTCTTCTAACTGCGCGGCCGCGGCATCCAGCTGCGCTTTCGCGCTCGCCATCTCGGTCTCCTGCGCATCCAGCTGTTCCTTCGTCGCGGCCAGAGTTGCTGCCGCCTCATCCAACGCCGGCTTCTGGGCGGCCAGCTCGCTCTCGGCGGCCGTAAGCTGCGCCTGAAGAGTTTCCGCCGTCGCCTGCGCTTCCGCAATCGTCTGCGGCAGGGACGACACCTGCGCCTGCGCCGTAGCAAGCTCACTTTGCTTTTGCGCCAGATTTGCCTGCACCTGCGCAAGCTGCTCTTTTAACGCTGAATCTTGCGCTGAATCACCGCTCGACTCGCTCGCCGCAATCTGCGCTTCCAGACTGGCAATTTCACTGTTTAGCGCCTCAATTTCCGATGTCAGTGTGGAAACCTGCGCCGCCGCGGCATCATACGCGCTTTGCGCGCTCTCGGCCGCCGCTACAGCCGAATTGTAGCCCGCACGCAGCTCTTCCACCTGCGCAGCAGCAGTATCGTAGGCACTCTGAGAAGACGCAAGCTGGGCGGCTCCTGCGTTATAGCTTTCCCAGGCCGCGTCCAACTGTGCCCGCCCGGCATCATAGGTACTTTGCTGCGCGGCCAGCTCTGTTTTTGCCGCTTCCAGGGTCTCCCGCCCTGCCTCTGCCTCGGCGGCAGACGCCTCATACGTGCTCTGATTTTCAGCAAGCTCTGCTACCCCCTGCTCATAAGCAGTCCATCCTTCAGCCAGCTGCTTTTCGGCCGCTTCGATCTGCGCCTCACCGGACGTGATCTGCGCCAGCCCGTCGTTATACTGCTCCCAGCCGGAAGCGATCTGATCTGCGCCGGAATCAATTTCCTCCTGTGCGGATTCGAGCTGCTCTTCGGCCTCTTCCGATTCACTCTCGTACTCTGCCAGACCGCTGGCATATTCCGCCTCATTTGTTTTTAACGTATAGTAAGCGTCTTTGAGCTCACTGCGCGCTTCCGCAATGGTTTCCTCATTTTCAGCCAGCTCTGCTTCTCCGTCCGCCAGCTCCGACTGCGCCTCCGCGACCGTCTCCTTCGAATCCGCCAGTTCCTTCTTTCCATCCGCCAGCTCTGACTCCGCCGCCAGAAGCTCCGATTCCGCCTCAGCCAGCTCTGACTCTGCCTCCGCTTCCGCGTCCGCCAGCTCCTGCCTGGCGTCGATAAGCTCCTGCTCGCCGTCTTCTACCTCTGCGCGCGCTTCCTCAATCTCAGACTCCGCTTCCTCCTGAATCTCCGTATAACGCGCTTCGCAGCGCACATCCTCGATCGCCTCAATCCGCTCAAGAACCTCTTCCACCAGATCATCGTAGGCGTCCGTGTAGGCCAGCTCCTCCTTCGCGCCCTCAACCTGCACATAAATCAGGCTGTAAACATCCGAGTCAAACTCCTCCGCAGTCACGTAGACAAAGCCGGAGAGCGTACCCGTCCCCAGTGTCGTACTGCCGCGGTCATTTGCGATATAGCAGGGACTGTAACCGATGCCGGTAATCGTCAGCTCCCGATCAATCAGGGCAGAATCGTCCTCATCTTCCACCGTAATTTCCAGCACATCCCCTACTTCATAGCCCTTCGAGTCCGCAAAAGCCTGATCCAGAAAGCACTCTCCCGCCTGCGTCGGAAGGCTGCCCGAAATCACCGCCACCTGATTCATTGTCTCAGGAAACGCCTCCACATGAAGAACCGACTGCGACGTTTCATCCCCCGTATAGACATCCTCCATATAAGTGCCTTCGGCCGCCGCCACGCCTTCCACCGCCGCAATCGCCGCCACGTCATCCTCTGTCAGCCCCATGGTGCTGATCACACGGATGTCCATCAGATTGGCGTCGTCAAAATAGGTATCCTCCGTAACCCTCATATCCGGCGCCGCAGACTGAAGCCCGGAGAAAAAAGACACGCCCAATGCCACAATCAGAAAAATGGACAAAAAGCGGTTCATACTCTTTTTTACTTCCATCCGGAAATCTTTTTTCAGCGCACGTTTTCTCATATACTCAGCTACCTACCACTCTATATGTTCCACCGACATTGGCGTCTCATTCCTGTACTGCTCAGCCACCTGGCCATTTTTTATTCGGATCACCCGATCCGCCATCGGCGCGATTGCCGAATTGTGCGTAATCACCAGCACCGTCATCCCCCGCTCCCGGCACATGTCCTGCAAAAGCTTCAAAATCGCCTTGCCGGTCTGATAGTCCAGCGCGCCTGTCGGCTCATCGCAAAGCAGGAGCTTCGGATTCTTCGCCAATGCCCGCGCAATGGAGACGCGCTGCTGTTCCCCGCCGGAAAGCTGCGCAGGGAAATTTTTCATACGCGCCTCAAGCCCTACCTCTTTGAGTACGCTCCCGGCATCCAGCGGATGTTTGCAGATCTGGTTCGCCAGCTCCACATTCTCCAGTGCGGTCAGATTCTGCACCAGATTGTAAAACTGGAAAACAAAACCGATGTCATTTCTCCGGTAACCGGTCAGCTTCCTCTGGTTATACTTCGCAATGTCATCCCCATCGACCCAAACGCTGCCGCTCGTCGCAGAATCCATCCCGCCCAGGATATTCAGCACTGTCGTCTTCCCGGCGCCGCTCGGCCCCACGATCACGACAAACTCGCCCTTGTTAATCTCAAAATCAATCCCGTCCACCGCGTGAATCTCCACTTCACCCATGCGGTAAATCTTCGTTACATGCTCCAGCTTTACATATGCGTCCATAGGAATCTGTTTCCTTTCTGGTCTGACTCTGCGTCCATTTCTTCTTATATATCCTTGCGGTTCCAACAAACCACTGCCTTGCTTCGATCAAAACGGAACCGCCTCTTTATTTCTATTTTAATAATCCACGCGGCATTATGCAATTGTTTTATGAAAATTTAAGACTATCGCTGTTCTATTTTACCAATAAAATGCCACAGATCGACTCCATCCGTAAACCCTTATTTTTCTCGCGGTTAAACCAGAATCGCTCTTACCTCTTCGCAAATCTCTTCGAACCGGATCAGACACTTTCCACCGAAAATCTGCACTGGAACGGGCTGGTTCATTCCATAAATCGAAGTACGGCAATCCCTTCCAGTCTTGTCATGCACGATCACCCTCTCTTGCTGCAAATCCACAATCCAATATTCACGTACACCCGCGCCCAGGTACTTCCATAATTTGATTGTCGTGTCTTTGCGGGCAGTCGAATCTGACAGAACTTCTATAACAAAATCAGGGGCGCCATAAATACAGCGTTTATTAAGCTTCTCTTTATCGCAAAGAACCAGAACATCTGGTTCCACCATCGTTCTGTCATCACAATCTAACTGCACATCCACCGGCGCTATCATTGCCCGACAGGAACCGCCTTCCTCCCGGATAAACTCCGCCAATTGTCTCCATATTTCCGCTGAAGCAATCTGATGCGTCGTATAAGGCGCCGACATATCATAGAAAACCCCGTCAATCAACTCCATCCGTTGATCGTCCGGAAACATATAATAATCTTTCAGCGTGTATTCCCCCTGGCGCTTATATCCGAACTGCGTTGCCGCCTCGCGCACCATGTCTATACTTGCTGTACTCTCTGGCTGTTCATAAGTGAAAGCCGTCTTCCTGCTTTTCGTAAGCAATTCCTGGTCATCCCGTGTTTCCTTTTCCTTCATCCCATCTCCTCCTGACTTTACCTGGGCTGTATTATCCGTTCCATCTACTTTCCCCTTTTCAGCTTCATCTTTTGTTTATAAATGCATATTATCACATAGCCAAAAGTCTGTCAATATGTTTCTTAAATTGTATTGGCATTTTATATTTATTTTTATTTGCAACTAAGCATTTAAGTGCTATTTAAAACTGTCCGTGTTTACATTTTTATCCGGCAATCCTACCAGTTTCTCCATTTAAATTATGCACCTCAACGTTTTCAACCCTGACCAATAACAATTATGTATCTTCACAAAACGGACGGGATGAATTATAATACACGTAACTGTTCAGTACCTTCACAGTTGCGAGGGAAAAGCCCATTTATAATCGCTTCGCGATAGGGCTTTTCCCCACATGCTACGGGTTTTCATACGGTCTTCGCAGCAGGTGCGAAGACCTGCTCTGAATAGTTACTAATATACATTGTAAAAACTTTCAGATTATTATAGGAACGGGGCAGGATATATGGGTAAAGACAAGGGCAAAAAAGAGAAGAAAGCCAAAAAAGCAGCCGAAAGAAAAGAAAAACCGAAAACCGGAAAGGTGAAAGCGGCAAAAAACTGTGAAAAGCCAAAACGCCAGGCCACTCTATATCCTGATAGTTTTGAAAAGACTGAGTTGCCAACACCTGTTCCGAAAAAGGAGCCGTTAAAGATCCCTGATGACGCATTTACGCAGAAAATGCTCGTCATTTTCCAGGCGCTCTCGGATGAGAACCGCCTGAAAATCATAAACCTGCTCGCCGAGCGGGAACGGTCTACACCGGAACTGCTGGAGTCAATTGACATTGTCCAATCCACCATGTCATACCACATGAAAGCTTTGAGCGAGGCCGGGCTGGTTCAAAGCCGAAGGGTAGGAAAACGATCCTGCTATTCTGTGCGAAAAGATACCCTGGAACAGGCAGCCGCCTATTTTGAGTCTCTGCGCAGAGAATGACCGGATGCACAGAAACAGACAGGAGTGATGTATATGAACAGAAATGAAAGAGAACTGCATAATGACTGGGAGGAATCCTGGGAGCGTCCTGAACAGAACCGGGGAAATGGGCTCACTGCGGCTCAAGTCTTACTGATCATTCTAGCGGTGCTGCTGCTCGCGGCGCTAATTGCAATGCTGGTTTTGTTTTTTGCCTGAGGGTTTGGATGATTTGTAGCCGACAGACCTGAATTTAAGCCATGATTTGGCATTTTCATGATTTGACTATTTACAAAAATGTGCTACAATAGTTTGTAGCGAGCGGAAAATCATATCATTTATATAAAAATAACCGGCGAGGATGGCGGGCTCTTGGCGCGGATGCGCAGGTGCCAGGCCATTTTTTTATTCAATAGGAAAGTTCTCCGAACCTCCCTATTGGACAAAAACCTCCGGGAGGAAATTATCTGCTCGCGCAGCCGCGCGGCAGCACGAAAACAGAAAGAGGAGGATTCACAATGGCAATTAGTGACACAGAAAAAAAGATACGGGATATCAAGCTGACGGAGCTGGCCAGATACTGCCTGACTTCCAGTGAGTTTGATCTGAACCTGTACGCGGAATACGATGTAAAACGCGGCCTGCGTGAATCCGACGGAAAGGGCGTGCTTACCGGCCTTACCGAGATCTCCGACGTCGTCGCGTTCCGCACGGAAAAGGGGAAAAAATTCCCGCAGACGGCGAACTGTATTTCCAGGGCTACAATGTCATGGATCTGAAAAACGGATTCGCAGACCGCCGCTTCAATTATGAGGAGGTTGTATATCTCCTGCTTTTTGGCGCCCTGCCGAACCGTCAGCAGCTGGATTCTTTTCTGGAAATCCTCGCGCAGTACCGCGAACTGCCGAATAAGTTCGTCCGCGATGTCATTATGAAAGCGCCCAGTCAGAACCTGATGAATGCGCTTCAGAAAAGTGTGCTGACGCTCTACTCTTACGATGATAATCCGGATGATATTTCAATCCCGAATGTACTCAAGCAGAGTCTGTCGCTGATCGCCACGCTTCCGCTGATTTCCGTATATGCGTACCATGCTTATCAGCATTACAACAACGATGAAAGTCTCGTCATCCGCTATCCGGATCCAAAGCTTTCGACCGCAGAAAATATTCTCCGGACGCTGCGCCCGGATGGCCAGTACACCGAGCTGGAAGCGCGGGTGCTTGACATCGCACTCGTGATTCACGCGGAGCACGGCGGCGGTAACAACTCCACCTTCACCACGCACGTTGTGACTTCCACAGAAACCGATACCTACTCCGCCATCTCCGCGTCGCTCGGCTCTCTGAAAGGGCCAAAGCACGGCGGCGCGAACCTGAAGGTCGAGCAGATGTTTTCTGATATCCGCGAACATGTAAAGGACTGGGAAAACGAAGACCAGCTCCGCGATTACCTGCTGAAAATCATCCGCGGACAGGCTTTTGACGGCCGCGGCCTGATCTATGGCATGGGGCACGCAGTCTACACCCTCTCCGACCCGCGAGCAGTCATTCTGAAAGAATACGCAAAAACGCTCTCCGAAGCCAAGGGTCTTACCCAGGAATTCGCACTCTACGAAAATGTCGAGCGGCTCGCCCGCGAGGTACTGACCAGCGAAAAACATCTGCACAAGCCCATCTGCTGCAACGTCGACTTTTACAGCGGCTTCGTTTATTCTATGCTGGGCATTCCCAGAGAGCTCTTCACTCCGATCTTCGCCATCTCCCGTATGGCCGGCTGGAGCGCGCACCGCATGGAAGAGCTGGTCAACGGCGGCAAAATCATCCGCCCGGCCTACAAATACGTCGGACATCATGTGCCGTATCTGCCGCTTGAGAAACGCTAAATTGCAAAAAACCAGCCTGTGCGCAGAAAACTCCAGGCTGATTTTTTTCTGTTACAGGGCGTTTCCGCCCCGCTTTTTATCCAATAATTTATTCCGTTTCGCTTTCCGCTTCTCCGGTTTCTGTCTCCGTTTCCTCCTCTTCTTCCGCAATCAGGTCATATGCCGAATAACTCAGGAGTGTCGTGACAATATCGCTGGAAAGGGTATGCACCTGCGCAGAACCCTCTAGGCGTACATAATAATCGCCGTTGGAATCCGTATCGCCGATCAGGAAGGTGACCGTCTTTTCAATGGTTTCCACGCTTTCCTCAGTCTCTGTCTCGGATTCCTCTTCGCTCTCCGCTTCGGTGTCCGCCGCCTCAGTCTCTGTCTCGTCCTCGTCGGATTCTATTTCCTCCTCATAGGTAATGGTCAGCGTCACTGCGGGCTCCTCCAGACCATAAGCAGAGAAATCGCTGCAGTTGTGCTCCAGGTAATCCTCATATGCCAAATACGCAAGCGTACTGGTCAGAGTATCTGCCTCATCCGCATTCGCCTCTACACCCGCGGCCAGTTCCTTCGCTGTCACTTCATTCGCTGCGCTTGGCGTATCTTCCTCGTCCGCTTCTGTCGCATCCTCTGCATCTTCGGCATCCGCTTCGTCCGCTTCTGTCGTATCCTCTGCATCTTCGGCATCCACTTCGTCCGCTTCCGCATCCTCGTTTTCGCTGCCCGTATCCTCGCTAACGCCGCTCACCATCCAGACGGCATCTTCAATATAGAGATCATAGCTCTCTCCGTCCGCCGTCTCCACGGAGATTCCCGTGATCGCCGATGCCTGGAGCGTCGGCAGTTCTTCGCTTTCCGCGTAGTCATAAATATCGTCGGAGAATCCCTCCCGCAGATCTGTCGATATCGTATAAACAGTGGCAGTATCCTCGTTCAGCAGCAGATAATCATTTCCGGTCGAATCGTTATTATCGCCAATCGTGACAATCGTCACTTCCCCGTCCTCATCGGTCAGCGTGATGAGATTCTGCGGATCATCAAAACCATATTCCGACACATCCTCGATCTCCGTCAGCGTCCGCAGCGATTTCAGCTCCGAAAGCTCCGAAAGCGGAGAAAGAATGGCGTCCCCGTCCACCGGAAATGTTTCATCATCATCCTTCTGCCAGCTACCGTCCTCCTGCAGAGTAAACGAAGTCTCTTCTCCGTCGATCAGGAACGAAACCGCCGTCAGCGTGGAAGTATCCACTTCCAGAATCGTCTCCCCCGCCGCCGCCTCTTCTTCGGCTTCCTCAGTTTTCTGATTGTAGGCTTTGAGTCCGAAGTAGGCGCCGCAAAGGATAAAAATCACCGCCACGCCAGCGATCAATTTTACGCTTTTTTTCTTCATAATTTATACAATCCTCCGTTACCATAAGCTCAGATATTCCGTGATCCGCACCCCGGCCGTCAGACTGCCGACGACGGTCGAAAATACGCGATAATTCTTTACCGTTTTCTCCGGCTCAGCCATACGCCAAGTCCAAGCAACAGAATAATGACCGGAAGAATGATCGTTGTCAATGCACCCCAGAAGCTTACGGAAGCAGACGTCAGAGTCAGATAATCTACCACCGTACTCTTAGACGGAACCGATACAGAGCTTTCCTGGTTGCACGCCCAGCTTACGACATTGGCAATCAGCTGATAGTTCCCGCCGGACACAGCCTGGTTGATGGAATCGTTGACAAGTGCGGAGGAAGTAAACACAGCCAGTCTGGTCTCTGCCGTATCCGTTTCTTCTTCCTCTGTCTCCGTTTCTGTCTCTTCTTCGGCCGCATCCTCCGCTTCCGATGCATCTTCGGCCTCAGTCGTATCTTCCGCCTCGGTTACTTCTTCTGTTTCCTCTTCGGTCTCTGTCTCCGTCTCAGTTTCCACCTCAAGCGTATCCACCCAGCTGTCAAAATCCAGACTGTCATCGACAGAAGCCGTGTCCTCCAGCAGCTCATCCGTCAGCTCAACGCTCTCTGTGATAATCACGCCCAGGTCAAACGGCCCACTGATATCGTCGTCTTCCTGCGAATAGGTCGTCATATTCTGCACGTCGACCTTGGAATAAGCAGCGCTCGATGTGGTGAGTACACTTTCGATCGTCAGCGTATCCCGCGCATCGTCCAGTGTCTCAATGCCCTGTGCCGATGCTACCATGACATAGCTTCCGCTCTCCGCAAGATCCGATGACACATCCGTGCTGTTGATATCCGGCAGCAGATAATACAGATACTGTGAGTAGTAATAATTCGGATTGCCCTCGAACACAATGCCGTCTACCAGTTCCACACCATAATATTCCATGACAGTAGCCAGGTTCGGCAGCTCTTCGGTCGTGTAATCTGTAATAATAATCACACTTCCGCCCCGCCGCAGGTAATTCAGAATCATCTGTGCTTCCGTGGTAGAAATGTCAGACATCGGGGAAACGATCATCAGGCAGTCCGCGTCCTCCGGCACCCCATCCGAGGTCAGAAGACTCAGCTCCTCGATCTCAATATTTTCCTTTTCAATCGAAGACTCCATGGAATCCGTCAGTTCCAGTTCACTGTGTCCGGTCAGGGTATACAGCTTTGGAATATCATCGCTGATCAGGGCGGAAATCGCACTCGTGATCAGTCCCTCCGCGTCAAACCCGGTCGTCGTACTGGAATACGTGTAATAGCTGAATTCCGTCTCATACATGTCATCGTAGGAAATCACCTTACTGTTATCCCCGCATACGATGATCACACTGTTATCTGACAGAGTCTCATCCGTATATTGTGACGTAAACTGCGGGTACAGCACCGGATCCTTTTCCACCACCGTAATGTGTGAGGAAAGATCCTCATAGCGTTCCAGCAGCCTGGAAACATAAGAATCCCGGTTGCCATCCTCCAGAATATAATAAATCGTAATATCCTCTGTCAGGCTTTCTACAAGCTCTTTTGACGTATCTGTCAATACGGAAAGCTGTAGTCCGCTCAAATCAATCTGCGTATACTGCGACGGAATCTGGGCAACGATCATATTGATCAGGATCACTGACACAATCACGATCACTGACAGCGCAATGCTGTAAGAGCCATGCTTTAACTGGCGCAGGTTTTTGGGCAGCAGGGAAAATTTTTTTCTGTTTTCTTCTTTGATATCCTTTTGCACTTCGATTTGCGTTTCATTTTGCTTTTTGCTCATTTTTCTGTCCCACCTCCGTCTTTAGCTCCAGCGTCTCTTCTGAATCGTCTCAACGGTCAGGTAAAGGAAAAGTCCGATCACAGAGAGATAATAAACAATGCCGTTCACGTCAAAAATACCGCTGTAAAAGTTCGAAAAATGGTTGGATAGATCAAGAACACTCAGCACATCCTGTATCAATCCTTCGTAAAGAGTGCTGTTTACAACATAAACAGCAACTGCCGCCGCTGCCCCCGCGATCAGGCAGAGCAGCGAAACCAGCGTGCTTTTCACCGTATTGTAAACCAACACCGCTGCCAGCGCGATCAGCACCAGAATAATCACGAAGGAGCCGAATGCGGTTTCCGGAAGCAGGGATGAGATTCCGGAAATTACATAACTGACAAACAGAACAAGGAACGTGAGAACCGCCGCGATTACCTGGCTCTCTGTCACAGATGACACGAAAAGCCCGATCGCCAGAAAGCTGCAGCCCATCAGAAAGAATCCAAACATCGCGGTATAAGTTTCGCCAAAATAAACTGTGCCAAATTGCGACAGAATCAGCGGATAAAGCGCCATAATCAGCATCGGGATCAGAAAAATCGTCGCCAGGGCAAGAAACTTTCCCACCACAATCTCTGTCACGGAAATGGGTGCAGTCAAAAGCATCTGGTCGGTCTTCTGCTTCTGCTCCTCAGAAAGAACGCGCATCGTCAGAATCGGCACCGCAATCATAAAAACAAACAGGATACAGGAAAGCACATAGGCAAATTTGGGCCAGCCGACGGACAGATTATAATAGGTAAAGTAAATACCTGTCACTACCAGCAAAAACGCCATAAACACATAACCAATCATAGAAGTCAGAAAACCGCGGACTTCCTTTTTATATATCGCTGCCATCTATCCTCACTCCTTCCTGTCCGTTTCCTGAGCGCCTGTTTTCAGGTTGTCTGCAATCTGGCTATCTGTCTCCAGGCTGTCTGCACCTTGACTATCCGTTTCCAGGCTATCTGCACCCTGGCTGCCCGTTTCCAGGCTGGCTATATCTGATCCGACATTCTCAGGATCTGCCTTCATCTCCTGCTTTGCCTTTTGACCGAATCCGAATCGTCTCTTCTTTTTCGCGGACGGTGCCTGCGGATGGTCTTCCGTCAGCTCAAGGAATACATCCTCCAGCGAAATATGCGTATGCTGCATGCGAAGAATCGGCGTGTCGTGCTGTACGCAGAGGTAAAAAATCTGTTCCCGCAGGTCGTGGTCTCCCTCCGTCTTAATCGTGACGTCACAGGCGCCTTTCTCCGTCGAATTCGCTACGCTGATCGACTGCACACCCGGCAGCGATCCAAACATTTTTCTGGCATCAGAAACCTTCGCGGAGACGGTCAGCTCCAGAGAGCCGGATCCCCGCATCAGCTTTGTCAGATTTTCCGGCGTGTCGCTCGCCACCAGCTTTCCATGCGCAATGATCATGATATGATCGCAGATCGCGCTGATTTCCGACAGGATATGAGAACTCAGAATCACCGTATGTTTTTTGCCCAGTTCCTTAATCAGTTCACGGATCTCTATGATCTGCTTCGGATCCAGCCCCACCATCGGCTCATCCAGAATGATAATATCCGGATATCCGAGAATTGCCTGCGCCAGACCAGTACGCTGCCGGTACCCTTTTGACAGGTTGCGGATCAGACGATTCTGCATTTCCGTCAGCCCTGTTGTCTGCATGACCTCAGCAATCATAGCCTCACGCTCTTTCCTGGGCAGTTTTTTCAATTCCGCCGCGAACTGCAGATACTCCAGCACGGTCATCTCCGGATAAACCGGCGGCATCTCCGGCAGGTAGCCGATACACTTGCGCGCTTCCTCCGGCTCTTCCAGAATATTATGACCGTCAATCATTACCTCACCGGCCGTTGGAGCAATGTATCCGGTAAGAATATTCATCGTCGTCGTTTTTCCGGCGCCATTCGGTCCGAGGAAACCATAGATCTGTCCTTTTTCTACGGTAAACGATAAGTCATCCACTGCGGCATTCGAGCCATAGCGTTTTGTAAGATGGGTTACTTCAATCAAGACATTCACTCCTGTTCCGCATAGTATGCATGGATATAATTCAGTTTATTGTAGGAAAAGTTTGTGTCCATTTCAGGAATAGATTGTGTCCATTCTGTGGATAGTCGTGCGGAAGCCATTGCCGCATTTGACCAGCTGTGTTATAATGCTTCCAGGTTAAAAAGCCACACCGTTAAAACAGTGTATTTTAGAAAAGAGACAAAAATGAACCAGAATATTTTTTTAATTGGATTTATGGGCGCCGGCAAGTCTACCGTTGCGCGGGCGCTTCGCGATCACTATGGCATGCGCCTGATTGAGATGGATGAGCAGATCGAGGCCCAGGAAGGGCGATCGATTTCTCAGATCTTCGCAGAAAACGGCGAGGACTATTTCCGCACACTGGAAACCAGATTGCTTCTTTCATTGAAGCAGGAAACCAATACGGTCGTCTCCTGCGGCGGCGGCGTGCCCCTGCGCGAGGAAAACGTTGCCGCCATGCGCCTGAGCGGAAAAATCGTTTACCTCTGCGCATCCCCGGAGACCATCTACGAACGGGTAAAAGATTTTCACAACCGGCCGCTGCTTGAGGGGAATATGAATGTGGAATACATCCAGGGCCTGCTGACGCAGCGAGCCCCGAAATATCAAAACGCCGCAGACGTCACAGTCGCCGCAGACGGCAACGATGTGCGCGCGGTCTGCGAGGAAATATTGCGAAATGTCGGAAACGGCGAATGACATTTCCTGTAAAATCAGAAAAGCCAGCATCTGACTTCTCAAAAGGAAGTCCGGACGTCTGGCTTTTTCGTTATTCACAGTCAGCTTTATCTAAAATAAAGAGAATTCCATCTCAGCTCATTCTTAAGGCTGCGAATGGTAGTATTATTGTCAATCAGGACAGTCTCAATGCCCATCGCCGCGCCCCAGTCTTCCATCTGCTCTGCGGTCAGATCATAAGAGAACGCCGTGTGGTGCGCGCCGCCCGCAAGGATCCACGCCTCTGCACCGATCGCCAGATCCGGCTGCGGTGTCCAGAAGTTGGTCGCTACCGGAAGCTTCGGCATCGGCTTCTCTACCTTCTTACAGTCAACTGCGTTGATAATCAGACGGAAACGGTTCCCCATATCGATCAGGGATGTCGCGATGCCCGGCCCCTCTTTCGCGGTAAATACCAGACGGGCAGGATCTTCACGATCACCCATGGAAAGCGGGTTTACTTTAATGCTGATCGGTCCCTCGGCAATCGTCGGGCAAACCTCCAGCATATGCGCCTCCAGAACGCCCTCTTTGCCCGGGATAAGGTTGTAGGTATAATCTTCCATGAAAGATGTGCCCTTCGCGTTCGGAACATTCTGCGTCATAATCTTCATCAGGCGAACCATCGCCGCGGTCTTCCAGTCTCCCTCACCGCCAAAGCCGTAGCCCTTTTCCATCAGACGCTGAATCGCCAGACCCGGCAGCTGCTGCAGCGCACCCAGATCACCAAAGTGTGTCACAATCGCCTGATAATTTTTCTCCTCAAGGAAACGCTCAAAGCCAATCTCAATCTGCGCCTGCACCGCCACATGTTTCCGGAACTCCGCCTCATCTCTTCCTTCCAGAAGAATCTGATATTTGTCGTAGTATTCCTCTACCAGTGCATTAGTGTCTGCCTGTGATACAGCCTGTACTGCCTCCGCGATCTCATTCACCGGGTAGGCGTCAATCTCCCAGCCGAACTTGATCTGCGCTTCTACCTTATCACCTTCAGTAACGGCTACATTCCGCATATTGTCCGCAATACGCATCACACGGATATGGCTGCTCTCCATGATACCCACCGCCGTGCGCATCCAGGAAGCGATCTTCTCCTGCACCTTCCGGTCATTCCAATGACCGACAATCACCTTGCGCTCAATGCCCATTCTGGTAACGATGTGGCCATACTCACGGTCGCCGTGCGCGGACTGGTTCTCATTCATGAAATCCATGTCAATCGTATCGTACGGAATCTCTTCATTAAACTGCGTATGCAGGTGAAGCAGCGGCTTGCGGTATTCCTGCAAACCGAGAATCCAGGACTTCGCCGGTGAAAAGGTATGCATCCAGGTAATAACACCCGCGCATTCCTCATCCGCGTTTGCTTCATTAAACGTCCTGCGAATCACCTCATTCGTAATCATGGTCGGCTTCCATACCACTTCATACGGAAGCACTCCGGATTCATTCAGCTTGCTGACAATGATCTTCGAATGCTCTGCTACCTTTGCAAGGCACTCATCCCCGTAAAGATCCTGAGAGCCAGTCGCAAACCAGAATTTGTAATTTTTTGCAGCTTTCATTTTGATTCCTCCTTCTTTTGACCGTGCTATCCCCCACACCGTTTTGCTCCGGTTTTCATTACCTGATATTACAGGAACCGCTTCGCGAACCCTATAATCTGATTTATGCTCTGTTCTGAGCAGTGACTATTATGCGTATAAGCACATTTACTTGCTCCCCATCACACCCAGTTTTCCATCCAGGCATGTACCAGCTGCGGCCACACCGCAACCGCCGCCTCTGTCCAGCCGCCATCTGCGGAACCGGTCAGACGGTTCGCAAGCGACAGGCCATGTCCGCCTTTTTCAAAAAGATGAAATTCAGTCGGAATGTGATGGCTCACCAGTTCATTCACCAGCAGCAGGGAATTCTGCACCGGTACCAAATCATCCTCGCAGGTGTGCCATACAAATGTCCGCGGAACCTGCTCTCCCACACAGAATTCCAGAGACAGTTCTTTCTTTTTCTCCTCATAATCCGCACCCAGAAGGCTGCGGAAAGATCCCTCGTGCGCATACTCCCCGGACGAAATAACCGGATAACAGAGAATCAGAGCATTCGGCGCAAGAGCCGCGGAATCAACGCCCAAATCCTCCGACAAGAATGCGCGGTTCCAGAACATCGCATAGTTTGCCGCCAGGTGTCCGCCCGCGGAAAAGCCGGAAACCACAATTTTCTTCGGGTCGATATGCCAGTCGGCCGCGTTTTCCCGAATCACGGCTACCGCTCTGCCAAGCTCCAGAAGCGCCGTCGGATACACAGCCGGAGCCACCGAGTAGCGAAGCACCGCCGCGTGATACCCCATCGCCAGATACTGCATCGCGATAATCTCCGCCTCCCGGTCAGATGTAAATTCATATCCGCCCCCCGGACAAATCACCACCATCGGACGCTCCTTAATCGCAATCTCCGGTGAATCATCCAGAATGTACAGATACAGCGCCGCATAGTCCATAGAATTCTGATTTTTGATATCAATCTTTTCGTATTTCATGCTTCTGCTCTTCTCCTTCCCATTCTTTCTATTTTTAACAGAGAGCCGCACCGTGCAGAATTGCCTTCGGCAATGGCGCGGCCTACGTCATTAGGAATCCACCGGCAAGCCGGTCCCCCTTATGACATATTTCAGAGAGCCGCGCCGTGCAGAATTGCCTTCGGCAATGGTGCGGCCTACGTCATAAGGAATCCACCGGCAAGCCGGTCCCCCTTATGACATATTTCAGAGAGCCTGCCGCCCAGCTTTGCAAAAGCCGGCACGGCAGGCTCCCCTTCACTGCCCCGGTACATCCGCAGCAGTATCTTGTACTCGTGCCTTTACTTCCGTCCACCCGACACGTATCGTTTTAATCCTCTTCTGATGCAGTCTCCGTCTCCGAAGCCGTCTCTGATTCGGTCTCCGTTTCTGTCTCTGCTGCCTCTGTTTCAGCCTCCGAGTCCGCTTCTGACGCAGTCTCTGATTCCGCTTCCGTCGCGGTTTCTTCTTCTGTCTCAGATTCCGTCTCTGTTCCGGTCTCTGACTCAACCTCTGAAGCAGCCTCTGTCTCTTCCTCTTCATAGAGACTCAGATTAAAATCAATGGTAATCGTAGCAAGTACGTCCTCGTCCAAGGTAATCTCGCTGTCCTCTTCCCACTCTTCGTAAAGAGCATCAATCGCCTCGTCCTTGCGTTCTTCGATAATGCTCTCTTTTTCTTCCTCTGTCGCCTCTTCATCAAATGCGCTGATCACTCGCACTACATAATAACCGCTCGTAGCTTCTACCGGATAATCTACCAGCGTATCATCCTCCAGATCATCCGTCGCGGTAATCAGGCTCTCTGTTACTGCTGTGCTGTCCGCGCCAAATGTTGTCTCCGTCACTGACAGATCCTCGTCAACCTCCGCGGCTGCCTCTTCCAGATCCATACCATCCTGTACCAGCGCAATGATCTGCTCCGCTTTCTCATAAGCTGCCGCCATCGCCGCCGCAGTCTCCGGATCCTCAGTCTCTGTCTCCGTTTCGGTTTCCTCTTCGGTCTCTGTCTCTTCCTCGGTATCCGTCTCCGCTTCCGATGCGTCTTCCGCATTCGACTCTTCCTCAGTTGCTTCCGCTGTCTCAGTCTCAGACTCTGTCTCATCAGCAGAAGTCGTCTTCACCACCGTATTTCCTGTCAAAAGTGCTGTCTCAGACTCCGAATCTACCGTCGTCTCTTCTTCTGTATCTGCAGCAGTTTCCGCTTCGGTTTCCTCAGAAGACGCTTCTTCCGACTCACTCTCAGCCGCTTCCGTGTCTTCTTCTGTCTCTTCCTCCGTCGCATCCTCTGTCTCAACGTAGACATACTCTACCCGCCGCTGCGCCGCTTCTTCGTCTGACACTTCCGTATCCACATCTGCCGTCATGGCGACTTCCATCTTTGTCTGGATTGTGAGCAGAGTCAGATATTCTTCTACAATCTCCTGCGTTGCGCTCATGGCCTCCAGCGTCTCCTCATCATTCGCCTCGATGAACGCCGTCGCTGCTTCCGTGATCGCTGCTTCCTCATCCTCCGTCAGCTCCACCTCATACTCTTCCATATGCTGCTTCGCCAGGATCATCTGATGGAAAGTCTCCACACAGCTGTCAATCATCATATCGCCAATCGTATAATCTGTGCTGTATTCATAAGAAAACGGATTATCGCCAAAATAATACTCATAGATTTCCTGCACCTGTGACTGCGAATAATGCACCGCGAATTTCACCACTCCCGCAGAAACCTCTTCCTCATTTATCGTCATCACCGTTGCATCCGCGTCAAACGCAGATGAGGTATCCTTTGAGCAACCCGCGAGAGAAGTCGCCGCCAGACTCGCGCTCAAAAAATACACTGCCGCTTTCTTCATTCCCTTATTCATTTTCAAATACTTCCTCTCATATAAAAATCTGCCGTGCTCCTGCACCGGCGCAACATTTTCGTCCGTATTCATGCCGACCGGAATAAAACATCATACAGCCGTTTTCGACACGCCGCTGCATCCTTCCACGTAAAAGCTGATAATTTCTCGTCAGGCACTTACACTCGCCGATTTATTATAATCGTTTTCCGAGGATATCGCAACATCAAATTTATATAAAAAGAAAGTTTTTGCGCCAGGCTGCGCTGATTTTGTACTGCTTATTTCCTGTTTATTCGCCATCTTCCGGATTCATCGGAACCGTCTTTCCTCTGCCTGCCAGCACCCAGCCAGATGTCAGCGCCGTCAAAGGCGCAGCCAGCACCAGGCCAAAAGAACCGACCAGCGTATGGATAATTTCCGAAGTCACATACTTATAATTCAGAATATTAATAATAGGCGTCCCCTGCGCCATAAATACCATCAGAAGCGCAATATAGCCGCCGGAGTAGGCCAAAAGCAGCGTTGTCGTCATCGTCCCCATCGCCGCCTGGCCGACATGCATCCCCGAGACTGCCGCTTCCCAGCGGGAAAGATCCGGTCGTTTCTGCGTTACCTCATTGACCGCAGCAGTGATATCCACCGTCAGATCCATCATCGCTCCAGAAGAGCCGACAAAAATGCTCGCCATGAAAATACGGGTCAGATTCAGATTTTCATATCCGCTGTAGAGCAGCGTTTCCGAAAAAGACATCACCGCCCCCTGCACTTTAAAGGTGGAGGTGCAGAGAATTCCCAGCACACAGGTAAGCGCCAGCCCGGACAGAGCACCCGTCACAGCCGCAAAACAGCGCCGGTCAAACCCAAACACCAGGGCAATGATCATCAGCGTCAGCAGGGCCGTAATCGCGCCGCCCACCAGAATCGGATCCATCCCCTTCAGGCAGCATGGCACCAGAATCTTCCAGATTGCCAGCACCGACAAAACGAACGACAGGATTGCACGCAGTCCCGTTCCCCTGGCAAAAAGGATCAGGAACAGGAAAAACGCGCCCAGAAGCAGAAATTCCAGATCCATACGGTAATGGTCAATCATGCTGACCGATGATACCTCATCCTCATGAAAGCTCACCAGAACAAGCGCCCGGTCGCCTTCCTCATAGATTTTATCCGATTCCAGTGAGCCACTCAGCTTGTTGCTCGCCCAATACGTCTCCCCCTTATGGCTGCCTGCAAGCAGCGTAACCTCACAGGACTGCTCTCCTGCCTGCACCAGTCCGGTATTAATCACTGTCGAATTATCCACACTGATTACCTTCGCGGCCACGCGCTCTCCTCCGTCTTTATACGCTGCCCCCGCCTCCTCAAAACCGGTTGGGATGCAAATCAAAATTACAATCAAAACGATACAGACCGCAATGGAAGCCCATGTTTTCCTGATTTTCAACGATTTCATATGGAATCCTTTCTATTCTCTCATTATCCTCTCCTTATTCTCCTGATAATCGGAACTCCCGGAATCATTCATTTTCGTCCGACAGGGAAATTCGGAGAACTTTCCTTTCTGACAAGAGAGACCGCGATTTCACGCGGCCTCTCCATCATACCATCATACATTTTCCGTAACTGTTCAGTATATACTTTCATAACTCACATCCTGGCAGGAAAGCACCTAAACCAATTCATTTTAAACGGTCAGATCTTCCAACCCCAGCAGGCTGACAAATTTATCATGAATATCCGTGTTGTCATAAGAACCGCTGAAAAGATCCGCGCCGGCGCCCTGCGCAAATACCGCTGTCGGAAGGCCGGTATGTGCATAAGAAGTAAAGCAGATACCAGATTTATTATTTACCAGATGCGTAACCGTTACTGAAAACGGGGTATATGTACCGTAGCTGATATACTCGCCCTGTGTCTGCACTGTGTTGCCTTCGGTATCCGTTGCATACCCGTCAAGCGTCAGCTGATACGCTTCCTGAAGCTCTTCGACTTCGTAATCGGTCAGTACAAGCGTCGTATTATCCTCATCGGTCGCATTTTCCGGAAGAACCAGGCCAAACAGTGCCTGTACATCTGCCATCGCATCCTCAAAGGATGTACCATTCTCCCGATATGCCGCCACATAATCGGAATCATATTTTGCAAAAGAAATACCCTGGTTCTGTACATTATCCAGATAGGTGTCATAATCCGTCCCGGCAAAACCGATCGACAGACCACCTGTCTCATGGTCACCTGTCACAACAATCAGCGTCTCATCCGGATGCTGCCCGGCAAAATCTACCGCTACCTGAATCGCATCCGCCATTGCCAGCGCGGCAGAGATTACCGGCGCCGCATAATTTGCATGGCAGGCCCAGTCAATCTTGCCGCCCTCACACATCATAAAGAAGCCGTTGTCATTCTCCAGAACCTCAATTCCCTTCGAAACATAATCCGCCAGCGCCCACTCATCATCCGCACGGTCAATCTCATAGCTCAGAGAATCACTGTCTGCCAGATTTTCCGTAACAATCAGCGTCTTGCCGTCTTCCGCGGTCACATTCTCTGCCTCCGCCTGCGTACGGACAACGTTGTAACCTGCCTCCGCAGCCAGCTCATAGATATCCGTCTGATCTCCATCCGAATCGGTCGGCTTCAGCAGCCCGCCGCCCGCGAAATAATCATAATTGCTCTCCACCAGCTCCACGCCGATGTCATAATAATTGCTGCGGCTCGCCTGATGTGCATAAAAGGCAGCCGGAGTCGCATGATTCAGGTTCACAGAGCTGATCACACCGATTTTATATCCAAGCTCATCGCGAAGCTGCTCCGCAAAAGTCGTATATTTCACAGTCGTCGATTCGTCCATATTGATAATGCCGCTATATGTCTTAAATCCAGACGCAATTGAAGTTGCTGTCGACGCAGAATCCGGGCAGAACGAACTGGAATCATACGTAGTCGCGCTTCCAGTATAATCAAACTCCATAAAGTTCAACGCCACATTACCATCCAGAATTCCGTCATCCGTCTCATCCGCAAGTGCTCCCAGATAAGAAGATGCAAGCTGGAACTGGGAATACGTCATACCATCACCGATAAACAGGAACACATACTTCGGTGCTGTCACAGCAGCCGTATCATCCGCGCTTTCCTCTGCCAGTGCCGTTAAGCCAAACGGTCCCATAACACCTGTCAAAGCCGCTCCGGCCACACCTGCCGCAGAACCCCTCAAAAAATCTCTCCTGGATATTTTCTTCATTTTATTCTTCTCCTTTTATTCTACTAATCGAATTTCCTTCATTCCCACATGATCAGGTATTATACAACCTTGCGAAATACCAAATCCCTGTATCCTGTTTTTCATTCGCAGTAACAGATAGAGGTAAGAACGGTCGGTTTTACTCGGCCGCCCTGTTCACTACATTATGTTAAGATCAACGTTAA
>Ga0192279_1045_pt1 | contig 26392 bp, 25 predicted proteins | sample Koala_Koa24_L3_FD_131251 | JGI IMG/M metagenome (GOLD analysis project Ga0192279, IMG submission 131251) | Enriched cells from koala feces incubated with labeled cellulose particles, San Francisco Zoo, California, United States - Koala_Koa2-4_L3 ...
GGCGGAGGAGTTAGGTCTGGCCGAGATTGTTTCTCCTTTGAAACAGCAGGCAATCGAAGAGGTAGAAGCGGCCAGTGCGGAAGCAGAAGCGATCGCTTACCGACTGGATAACGACCCGCTCTCCCAGAGCGAGCTGAATCAGCTTTCCTATGAAATGTATCAGATCTGGGACGACGCTCTGAATGTCCTGTGGGGCTACCTGAAGGAAAGCCTTCTGGAAGAGGAGATGGCTGCCCTGACAGAAGAGGAGATTGCGTGGATTACGGAAAAGGAAAGTGCGATCGCTGCGGCGGGCGCCGAATTTGAAGGCGGCACCATGCAGCCTTATGTGGAAAATACGACTGGAGCGGAGCTGACGAAAGAGCGGGTGTATGTCCTGCTGGAGAAGCTTTCCTGACAGATTATAACGCGGATGCGGGGGACGAAGCTTCTCTTTTAGCAAAAAAACAGAACTGAAAAAATGAGATAGGAACAGGCCCAACTGTAATCTTTTGATTTCGGAAAGTGAGGAAAGGCCGGTAGAATGAAAAAATATGTTTGAGGAGGAATGATGATGAATTACACGATCAAAAACGAGTACCTTACTGTGACTGCCAGCGACGCGGGGGCTGAGTTACAGTCGGTCAGGAGCGCGGACGGGCTGGAGTATCTGTGGCAGGCCGATCCTGCTATCTGGAGCGGAAAAGCTCCGAACCTGTTTCCCTACATTGCCCGCCTGACAGATGAGACCTTCACGCTGAATGGAGAATCCTACCATATGAAGCGGCATGGACTGATCAAATATCATACGCTGGTGATGGAAACGCCGGCCTGCTATGTACAGAGCGAAGAAGCGGATGATGTACTCCTTACGGCGGATGAAATGACCTTTCGCTTTGAAAGCAGCGAACAGACCAGAGAGCAATACCCGTTTGACTTTATCTATCGGATTACTTATGCACTCAAAGGCAGTACGCTTATGATTACGAACACAGTAGAAAATACAGGGAAGGAGCGTATGTACTTTGGCGTCGGCGGGCATCCTGGTTTCCGTGTGCCGCTGGATGAAGGGCTGGCATTTGAGGACTATTATCTTGAATTTGACCGCCCCTCCCATCCGTACAGAGTCGGCTTTACTGATACCTGTTTCCTGACCGGTCAGGATCAGCTGTATCCGTTAGAGAACGATCGGAGGATTCCGCTTCATCACGATTTGTTTGATCATGACGCTGTGGTTTTGAAGCATGCGCCAAAGACCGTGAAAATCGGAAGCGATAAGGGGAAGCACAGCGTTACCGTTCATTATCCGGATTTCGCGTATATCGGATTCTGGCATGCGACTGGAAAAGAGGCACCTTATGTGTGCGTAGAGCCGTGGACGTCGCTGCCGTCCCGTGATGGGATCATAGAGGATCTTTCCTGCCAGGCAGATTTGATTGGTCTGGATGGGGGAAAGACTTATCAGAATCTATGGACGGTAGGACTTGAGTGATGTTTTATAGATGTTAAAATACGCACAGAAATGTTTACTGAGAAATATATGCTTTGATTAATGGTCAGGAACAGATTGTTCCTGACCGGATACGAAAGATAGATGATTGATTATGACACAAAAAGATTATGTAATTGATGCAATGAGAAAAAACGGTGGATATGCTACTCTGCGGCAGTTATACAGTTTGGTTGATGTTTCAACATGGGGAACTAAAACACCATTTGCGACGATAAGACGCATCGTGCAGGAGAATGCAGATTTTTTCGGATACAATCGGGCTTGTGGGCGTTGAAGGAAAGCGAGCAGGATGTTTTGCGGAAATTAAACATTACCAAAAACAACAAAAAGAGCGTTGACGCATTTACTCACTCATATTATCAGGGGATTATCGCAGAGATCGGAAATATCCGTAATAAGGATACTTATGTTCCACCGCAGGATAAAAATAAGCTGTTTCTGGAGCGTAAGCTTTCAGAAGTTACAACGATTGACCACATCTACGAGTTTACACATCCGGATATTTTGAGAAGGGCCAAAACAGTTGATGTGATCTGGTTCAATGAGAGAAAAATGCCATGTGCGTTCTATGAGGTAGAGCATTCGACGAATATCAAGAATTCGCTCGATAAATTTTTTGAACTACAGGACTTCAGAGCCAGTTTTTTTATAGTTGCGGACGAGGAAAGACATGGCCAATTTGATGATGTGATTAAATATTCTATTTATAATCCGATTCGTTCCTTTGTAAAATTTGTCGGGTACGACAGCCTGATAAATCAGTATGCAAATGAAAGTAAAAAATATGAGCGGGTAATATGATTGCAGCCTGACAATGATTTTGAACAGGACTTCGCAGTTGCTACGAAGCCTTGCATATAATGGGAAAACAAATGATTATAAAGTAAACATTTTTGCAATTTGATGCAAGAAATAAATATACCCTGAAATAATACTTTTAAATCATATATATGCTATAGTAAAAACTCACAAATCAGAACATTTGTTCTAAAAACTGTTGAAAATTTAAAGCGCGTGTAGTATACTTGTAAAAATTGAGGTCGCCTGGAAGTAAAACAAAAAGGCTTTATGTTGAATATTTGTGAGGAGGATTTGGCAATGGTATTGGCTGAAAGATTATTTCAGTGTTTTAGGGATAAAGACTCTTTTACATTATGGGAAGCTTACCGGGAGAATGCGGACAAGCCGCATGAAACGGTTCGTGCCCGTATTTATGATAATCTGAATATTAAATTCAAACGCATCGCAAAAGGTGTATACAGAACGATTGATTCAGAGGAGGCCTGTGTTGTCATAGAAGGTGATGGAAGGGACTTGTCGATGATTCAGGATGAAAGTATTGATTGCATTTTGACAGATCACCCGTGGCTGGACCCGAAATCAAACAGAGGTGGAACCAGAAAATTTGCGGAATATGACTGCTTCAAATATACACAGAAAGATTTTGATGAGAAAGCCAGAGTCCTGAAACCGGGATGTTTTTTGGTGGAGATTTTACCGGCGGAAAATGAAAATAATTATGAATACTTATATCAGATTAAACAGTTTGCGAAACAGGCAGGATTCCTTTATTATTCCAAAGTACCATGGAAAAAGGGCACTTTTGTAAGCAATACCGGTCGTAAAGCCAAGAATACGCAGGATGTCATGATTTTTTCAAAAGGAAGAGCCAGAAATATGCGTTATGATAAGAAAAAATCTGATGATACTGGTAAAAAATGCTATATGAGTGGATGCAAAGGGATGCTTCCTACGACTTTTGACGTACAAGCCGTATCAAAGAAAGACAGAATTCACCAAAGTGAGTTGCCGATTTCCTTATGTGAGCAGATATTGGAATATGTCACCTATGAAGGGGAAATTGTGTTGGATTCGTTCGCTGGGAGTGGCGTAGTGGGAGAAGCCGCATTGATGATGAAGCGAAGCTGTATTCTAATAGAGATATTGAAAGGGAATATTGAGAAAATCAAGCAACGATTTGAGCAGAAGATATGGTTTCAGACGGTTATGGAGTGAATTATTTTAGGAAAGACGAGTTCGAATAGGAGCATTGATAATGGGTAATAGAAAGGAAGCTGAATTATCAAAAACATAAACATGATATTCTTGCAGGATAGCCTACATATCGTTACAGATGGAGCGCATTATATATTTTCAACGATGCCGAAAGGGAAAGCCAAACACGGAAGGATTATCGTTTGGAGCCTTTGAAGAAATAATCAAAGAGGGGCGAAAATTCTCAATGAGGCCTGAAACCGTCGGTCTGCTTAGCAGAAATCGGTCAGTAACAGAAAGGATTTGCACTTATGGAACTGGAAATTGGGATTGAGGATTTACTACGAAAATCCAGGGTAGAGTCCTCGCGCATTGAATTTAAAGCAGGTTGGAATCCGGATGATATTTATCATAGTATCTGTGCCTATGCCAATGATTACAATAACGAAGGCGGCGGATATATTCTTGTGGGTGTTGAGGAGAAGAACGGGATGGCAGTGCGGCCGGTAAAGGGGCTTCCGGAATATATGCTGGATGACGTACAGAAAGAAATGGTTGGATATAATAATGTCATCTCACCGGCATATTTTCCGCGCCCCATTCCTATAGAGGTGGATGGTAAATGGATATTGGTAATTGTCGCTCGAACCGGACAGCAGAGACCATATAAAGCACCAGATTATGTTACGGGAAAAAAGGAAAAAAGTATTATTATTACATTCGATATGGTACAAGTTCTGTCAGAGCAAATACGGAGCAGGAACGGGAACTGATTGCCATGACGGATCAGACGCCGTTCGATTGTAAAGCAAATCATAAGGCGACATTTGCTGATATTTCTCCGGTCCTTCTGGAAGATCATTTGCGGAAGACCGGAAGCAAACTGGCAAAGCAGGTCAGTGAACGTGGTGTGGAGGCGATTTTAGAGGAAATGCAGCTGCTTGAGGGGCCGCCAGAGCTTCGGTATATCCAGAATGTGGCGCTTATGATGTTTTGCGAACATCCTGAGAAATTTTTCCGCTACACCTATGTGCAGATGACTGCATTCCCGGAGGGAAGCATTAAAAACCCGAGCGTGAGTGAAGATTATCCAAACATCACAGGTTCTGTGCCTCAAATGATACAGGCGACAATGGAACGTTTCCGAAATCTATTTATCCGAGAAAAGATCATCAAGGTGCCGAATCAGATGGAGTCGCTTCGGATTATAAATTATCCGTATCAGGCAATCGAGGAGGCTGTTGTCAATGCATTTTATCATCGGGATTATATGTCCAATGAGCCTGTGACGATTGAAATAAAACCTGACTGTATTAATATTATGAATTTTCCGGGGATAGACCGGTCTATTTCAAATGATACGATTGCGGAGGGTCGGCGGTTTGTGTCGCGATATTATCGTAATCGGCGTCTGGGCGAATTTTTAAAAGAATTGGATTTGTCAGAAGGTCATTCGTCGGGGGTTCCTACCATACAGGAGGAATTGGAGAGGAACGGCTCTCCTAGGGCGGAATTTTTTACAGATGAGGATAGACGGGCAATGCGGATTCGCATACCGATACATCCGGCGTTTTTAGAAGAAGAATTTGATAACTGTGTTCAAAATGAAAATAGTTTGAAAGAAGTTTTGAAAGAAGTTATGAAAAAAGCGGATTTTAATAAAGTGGTTTCTATTATTGAAATAATTGATAGAGATGGTGAAATTACGCCGATGAAGGCAAAAGAAGCCTGTGCAAAATCAGAAACTACAACGTGGAGATATTTACAGTTATTAATGTCTACAGGATTTGTTGTCAAAACAGGAAACACAAATAACTTAGTCTATAAAAAGAAGTAGATGACGGGGGTTGATTGGCAAGCCACCGGCAATGACTCCAAATGAGTTCTGAAAACCGGTGGCCAGCCTGACTAATTGCAGTTTTACAGTTACAGGTCACATCTTCTCCGGCTCCGGATACTCCACGCCAAAGGTCTCCACAGTCATTGTGGCGATACGCTGCGGGGTCATCGGGCGATCACGGAAATCGGTCGGGGTCTCGGCGATTTTATTGACAATGTCCATGCCCTCGGTTACTTTTCCGAATGCTGCATACGCGCCATCCAGATGCGGAGCAGCCTTATGCATCAGGAAGAACTGGCTGCCGGCCGAGTTTGGATGCATGGCGCGAGCCATCGAGAGGACGCCTGGCTCATGCTTTAACTGATTGACAAAGCCGTTCTGGGCAAATTCTCCCTTGATTGAATAACCAGGTCCGCCGGTGCCGGTCCCCTGCGGACAGCCGCCCTGGATCATAAAGCCCTTGATCACGCGGTGAAAGATCAGGCCGTCATAAAAACCTTTCTTTACAAGACTGATGAAGTTATTTACCGTGTTCGGAGCGATCTGCGGATACAGCTCCGCCTTCATCACATCTCCGTTCTCCATGGTAATTGTTACAATTGGATTCTGTGCCATTGTTTTGATTCCTTTCCATTCTTTCTTTTGCTTTACGATATTATAGTTCGAACCGATATAACAATTCAGAACGGTACTTCATACTCATAAGGGCTATGAAAGGATTATATGAGACGAAAACCATGTAAAGCAACGAAAATATTCTAACATTGCAGGCCTTGAATGGCAAGAAAAACATCATTGTTTTTTTCCTTGACAAACAGGATGTGAGATGCTATAGTGGTTAGTATAATCTAACTAATGTTTCAAAGAACAAAATGAAGTTACAGAAAGCTCACCAAGACTGTTCTGGAAACATAGTTGAACGTTGACACGAAAGAAAAGATCGGATTTTGGTTATAATGGATACGGAAACAGGAGAGTGCATATGAGTGTTGTAATTATCGGCGGCAATGAGGGCATGGTTTGTCAGTATGAGGGAATCTGCAGGGATTACGGGTGCAAGGCGAAGATTTTTGCGAAGGAAAGCGGCGCGATCCGGAAGAAGCTGGGTACTCCGGATATGTTTATTTTATTTACGAATACAGTGTCGCATAAGATGGTGCGCAGCACCATGCAGGAAGCGAAAAGGAATAAGATACCGGTGCTCCGCTGCCATTCGAGCAGCGCGACGGCACTGGAGGATCTGCTCAGCGAGCATGTCAAAGGCTGAAGGAGAGCAAACGTGTATACGGATGCCACAGGAAAGGCTGGCGTATAAGTGAATGGCAAGATGCAGAAGCCAGGATGGAAGGAGGAAATCATTTATGGGAACTGAGGCGATGGGCTATGTGCTTGGACAGCAGTGCACCCCGGTGATTGCCGGAATCAAACCGTCCAATCTGTTGATTGTGGAGAAAGGCAACCAGAGTCGGCTGAAGCATCTGTTAAAAGGAACGGATCTTTGCGGGTATCTGCTGTATACCTCTGCGGAAAAGGATTATTGGCTTCTATATGAGGCGAAAGAGTTGGAACGCGTGCTTTCAGATGATGGAAAGAGGGCATATCTGCGGGAATGTGGTTATGGGGAAGAAGCGCTTACGGTTGATTCGGTTTTGCCTTCTCTTGCGCGGCGCTTCCGGAGCTATAAGGAAGAAAAAGGCGAGTTTCCGCATGAGATGGGCATCTTTTTCGGGTATCCGTTGGGAGATGTGAAGGGGTTTATTGAAAATAAAGGACAGAATTTTAAACTGTCAGGGTACTGGAAGGTATACGACGATGTGGTTTATGCGAGCCATATTTTTGAACTGTACGAGGCGGCGCGGAAGAAGGCGTTGGCGTTGTGCAGCCAGGGTATGAGAATCTCCGACATCTGGAAAAATTTTCGGATGGCAGGTGTTTCTATATAATAAATGGTAACGATTTATAACAGCAGGCTGCGAACCGTCTGCGGTTATGAATGTTATACGAATAGCTGTCAGAACAGGTGGCGAATGATCTGTGAAATAAGCTGTTCGGAGCTAATACATCAAAAGCAGGAGGAAATAAAAAATGGCAGAGTTAAAGGTAGTTTTCTGGAGCGGATCAGGCAATACGGAGTCCATGGCGGATTTTGTAGTAAAGGGCGCCGGGGATGCGAAAGCGATTTCTATGGAGGATATCACTCCGGCGGAGCTGGCGGATGCGAAAGCATTTGCACTGGGCTGTCCGGCCATGGGTGATGAGGAACTCGAAGAAACCATCGTAGAGCCGTTTGTGGCGGAACTGGAAAAAAATGTGAGCGGCAAGACCATCGGGTTGTTTGGCTCTTATGGATGGGGAGACGGTGAGTGGATGCGCAACTGGGTGGAGCGCATGGAGAAAGCCGGAGCCGTTGTAGTCAATGGCGAGGGTGTGATCTGCGCAGATGCGCCGGACGATGAAGCGGAGCAGGCATTGACTGCGCTGGGAGAGAAGCTGGCGAAGGAACTATAAGCGCGCCCCTGCGATTGAGCAGGAGACAGCTGGAAAATACCTTTTGCGGTCTTGCGCATAAAAAAGAAAAAAGCGCTGTCATTGCGACAGCGCTTTTTGGCAACCAATATTCTTAAAGCTTTACCACGTTAGCAGCCTGCATTCCGCGAGCGCCTTCTGTCAAATCATAAGAAACTGCCTGTCCTTCTTCGAGGGTCTTGAAGCCTTCGCCCTGGATTGCAGAAAAATGTACGAATACATCGGATCCGTTTTCTCCTGTAATAAAGCCGTAACCCTTCTCTGCGTTGAACCATTTCACTGTACCCTTATTCATCTCGGTACCTCCTCAAAATATTGCTATTTAACCGGAAAAAAATTCACTAACTGTTATAGATTACAAGGCGGCACATTTCATAATCTATAACAGCTAGTGAAATCTTATCCTGTCAATCCTTTAGCAATGACCATTATAGCACAATATGTAAGGGTGTCAAGCAAATTAAGGAAATTTTTTTCCGTTTTTCCACCGCCAATTTAAACCGCATTTCGGCATGTTTTCAGGTTTCATTTTCCAGGACTGCTTCTTCTGCAGCTGAGATCGTTTCCGCTTCAGAATCTTCTGTCTCTTCGTCTGCAGCAGCGGTGGATTCCGCCTCTAATTCATCCGCTTCTTCATCCGTCAGGAGAATCTGTTCATAGGCCTCTGTCGTAATGTCTGCCGAATTGTAGAGCACTTTGGCCGCTTCGGTTTCATACAGGCTCCATACAAGGTAAGAGCGGCCCCATTCTTCTTCGAATTCTTCGCTGGTGTCATAGCCGTAATAGGAGGCGTATTCTTCCAGATAAGCGACATAATCGGTACCGGAGAGCTCAATCGCATTTTCTTCGCAGATATAGCTGATCAGCAGGCGTCGCTGCGCAAGCGTCTGTACTTCGGCGTCCAGATCGTCTTCTGTCATATCAAATACAGCCAGAATTTCTTCCTCGTCTGTGGAATCTATGAAGGACGCGTAATCATTGAGTGTCTCCTCACGGCAGGCATCGTATAACTCGTCCGGGATCTCAGAGATCTCACAGCTTGCCAGAGCCTGGGTGAGCAGTTCATCCAGGACATCCGCATAGCTCTGCTCCTCGTAATCTTCTTCCAGAGATTCGCGGAGGGCCGATTCGAATTCTTCGGTTGTAGAGTACTCGGTGTTCTCCGCAACCCAGTCGTCATCGTATTCTGGCAGAGTGATCTCGCAGACAGAGGAAATCTCGACTTCGAAATGGACGGTCTCTCCGGCCCAGTCTTCTTCAATCAGGGTCTCGTCCGCGGCATCTTCTTCATAAGTAATATCAAACGTTATCGTCTCACCCGCCGCTGCGCCAACGAGAGCTGTGTCAAAATCTTCGCCATAATCTGCTTCGCCCAAGGTAAAGTAGGTGTTTTCTGTATATGAGCTGCCGGAATCTTCCACGGAACAGGAAAGCTCAACATAGACCAGATCGCCCATCTCTGCCGCGCGGTCAACATCTGTCTCCTCACTCATCTGGGCGAGAAGCGAATCAATCTGCTCCTGCACCATCTCATCCGTAATCTCATATGTATACTGGGTGACTTCCAGACCTTCCAGGCCGTCGGTGGTGATATAATCTGCGGCGTTTTCCAGCAGATAGTCTGACGGTACGACGGAGGAAAGAGAAGCTTCGGTCTGCGCTTCGGTAGTGGCTTCTGTCTCTGTCACAGTGGAATCCGATCCAGAAGAGCTGCTTCCGGAAGAACCGGTATCACTGCTGCCGCATGCGGAAAGAAGCAGCGCTGCGGACAATCCAAGCAATGGGTAGAGTATTTTTTTCTTCATATTATTATAATGCCTTCCTTTCTGAATCACTGTAATGCCCCTGAAAGAACGATTCGATAGCTGATAGAGTCTGTTTTCGTGTTCTGTCTGCAGAAAAAAATCTGAGACAGTAACGACTTTAATATAACATCGAAAACCGGGAAAGTAAATGCATTTTCTACGGGAATCACAGTTTTTTCACTTTTGTCTTTTCTTAAAATCCGGCTTGTGATATGATGATGCCAGGTAACATGATAATGAAAGACAAAAGGAGACGCCATGGCAACGATTGAGATTCCACTGAAAGCGGAGCGGATTCTTCGGATTTTACATGAAAATGGATATGAGGCTTATGTGGTGGGAGGCTGTGTACGGGATTCCCTGCTGGGGCGAAAGCCGGAGGATTGGGATATTACGACGTCTGCCTCGCCGACACAGGTGAAGCAGCTGTTTCCGCGGACAATTGATACCGGGATTCAGCACGGAACCGTGACTGTGATGGATGATAAAGAGGGGTTTGAGGTGACGACCTACCGGATCGACGGCTCTTATGAGGATGGACGGCATCCGAAGCAGGTTACCTTTACATCGAGTCTGGAAGAAGATTTGAAACGGCGTGATTTTACGATTAACGCGATGGCGTTTTCGACGGAGTCCGGTCTGGTGGATCTTTTTGGCGGGCTGCGGGATCTGCGTGCGGGAGTGATTCAGTGTGTGGGAAATCCGGCCGAGCGGTTTGGAGAGGACGCCCTGCGCATGATGCGGGCGGTGCGCCTGGCTGCGCAGCTTGGCTTTACGGTGTCGGATGGTGCGAGGGGCGCGATGCGCGAGCTTTCCCCTACTCTGGCAAAGGTGAGCGCGGAGCGGATCCAGGCAGAGCTGGTCAAGATGGTGACCGCGCCGAAGCCGCATTTTCTCCGGCTGGCTTATGAGTGCGGACTTACGGCAGTGTTTATGCCGGAGTTTGACCGGATTATGATGCAGCGGCAGCATAATCCGCACCATGCGTATACGACAGGAGAACACACGCTGGTTGCAATGCAGAATATTGCGGCGGACAAGGTGCTGCGGCTGACCATGCTGTTCCATGACATGGGGAAGCCGGAGGTATTTGAGACGGACGAGCAGGGGATTGACCATTTTCACGGGCATGCGGCGCACAGCGAGGTCATTGCGCGAAAGATCATGAGACGCCTGAAATTTGACAATGAGACGACGAACAAGGTCTGCATTCTGGTGCGCAATCATTCCCGTTATCCGAAGCTGAATGCCTTTGATGTGAGACGGACGGTCTATGAGATTGGCGGACCGGAGCTGTTTGAGCAGTTTTTGCGGGTGAAGCGCTCGGATGTTCTGGCGCAGCATCCGGATGTTATCGAACAGAAGCTGGATTACTTAAAAGAAGTGGAACATATCTGGCTGGATGTGAAGCTGCACGGGGATTGCCTGTCGATGAAAGAGCTGGCGATTTCCGGGAGTGATCTGCTCGCCGATGGAAGAAAGCCGGGGCCGGCGCTCGGCGCCCTGCTGCGGGAGCTGCTTTATGATGTGCTGGAATTTCCGGAGCACAATAATAAGGGCTATCTTCTGGCGCGCAGCCGGGAACTGGAATGACAGAAGTACTTTCAAAGGAACTGCACAATCTGCTTTATAAATAGTTGTGCAGCAAAACTACTGGATGAGGAAGGATTATGAAAAAACATCACTGCGCAATCCGCTGCTTTTGCTTTTAACCGCTGCGATCTGGGGTGCCGCGTTTGTGGCGCAGAGCGTTGGTATGGATTATGTTGAACCATTCACGTTTATTTTTACGAAGAGCATTATCGGCGGAATCGTGCTGCTGCCGTGTATTGCGTTTCTGGACGGGCAAAAAAGCCGGGAGAGTGTGAGTTTCACGCAGAAGAGAAAGAAAGACGAACTGCCGGGCAAAGAAGAACGGACGAATTGCGCCGAACCGGCTGGAGACCAGAACAAAGACCGCCGCATCCTTGCACTTGGCGGCGTTTGCTGCGGCGCGGCGCTTTTTGTGGCGAGCTCTCTGCAGCAGATCGGGATTCAGTATACGACGGTGGGCAAGGCCGGGTTTATTACGGCTATGTACATCATTCTGGTGCCGGTTTTTGGTATTTTCCGGAAGAAAAAAGTGGGGGCAAAGATCTGGTTTTGTGTCCTGCTGGCGGCGGCGGGACTTTATCTGCTGTGTATGACGGAAGGGGTTGTGATCGGCGGAGGGGATTTGCTGATGCTGTTGTGCGCTGCTGTTTTTGCAGTGCATATTCTGGTGATCGATCATTTTTCCCCGCTGACAGACGGCGTACGGATGTCCTGCATTCAATTCTTTGTCTGTGGACTGCTTTCCGGAGTGGGGATGCTTCTTTTTGAGACGCCGTCTCTTCACTCGGTCCTGCAGGCATGGCTCCCGATTGGCTACGCGGGCGTCCTTTCCTGCGGTGTGGCCTATACGCTGCAGATTGTGGCACAGAAAGGGATGGATCCGACGGTCGCTTCTCTGATTCTGAGTATGGAGTCTGTGTTCTCTGTGCTTTCTGGCTGGCTGCTGCTCGGACAAAGCCTGGCGCCCAGAGAATTGTCAGGCTGCGTGCTGATGTTCGCGGCAATCATTCTGGCACAGCTGCCGGAAAAAAGGAAAAGTAATGTGAAATGACAACAGAGGAAGGCAACGGGGAGAGGAAAATGGATTCGAAAAAGACAAGGATTATGGGAATATCGTGCGCGCTGACCGGAGGGATCCTATGGGGGATTTCCGGCGTATGCGGGCAGTTTTTATTTCAGCATAAGGGTGTGACGGCGAGCTGGCTGGTGCCGATCCGGCTGACAAGTGCCGGGGTTCTGCTGCTGCTGTATTTCCTGGTTCGGGATCATCAAAAGGCATTGTCGGTCTGGAAGGAACGCCGCAACACGACAGATATCCTGGTTTACGCAATTGCGGGCATGATGCTTTGCCAGTATTCTTATTTTCAGACAATTGAGTGGTCCAATGCCGGGACGGCGACGGTCATTCAGTATCTCGGACCGGCGATGACTGTCATTTATGTGTGCGTTTCCGAACGGCAGAGGCCGAAGCGAAAAGAGATACTCGCTGTACTTCTGGCTCTTAGCGGTATTTTTCTGATTGCGACGCACGGCAGACCTGGTACGCTCGCCCTTTCTCAGAAGGCATTGGGCATGGGACTGCTCTCAGCGGTGGCGCTTGTGATTTATACAGTAAAGCCGAGAAGGCTGCTTACGCAGTTTCCGGCGCCCCTGATTCTGGCCTGGGGAATGCTGATCGGCGGGATTGTGCTGATGGCGCTGATGCGGCCGTGGCGTCATATGCCTCAGCTGGATGCGCAGCTGATCGGTGTGCTGCTTGTTATCATCGTTTTGGGCACAATGACCAGTTTTTCTCTTTATCTGCACAGTGTTAAGCTGATTGGGCCGGTGCAGGCCGGGCTGTTCGCCTGCGTGGAGCCGGTGGCGGCTACCGTGCTTTCTGTCGTGTGTATGAAAGAGAGCTTTGTCGTGATGGATCTGCTGGGTTTTGTGCTGATCGTAGCGACGGTGTTCGTCCTGGCGGTGCCGGAAAGGAATGATCCGGGAAAAAATCCGAATCCAACAGCAGAAAAATAAGAGAGAATTTGTAACAGGGAAGGAACGGTTATCCGGGTGACAGTCAGGTAAGAGAGAAGAAGGCCGGAAAACAAAAAAGTATGGATAAAAAAGTCATAACAAAAAGCTGCACTCTTTGTCCGCGCGCCTGCGGAGCAGACCGCGAGGACGGGCAAAAGGGGCGCTGTCATGTGGATGCGCAGATTCGTGTCGCGCGCGCTGCGCTGCATTTTTGGGAGGAGCCGTGCATTTCCGGGTCGGAAGATACTTCTCATATTACGGAAGAAAGCATGCCTTCCCTTTGTCTGACGGCAGGACGAGCCGTTTGTGAAAAATCGCCGCGCGAAGGATGTACCAATGGAAAAAGAGGCTCCGGTGCAGTATTCTTTTCCGGCTGCCCTCTGGGCTGTGTGTTCTGCCAGAACCGCGCGATTTCACGGGGCGAGGCTGGAACTGTGATTTCGGTGGAGCGGCTCGCGGATATTTTTCTGGAGCTGCAAGGGCAGGGCGCATATAACATCAATCTCGTGACGGCCGGGCATTACGCGCCGCAGGTCTGTGAAGCACTGCGTCTGGCAAAACAAAACGGGCTGAATCTGCCGGTTGTCTGGAACAGCAGCGGTTATGAGACCGTTGAGACGCTGCGTCTGCTGGAGGGGCTGGTAAATGTCTATCTGCCGGATTTCAAATACCTTGATCCGCAGCTGGCAAGGCGTTATTCTCACGCAGAGGACTACCCGAAGGCTGCGAAGCGGGCGCTGTTTGAAATGGTACGGCAGCAGCCAACCCCGCGGTTCAATGAAGCGGGAATGATGACGGCCGGCGTCCTTGTGCGTCACCTGTTGCTTCCGGGACATGTCAGAGAGGCAAAGCAGGTGGTATCCTATTTGTGGGAAACCTATGGAAATCAGATCTATATCAGCCTGATGAACCAGTATACGCCGCCCGGACAATCGTTCCACAGTGAGAACGCGGCGGTTACAGGCTACATCAAAGATACAGCATCGCTGGAGAATGTGGACTATTGCAGGAAGAAAGTTACACTGGAACGCTCAGCGGCATGGGATATTTCGGAGATTGATCCGCTTCTTGCGCGCCGCGTGACGAAGCGGGAGTATGAACGCCTTCTGGATTACGCCGCGCAGCTCGGTGTGGAGCAGGGCTTTTACCAGGAGGGCGGAACTGCCGCCGAGAGCTTCATTCCGGCTTTCGACGGCACCGGAGTAGTTTCCAGGCAATAGCAATGGATGGGAACTTCCCTGATTTATGATTGACATTTTACTTTGAAAGACAGTATACTGAATGATGCAAGGGCGCTGGACATTCAGAGAATGTCTGTTTGGCGCCGACCGGAGTATCTGAAATTACCGTGTGGGAAATCATTTCAGAAAGGGGATTTGATTTTTCATGGCAGAATTACATAATCATACGGAAAATGCGGATAAATTTCAAAGCGCGTTGGGAGATGACGCCTATATTTATCAGCATCATGAGCAGAAGACCGGCAAAGAACAGATGGCCGGGCTGCACGGGAAGGATAAATGGGAGTTTTTTAAAGAATATTATGCGAAAACGGTGCTGGCAGTCACGGTGATCGCTGCAGTGTGTATTTATTTTGTCTATAACTATGTTACGACCAATGAATACGCGCTGAGCATTCTGGCAGTGAATGCCTACAGTGACGGGAACGAGGAGTTTGAAGAGGAATACCTGAATGATTTCCTGGAAAGAAACGGCATCGACACCACAAAATATGAGGCGAGTGTGAACCGTTCGATTACGGTGGATGCCAATTCCTCCGATTCACTGAGCGTCACCAGTGTGGAGACGATTTACACCCTGTTTGCAGCACAGGAGGTTGATCTGTTTTTTGCGGACAATGATTATTTCCAGTCAATGGCGATGATGGATTATGTCAACAATCTCGAGGATTATCTGACGGAAGAGGAGATTGCCGCTTTGGATGAGGATTCGCTCGTCTATGTTACAGTGGATGAGGATGAGGACGGAGAGCCGATGGAAGGCTCGAATGCGGGTAAGACCATTCTTGCGGGTATTCGCCTGTCCCAGGACGAGGGCTGGCTGGGCGAGATGGACTGGTATCCGGAAGGGATCGATGTGATTGTTGGTATTTCCGGATCAGTGAAGCATGAAGATCTGGCGCTTAGTCTTCTGAGAGAGATTCTGGCGTATGAGGAGTAAGGATCTGTTACGAAATAATTTATGCATCTTGCACCGCCTGATACGTGAATCGCAAGCGATAAAATCCTCAGCGTAAGGATCTGTAATGGAATGAGGAGGGGATGACATGCCGAAATCAGTAAAGCTTTCCGATATTGCCGCGCGTGTTGGCGTCAGTACGGTGACCGTGTCAAAAGCGCTCTCCGATAAGAAAGGCGTTAGCCCGCAGATGCGTGCGAAAATCAAGGCAATTGCGGAAGAGATGGGTTATCAGAGCCTGTCCGCGGCGAAAAAACAGAGCCGGATGCGCAGCTATAGGTTCGAGATCCTGATTGCGGAGCATTTTCTTGAAAAATATGATTCCTTTTACTGGCAGATGTACCAGGATGTGACGACCCAGGCGGTGGCTGAGGGCTGTTTCACTCTTCTTGAGCTGGTTTCTGCGGAGGCGGAGACCCGGCAGATACTTCCCAAACTTTCGGTGGAAAAGCGGGTGAACGGGATTATCATCATCGGTGAGCTGAAAAGCGGTTATCTGAAAAAGCTGAAAGCGGAGTGTGAGGTGCCGATTCTTTACCTGGATTTTTATGATAATACGGCAGACTGCGACGCGGTGATTTCGAATGGTTATCATGGTACCTATGCGCTGACGAATCTTTTGCTGGAGCTGGGGCACCGCCGCATTGCGTTTGTGGGGAATCTGCTTGCCACACAGAGTATTACAGACCGGTATTTTGGCTATCAGCATGCGCTGCTGGAACACGGTGTGGTCATGCAGCCGGACTGGCTGATCGGGGATCGTGATCCGGCGACTGGTATGTCTGATGAGATGCAGATGCAGCGTCTGCCGGAGCAGATGCCGACAGCTTTTGTGTGTAACTGCGACCTGACGGCGGCCAATATGATTCGTATTCTGGAGGAACGCGGGCTGGAGGTTCCGAGGGATGTTTCCGTTGTCGGCTTTGACAATTTTATGTACCCGTGGCTTTGCCGGACCAGGATTACGACCTTTGAGCCGAATACGCACGCAATGGTCACGATGGCACTGGAGAAGATGATTCAGAAAATTGAGGACGCACAGTATCGGCCGGGAATTTTTACGGTTGACGGACAGCTGGTTTATGGGGAGAGTGCAGCTCGCATACCGCTGCCGGAGCGCTTTTCTTAAAACGCATGGGGGTAAGCCCTGTGCGTTTTTTGAATAGATTGATAAAATGGTTTGTATTCTCGATTCCGACTGCATTCCCTACCTCATACACCCGCATATTGGTCGTAATCAGCAGATCCTTTGCGGCCTCAATGCGGCGGGCGTTCAGATATTGCAGCGGAGGCATACCGTAGCACCGGGAAAATTCGCGGCAAAGCCGGTCGCGGTGGATGGAATAGCGCATCTCAAAGTCCTCCAGCCGGAAGGCTGCCTGATAGGAGGTGTCGAACGTTTGCTTCATTTCAGAGATATAGTCCGGGATGTCTTTGCGTGCATGGTCGTCGGAAAGAGTAAAAGCACAGATTTCGGATAAAATGCTGACGATCCATTTGGAAGCTGCAACGGCGGAGGCTGTGGAGCGGACCGGGAGCAGCTCCAGAAGCTGTGTCACGTAATATTCCATGTCGGAAGCCGCTGGAAAGGGGAGTAAAAGTGATACCTTTTCACCGAGGGCATGATGGTAGGGCGTCACTTCTTCAGAACGAAGGAAAAATAGGGCGCAGTCCATTCCTCCTGGCGCGATGCGCATCTGAAAAGGGATATTTTGGCTAAGAAACAGCAGGTTTCGCTCCTGCAAAAACAGGGTTCCATCCGGGTGGGAGAGTGTGCCATTTCCGGAAAAAGCGTAGAGCAGCAGGTAGCAAGGCAGTCCGTCCGCACGTATCTGCCACGTGGAGGTTTGCCGAAACCGCCCTCCATAACAGAGGCCGGGCATATGATCTTCCAGATGCCAGTTTTCCTGCGCAAATTGCTCCTGGAACTGCGTGGAGCTGATAAACGATTCGAATTGTGTACATTCTTGTTCGGTCATGTTGTACGTCTCTCTTTGGGAATTTTTGAAAAATATAGCAGATTATTTTTCTTTTTACAACCGTTTTATACGGTTGTTTTCCGGAAATAGCAGGTGAAAAAGTAATTTTAACAGGCTAAATTAAGTAAAAAAAGGTTAATTTAATTTTTTAAGGGCTGAAATATAGGACATTATTCCCAAATTGAAAGATGAAAAATTGTAAATAACATATAAAATGACGTAAAACACAAAAATGAATGATAAAAAAACAGAAATGAATGATGTATGAAAGGAGAAAAATTTCTATAATGCATCTATGGACTGTGTAAAGCCTGTGAAAATTAACTGCTTTCAGGATGGGAAAGGCTATGCACAGGAGACAACGCTTTCATGAAAAGGAGGACAATTATCATGAACAGAATATCCAGAAGAGATTTTTTACGTGGTTCTGCTGCAGGCGCGGCGACACTTGCTCTTTCAGGCCTGGTAGGCGGCCTGGCAGCTTCCGCTGAGGATGCCAGCATTCCGGCTTATTCCGACATTGTACTGGGTGAGGATTACACCGATCTCGAAGCTTCGATCAAATTTATCCATCACAAGACCGACCGTGAGGAAGACGGCACGATGGCAGATCTGATTGCGGCGTTCAATGAAGTATATCCGAATATTACCATTACCACAGAAGGCGTGACGGATTACGCAGAGGATTCCCTGCTTCGTCTGTCGACCGGCGACTGGGGCGATGTGATGTTTATTCCGGCAATAGACGCGAGTGAGCTTCCGACTTACTTCTATCCGTACGGCACACTTGAGGAGATGGACGAGCAGATCAACTTTGCGAGTGCTTACGCATTTGACGGCATCAGCTATGGTATTCCGTATATGGGCAATGCGCAGGGCATCGTTTACAACAAGGCAGTCTTTGAGGCGGCTGGGATTACTGAGATTCCGAAGACTCCGGATGATTTCATCGCGGCTCTGCAGCTGATCAAGGACAACACTGACGCGATTCCGCTTTACACGAACTATGCGGCAGGCTGGACCATGGGCGCATGGGACGCTTACATCGGTATCGTATCCGACGGCGATGCGACTTATATGAACCAGAAGTTTGCACATGATGAAGATCCGTTCTCAGACCCGGGCGACGGCACAGGCGCATACAATGTTTACAAGATTCTCTATGATGCGACAGCGAACGGCCTGATCGAGGACGACTACACCACGACTGACTGGGAAGGCTGCAAGAGCATGATCAACAACGGTGAGATCGGCTGCATGGTGCTTGGCTCCTGGGCGTACATCCAGATGGTAGAAGCAGGCGATAATGGCGATGACATCGGCTATATGCCGTTCCCGATTACCGTAGACGGCACACAGTATGTAAGCGCCGGCGGTGACTACAACTACGCAATTAACGTCAACAGCTCTGATACAAACATTACGGCTGCTCTGGTATTCGTAAAATGGATGACTGTAGAGTCCGGATGGTGCGAGCTCGAAGGCGGCTACCCGATCGACAAGACCGGTGCAATGCCGGAGGTATTCTCCGCATTCGACGGCTGCGAGCTGATGGCTGACGAAGCTGCTCTCGAAGGAGAAGAGACGCTCCTTGACGAGATCAACAGCGAGTCCGAGCTTTCCTTCAACGCGGGCGGCAACTCCAAGATTCAGAGAATCGTTGAGTCTGCGTTCACTGGTGCTGAGACCTTTGACGATATCATGGCTGACTGGAAGGCTGCATGGAACGACGCGCAGGATTACCTGGGAATCGAGACAACTACATATTGATGAAGAATCGGAGCAGAGAAATCCGGCTCTGAAGTAATACGCAAGGGTGAGCCAGAGGGGATACTCTCTGGCTCATTTGATGCTGATGCGCAGGGCTGCGTAAGGAGAAAGGAGGTCTTTTCGTGGCGGCAACAGTTACTGCAAAAAAGAAAAAGAAACGAACCTTTAAAGAGTGGCTGAAAAGCAGGGACGGCCAGCAGGTGCTGGTGATGATCTCGTTTATGACGATTCCGCTTTTGCTTCTGTTTATATTTACATATCTGCCGTTTGGCGAGATGATCGGGTTCAGTTTTTATAACATGAAATATATCGGAACGAGAACCTGGGTTGGCCTGAAAAACTACATCCGTGTTTTTCAGAGGGATGACTGCTTTGGCGCACTGAAGCTGAGTCTTTACTACATGGGTGGCTCAATCGTACAGCTGGCGATTGCCCTTTATCTGGCGACTATTTTAAGCTTTAAAGTCAAGGGCGGAAAGATTTTTAAAGGCTTTATGTTCTTTCCGTATCTGATCAACGGTATTGCAATCGGTTTTATTTTCAAATTCTTCTATACCAGAGGATATGTATTTGATACGGTTCTGCAGTGGTGCGGATTTGATCTGGAAAACCTTCCCTATTGGCTGCGTGACCAGAGAATCAATAATATTTCCCTGGTGGCGACCTCTGTGTGGCGTTATTTTGGACAGAATATGGTACTCTTCATCGGAGCGATCATGTCGGTGGACAATACGCTTTATGAGGCGGCGGAGCTGGACGGTGCGAACAAATTCCAGCAGTTCCGCTATGTGATCCTTCCGAGTATCAGCACTATCGTTACCCTGAACGTGATTCTCTCAATCACTGGTTCCTTAAGCGCGTTTGAACCGTCCTACGTCATCACGAGCGGTGCGAACGGCACAGCGACTTACTTCGTCGTGATGCATGAGATCGCGCATACACAGCAGAAGGTCGGTCTGGCAAGTGCGATGGCGATTATTTTGCTGATCATCATTCTGTTTGCAACCCTGCTGCAGAAGCTATTCTTCAAATATATTTTCCGCAGCGGTGAGGATGAGGATCCCTATGCGGCGAAGAAACGGGAAAAGCAGGTGGCGCGCGCGGCAAAACGCAGAGCGCGGGCGATGGGGAGCAGCAACGCTGCTTTGCCAGAGAAGAATCAGTAAGGAGGCGGAAAAATGACAGTTGCTAAGAAAATTGAAAAAGCAGTTCTGACCTTTTTGAAATATTTTTCCCTGGTGTTCTTTTCGTTTGTCGCGGTGCTCCCGGTCGCTTCCTGTGTGATTACCGCATTTAAGACCGAAACGGAATATCAGCAGACAAATGTTATGACGCTGCCGGAGAGCTGGCTGAACTTTGAGAATTTTATTACCGCTTTCCAGAAAGCAAATATGGGGAGGGCGTTTCTCAACTCGGTGCTGATTGTGGCCTGTGTGCTGGTTGCTTCCGTATTTATCGGAACACAGCTCGCGTATGTGCTGAACCGATTTAAATTCCCGTTCAACAACCTGATCCGGAACTTATTCCTGTTCGCGTCCCTGCTTCCGGGCGTCGCCATGCAGGTATCCCTGTACGAGATTATGTACAATCTGCATTTGATCAATAAGCTTTACGGCTATATTATCATGATGTGCGGAACCGACGTCATCTCGATTTACATTTACATTCAGTTTTTTGAGAATATTGATATCTCACTGGACGAGTCGGCGATCGTGGATGGAGCTTCATTCTTTACGATCTTTTACAAGATCCATCTGCCGCTTCTGAAGCCGGCGATTGTGACATCCTGTATCTTAAAAGGTGTGGGTACCTACAACGAGTACTATTCGGCAAACCTGTACCTGCAGGACAAGACAAAGCTGGGAACCATGGCGACCTCTCTTTATACCTTTGTGGGGCCGCTCGGCAGCAAATACAACCTGATCTGCGCGGGTGTCATCATATCACTGCTTCCGGCGCTGATTCTGTTTATTTTCTGCCAGGATCAGATTTACAGCGGCCTGACAGCCGGCTCCGTTAAGGGATAAAATGATAGAACCAGTTCAGAACAGAGGTTTGCGGCCTGCGGCCTGCTGTTCTGAGCTATGAGGAACTATGATTGAGACTAAAAAGAAAGGCCCCGCATATATCCACGCGGGGAGGGATGACAGATTATGTACATTTTACCGGATCAGGAACAGATACAGTACAGCGGGAGAATTGATTTTTCCGATCCGAAAGCACCAGAATTTGTCTATCCGTGCAGCAGTGCCGCCCTGCGTTTTACCGTGCAGGGCGGCGCTTTGCGGGTGGATGTGACTAACCGGAAAAACTACTGGGACAATTATCTGGGCTATATTTTGGACGGGGAGCAGGGAAAGCTGCGGCTCGAGGGTTCGGAGGAAAAACCGATCCGCGGAATGTATACCATCGCGGAAAATCTGGAGCCGGGAGAACACAGTCTTTTGCTTTTTAAGCGGCAGGATTCCTGCCATACAATTACACTGCATGGGTTTGAAGTGGGGACAGACGAGGATGTTTCCCTGCTTGCGTGCCCGCCGAAGCCGGAGCGGAGGATCGAGGTATATGGCGATTCCGTTTCTGCCGGTGAGGTGTCAGAGGCGGTTGATTATGTGGGAAAGCCGGATCCCGAATGGCATCAGGGTGAGCTGTCGAACAGCTGGTATTCTTACGCCTGGATGACCGCGCGGAAGCTAAACGCCCAGATTCACGACATCGCGCAGGGCGGGATTTCGCTGATTGACGGGATTGGCTGGTTTGCGGGGCCGGAGTATGTCGGCATGGAAAGTGTGTACGACAAAATCCAGTACAATCCCGCGTTTGGCATTACAAAACGATGGGATTTTTCCCTTTATCGGCCACAGGTCGTGATCATCGCGATCGGGCAGAATGACAGCAATCCGTACGACTTTATGAAGGAAGACTATGATGGGGCTCAGGCAGCTCACTGGCGGGAAAGCTACGGCGCATTTGTACGGGTACTGCGGAGCATTTACCCGGAGACGGAGATCGTGCTGGCGACAACACTTCTGAATCATGACCCGAACTGGGATCGGTCAATCGGCGCGGTGTGTGAGAGCCTGAAGGATCCGAAGGTTCATCATTTTTTGTATAAAAGAAATGGACGCGGGACGCCGGGACATATCCGTATTCCGGAAGCGGAAGAGATGGCCTCAGAGCTGGCAGAATACATCGAAACGCTTGGAATCGCGTGGTAAGGAATACAACAATCAAAAGATAAAGAGGTAATATGACGCAAAAGGAAACGACGAATGCCGTTTCCTATATAAAAAAGTAACCATTCAGAACAGCAGGAGAGAATGATCATGTATGAAATCAACAGAGCGGCAGGAATCGTAAATAAGGGAAATGACGCGCGGCTGCAAAATGCCATGAGACGCGCCTGTGCGGGAGAAAAGCTGACGATTGGCTTTCTTGGCGGGTCGATTACCCAGGGTTCCCTTTCCAGTACACCACAGACCTGTTACGCGTATCTGGTATATTCCTGGTGGAAGGAAAAGTTCCCGAAAGCAGACGTTGTTTATGTGAACGCCGGGATTGGGGCGACGACCTCACAGTTTGGCGCGGCGCGCGCCGGGGAGGATTTGCTTTCTTACAAACCGGATGTCGTATTTCTTGAGTTTTCGGTCAATGACGAGAGCAATGTGCATTTCCTGGAGACTTACGAGGGACTGGTCAGAAGAGTGCTCTCCGATGAGAATGCCCCTGCTGTTGTTTTGATCCATAATGTCTGCTATGACAACGGCGCGAGTGCGCAGCTGATGCACGCGAAGGTGGGACGGCACTATGATCTTCCGAGCGTAAGTATGCAGAGCTCGATTTATCCGGAGCTGCTTGCGGGTCGGATCGAGAATCGCGCGATCACGCCGGATGATCTGCATCCGAACGATGCGGGGCATGAGCTGGTGGCGTCCGTGATTACCTGTTATCTGGAAACCGTGCGGGAGAGGATGGAAACATTCAGCGGACAGAACGAGGCAGTAAATTCATTGCCTGCGCCGCTGACCGCTAATACCTATGAGCGCAGCATTCGCTATAACAATAAGAATGGCATACCCGCAGAAGTGGAAGGTTTTACAAAGGATACCCGGGAACAGAATGGCATCACCGATATCTTTAAAAATGGCTGGGAGGCTTCTGCGCAGGGCGCGCATATTGCGTTTTCACTGGAAGGAACCGGTGTCTCTGTACAATTTCGCCACTCTGTGAATCAGCCGGCGCCTGTCGCGGAGATTCTCGTAGACAATGATCCGGCGACACGCATGATTCTGGATGCGAATTTTGATGAGACATGGGGAGACAAGCTGGATCTGCTGACTGTTACTGAGCATATGCCAAAAGGAACGCATCGGGTCGAGGTTCGGCTGATTGAGACGCATGAGGATGATGTGGTGCCATTTTATCTGAATGCGATTCTTATGGCGGATTAAAATATCCGATAAAAAAAGACAAAAGTCCTTGCCATACGGACATAAATGGTATAAAATAGGTCACAGATTTGGTCGCCGGACGGCGGCGGATGAATCGAAAACAAATAGAGGAGGAAACAAAAATGAAAAAGTTAGCAGCAGTTGCGATGTGTGCGGCACTTTGCCTTGCGAGCGTAGCACCGGTATCAGCGGCGGACAACACCGTGAAGATTGGTGTATTTGAGCCGGCATCGGGTGACAACGGAGCAGGCGGCAAGCAGGAGACACTTGGTATCCAGTATGCGAACGCAGAGACTCCGACCGTTGAGATTGACGGCGTGGAGTATGATGTAGAGCTGGTGATCGTAGACAATGAGTCTTCGACAGAGAAAGCTCCGACCGCAGCTTCCGAATTGGTAAGCCAGGGCGTATCCATTGTTCTTGGCTCTTACGGCAGCGGCGTATCCATTGCGGCTTCCGATATTTTCGCTGAGGCAGGCATCCCGGTAGTCGGCGTTACCTGCACAAACCCGCAGGTGACAGAGGGCAATACTCATTACTTCCGTATCTGCTTCCTGGATCCGTTCCAGGGCACGGTTCTCGCGAACTTTGCTTCTGAGAACTTCAGCGCGACAAAGGCGTATGTGCTGACAAAGCTTGGCGATGACTATTCCGTAGGCCTTGGTTATTACTTTGAGCAGGCGTTTGAGGAGCTCGGCGGCGAAGTGATCTCTGATACATTCCCGGAGGGCACCGCAGACTTTACTTCTTATATTACGACCGCGATCAATGAGGGCGTAGACGTTATCTTTGCTCCGACTTCTACTGAGGCAGCGCAGCTGATCATCGCGACCGCAGCTTCACAGGGCGTAGAGGTTCCGCTTCTGGCCGGCGATACCTGGGATTCCAACGTAATCCTGAACGCAGCAGAGGGCACAGACCTTAGCGTATATGTAACGACATTCTATCAGGAAGGCGCAAACGAAGAGTTTGATACCAACATCAAGGCATGGATCAACGAGGACAGCACCAGACTGGCAAACAACGGCGGCGACGATACCGTAGCGGCTGTTACGGCCATGGGTTATGACGCTTACTATGTAGCACTCGCGGCACTGCAGAACGCTGGCTCTACCGATGCGGCAGCTGTCAACGAAGCGCTCTGGACCACGACCTACACCGGCGTAACCGGCGAGATTTCTTTCGAATCTGAGAACGGCGACGCGAACCGCGATACCGCATACGTAAAGGTAGCGAATACCGAGACCGTAGCATGGGATTTCGTAGCGGAGCAGGGCGTACAGTAAAATTCGAAACATATCCTGCATCAGGAACCGATGCGGGACATGAAGGGAAAGCCTCGCATTAGAAATCGCTTCGCGATAGCGAGGCCTGCGTCCTGCATCAAAAACCGATGCAGGACATGAGGCGCAGGGAGGCTGCACACGTTGCAGCCTCTTTTACATGATAAGGAGAGAAACTTACATGGATTTTATTAACAGAAACCTGCCTTACCTGCTGGCCGGTATTTCAGTCGGCGGACAGTATGCCCTGATCGCGATCGGATATACGATGGTGTATGGCATTTTAAGGCTGATTAACTTTGCGCACGGCGATATTTTTATGGTGGCCGCGCTGGTGCTGGTTTACGCATCGGCGTCTCTGCCGCTGTATCTGTCGATTCCGCTGACGATTGTGGCGACTGTGGCGCTGGGCTTTCTGGTGGAGCGCGTGGCGTATAAGCCGCTGCGGAGCGCGCCGCGTATGTCGGTCATGATTTCGGCAATCGGCGTTTCCTATCTGCTGCAGAACCTGGCGCTGTACGTGACCGGCGGCCTGGCACAGGTGGTGCCGTCAATTCCGGTGATTTCCGATACGATTAAGATCGGAAGCGCGACGACGAAGGTCGTGACGGTCGTGACGCCGATCCTGACGATTGTTCTTGTTGTGGTTCTGATGCAGCTGATCAATCATACCAAAATCGGTATGGCGATGCGTGCGGTGGCAGACGATTTTGAGACGAGCCGCCTGATGGGCATCAAGATCAATTCGGTTATCAGTACGACCTTTATGATCGGCTCTTTCCTGGCGGCGATCGGCGCTCTTTTGCCAGATTGATTCCCATCGCCTCGGCCGCGATCTCATCGTCCCGGATGGCGCGAAACGCCCGCCCGTAGGAGGAATGAATCACCAGCACCATGACCGCAATACAGATTCCGCAGACAATCAATGGGAATAGGACGGAATTAAAGGTCGGGAACTTACGCAGCAGGTTCGAACCATTTGTGATCACACCCAGCTTATCCCACTGGAAGATCGCACGGATGATCTCAGCGAAACCGAGGGTCGCGATCGCCAGATAATCGCTCTTCAGGCGCAGCACCGGCAAACCGATCAGCCAGGCGAAAATCGCCGCCACAACACCGGCCGCCAGCAGGCCCACAATGACCGGCACCGAAAATTGAATCAGACCGCCGTCATAATACTGGTACACCGACGCACGGGCCTCGACCGGAATCGTCAGAACGCCGTATGTATATGCGCCAATCAGCATAAAGCCCGCCTGTCCTAAGGAAAAGAGGCCGGTAAAGCCGTTCAGCAGGTTCATCGACACTGCGACAAGCGCGTAAATGCAGCTCTTTTTCAGCACCGTCAACGCAATGTGCGTCGAGGGCAGAATCTGCTCCAGCAAAAAGACGAACGCGCACAGCGCCAGAAGGAGCACTGTGGAAATAATGGTATTTGTT
>Ga0192279_1051_pt1 | contig 25238 bp, 26 predicted proteins | sample Koala_Koa24_L3_FD_131251 | JGI IMG/M metagenome (GOLD analysis project Ga0192279, IMG submission 131251) | Enriched cells from koala feces incubated with labeled cellulose particles, San Francisco Zoo, California, United States - Koala_Koa2-4_L3 ...
AGCGCTGCGTTCGGGACGCAGAGGTCGCAGGTTCAAATCCTGTCGCATCGACTCCTTGGCAGGGGCACCGGAAATCCTTTAAAATAAAGGGTTTCCGGTATTTTTTTGCCCTTTTTAGGACCTGAAAATTTGTCGTTTTCTGCGTCGCCGAAAAAAATTCCCTAAAAAATTCCCTAAAAAATCTTCGAAGCCATTTTGGCTATTCGAAAAGGTCTGCTACGCAGTTTGTCATCTCCGTCAGGTCGTTCTCGGCCACATTGGACTTATGGCGCATATACTGGGCGTAGATATTCATTACTGTAGCTGCATCACTGTCCCCGAGCCAGTACTGCACCTTCTTTACATCCCAGCCTTTGTCGATCAGAAGCGAGGCACAGGTATATCTCAGTTTATGAAGAGTGATTTCCGGCCTTCCGAATTCGGTCATCGCACGAACGAACTTTTTGCTGATGAAATCCGGGCGGTAGGGATGCCCGTCCTCGTGTGTGAAGATATATCCCTGCGTATCACAGTAGGTATCGCCAAAGAATTCGCGGTTTTCTTCCTGCTGCTGTTTCAGCTTTTTGAAACACAGCTCTGCTGTCGGGAAGAGGTTCAGTGTGCGGTGTCCGCTTTTGCTTTTCGTCTTGTCCTCCGCATAGATCGTCCGGTTCCCGGTCACCGTGTGGCGGATGGTCAGTTCTCTGTTCTCATAATTGATCGCATTCCATTTCAAACCGAGAATTTCCTCCCGACGCAGACCGTAGTAAACGCCGACAAAGGCGATCGGCTTGAGGAATGGATAATGTTCATCGAGAAAACAGAGCATTTTCCGGATTTCGTCTTCTGTCAGGAACAGCATTTCCTCTGAAAAGTCGCGGTTTTTCTTGTTTGTGACTTTGGTATCCCGGACAGGATTCGAAGCAATAAGTCCTTTGAGCACAGCGTCGTCAAAGGCTGCGTAAAGAATACTTTTACAACTCCGGACGCTGCGGACAGAGAGCGGATGCAGACTCTGGTCTTTCTGGCTGACCCGTCCATAATTCAGACAGTAGTGGTAAAAGTCATTCAGGATTTTAGGCGTTATATCCCGCAGCAGCGTATGCCTGGGAGAGAAATAGCGGTTGATTGTCGCAATCCGGCATTTGTAAGTATCGTAAGTGTTCCCACGGATATCGCATTTCTTTTCTTCAATCCAGATATCGAGAAAGTCGCTCAGTTCAACGGTAGGCTGAATGTGGTTCTCGATGATGGAGAGCTGCTCCAGATATGCATATTCTTCAACATAACTGTTGATCAAGCTTTCCGCTTTTCTTTTGTTTCCTTTGACCGCAAGTCCGGTCTTGATGTCCTTGGTTTTCCACTGCTGGGTGTGAGGGTCTTTGTAAGACAGACGCACGTAGAAATATTCTTTCCCGGAGGAAGTCTTTTTGATTTTTAAGCTACCCGTCATATCATATTTCTCCTTTCTCAGATGACGGGCTGCACAACGTGTGACCATCATAGCATGCCCGTCATGGAAAAAGCAATATCATTTGGATAAAATTTATGATTTACGTTTTGTGTTTTTGCGTTTCTGTTTTCGGTTTCTATTTTTCTGCATTATTTTCCTGCTCGCAGTCCAGATAATCTAGCAAAGCTTTTTTGCTGATCCGGTAGACCCGACCGATTTTCCGGTATCGGATTTTGCCGTCATTAAGCAGATGCATCACGGAGCGCCTGCTCAGCCGCAGGGCTTCCGCTGTATCCTCAATCGTTAATACATCCGAATATTTTTCAAGCATTTTAATCCCCCCATTTTCAAGTGACAATTTAGCATTGCTGCCGCCTGTATTGCATTATCTCTATTATCGTGATCGCCCGCGCCGGCGGCTTTGATTTTGCTCCTTCTCCTTTTCTCGTTCTGCGACAATTCTTTTCTTTTCATCAAGCCGCTTCAAAACGCTCTGGCGTTTTTGCGGTTTTGGTATTTGCTGATTTTCCCTAATTTGAGATGTTCCTTTGTTTACCAGAGCCTCAGAAGAATCCTGGTCGGAAGCTAAAATTCTGTCTTCATGATCTGTGATCAAAACAGATTGTCCGTCTTTGCTTCGATTTTGTCCCGACCTGGAACGGGACTGATTAATTGCAGCAATTCTTCGTTCTGTCTCTGCAGCATCGCGTTTTCTCTGTTCATACTCACTGCAAAGGTCTTCCAACGCTGGGTCTCTGCCTCTTGTGCTTTCTGCTTCTCTAAAATCAGCAGCAATTCTTTCATATCTGGTATGGATGTCAGCGATTTCTGCAATTCGGCGTTTGAGCGCTTCAATTCCGAAATCTGATCGTTGAGTTTTTGAATTTGGTTTTCCCGCGTCAGCAGTTCCTGGTAAAGTTCGTCCATCAGAGCCTGCTGTTCTTCTGTTCGCGCTGTCAATTCTTCTAATATCTTCAAAAGCTCTTCGTTTTCGCCTGAGATCATATAACCGCCCCTTCCATTCTTCCAACAGCTTTGATAATTTTTTGAGGTTCTCCTGAACCATGCGGATTACGTCATTCTGTTCTTTTACAGATTGGTTTTCTTCAGCTTTCCACGATGGCATATCGGTTTCTCCTGCCTGAAATTTCTCGGCGATTTTCCGGGCGTTGGCACCCTCGTGGATTGTAGGTAACTCTACTTTGCCCTGACGGGCGAACGAACGGTGATCAATGTGCTCTTCCGGCGGGAGATGAGAGTTGCATTCGATTGCCCAGTCCGCCCGCCATAATTCACAATTCTTTGGATTATTCCAGCCCGTCGCGTCTGTCAAAACCCGCTTCCACTGTTTTCGGTTTCGGGCATCCGTTTTCTGATTTCCGTCATTGTCAAGCAATGGAATTCGAATGCCGCAGCGCTCAGGATTTTTCTTATCCTGCCACCAGTTTGGATGCGATGGATCAATTATCGGATTCCCCTGCTCGTCCCGGACGAAAGCCCAATCCTTCATTTCTTTGCTGCCCCAGGTATGATCCGGATTGAACGGACGCATGGTCACCAGCAAATGTACATGAGGGTTTCCATCCCCTTTGTCGTGGATGCTCCAGTCGGCGCACATTCCTTTTTCCACAAAATTTCTGCGAATATAAAGATTCGTAAACTGAATTTGCTGAACCCGCGACCACTCATGCGGGAGCGAAAATTCAAAAGACCGGGCGAGCTGGGCGTCTGAACTTTTCTCCACTTTTAAAACCTCATTCCAGAGCCTCTGTTTTTGAAAAGTTGTCTTAAATTTCCGTAGCGCCATGTCTTTATCTGCCGCTCGTTTATACCGGGTGGAATTCATAAAGCGTTTTATGTTTTCCTCCGGAACCGTCTGCCACTCAGGCGGTGCATTCGCACACATCGACAGATGAGAAAAAACAACTTCTTTTTTTGATGTGTAGCGGCTGAATTCGCCGGTCTCCTCATTTTTCATTACATCACCGTTCAGGTATGCGGATGCGGAAATAACAGACCGTCCTTTGCTCCTGCCGATGATTTTGACGGTAAAATGAAAAATAGCCATGGTGTCCCTCCTCTAATTAATGCGCAATGCGTTGGTATGGAATATCGCGATTCAACCGCGAAAGTCAGCCTGCATGGCCTGTCGTTCTTCTGCGAAGCGGAAGAGCGACGTAGGCCACGCCATCGTCCGAGGGACGATTTTGCATGGCGTGGCTCTCCACAGAATATGTCGCACTCCAGCTGCGGAAGCTGGCCTGCACGGAGTGCCGCAATCCAACTGCGCAAGTTGGTCTGCACGAAGTGCCGCGATCCAACTGCGCAAGTTGGCCTGCATGGAATGCCCGCCGACGGAACGCGCCCGGCCAGCAGCGAAGCGCGCAGACCGGTTGCTGCTTGCAGCAAACTTATAAAGACGACCTCTGGTTGTCTATAAGTGCGCCCTTCGCTTAAAATGGCGCTCGGGAGACCCAAAGGGTTAATTCTCCCACGAAAATGTTACAGGGTCTGTAACATTTTCGGACTGCATGGCTTTGGAGAAATATTTGCCATTGCGCTCTTGCCGCTGTAAAAATGCGATTAATTTCGGGAGTTCATTCTCATCAATCGGTCGGCCAAGGACGGATTCAACAGCCCCGCCAATCTGGCAAAGCCGATGTGTGCGTTTTTTGCGTTCATCCTCTGCCTGCCGTTGCTGCAAGGCTTTCTTTTTTGCTGCATAGCGTTTCGCTTTTTCTCTGCTCGCCTGTTCTTTTTTCTCCATTTCAAGCAGACGTTCTTCTAAACTTCTTGTTCCACTCATATAGAATTCATCACCTCCTCTCTATTCCAGAAATAGAAATAAAATTATTTCTATCTTTTTTTGAATTATACATTTCATAAAATGTTCTGTCAAGTATTTTTAGAAACAAAAATATTTCTTTGCATTCTTCACATTTCACTGATTCTATGATAGAATGGTTGTGAAACAATATGGGGAGAAAGAAAGGAAGGCAACCTTATGTCAGTGGGTTCAAAAATTCGCTATATTCGTAATCTTAGAAAACTTACACAAAAAGAACTTGGTTTAAAGGTAGGGTTCTCCATTGCCACTGCCGATGTGAGAATCCGACAGTATGAAAGTGAGAAAATGGTTCCAAAAGCAGATATTCTGAGTAAAATCGCAGACGCTCTCGAAGTCGATGCCGCAGCGCTGAACGGAGTGGATTATCAGTCAGAGAAAGAGCTGATGCACACGTTGTTTGATCTGGAGCGGGATTTTGGCCTGCGTCTGGAAAAGCGCGGTTCAAAATATATGCTTTGTTTCGACCCAAACAGTGAGATTGAACCATACATGGATTACGCACTATCTTCATGGTACAAGGCCCGAGAGACGATGCTAAATCCTTTTGAAGAAAATGCCGATGGCGATTTGGAATATCATCTTTGGACACAACGTTTTCCTATTGATCTGGTGAAAGAAGAAACTACGCGAAAAGAACGGACGGAACGGTTGGTATCGGGGCGATGTAATGAAATAAAAACGCAGGGATATAAGATTGAAAAAGTGAACGAGCTTATTCTCCTGTTTGAAAAGATGATAAAATCCGGAATCAAGCTGGAAATTCGGTCGGACAAGAAGCGAAGTGCAGTAGGAAGAATCGTAGCGTGTGTCAGTGTTTGTCATTCTCAATTTCTATCGCTTCACAGTAATATGGATAACGCAGATGGGACAAATGAAATAGCTGCCGACACTGCGGCAGCATACGCAGAATATCTGTGTGCGATAGAGTATCTGACTGGAGCAGGAATCAAAATCGAACAGGCGACTCATTCTTTCGAAGGAGAAACATATACAGATTATTATTTTTGTAATTCAATGTTCTCTACAATGTTGCTCCAATCTGTAAAAAAGATGCAGGAGAAAATACTGGCTGGCGAGTGCGAAGATGAGGATTATTTGTACGAAGTCAGTGAAGATTTGCGGATATTCAATGTGAAAATCGAAAGTGCGGTGGACGCTTGAAATTTTAAGTACTGACATGATTTTAATTGCAGTCATTTACAAAATGACTGCAATTTTGCTCGTGTATACGCGAAAAAGCTTTTGAATTCAGCTATTTCCAACTTCTGCTTTAATTGCAGCTATTTGCAGTTTAGGATGAGAATTGCGGCCTCTCTTTTAAGCATCAAACCGTGTCGAGTATTTTGAAAACTCCTCAGTCAGCTTAGTGAGATAGGTACGTCCAATAGGAACGCTCATTTTGTTGGACAGTATGATTTTGGCTTTCGACAGCTTGCTGATATGCTCCATATTCACAATGTAAGAACGGTGGATTTGTATAAACTCCATTGGGAGATGCTCAATAATCGAGTTAAGGCTGGAGTATTGGCAGTATGTCTCGCCTGTTGTCATAATATCAACGTAATGGAAGCTGCTGGAAAAAACCAGTATGTCATGGAATGGAATCTGAATGATCTCCTGTTTATTGCGGAAGATATAGTATCTTCCTTCCAGGTTCCGCGCAACCTCATCGAGACACAAATATAGGGATTCTTCTTTCACAGGTTTCAGCAGATAATTCATCGCGTGGACTTCATAGCCATGAAAAACATATTCGCGGAATGCGGTCAGGAAGATTATGACACCCTGATAGCCATGGCTGCGCAGATCCTTTGCAATATCAAGCCCCAGCATATCTCCCAGTTGAATGTCGAGAAAATAAATATCGGTCGGATCTGACGCGGGGGAATACTGCCTGTAAAACTCATTTCCACTGGCATAGATTGAAAAAACTACGTCTGAATTCGTCTTCTTGCTCCAGGAAAGGATTTTTTCTTTCAGGACAGAACTCTCAGCTTTCTGATCTTCAATGATTGTGATCGAGATTCTCATGTTGGCTCTCCTTTAAAGGTATCATGATGTGGACGGAAAAGATCTGATCCTCGGTTGACAGGTTCAGAATACCCTCGGCTTCATTCACAATCTCGGAAATACGGATTAACCCGATTCCATGGCCGGAGCCTGCTTTTGCGGAAAGGATCTCATTTTTTGAATCCCGAAGGATAACGCCGTCGTAGTCATTTTCAATGTGTATGATTACCATTTGCTGAAACGGTTTGATATAAAATCGGATCGAAGCCTCCATGGCTGGATTCTTTTCTTTTAAGCGCTGGCAGGCTTCTATGGCGTTGTCCCACAGGTTGCCCAGCAGCGATGAAAACGGCAGTATATCGATGGGAAGCTCCGTTGGCATTATGACAGACCAGGAATTATGGATACCTGCCTTGCTGCACTGTTCAAGTTTAATGGAGAGGATACAGTCCACTGCGGCGTTTCCGGTGGAGACAAAATGATGCACTTGATCCAGAGACTTACGGTAGGAACCGATGTAGTCGGATAATTCTGTTTCGTTTCCGTTGGCAATAAGACGTTCAATGACATTGAGATGCTGTTCAATGTCATGTTTCATCTCACGTAATTCTTTTGTAGAGTGAATCAGGCTTTGATATTGCATTTCTTCAACTTCATATGTTTTTTGCCGCTCAAGTAACTGGATGACCTTTGCGTTGGATGCTCCAAGCTGGTAAATAAAAAACAGCAAAAATAAAAACAGCAGGATAAAAAATATGTTTATGAGGATCATACTAAATGTAAAAGAATCATTCTGAAATAAGTCCATCATCTCCATGGTGATAAACAGGATATAATGTGCCAGCATGATACCTGTTATGGAGATGAAATAATAGATTGCTTTCTGCAAAGGGGATAAGCAGATGTTATCCTTTTTCGAAAGAGAAAACAGAAACAGGAACACGACAACCAGAGCAAGGTATAAAAGCGTAAAGGGAACGCGTAGGCTACCGCCGGCAAATATATCAACCGTCTGGAAATCCAGGAATATCTGTGGAATCAGGATGGTAACCGATTCGGCTACGATACAGATGACGGAATACAGGAACCCCCAGAAAATGCGGACGGTCATACTGTTCTGATAAAACACAATCGCGAAAACGATGTTCAAAGCGCACGTTACAGCGATGGTGAAAAAGGTTGATGCGTTAGAAAAGTTCATAATACAGGTTACAGCAACCAAGAGGAAAAGAAACAGAAGCTGTTTTGTTTTTCTGTGGCTGATCTCCGTATTGACACACAGATTCATGTTTACAAATTGATAAAATAAAACCGTCTCCAAAAGGTTGACAACGAATTCCCATATGACAGAAAGCATAATTTGTTTCTCCAAATGAATGATACAAGGAATAAATGGTCAGGAGTGGAACGCTTGCGTTCCGAATCATGACCTGCCAGCAGGATACATGATGTACTATATCATCATACGACGGGCTTTTCAATCCGGGAAAATGTCGTTCGTGCCGGTAAACGTGCAGTTCAGGTAATGACTCTTGAACGGGAGGGTGACGTTTGCTATACTGACCGTAACCTTAAGGTTGTAAAAGATAGAAAGAAATGACTCATAACGTTAGTATGTGGAGGGCAGTATGAAAAAAGAAGTAGTTGTGGTATTGCTGTGCGTTGTGCTTTTGGGTGGGTGTTCTGGCAAAGAAAATGAAGAAACAGCAGACACAGAGGCATCCATTACAATCGAAACAACATCGGATACCGAAAGTGCAGAATTAGAAAACAATACGGAAGATGTTGATGATAAAGACAGAAATAGCGAAATAATGGACGCCACGGTTTCGGCGGCTGCCGTAGACGAAGCTGAAACGGAAAAAGAACAGGGGACAGCAGATGATTCGGAGCTGGAACAAGTCGCTATGGGAGAGGCCTTTCCGGCTGGCGAAGGCAGTGTCTCGGAGGGAGAACTATTATATTCCATAGAAGCCTGTGAAGTATATACAAGCCTCGCAGACTGTTCCCTGACCAGGGAGAATATGACAAGTCTTGAGAATACTTACAATGATTTGGAGTGGCTGAACAACTATTCTGAGTTTGAAGATATTATAAATGAGGAAGGAGAGATTTCTTCTTTCTTCCGTTTCTTACTTTTGAAGGTCAGAATTCAGAATGTTGACGCAGTAGGCGACGTAAAAAAGAACGAATTTAACATTTATGGGATACGGATGGAAGGGCCGAGCGCCGACGATAATTACCGTATTTGTTATTTTAGCGAAGCGGAAAATTCGCCAGTCGAAGATCAGCCTTATTATTTTACACTGCAGCAAGGGGAAGAAATCACAGTGAAACTCGGATTCCTTGTCCCTGCGGAAAACCTGGAGAACCATCAGATCAGGTGTAGATATAGGGATACAATCATAGATTTGGGAATATGATGTGAGGTGACAGGATGTACAGATGTTTGCGATGTGAAATTAAGAAGGCTTTTTTGCAGAAAAAAAATGCTGGCTGTAGCTCTGATCCTTGGTGTGCTTTCTCTTTTCCACGCGAAGGAAGCAATCACAACCGGACTGAATGCTTTGACGGGGAACTATTCCGGTAATCCGCAGATTACCAGTGGCTCAGCATTTGTCCATTGGCTGGGGGCGGATACAGGCTCTTTTGAAAGTACCACTTTTTTCTTCCTTTTGCCGGTATTTGCTGCATTGCCCTATGGCTGGTCGCTTGCCGGAGAATTACAGTCCAGATACACGGGACAGATGATTTCCAGATGCGGAAGGAAAGAATATTTTTTTGCAAAAATGGTCAGTTCCTTTTTATCCGGGATGGCTATCGTAGTCGCTCCGCTACTCCTGAATTTCCTGGTGGTTTCCATGTTCCTGCCTTCACTGACCCCGGAACTCTGCTATCCATATGGGGGATTACTACAGAGAAGCCTTTGGTCAGGGATTTATTACACACATCCGCTGATTTACGTGATGCTGTATATTTTACTGGACGGACTCTATGGGGGCGCTTTTGCCGTGCTGGGGACGGTATCCTCTTTTTTCCTGAAATATCGTATTATGGCGCTTCTGTTTCCGTTTTGCCTGTATATGGTTCTGGAATATCTGGATTCAAATTTTGTGGTATATACAGGAATCGGATATGATTGTTCCCCGGCAAAATTTTTGCGGGCAATGGCAGTTGCAAACGAACATAGCGGAGCCATAATTGCGGCAGAGTTTCTTTTACTGACAGGTGTCTCTTTGGCGGTAATGATATACAGGGGGAAACACTATGAAGTGCTTTAAGCGTACTTTGGCATATGATCTGAAACACGGCATTTGGGAGAAAAAGGGCGGATATTTCGTAACTGCTTTGCTGGCTGTGTTTTTATTCACGGATTACTCCATCAAACTGCGAAATTATTATGGAAACGGTATGGCAGGGAATCCGGATGTGACGATGGCGGATTACCTTCTCTACTTTTTCTCCGGAAGATATCCGTATATGGAAGGGGAACAGGTTTTCCTGATCCCGATCACCTGGCTGCTTATTTTTTTGTGTTCTTCGCTGCTGGTTCTCAATTACCCCATGCAAAACCTGTGCGGCCATGGAATACAGGTTTTGATTCGCATCAGGGACAGGAAGCTATGGTGGCTGTCTAAATGCGGTTACGTGCTTTGCAGTACCGTGCTTTATTATTTCATCCTGTACGCGGTGACTTTTGTGCTGTGCCTGATTTCCGGAGTCCGTTTGTCCGCGAGCTATTCGGAAAGTGCCATGGAGAACATACTGAATTTTACATTTCAGACACCGCCAGAAAAAAACCGGTCTCCTGGTTCAGCTGCTTTTCATGCCTGTACTTGTTTCCCTGGCGGTCAATCTGCTGCAGCTTGGCCTGTCATTGCTGCTGGACCGGATTTATGCTTTCATGCTGGCCGCTGTATTGCTGCTTTTATCTACCTATATTCAGGTATGCTGGCTGCCGGGAGTTTATGCAATGGTAATGCGGAGCAGCTGGGTGATGGAAGAAGGTGTCTTATGGAAACAGGGAATATTGGTGGCAGGCATATACATGATCGTATCAGTAATGGCAGGGATGGTTCGTATCAGACGCTTTGATATTCTGAAAAAGGAGGCCGAATAGCTTATGATCCAACTGGAAAATGTGAATAAAAAAATCAAGGGTAAAATGGTTCTGCAGGATATCAATCTGACATTGGAAAGCGGCAAGACATATGGCTTAAGAGGAATCAACGGAAGCGGCAAGACCATGCTCATGCGTATGATCGCCGGTCTGATTTATCCGGACAGCGGCAGGGTGCTTGTGGATGGAAAATGCCTGGGACGGGACATTTCATTTCCGGAACATATGGGGCTTCTGATTGAAAACCCTGTGTTTTTAGATTCCTACACCGGAATGCAAAATCTGAGACTGTTGGCTGAGCTGAACGGGAATGCCGAGGAAAGCGCAATACGAAACGTCCTGGAACGGGTGGGATTAGACCCGGATGATAAGAGAAAGTACCGCAAGTATTCGCTTGGCATGAAACAGAGGCTTGGGATTGCTTCTGCTGTCATGGAAGAACCGCAGATCCTGATATTGGATGAACCTTTAAACGCGCTGGATAAGGATGGAATTGAGCTATTTGAGAAGATCCTTTTTGAACGAAAAGGGAAGAATTGCCTGATTGTTTTAGCCTGCCATGATGAACAGAAACTTCTAAAATATGCAGACAGAATCATAGAAGTGGAAAATGGCCGCTGTTCGGAACCTGTAAACGTATCAGATTAGAGCACAGTTGGAAAAGAGGGGATACCATTGAAAAGGAAAAAATGGAGAGTGGTCGCGGCGGGAGTTATCTTGATTGTATTTGCGACGGCATATATCAGGTTTTACCAGTCTGTCAACAGCAAATGGAGTGACGCGCCTGTGGAATCTTATGCTGTTGGAGATTGTGTTGCCATGGAAGAAGATATTCTGATGGATGGCTCAATGCAGGGATATTCGATTACTGTGGTGGAGTCTGAAGTACTGGAATATCTGGATTATCTGGAGAAATATGGCGGGGAAGACGAATATACATATGCGCCGGACAAAGTATACGATGTCACGATCCTTTTAAAAAATGAAGACGCGGCAGAAGGGACAGGTATCAATCTTTGGGATTTCTATATTCAGGGACTTGCTGTATATGCCAGCATAAATACGCAGCTTCTGGATCTTTCCAATCCAGATTTAGATGGCAATATCGCAATCGCCTTACGAGAAGATAGTGAGATGGAAATACATCTGCCGTTCAATCTGCTGGAAACACATTTTCGGGAAAATGTATGGGAAAACCTGCAGGAGTTTCCTATGCAATTAATTGTTACCCTGTATCCGGTAAAGAAGGTAGTACAGTTATCCTGGACTACGTCGTCCGCATCCGCGGCATTTTTACAGATATGGAATGCAGCGGCAAACAGATTGTCCTTGTATCGCTCCAGCAATACCTCTGTTGGTATTTTCATGGGCGCTCCCTGTCACATAAATATGTGATTCTTTACAGTTTTGTAGTTCGGCAGGACTTTTGCGAGCCCGCTTTAAAAGGCCTTTCAATAATAACACGATTCAAAAAGGAAAATGGTTACAGGAAAGTTTTATTTTTTTGAAAAATATCTGGGAACAGATGTCAGGGATCCTTTCAGAATCTGATTAAAGCCTGTTTCAACTGCATCGCAGCATTCGTTTTTCCAGGCACAAATTGGATGACAGCAGGAAAAATTCAGTATATAATAAGCGGAGAAACGAAGTTCTGATCGTGTATGGTTTTGTTGAGGGGGCTGCGGATTGATGAATAAATTATTTGATATCACAAAATTTGATTCATACAAGGAAGACAACCGCCGTGAGGTGAAGAAAGCCAAGGGAGGGCTTCCTAATTCTCTATGGGATACCTATTCCGCTTTTGCAAATTGTTATGGCGGTGTGATACTTCTGGGTGTGCTTGAAAACAACGATGGAAGCTGGAGAACAACGGGCTTAAAGAAAGCCGATCAGCGGAAGCTTTTGAAGGATTTCTGGGATACGATTTATAACAGAACAAAAGTGAGCATCAATCTTCTCTCTGATAATGATGTGGAGGTATATGAAGTCGGGGAGGATATCGTTATCGTAATCTATGTGCCGATGGCAAAGCGAGAAGAAAAGCCTGTTTTTATAAATGACGATATGTTTCGCAACACTTTCCGTCGGAGCCATGAGGGGGACTATCATTGTACAAGGCTCCAGGTGAAGTCCATGCTTCGTGATCAGACAGAAAATACAATGGACATGGAAGTGCTGGATCGCGTGCCGATGAAAGACTTAAATTATGAAACTATACAGGGATATCGGAACCGGCACAGGACATTAAGGCCTGGTCATCCATTTGAACGTTTGACGGATGAGGAATATCTGCGTAGTATCGGTGCAGCTGCGATTTCTGATGAAGATGGTGAATTGCACCCGACTGCCGCAGGCATGCTGATGTTCGGAAATGAATATAATATTGTTCGGCATTTTCCGGAATATTTTCTGGATTACAGGGAAATGCTTGACCCAACGATTCGTTGGACAGATCGTTTGCAGTCAAGCTCCGGAGAATGGTCTGGTAATATCTGTGATTTTTATTTCAGGGTATACAACAAGATTATAAAAGATGTAAAAATTCCATTTCGCATGGAGGGTGGAGACCGGATTGATGATACTCCGGTACACAAGGCTCTAAGGGAGGCTCTGGCCAATTGCCTTGTCAATGCTGATTTTTATGGTGTGAGAGGCGTTGTTATCAAAAAAGAAGTGGATAAACTGGTTTTGGAAAATCCTGGTTACATCAGAACCGGCAAGGGACAAATGCGTCTGGGCGGTATATCTGACCCGCGAAACAAGACATTGCTGAAGATGTTCAATCTCATCAATATTGGCGAACGAGCAGGGAGCGGTGTTCCAAATATATTTAATGTTTGGGAAGATCAAGGCTGGGTTGAGCCGGTTATTGAGGAACAGTTTGCTCCGGACAGGACGATTTTGACGCTTGAATTTCGTAAAAAACAAGCGATAAAAACAAGCGATAAAAAACAAGCGATAAAAACAAGCGATAAAAAGATCAGAAAGAAAACAGCTGAAAATATGGAAAAAATCAGAGAATATCTGAGAGAAAACGAAGGAGCCAAAACTAGTGATATTGCAACATACCTTGGTTTGAGCCAAGCGAGGACGAGAAAAATTATGTCGGATATGGATGACGTGATTGCAGTTGGAGCAAACAGAAACAAGCAATATAAATTAACGGATACTGTATGAATCGGATTCGGATGATTATGGCGCTTGAAAAGGCGCCAGAAAAAAGCGGCGAAAAAAAGCGATAAAAAGCAAGCGATAAAAAGCAAGTGATAAAAAGCAAGCGATAAAAAGCAAGTGATAAAAAGCAAGCGATAAAAAACAAGCGATAAATTACAAGCGATAAATTACAAGCGATAAATTACAAGCGATAAAGGGAAACGATATTCTACCTGTATCATTTCGAACATGACATGGGTTGGAACGTTGTGCAGCCCGTAAGCTTATTGCTTTGTTGCGATCATTCATCACAGGGAAAATTCCCTAAAAATTCCCCAAAACAGGATTTTGAATGATCCTTGTAAATCGGGGATTCTTAATGCAGCGACTGGCGAAAAGCCTTTATTTCAGGCACTTCCAGGCACATACAGGAATCTTCGTGTGCATGGACGCCTGCTGGCCTTCTCACGTTCGGGACGCAGAGGCGCTGATCGTCCAGTGGACGGTGCTGAACATCCAGTGGATGTTCGTTTAGCAACGACCGAAGTGGAGCGGAGACAGATGAGGAGTCCGGAAAGCCTTGAGAACAAAGGATTTTCGGATTTTTTGCCTTCAGAGCGAACCTGAAAATGTGTCGGTTATTATCGTTCAAACCTCAAATTCCACGAAAAATTCTGCGAAATCAATGAAAAAGGTTGGCCACGCACTCAGACGTCGCGGAGAGGTCATTTTCTGCTTGTTGTTCTTCCTTCCGCAGCTTTCCACTTTCCATCCTGTATTTAGCAGAAAAGTGAGGGAAAAAGTGCATCCTATTGACAGGATGATGGATATTTTGAGCAGGGAACTTTCTGATAAAGAAAAGATTAAAATTTTGCCCGTTGTGGAATATTTGAAATCTCATGAAAAAAATTGATGCGCGAACAGCCAGTGAAGTTACAGGAAGATCCAGAGCGTGCAGTATCCAGATATTTACAGCAACTTGTTAAATTAAATGTGTAGGGAAAAGAGGAGATTCGGTAATCACAACGTTTCAAAGGAAATGATGCGCGGCAGTAATAAGGATGTGTCAGAAAATGAGAAGCTTTTTCTGGAATTAACGGAAAATGAGAAGCGATTGAGAAGCAATCAGGAAAATGAAATGCTTTTTGAGAGACAATCATACGGCCTCTTTCCCGAACGCTTACACGCGCCTAGCGGACATGCCGTATCTGTAATCCCAATTCGGTTGTACTGACGATCGGAATGTCTTCGTATCCAAGGACAACTTGGATGACATTTGCGTTTGCATCAGGTATAATCGTGAATGTAACGTGCAGGGATGCGATACCTGTAGATGTATGAATGAGTATCAGGCAGATGGAAAGGGGAAGAAGACACGATGACAAGAGGAAAGATACAGTTTGTGGAGAAAAACTGGCAAGTTTACAGTACGTTGGAATTTAATGGCGATATGTATCCGTCTGGTCACGGACATGAGATTATTATGCACTTTAAGAAAGGCGGGTTTCGAACCAGAGATGATTATGAGGCATACGCAGTTGATTTTGATGAGAGAAATTTTGGCTACTGCAATGCGGGATATGGGCTGATCTCATCTTTGGGTACATACGAAGGGAAGCCTGATTTTGTTTTTAATGAGCACTACACGGACTATCTGTATATTGTGAATGCCAGTGGAAAAAATATTACATTGTTGAGCCGAAAGGACAGGGAAGCTCCGGGGACTGAGGTGATACTTCCGCCGGATCAGATGGCGATCGTGTGTTTTTATACAGTTGAGGATATAGTAGAAAGAGAAGCTGCCGATTTGCAAATTCTACCTATCAGTGAGAAAGAGTATAATGGTTTTTTGTTCGATCAATTGTCTCTTCTGGAGGACATTGAGAATGTGGCAAAGAAAGATGGGGCAGTAGAGACGCTGGAAATGATTGAAAGGAAACGTCAGCAGATTGAGCGAAAATTAGGCCAGGAGATGTTGGTTTCCTAGGATGAATATGAATTTTTGAGAATAATCGCGAATACATCCGAAGTATATACGGATGAGGACGGAAATATGTGCAGGGATTTCGAACTGAGTGGGACACTGCCTTTCTAGATGACAGCAGGAAAAATGTGAGACAGCAATTGTGATTATCTGTGAATTAGATATAATAAAAATCGAAAAATAGACTATATTAATTAATAGAGTATGCTATACTGCTTCTATGAATGGAGGTGTCTGTACGTGAAATTAAAGAATATCAGTTTCGGTAATTTTAAATCTTTATACAATACCTCATTTGAGCCAGGAAGAGTGAATGTGTTTATTGGTGCCAATGGTTCCGGTAAGTCTACGATACTGGAAGGAATAGGATTATTAAGCGCGGCGATGACCGACCGGGTGGATGCTGGAAGTCTACAGAGGAAAGGAGTTCGCTTAAGTACCTCTGATTTGTGCAAATCTGCCTTTAAAAGCATAAAACGTGCAAAATCTACCGTTGATCTGTCTTTAGAGTGGGAAGATACAAAAACGGGCAGCTGTTTTCAGTACGACGTTCATCTGACAACGCCGAAGGAGTCCGAGTATTGGAAATATCACTCTGAAGCGTTGTATCAGAATGGCGAGAAGAAATGGGGTCGAAGCAATGCTTCTTCCCAATCCATGAATAATTATATTGGCTTTTTCCTGATTGATGATAAGCCGGAGCTTCTGGAAGCACGAAGCATTGCGTCTGATTTTTCAAAATATGGAATTTTTCAACCCAGGACAGCCGTGTTGCGCGGAATTATTCCTGACACGAATCAGATAGCACCGGTTGGTTTAAATGGCGGACGTTTGGCGGAAGCCCTGCAGGATCTGATAGAAGAAAAGGACGGAGATCTGATGTTTGGGTCTCTTTACATGGAAGATGTGCTGGAAATGATTGACTGGGCATCGGATATTTCGATCGACGCGCCAAAGAAAAAAAGCATTCATCCAAACGTGCCAACGACACGGCAGGTGATTGAGTTTAGTGACCGGTTTATGAAAAATACGTCGAAATTTACGGGATATGACGCAAGTGAAGGTGCGTTGTATGTCTTATTTATGCTTTGCCTGGCAATGCATCCACAGAGCCCATCTATATTTGCGGTTGACAGCTTTGACCATGCACTAAATCCGCGGCTGGCAAAAAAGATGATAGAGGTATTCTGCGAGCAAATTATCAGGAATGGAAAGTATGTATTTTTGACTACCCATAATCCCCTGGTCCTTGACGGACTGAACCTGGCAAATGATGATATTCGCCTGTTTGCGGTAGACCGGGATAAGGATGGTTTTGCACAGATACAGCGGATTATGGTTTCGCAGAATCTGATTGATACCGGCCTTCCGCTTTCCAGACTTTGGATCAGCGGACGATTGGGAGGTGTTCCGGAACTCCTATGAAAAACGTTGGAATTGTTTGTGAAGGCCCTACGGATTATATCCTTTTACAATCTGTGACGGATTATGTCCTGGGAAATAATAACCACTATAAGCTTCTTCAGCCGGAGCCAAATCTGATGGGTGAATATGGGAATGGCTGGAAAGGAGTCTGGAAGTGGTGCGCGGATAACGCTCTGATAAAGGGACAGATTATGAAAGAGATTGAGCCCAGACTGGATTTTCTGATTTTACCCCTTTTCAAGCATGTAAGAATGCGGAATGTGAGGGAAAAGGGATGCAGAAATAATGATGTTTGTGTCCAGCATGATTTTCATTTTTCATTTCCTCATGCCTGGAAGCGGTGATTCATGCAGCAGCATTTTTCTATTCCGCAATTTTTCTATTCATTCAAATTCCTGCCAGAGTTACTTACATAGATATACATCGTTTGGCTTTTCACGTCACTGGATTTATGATAACTTTCGATATTTCCCAGGCGTACTATTATATTTTAGCCGAAACATTTTTATGAAATAGCTGACATCGTTAAAGCCACAGTCCAGCGCAATGTCTTTTGCAGGTTTGTTTGTGGATCGAAGCAGTGCTGCTGCTTTTTTCAGCCGGATTTCCATGACATACTGCATGGGCGTGGTGTTCAGCATTTCATGGAAGCAGCGCAGACACGCGCTGTTACTGATGGAAACGCTTTTCGCGATTTGTTCTACTGTCAGATCTTCCATATAATGAAATTCAACAAATTCCATCATGGAACGAATCCGGTTGCCTTTTGCCAGCTCCTGTTCTGAGAGATTGGATTTTGAAAAATCCGTATTCTGCAGGATACTGCGGATTGTTCTGGATAAGTAGAAACGGGCAAGGTTTTCAAAATCATCCTGTTCTTCGGTGATGGCTTCCCAGGCGATCTGAAAAGACCGAAGTACCTCTTTCTGCCAGGGGATGTCCTTCTTTAAAAGAAGAAATCGCGTTGCAGCATTGGAATAGAAGGGCTGCACCAGAGTTTGCCAGAATACACTGTCCACACTGCCTCCAATGAGCCGGGGATGAAATACGGCAGAGTGGAGATTTCCGGGAACCTGGGAGTCGTTTTGAATTGCGTGCAGGGCTTTCGCATTGATGAAGATGCCGTCTCCACAGGAGAGCGTTTGCCGGGTATTCTCCAGATCAAAGCGCAGATGACCTTCCGTGACCAACACGATCTCCCATTCCTCATGCCAGTGCCAGGGAATTTTTCCCTGACTCAGATCATCGGCGTAACAGGCGATGGGGAATGCCGTATCGCCATGTCTGGAAAGTTCCTGGTCGTGCAGATCGGTGACGGTGTTGCAGATAGAAAGTCCCATGATGGTTACCTCCGTATAAAAATGTCCGGAATGATTCGGGACGGTATTTCACATTCGCTACAAGAGGTCGAACTGTTACGAATGTTTTGTCATATTTTTATGATTATATTCTTACACATTTATCCAAAATTTGATGGTATCATCCTATCACCAAAGGAGGAAGAATGCAACATGACACACTTACTTTTGATCATTATTTATATTGCTTTTATCAGTCTGGGACTGCCTGATGCGCTGTTGGGTTCCGCATGGCCGTCCATTTATCCCGAGTTCACGGTTCCGGTTTCCTATGCGGGAATTATTTCCATGACCATTGCTCTGGGAACCGTCATTTCCAGCCTGCAAAGCGACAGGCTGACCATACGATTCGGAACCGGAAAGGTCACGGCAGTCAGCGTAGGCATGACAGCGCTTGCACTGTTTGGCTTCTCTGTTTCCCACTCATTTCCAGCTCTCTGTCTGTGGGCGATTCCCTATGGCCTGGGAGCCGGCAGCGTGGATGCCAGCCTGAATAATTATGTGGCACTTCATTTTTCAGGCGGATTTGCACTGGCTGGGTTCATTTTAATCGGGCTGGGCTGCGCACCTGTTTATCCCTGTATGCTTCACTCTACGCCGGAGCAGTTTGGTGCAGAACGTTCGCAGGCAATCATCGGTGTGGAAATGGCCAGTGCCTATGTGGGAACCTGCCTGATGCCACCTTTATTCGGAGCGATAGCCAATTTGGTCAGCATTGGCCTTTTACCGTTGCATCTTCTGGTTATTCTGCTTTTGATGATGGTGATGTTTGGAAAGCTGAATGGAGGACAAAGATGATGTTTGCGGACTATCATGTGCATTCTGAATTCAGTGATGATTCGGACTACCAGATGGAAGATATTATAGAAGATGCATTGGAAATGGGAATGAACGAAATCTGCTTTACCGACCATGTGGACTATGGGATCAAACGGGATTGGGATGCCCCAGAAGGAATGATGTATCGAAAAGGCGGTCCCGGAGAACCGGAAAAAATGCCTCTCGCTAATGTGGATTATCCCCGTTACGTGAAAAAAATCCATATGCTGCAGGAGCGATATAAGAATAAGATCACGGTTCGGCTGGGAATGGAATTTGGCATACAGCGGCATACCATCCCGCAATATGAAGCTCTGTTCAGACGATATCCTTTCGATTTTATTATTCTTTCTGTCCACCAGATTGAAAACAAAGAGTTTTGGACAGGCGATTTTCAGCAAGGCCATACTCAGCGTGAGTATTATATGAGATATTACTGGGAACTATTTTCTCTGGTTGAAAATTATCATAACTACAGTGTCCTGGGCCACATGGATTTGATCTCACGATACGACCCGATTGGCGATTTCCCGTTTGCTGAAGTGGAACATATGATTGAACAGATTTTAAAAAGGGTCATAGCAGACGGTAAAGGAATCGAAGTCAACACATCTTGTTATCGGTATGGCCTGGATATGACGCCATGCAGAGAAATCCTAAAAAAGTATCATGACCTCGGAGGAGAGATTCTGACGATCGGCAGCGACAGTCATAAGCAGGAACATCTTGGAATGTATATACCAGAGACAATGAACGAACTGAAAGGCATGGGGTTCAGACAAATTTGTACATTTGAGCATATGCAACCAAAGTTCTATCCGCTATAAGAAGCCCCCTTGGCAGGAATTATAGATGGCTTTTTGTGATGGGAATCGACAATATTCTCACGCAAAGCTGGAAGCCACGCAATTTGTAAGAATACTCAGTAAAATCAAGGACTTTTACATATTGTGGGGGTAGTCAGGTTGAAATAGTTGATGATTTAAAAACGAAGCTAGAAGATTGCGGTTATGATGGCGCGCAAGGCGAAGGTTTACCTTCTGGATGAGCCGCTCAACGGCATTGACCTTCTGGCGTGGGATGTGATTATCCAGACGGTAATCGAGGAGTGCGGGCCGGATGTCGCGCTTGTCATTTCCAGCCATCGGGTTGATGAACTGGAAAGGGTAGTAGATACCGCTATTTTCATGAGAGAAGGACATCTGGTGCTGATGGGGGATATTGAAGAGCTGCGGATAGAGAGAGGGAAATCAGTTGTCGATCTGTATCGGGAGATCTATGGTCACACGGGAGAAAATTTATAACAGTAAAGAGACAAAAATTTGATTGGCATTTTGGAGGAAATGGAGTATGCTTAAATTAATGAAATATGAGTTTCGCAAAACGATGTTTTCCAAAATGGTACTGCCGGGGATAGGGTTGGCGTTTCTCTTTACCGTGGTTATGTATGTGATCTCAGGATGGATTATGGAGAAACGGCTGAGTGTGTGACGAAGAATGGAGTGTCTGGAAGAGGGGGCTACAGTCTGTTGACCCGCAGGGGATCATTTGGGTGGATATAAGCGGAACAGCAAAGAGCGTCAGGATAATTTGAAATGGAGAGTGATGGAAATGAAATACGGTATATTCTTGCAGAAAAATGGAACGATTGGCTTTGTGGCTCCCTCCTTTGGATGCAATATCGATCCTTATAAGACAGCGTTTGAAAACGCGCAGCGCCGATGGAAGCGGCAGGGCTATCGGATGGATCTGGGACCAAACTGCTACGAAGGAAAGGGTGTCGGGATCAGCAATACGCCCGAACGGTGCGGGCAGGAGCTGACCGGGTATTATCTGAAAGAAGACAATGACTGTCTGATTTCCTGCGGCGGCGGGGAACTGATGTGTGAGATACTGGATTATGTGGACTGGAAGAGGATTGCGGAGGCACCGGCAAAATGGTATATGGGTTTTTCTGATAATACGAATATGACCTATCTGCTGGCGACGCTCTGCGATACGGCATCCATCTACGGACCATGCGCGCCGTCCTTTGGCATGAAGCCGCTGCACCCGTCTTTGAAAGACGCATTTGCGATCCTGACCGGAAGCGGACAGAGCGAGGGCAGCAGATTTCCAGTATTCCATGTTCAGGGTTACCCCAAATGGGAGATTGAAGGAAAGAAAGATGAGGAGAATCCACTTGCGTCCTATAATCTCACGGAACGAAAGGTATTAAAATATTATGACGGCAAAACAGCCCCTGTTTCGGGCAGCTATCCGCTTCTGTCCGGGAAAGAGATACCGGAGACGGTGTTTTCCGGGCGTCTGCTCGGCGGGTGTATGGATTGTCTGGTGAATTTGCTCGGCACCTGTTATGACCGCACGGGTGATTTTGTGGAGAAATATAAGGATGATGGGATTCTCTGGTTTCTGGAAGCCTGTGATTTGAATGTGTTTGGCATCCGCCGCGCGATGTGGCAGATGGAGCACGCGGGCTGGTTCCGCTATGTAAAGGGATTCCTGATTGGGCGCCCACTTAGCGGACTGGAGTCAATGATGAATCTGGACCGTTATCAGGCGGTGCTTGATGTGGCTGCACAAAAGGGTGTGCCGGTGATTATGGACGCGGATCTCGGCCATCTTCCGCCGTCGATGCCGTTGGTGACTGGAAGCTACGCCACGGTACAGGTAAAAGGGAATGATATTCGGGTAGATATGGAGCTGAGGCCGTGAGAAAATGACTTATGTCGTTTAGCATAAATATTAAGTAACTATTCAGAAGGGCAGGCCGCAGTTCTACACTCCACTTCGGTCGGCGCTAAACGAGCGCCACTGGCGATCAGCACCTGTCTTTTCATTTCAATGCTGTTCTGAACTGTTACAATATTAAAATCCCCGGAAACCTGTCGTAGTTCCCGGGGATTTCGCTATATTTTGAGTGTTGACGAGTATGAAATATATCAGTGCATTGCAGAACCCCTGAACTACAGCCGTGGTTCCAGATATTCCATCAGCAGATCGACACATTCTTCGACACTGCGGTTGGTGGTGTCAATCTGAATGTCCGGATTCTGAGGCTTTTCATAGGGGCTGGTGATGCCGGTAAAATGCTCGATTCGGCCTTCGCGTGCGGCAGCATACAGACCCTTCACATCACGGCGCTCACATTCTTCGATCGGCGTATTGACATATACCTCAACGAAGCCGTCGCCGATGATTTCTTTTGCTTTCCGGCGGTCGCGGACAAACGGCGAGATAAAGGAGGTCAGGACAATGAGTCCGGCGTCGTTCATCAGCTTGGAGACCTCCGCGATGCGGCGGATGTTCTCGATACGGTCGGCCTCGGAGAAGCCGAGGTTTTTGTTCAGACCCAGACGGATGTTGTCGCCGTCAAGCAGCATGGTGTGCTTGCCCATAGAGACCAGACGTTTTTCCAGCGCGTTGGCGAGGGTGGACTTCCCGGATCCGGACAGACCAGTGAACCAGATGGTGCTGGCCTTCTGGTCGAGCTGGTTCTCACGGAATTCCCTGGTGATGTCCATGGTATGCCAGGTGAGGTCGTTGCTTCGGCTGATGGACTGCGTGATTACGCCGCAGGCCGCCGTCGCGTGGCTGATGCGGTCGATCAGGATCAGGGAGCCAAGCGCTTTATTGTGCTCGAAAAGGTCAAATACCAGGTTCGAAGATACGGAAATATCACATTGGGTGATCTCGTTTTTATAAATTTCTTTCGCAGGCACTTCACGGCCGGTATTCACATCGATCTTGTGACGGATGTGGAGCACTGTGGCCGGGATTTTCTGCGTGCCGGATTTGAGCAGGTAGTTCTTGCCCTCGACCAGCTTGGTATCGTCCATCCACAGCAGGGTGGCGGAAAACATGGTATTGATATACAGGTCAGGATCTCTGGTCAGCACACAACCGCGGGAGACGTCAATCTCGGTGTCGAGCTGGATTGTGACCGGATGGCCGATGCTGGAGTCGTGTACGGACTGATTGCCCTCCAGAATCGCTTTTACTGTCGAAGATTCTTTGCTTGGCAATACGGTAACGGTATCTCCTACGGAAATACTGCCGCTCTCAATCTGCCCCTGGAAGCCGCGGAAGCTCCGGTTTGGACGGCAGACGCGCTGCACCGGCATGGAGAATTCCGCATCGGTCGGTTTTTCACTGACATCGACGGTTTCCAGGTAGCGCAGAAGCGTCGGCCCTTTGTACCAGGGCATCTTCGCGGATTTTTTCGTGATGTTGTCGCCGTTGGTGGCGGAAACCGGGATGATTTTCACACTCCGGTGATCAAATTCTGCCAGCAAAATGCGGATCTCTTTCTGAATTTTCTTAAAACGTTCCTGACTGTAATCAATCAGATCCATTTTGTTGACCGCGAAGACAACGTGCTGGATGCCCATCAGAGAGCAGATGCGCGTATGGCGTCTCGTCTGCGTCAGCACGCCCTGACTGGCGTCGACAAGGATGACAGCTAGGTCGGCAAAGGAGGCGCCTACAGCCATGTTGCGCGTGTATTCTTCGTGCCCTGGCGTGTCCGCGACAATAAAGGAGCGGCGTTCGGTCGTAAAATAACGATATGCCACATCAATGGTAATGCCCTGCTCACGCTCCGCCATCAGCCCGTCGAGGAGCAGGCTGTAATCAATATTTCCATCATTGGAGCCGACGCGCGACTCCAGCTCAAGGGCGTCCTTCTGGTCAGCAAACAAAAGCTTCGCGTCATAGAGCATATGCCCGATCAGGGTGGATTTCCCGTCGTCCACGCTCCCGCAGGTGATGAATTTTAATAAAGAATCCATTAGAAATATCCCTCCCGCTTCCGTTTTTCCATGCTGGCCGCGCCGCCGTCCTTATCAATCACCCGGCTGGTTCGCTCCGAGGATACGGCGCTTAAGGTTTCTTCAATAATTCCGTCAATGGTATCCGCTTCGGATTCCACACCGCCGGAAAGAGGATAGCAGCCCAGCGTGCGGAATCGTACTTTTTTCATCATCGGCTGTTCGCCCGGCTTGAGCCGCATACGTTCGTCATCAACCATGATCAGATTGCCGTCCCGCTCAACAACCGGACGGACTGCCGCGTAATAGAGCGGCACAATCTCAATATTCTCACGTTTGATATACTGCCAGATGTCTTTTTCCGTCCAGTTTGAGATCGGAAAAACGCGGATGCTTTCTCCTTTGTTAATCTCTGTATTGAAGAGCTTCCACATTTCCGGCCGTTGATTTTTCGGATCCCAGACGTGATCCGCATTGCGGAAGGAAAAAATACGCTCTTTTGCGCGGCTTTTTTCTTCATCGCGGCGGCCGCCGCCAAAGGCAGCGGTAAAACCGTATTTATTAAGAGCCTGTTTGAGCGCCTGCGTTTTCATGATATCCGTGTAGGCGGAGCCATGGTCAAAGGGATTGATTCCCTGCGCGAGCCCTTCCTGGTTGATATATTCGATCATCTCAAGGTCGTATTTTTTCGCAATCTTGTCCCGGAATTCAATCATTTCCTTAAATTTCCACGTCGTATTTACATGCAGAAACGGAAAAGGCGGCTTTTCCGGATAAAACGCCTTCAGGGCGAGATGCAGCATCACGGAGGAATCCTTGCCAATAGAATAGAGCATGACCGGCTTTTCGCATTCAGCGACGACTTCCCGCATAATATAGATGGCTTCCGCTTCCAGTTTGTCCAGATAGTTCATATGGTTCTCCTGCATTTCTTAATTGTTACGAATTGTTAAATCCTTGAGATTGTATCACTTTTTTCCGCACTTGCCAAGGGGTTTGCGTTTTCAATTTATTGAAGATTTTGTGTAAGGCGAGGTAAAAGATTCGAATGGAAAACTGTTTTATGCGCAGATAGACAGAAGGTGAAAAAGCCGCCTTCTGTCCAATTTTGCTTTTATAAAATCTCATTTAGCGAACAGATCATTTCTTCTAATCGTGCCGGCGTACAGGTGCCGAATGTGACGAGATTACGCAGCGGCATGGAGTACATCATGGCATTGTTCATCTCGTCAGAGACAGCCTCTTCGGATGCGGATGGTTCCTCTGCCTTTTCCGCTTCTTCCGGCGGCGCAAATACGTCGAGCAGCTTTTGCTGCC